>Ga0206967_1130_pt1 | contig 16017 bp, 18 predicted proteins | sample Alteio_BWOrgHeat_24_FD_153259 | JGI IMG/M metagenome (GOLD analysis project Ga0206967, IMG submission 153259) | Enriched cells from forest soil in Barre Woods Harvard Forest LTER site, Petersham, Massachusetts, United States -... | ecosystem: Environmental > Terrestrial > Soil > Temperate forest >...
GATGACGGATCGCTGGAGCACATCGGAGAGAGGCTTGCGGGGCGCGCCTACCCATTTGCACTACATGTCGTTATCCAGACTAACCTGGGGCGTGCTGCGGCGAGAAACACCGGTGTCCGCCATGCGCGGGGCGATATAATATTGTTCTGCGACGCAGATCGTTTACCAAGTCCGGAACTGGTATCGGTTCACGCGGCGTTTCATAAGCGCTGGCCACAATCTGCTGCTGTTGGAATCCCTTGGGATTGTTTTATTCCATTCGAACAGATCCGGCTACGCGGGACGGATCTGCTGTCTGACATGAGGCGGCTGTCCAGGGCACCTACTTATTATAGAATTTTATCCAGATTACTGCCGTCCGAAGAGTTTCAATCGCCAGTATCGTGGGCGGGCTTCCTAGTGGGTAACTCCAGTGTCCGTCGCTGCGATGTACTCCAGTCGGGAGGATTCGACGAAGACCTGAAGACATGGGGTGTCGAGCACTTCGAAATGGCCTTTCGGCTCTCACAGAAATGCGAAACGTCTGTGCGGTACTTGCATGCAGGTGGAAGCTACCATATCCCTCATCCACGAAACCGTGCTTATTTTTTGTCTGGTATTGATGCATCAGTTGCGGCATTGAGAGGCAAGGAAAGTCACGCGGCGCTGCGGCTTCTGCGGGAGTTCCTGATAGGCGAAATCAGCCTGCAGGAATTGGAACAAAGGTTTGCTGGTCGCATAAGCGAGCAGATAGCCATGCGAGAACCGCAATTCATCCGGCAGATCAGGTCATGAATCGCGGCGATTGACATCCACAGCCCGGGCCCGTCGTGTACTTGTGCAGCAGCCTAGCGTGAAAGCTTATTCGGAAGCATTACAGCAGCAGTCGCTCGCGAGACGGCTGGCTTTGCGTGACAACGGATTCTCTCCATTTCGACCCTCTGAATTTGACACTATCCCAAGTGTGTTTGCCGCGCAGGTTGCACAGCGACCCCATAAGCCGGCCATTCGAAGTGATGGTGTCTCAACAACCTACGCTGAACTGGATCGCCTGTCTCATGGCATTACCGCTGCATTGCGGGATCGCCCGAGTCTCGAACAGGCTCCTATTCCTCTAGTCATCTCAGGAAATGCATATTTCGCTGCAGCCGTTCTCGGAGTTTTGCGGGCGGGCAGATCGTACATTCCACTAGATGTCACGTTTCCCGAGTCGCGTAATCATCAGATAATAGATCAGTCCGACGCAAACGTTGTACTGACAGAGAGACATCAGAAGGAAGCCGCGTCGCGCCTGGCAGGACCGCACCGCATTTTGATTGCCGTTGACGAAATCCCCCCGACCACCGCAGATCTACCTAACGATGGTAGGCCTGATGCACTGGCTTGCGTCATCTTTACATCGGGATCGACTGGTGTTCCAAAAGGTGTCAGACAGACTCAACGGAATATTCTCAAGGTTGTGGAGCGCTATACCAACGGTCTGTGCGTTGGGCATGGGGACCGGGTCAGTCTTCTGTCCTCCTGCTCCGTTACCGCATCCGTTGCGCCGCTGTTAAGCGCTCTGCTGAGTGGAGCGACGCTTTGCGCTTTTCCTGTCCGGGAGCGGGGTCTGCGTAGACTGGCAAATTGGGTGGATGCGGAGGAGATCTCGTTGTATCACTCCGTCCCCTCTCTGTTCCGGCATTTAATGCGAAGCCTTGTCTCCAGCCGAGTGTTAACCACTCTCCAGGTGGTCCGATTGGGCGGCGATACTGCCTACAAGGAGGATTGGAAACTCTTTGTCCAGCACTGTCGTGACGATGCCGTGTTGGTCAATAGTTACGGTTGTTCGGAAATAAGCAGCATAGCCCGATTTTATATGGATGCCCGTTCGCAGATAGCCGGCGATGTATTGCCAGTTGGATACTCCATGCCGGGAGTGGATCTCTCGCTTTCATCGGCGGATAGGACGCAAACTGTTATGGAGCAGGAAGGAGGCGATGTCAGTCGCTCCGAGGTGGGAGAGATCGTTATCAGCAGTCGCTATCTCTCTCCTGGATATTGGAGTGCCACCTTGCGATCCGGCGCTGATGAACGCACGCAGGAGACCTCAGGGGACGTCAGGCAATATCGGACCGGCGACCTAGGCTTTCTAGATTCCCACCAGGGACTGGTTCACGTCGGACGCGCCGATTCTCAGGTGAAGATCCTGGGCCATCGCGTCGAGCTTGCGGAAATCGACGCGGCGCTGCACGCCTTTCCTGGGGTAAAGGAGGCTGCCACCTTGGTTGTCGCCAGTAGTGGTGGCGAGCGACAGATCTCCAGCTTCGTTGAGATGGAGACACCGGCCGTCGATTCCGCCTCCTGCATCCGGGAGTTTGCACAGGGACGCCTACCTCGACACATGGTCCCCACAGTGATCACCGTCCTGACTCGCATGCCCTGCACGCCCAACGGCAAGATTGATAGGGCAGAGCTTCAAAAAATCAGTGATAGCTTGCGTGAGGCGAATTCCAGCGTCGAAAAAGGAGCCCTATGAGCCCGGCGGCCGTTCCACTCCAACAGGGGCGCAGGATTTTCGGATCCGTGGCCGAGACCTATGCCGAAGCGCGGCCCGACTACCCTGACGAGCTTTACCAATTACTTGCAACACGCTGCGGGCTGCAATCCCAGACAGCTGTTCTGGAGATCGGACCGGGAACAGGCCTGGTAACTAAGAGACTGTTGCGCATGGGGGTTAATTCTATCCGCGCCATTGAACCTGACGCCCGGTTGGTCGAGTTTCTGACGCGCCAGCTGCCGGATCAGGCGCTGACCATTGATCCCTGCTCTTTAGAAGAAGCGAGCCTGGATGACAAAAGCTTCGATGTGGTGGTAGCGGCAAACTCGTTTCACTGGCTGGAGCAGCATGATGCTTTAAAGAAAGTCTTTCGGGTACTGCGCCCGGGCGGCTGGTGGGCTATGTGGTGGATGATTTTTAGCACCTGCGGAAACTCAGATCCCTTTCAAGCCGCCACGCAACACCTGTTCAAGGATGTTGCTCCATTTCCAGGCACCACAGTCGACGGCATACCATTTGGACTGGATAGGGCCAGGCGCCGAGACGATCTGCGGCAGGCTGGCTTTATAGAGACTAGGATTGCCCAGTGGCGTTGGCATGTCACTTATGACACGGCTCGCCTGATTGCGCTCTACAATACTTTCTCACCTCTTTGGACTTTGGCGGAGGAAGGTCGATTTGCGTTACTTCGACAACTGGCTGACATCGCAGAGCGTGACTTCCATGGAAACGTAAAGAAAACCTTCGTGACGGTCTGCTACACAGCCCGCCGACCGTGCCTCACGTGAGCACACTTCTTCTTGCTCGGTAAAACTGTTTATAGATCTACTAACGCGGCCGGCGGGCGTTTAAATCTGCACGCCGCCACACGGCAACGGCTGCTCGTCCAAATAGACCTGGCGGCAACCAGGTAAGATATCGCCGTCGTCCAGTCCCAGTCTGCCTACACAGATAAGCTGCAATATCGTAGTTAGTATGGGCCAGTCGCTTTGCTGCTCCTGCAATAACTCATGCACCTTCACATCCACGTACCCTTTACTACGGTTCACCGGTACCCATGGCCCTTGACCGAGGATCTCACCCTCGTCAACTCCTTCTGTTACAAGTATGGTGCTTGTCCGTGTAGCCGCTACCCCATCTCTAATACTGCGGGCCAAGCCATCGAATCCAGTGTAGCGACGCGCTCCTTGGTCGTCGACGGCGGTAAGATCCGCTGGATGTTGATTGATCATGCAATCGCGGAAGTGCGAAAACATAGCACCCCTGATGATGCGGTTATATGTGAGTACCACCAAATCGATGGCGCCGTGCTCCTGCTCAAAATCCTTGATCTCGCCCAGCATTTCATCATGCATCCTATCGGATGCTTCGCTTCTCGCGGCTCCTTCGAGCTTCCCCAACTCTGCCGCGAAATCGCGCTCGATGACAGGCATGCCCTTTCTTCGAGCTAACTCCGAACAGGCTGTCCCCAGCCGATCGCTAACCAACAGCACCACTTTCATCGCGGCAGCATTGTCGGCAGCTGCATCCAAGGCAGCACGAAAAGTACCTAACCAGCCGCTTGAAAAAACTGCGACCCTCATTTGACCGTGATGAGGATCGTATAGTGGTCGTATGCCCATAGTCGCGCCCTTGTCTGCAACAATATAGCCGAAAAAACAACGAGTTTAGTCCAAGTCCAATCCGTCCGAAATTCGGGAACAAGGTCACAAGACGCTGTGATTGCAGTACTCTAGAAAAGAGCACGGCTGGTCACTGGCTTACCACCTTCACCAAATGTCCGGAATGCGGCTTCTGCGCTAGAAACACAGCCGGCGAGTTACGAGCGACAAACTATTTATGGCAAGATATCTACCCAGCCGGTCTGACCCGATAGGGGCAGCTCCACTTTCCGCTACGTCTAAATATATGGACAATTCGTTAGAGTTCCTCGCTCTACCCATTGGGACCTCGGTCTTGCGATCGACACTCCACACCTCCGAAGGTGTCGGGCTTCAGCTTTTAGAAATTCGCAAACCCGAGGAAGAGTGCATAGTTGCACTATTGCCACCTATGTTTCCGCTATTTGGGTGGTTTCCGGTCCTAGGCTTGCTTAGTGACCTAATGCCTGTAGTAGCGTGGACACCACGCGGCTCATTTCGCCAACTGCCTGCTGCGACAGTGTTGGATCATACTGTTGAGTGTTATGCCAGGGACGCTGAAGAGATAATAAAACAAAAGAACCTAGGGCGAATTCATTTGGTGACTCTCTGCGGTGGCAGCGATATTGCAGCGGAACTCATATCTCGGGGGAGACTCAACGTAGCTTCTGTCGCTTCTGTAACTCCACCGATGCCGGTGGCCGAAGAATCTTTCTCGCGCGCACTTACACCTGTGGCTCGGGACTTATTACAAGTTCTTCGTATATTGGCAAACGCAGAGGGATCCCTCGCGCGGACGGCATATAGGAAGTTGCAGAGACTGTTAGATGTTGTCTGGGGAACTCATTCAGAAAATACAATCGGAGAGCGGGCAGATAGAGCAACGTATCGTACGCTTGAGCGAGCTCAAGCGTACGCACGTGCGCTCTTTACGTTTCATCACAGTGCCACGCTGGAGCATAAGCAATCGCGCTTTAAAAAGCAGTGTCATACCGTGCCGACACTTTTAATTCTATTCGAGGACGATGAGTTGGTCGGGTGCCCCAAGCATTTCATCGAGTCGATTGGCGGAAAGGTCACTTTGAATGTCTATGAGAGGGGTGGACATGCGGGCGGCACCGACTTTCCTGACAAGATCTATACGTCTTTGGCTCAATTTTATAAAGGACTGCGCGGACAGGGTGACACATAGCAGCATCTGGCCTTTTTTCCGAGCCAGCATTTCAATCAATTCTTCGCCATTCGTGGTTTGAGCTATAAGGACGCAATGAGCTCATCTGCCCGAGTTCTACAGCAATCTGATAGCACCGGCCAAAATCGACAGTCCTTCGTCTGCCACATCCGTCGTAATAGTAAGAGCGGGAAATATTTGTATCGTGTCATGGGACATGGCATGGATTAGCAGCCCACGCTCTCGGCAAAGACTTGCAAGTCGAGTCGCTGCTCCCGCTGCAGCAAACCTCAGGCCAATGGCTAACCCAATGATCCGATAGTCGATGATATGCCCCGAACCAATCTCCTTTAATCGACTTTCGAAATAAGAGCCCATACTAGTGACATGTGACTGCAGTTCCGGCCATCGATCTCGAATAAATTCGATATTCGCAACTGCGGCTTCCGTGGCAACTGGATGCCACCCATAGGTGGAATAGAAGCTGAACTCAAAATCCATCGCCCGAGCAATCTGTTCGGTGACTAGCGTCGCGCCCATACCGGCGTACCCGCTCGTAATGGCTTTGCCTAGGCATATGATGTCTGGCTCTATGTCGTAATGCTCATGGGCGAACAGTCGCCCGGTACGTCCGAATCCTGTTGCAACTTCATCAACAACCAGGAGAGTTCCATGAGCCTTGCACAGTCGGTGCAGCCCCCGCATAAACTCCTGTGTTGGAATAATGCCGCCCAAGTTGCACAATACCGGCTCCATCACCACGGCTGCGATCGACCCCAAAGCGAGTTTCTGCTCAGCATCAACCAAGCAGCGGTCATCTAGAGGCAGTTGCAGCTTGTGGCAGCCGGGCATTAGCGTTGAGAATCGCTCTCTAAATTCGGATGAGCCTATGCTCATGGCGCCGAGGGTGTGCCCGTGATAACTACCCTCGATGGAGATAAATTCAGTACGGCCAGTATACAGCATAGCAGCCCGCAGCGCTGTTTCAATTGCCTCGCTGCCACCCGTGGCACGAAACGCCACGCTTATATTGCGGGGTGAGATATCAACTAACAGTTTCGCAAGCCTTTCCCAAGGTGCGTATTTGTAATCTGGACTTACATAGTAAGGGCCGGAGAAGTCTCTAAGCCGCTTAACTAGCATTTCATTATTCCAGCCTACATTACCTACACACCAGCCCATTACAAAATCCAGATATCGTTTCCCGTGAACGTCGATGACATAGTTCCCGGACGTGTGAGAGACTTCCAACTCAATGTGAGGAAGGACAACTGCCAGATGTCTTCCGTCGATTTCGCCGATCTTGCGAGTTGCCATTTTAGTGTCTTCTCCCATCACCCAATAATCGAACCTGCCGGCCCTTTCGGCCGGATGACGGATACCGACGATTCCATCTTGCAGAAGCTGGCACCACTTACCTCACGTATTTCTGGGACAGGACGCTACTCGTACACCTTACGGGTATGAGGGGCGAGAGGCATTTTAACCCTAATCCGACAAATTCGGTGTTTCTTCGTCTCACAGTCTGTGACCTCTCGTTGCGGGAGAAAACTCGTGTGATAACTTTCTTTCAACCGCAACGAGAGGCCTTTTTCAATTCATTCGCCGCTCAGACACCAGCCAAAACTGTCGGATCAGGGTTAATTGTGAGGTGCTTACATTGCCGTCTCTTTGTAGCGCTTCGAGACGAGATGAACTATATTTTTTACGGGATTCTTATGCGGAGAAGAATGGATGTATCTAGACGCGAGCACGTTGGAAAATAATGCCTCCGTTGAGGCAGATGTTTGCATTATTGGAGCCGGTCCGGCAGGCATCACAGTTGCGCTTGAACTTGCTGACCTTAAAAAGAATATTTTCCTGCTGGAAAGTGGCGGTATTGACTTAGAGGCGGGAACGCAACGCCTTAACGAGTGCTATGCGACCGGGATTCCTTACAAACCCTCGCTGTCATCAACTCGACTCCGCTGTTTCGGAGGAGCTTCCGACCATTGGAGTGGTTTTTGTGCTCCTCTTGATCCAGTTGACTTTACCCATCGTGAATGGATTCCTCTGAGCGGATGGCCGATTAAGTTCGAAGACCTCCAGCAGTGGTACTTGCGTGCGCAACAAATTTGCGAAGTAGGTGGCTTTTTATATGATGCCGCGTTTTGGGAACAGGAGACTGGTCTCAATAGGTTGCCGCTCCCGAGCGAGATCGTGCACACAAAAATCGTTCAGTTCAGTCCTCCAACGCGCTTTGGGTATGTTTATCGTCGCCGGCTATTGACTTCTGCCAATGTTACATTGTGGACTCACGTCACAGTTACGAATATAAAAGCTGATGAGATGGAATCCCACATTCTTGAGGTGCAAGCGATAACACCGAACGGGAGGAGCCTAACTGTAAGGGCTGTGACATTTGTTTTGGCTTGCGGCGGGATTGAAAATCCTCGAATTCTGCTCGTATCGAAGCAGAGAAATCAGCAAGGGCTAGGTGATGCCTATGGATGTGTGGGACGGTACTTCATGGAACACCCGCACGTTTTCACGTCCTCTGTATATCTGTCGGAAGGCGTAAATCCTGACTTCTATCAAATGAACAGGAGATTTGTTCCTTTGCTTTCGATTGCGCCGGAAGTTCAGAAGGCGCAAAGAATCGCAAACTATTCTGCCCTTCTAGTTCCTTCAGAAGTCTCAGAGGAACCCTATGAAAAGAAGCCGACCTCGTCTTGGCGACTGGAGGCACGCAGTGAGCAGATACCCAATGCGGAATCACGTGTCACTTTACGACCGAATTTCAACGACGCGTATGGGGTCCCGCAGGCCACGCTGGATTGGCGCCTGACAAGAATGGATAAAGAGACAATACGAGTGGCGGAAGCAATTCTAGCAACCGAAATTCTGCGAGCACGGTTGGGACGACTAGAGATGCCAGAATGGCTATCCCACAAAGGAGAGGAGTGGCCTGAGTCGCTTATAGGCGGACCTCACCACATGGGGACTACGCGGATGAGTAACGATCCGAAAACTGGTGTGGTCGATTCGAATTGCAAGATTCACGGAATCGACAACCTTTACATTGCAGGATCATCAGTGTTTCCGACGGCGGGGACTGCAAACCCAACACTGTCAATTGTCGCATTGGCGGCCAGATTGGCACAGCGCATAAAGGAAATCTCATGAGTCGAGGGGTATTGTCACTTTTCGGCGTAAAGTAGCGATCTCGATGTTGGTCGTTGGTTTTCCCGTCGGCAAGCAGCCGCGCTCGACGTAACTGGGCGGCAGCGAAGCCGGCAGGATGCCGGCGATAACGTCGTGCGCTGGACTCGGAGGGCGGCTTGCGTCCACTCCGGTCCGAGGCGGTCGATGGACTTGAGGATGCTGCCCCAGGCCTGCTCGAGCAGATCGTAGCGATCCAGGACGAGGGCGACGGCGATCTGTTGGTTGCGCGTGGTGCTGGGATCGAAACGACATGCCTTGGTGATGGCACACTTGGCGTTATCGATGGTCAACTTGCGACGTGCTCGACGGCACGGCGGTCCGCGTCCGGAAAGCCTATCCGGCTTACTTCGGCGCCTATCGTGGAATCCATCACGTAGGGACTACATGAATCACATCACCAACCTGTTTTGCATCGTGGCTGACAGTGAGGATAAGTCAGGGCTCTGGGCGGTCAACAGCGAAGACGAGTATCACGAGGAGTCGAGCAATACCGTCGATGACGGCAAACGCGCACGGACTGCCTGATGTACTAGGAAATACAAGAGGTTTCACCTTGAAGCGAACACCGGTGAAAGCAGTGAGCGACGTCCAATCTGAAACCACTGAGTCGACTGAAGCGACCCGGAAGCTAAAGCACGGCGACGCACTACTACTGGCCGCGGTAGCCGCCGTATGGTTCGGAATTGTGATCACAACTGTGGCGCATCACGAATATTGGCGCGATGAGGTTCGCGCCCTCTCGATCGCGACCGCGCCGCCGACATTGTGGCAACTGCCAGCGTACTTGAAGGATGAGGGGCATCCGGTCCTCTGGTACATACTCCTGCGAGTTGTTCACGCTGTCTCGAGAAGCGCGCTGGTATTGCCCATCACTAGCATTACAGTCGCGGCACTGGCCATGGTTCTGTTCCTGTATCGCGCGCCGTTCTCTCTCGGTCTGAAGTTTCTGTTCGTCTTCAGCGTCCTGCCGATCTATGAATACTCAGTCATGGCGAGGAATTATGGGATTAGCATGTTGCTCATGTTCTGTTTCGCCACATTGTATGGTAAGCGAAGGAAGTATCCACTCATATTAGCTTCAGTACTGGCACTTCTCGCCAATTGCAACTTTCACTCGTTGATCCTCGCCGCTTTACTTACAATGCTGTGGCTGCAGGATGACTTTATCGTGCAGCGGCAGACCCTATCCACTCGGGAGCAGGTGGCCATCGTTTTCGGAGTGTGTCTTGTAGCCCTCGCCGGCGGATTTTCACTTATCACGGTGCTACCTGACGATCGCTCAGTCACGATAGGAGCCAGCGCGGAATATTATTGGCGATCCTTGTTGGATGTCCTCCGTCATCCCTACAACATCATGAACGAGCTTGTTCCAGTTTCAGAGACAAGCAGACCCGGGCATCTTCTGCAGTTCGCTCTGATTGCCTCACTAGTCGCTGGGCTTTTTGTGAGGCCTGCGTTCGGGATCGTACTAGCGATCGCCCTGCTTACCCTCGGAACATTTTTCGTCGCGATTTATCCCGGCAAGTTGCGTCATCAGGGCTTACTGCTGATCTTTGCGATTACGCTCTACTGGATCTGCAAAGAAACTTCCTCAAAGGAAATTCCGTCAGCCGTCGGTCCGCTGCGGATGTACGCCCAAGCTGTGGCATTGGCTATTGCATTGCCAACAATGCTGGTAGCCGGCGATTGGATTGCGTACGGGGCGGTGACGATGGATCTAACTTCGCAACTCAGTTCTGCGAAGGCCCTTGGTGTGTGGCTCAAGCGCGCTGCAGAGCCGGAGGCAATTGTTGTCGGCGAACCGGATTTCAATCTAGAGGCTCTGCCGTACTACGCGCCGCAGAGAATATATATTCCGCGTGAAGATCGTTTCAGACAATGGGTCAGCTTTACTACCGAAGCTAAGGCAGAGATGAGCCTCGGTGAATTGCTACGAACCGCGCAGCGGCTGAAACGCGAGCAGCACGTGCCGGTGTATATTGCGTTGGGATTCCCGACCGCCCAATTTCGACAGAACAAGAGTATTAGCTATTCTTACAACAAGATGCTCACGTGGGATCAATCGCAATGGGAACAGTTCCGCGTGGCCACACAGCGCGTAGCAGGATTCTGGAAAGCGGTGGGGGACGAGAATTTTGACTTATATGAGGTCCTATAGGGCTTGCGGCCTGTCGACCGAACCACGACTGCCGTGATTTATCCAGAGCTGCAGCAAGTCGACTACCACGAGGGGAATGAGAAGCAGGTAGCTTGTTGTTAGCGATATTCGGAGTAAGCATGTGAGAAATCCCCGTCTGTATTTCGTGACAGGCTGGGCGGAAGCTTTCCGGCACGGCCGCTGTGGCCGCGAAGCGGAGAGAAGCGATGGAGGGAGCGGTTTCGACGGAGCAGTTCAGGCGCAGGAGCAGGGAGTGAGCCTCTCGGAACCCCAAGTGGTTTGTCGCATTCGTCACCCGCACGACTGGGTGCTCGAGTGCATGCAGATGCCGGAGGCCTCCTGGGTGGCAGCGCTGGTAGCGGAGGACGAGGATGCTGCGCCCGTACGGTGAGAACCTGGAGGTGTAATGGTTGCCTCGCGCATTGCCGTCGCTATTTTGACACTGCGGCCAAGGTGACCGAGGCGCCCTCAAGTCAGAATCTTGCACGCGTGGCGCGCGATGACTTTATCGGCAAGGTCTATGGGTTTGAGGTCAAACCAGGCATGCTCACACCCATCAATCTGGATGAGCTCGCCCACGCATGCCCGACGCGTCCGCGGCTGACCTGCTCATTGGCTAGCGAGAAAGCAGTTTATTCAAATAGAAGTTGGGAAACGTATCGGGGTCGGTGTACATACAAACTTGAGCATTCGCAGGACCGCTTTCGGCGCGAGTGTAGCCGTCATCGTCGATCCGAATACGCATTGGCTGTACAGGACAGAGCGAAGGATCCAAAATGTAACCGATCGTCATCGGGTCTACCAAAGCAGGCGTCTGCCCGCCCCACAGCTGATAGAGCAGTGTCAAAGCGTCAGTCAGGGGCGTGCTATGGGTAAATATTGCGGTCCGCTTGATCTCATCGATTCCGAGGTGCACCGTGGAGTCGAGCGGCATCAGAAAAATCGGAACACCGGATCGAAATAGCTTCTGTGAGGCCGGCGTGTCCCCGTAAATGTTGTATTCCCGCTGCTGCTCCCGAGGCGGACCATTACCGAAATCCGGCTTGATGGGTCCAATCGATCCACCCATCATCACAACGCGCTTTAGCTTGCGAAAGGTGTCCGGACTTTTGTCGATCATCGCACCGATGTTCGGTATCGGACCAATCGCGACCAGAGTAATCTCTCCGGGATAACGGCGAATCTGGTCGAGTATGAAGTCGACCGCTTGAGGATGAGTCCTTGGCGGGAAACGGCTATTATCCCCGTACGGACCCTGTTTCACCGGATCCCACTCCCGGTTATGAGGATTGGGTGCCGATGACACACCCACGGCGACTGGGATGTCCGAGCGCCCCACCTCCCCTAACATTCGGTCGAGAATCTTCGCTCGCTCGTTTGTATCCGCGGTTTCCGTGGTTATTCCAAGGATGTCTAATTCCGGGCTACGAAGTGCCAAGGCAACCGCAAACGCGTCATCGGTGTCGCTGCCGATGTCGGTATCAATGATGATTTTCTCAGGAGCGGCTGCTCGGCCGGGTTGCCCGGCATGGCCGGTGGCGATCATTCCTCCCAGCAACAGCAGTGGCACCAAGACACTTCGAAATGGCCTGTACATCGGATAATGCCCTTGAATGGGTTTCGCTGATCGTTATTCATGCACAGGCTTCTCAAGATGCCCTCGTACGGGGCCATCGCGCGCATACCACCATCGAGCGGCAAACGCCGCTCTACCCCAGAGGTCTTGCTCCGATCCGGGGTCCCGGCCCGGCCCGGATGCCTTTGCTGGAGTCTCCGTCCGGCCGCCAATGACTGTTTCCGTGCTTTCACTGCTTGTTCCCTCTTGACATGCCGTCCTCTCCGACCCGGGGACCTCCCTCGATTATCTCACCCAACACCAGTATCGAGGATACTGGCCTTCGCCGCTTCATCGACCCAAGACAAGTGTTGCGCATCGCGCGATGCATGTCGAGCTATCTGGTCGTGCATTACGGCCTTAGCGTGCGCCTCGGAGAATGCCGGCAGCCATTCCACCTGGCCCGCGCTGATGACGTAGTGCGATTTGCAGGGAGCACCGCAAACTCCTTCGTGGACACATAGGTTGTGTGGCAGGCCACCCAATAGCATAGAAAGGCGTTGTCGTGTTTGGTGTAGCGCACACCACAGGCGGTGAAATTGCGCGCCAGCCACTCGTGAGCGTTCAGATAATCTGCAAGGGAAACCACGTCTGCAGCCGCACGTGGATCAACCCGAAGTCCCGGTCCATGAAGTAGTAATACAGATGCAGGCACTTGCGGCGCGTGGATTGCACGAAGGGGCGGCCGCGATGAGCTACTTCGGCGGGGCCGCCGCGGTGTGTATGATCGATAACACGCACGTGGTGGTGGCCGCAGGCAGCGGCGCGAACATGATCGCCGCACCCGAGATGGTCGCCTTCGCCGAGCGCTACGGCTTTAAGTTCGTGGCGCACGAGAAGGGCGATGCGAACCGCTCGGCGCGGGTGGAAGCGCCGTTCAACCGCATCGACAAGGGCTTCCTCACCGGGGAGGACTTTGCCGACTGGAAGACTTGAACGCCAAAGCACACGAGACGTGTGACAAATGGAACGCGGCCTTCTCTAACAAACTGCATGCCAGTCGCCGCGAGCTCTTTGCCGCCGAGCGGGTGCAGTTGAAAGCACTGCCGTTGTTCGTGCCGCAGGTGTACCAGATCCACACCCGCAGCGTCGATGCGCAAGGCTATCGCACGGGCGGCAACGAGACGGCGCGCCACAGCGCCAGCATCAGGCCTCAGCACAGCATCTCACGGGCTGCCCCGTTAGCTTGCCGCCACCCCCAGGCCGTACACAGTTTCTGCGACAGGCCCCGACGGCTCTCGCTCGGGTGGCGCGCGATGAACTCGCGGATAAACTGCACCTGCGCGCCACTGACGCTGTGGCCACGATACCGAAGAATGGCGTCCATTTACCGCTGCTCTAGCCTTCAACTTGACACAGGTATGCTGAAAGGGCACAAATGTTTCAAGGAGCCCGCTTCGGGGACCGGTGCCGGTGATGAGGCGTTTATATTGGATTGCAACACGGACCGGTCCCCATTTACATCACCAGAAGGCGGCTCTAACGAGCCTCTGTTACTTTCAAATGCGCATGTTTAACGCGATGGGTGGCGAAATGAACGAGTGGGATCGTCTGTCGAAAATGATTCCGACGGTGTTCGGCGCGATTCTCGGGTCTAATGTGCTGACGATGTCCATCATGAACTTCTTCGAGTGCCCCACCCGGATCATCTCGGTGGTCTACTTCTCCTCGCTGCTCGTGATGATCTTTTTAATGGGGAAGTGCGCACTGCAGTATCCAACGCTGACGAAGCGGGAGCACCAATTCTGCCTGTCACTCGCACTGATTCTGTTTCTGCCCAGAGTCCCGTATCTCTTCGAGAGCACCCTCGGCTATGCGCTGAACCCCGTGGGAGACGATTACTTTCATATACCGGATCTGGCATCTCTGATTCACTCCAGCCAGTTTCCCCCCAGATCCACATACGACAGCACCGAGTATCTGGGGTATTACTACGCGGCTTGGATTCCAGGGGCCGCTTTTTACCATACGGGGCTTCTTACCACTGTAAAGCAAGCTCTTGCTCTGCTGAAGCTCGTCTACGCGTTGCTAATTGTCTACTTTCCGGTGTATGCATCAAAAGTCCTCTTCACCGATAGGCGATACCAGATTGCTTTTGTCATTCTGTGTTGTCTGTATGGCGGCTTCGACTTTCTCTACTGGCTATCCAGCTTAGAATTTGTGCCAGTACATTCCGAATGGTGGGCGGCCGACTTCGGCTTCGATCTGCAGTTCTCAAACTTCGTTACTCTTTCTCTCTGGACGCCACAACATTTTCTGGCGGGCTTGGCAGTGTTATTCGGATTGTACGTGGTCCACACTTCTAATCGCATGCTTGCCCACGCACTATCGGGATTGTTTTTTCTCTCCGGAGTCTTCTCTTCCCCGTACACGGTCCTCGGAGCTACTCCTCTGGTCATCTGGTACTTCCTCAGTTCTGGCAAGTTCCGCGCGCTGCTTGCAGCGGCGCCCGTGTTCATTCTTATTTCGTTGCCTCTCTGGTGGGTCTTAATTGGCGTCGATAGGCTGGAGTTCCAGTGGTTTGGCGCGCTGGCGGACGAATGGAAAAATAGCAAGCGTGCTGCCTTCCTGGTTTTTCTCCTGATCATTCTTCTCGAGTTGTGGCCCCTGATTCTCGCGGCAGGTTACTTTGTTGTCCGGGCACGGCGGTTACTATGGCTATTCGCCCTCTCCATGTCATATCTGCTGTCCACATTCTTCTTCTACTACTACGCGAACTATTCGATGCGGGGATCTATCGTGCCGATCTTCACGCTGACGTATCTCGCTACTCCGATTCTCTACGCTGTTTACCAGGGAAAACCGCGGCGTTGGCTTCGTGTGGTGGCGGTCCTTTACCTGCTGGGCGGTGTCCTGGAATACGCCTCCTTCACCCGATCCGCCGTATTGGGATTCCGCGAGAGTAGAACCACCTTCAATGCGCGCGCGCTCCAGTCCAATCAGGGTTCGCAAGAGTTGGTGAGCATGGAATTGACTCAGGAGGCAGGACAAGACGACGCGAGGTGGCGTCTGCTGGAAAAGCTCAAGCCGATCAGGAAGAGTACTCTCACCGACGATGAGGCGTGGTTGACGCGTCCCGACAGCCGCTATCGGCTCACCCTTTCCAGACTCCTCGGCACCACCCCTGGCGCTTTCCCAGAGGCAGCCGGCAAGGCGGTGGCACAGTAGCGAATGCTTATGATGCGAGACACTCGCTTCACGGCCAATGCCTGTGCCGAGAAGGAGTTGACCAGGAATCGCTGAAGGGCTTTCACCCGACGCCAGTCCTTAATCTCTTTTGGATAGCGTCGACCATGCCAGAAAAGTAGTCGCCGGAAGGGTTCGTTGGAATTCCGGCGGTAACTGGAATGTCCGCATATCCGGGACTCGCCGAACATTCGATCGACGATCTTCGCTCGCGCCCCGGTATCACCCGAGGTTGTGGAGGGATGGACAGTTCGCATTTCCGGGTGGGCATCTGGAGTACATGGAGTCGTTTGAGGCCTGTGCAGTAAGGGAGACTCAGGAAGAGGCGGATATTGAAATTGACCGCATCCGATTTCTCTTTCTCGCGAATGTAACCCTCTATGCTCCGAAGCACTATACTCACGTCGGGCTAATCGCACAGTGGAAAGCCGGAGAACCGAAAGTGATGGAGCCTGAGAGGTGCGGTGGCTGGAGTTGGTTTTCTCTTGATGCCCTCCCCGAACCGATGTTTGAAATATGTAGGAT
>Ga0206967_1131_pt1 | contig 16004 bp, 20 predicted proteins | sample Alteio_BWOrgHeat_24_FD_153259 | JGI IMG/M metagenome (GOLD analysis project Ga0206967, IMG submission 153259) | Enriched cells from forest soil in Barre Woods Harvard Forest LTER site, Petersham, Massachusetts, United States -... | ecosystem: Environmental > Terrestrial > Soil > Temperate forest >...
CTTCTTGACCATGTGTAGAAGTTCATCCTTCTCAAGCGGGTTCATTCCCGCCGCAGGCTCGTCCAGCAGCAGTAGCTCGGGCTGAGTCGCCATGGCCCGCGCGATTTCGAGCCGGCGCTGCATTCCGTATGCCAGGTCGGCGCTCCGAACGTGGGCCACATGCTCAAGGTTCACAACCTTGAGCAGTTCCATCGCCTCATGACGCAGATGCTCGGTTTCGCGAATCGACGGAGGCAAGTATGCCAACGCCGAGAACAGACCGGTTTTGTGCCGAAGGAACCCGCCGACAACCACATTCTCAAGCACCGAAAGCGACTTGAAAAGCCGAATGTTCTGAAACGTGCGGCAAATGCCAAGCTTGGCTATCTTGTTGGACGGCGTACCGGTGATGGCTTTACCGTTAAAGAAAATATCGCCGGAGGTCGGCTTGTAAACGCCCGTAATCAGGTTGAAGCAAGTGGTTTTGCCGGCACCGTTCGGTCCGATGAGTCCGAAAAGGTCTCCCTTCTGTAGTTCGAACGAAACTTCGTTAACAGCGATGAGGCCGCCGAATCGTATGGTAGCTTTCTTTAGCTCAAGGATGCTCAAGCGGCGGCCTCCTTGTCTCGCTTGAGCAACTTGGCCACCCAGGTCCAACTGAGTTCGTGATGCGCAAACATCCCTTGAGGCCTCAGCAGCATCACAACGATCAGCGTGACGGCAAAGATCACCATCCGAAGTTGCGGAACCTCGACCGGAGCATCATGGAACTTCTTAACGAGGTTCAACCCCCAACCGCAAATCACCTCGACGATGAGCCCAGCTATCAGCCCGCCGATTGTCCACACAACCCTCTGCATCTTGGTTTTGGCGCCGTCCCCTTGAATCCAGCGGATTACGGCGACAGTAAACACGACCGCAATCACGCAGCCAACGACGGTGCCGCCGGATACCGTCAACGGGCCACCGACCGATGCCTTAAGCCCGCGCAGATACTCGGGCAGGTAGCTGAGAAACACAGCGGCCACCACCGATCCGGTGATCGAACCCGTTCCACCCAAAACAACCATCGTGAGGATAATGAAACTGACATCCATGGCGAACGTTGCCGGTGTGATAAAGCCCTCGTAACTCGCTAACAGCGCACCTGCCGCGCCCGCAAACGCCGATCCCAAAATGAACGCGGATACCTTGACGCGAGTAACGTTGACGCCCATCGCCGCGCTGGCGACTTCATCTTCGCGGACGGCCAAAAACGGAAGGCCGTGGGCCGTCTTCAAAAGGTTTCGGCAAACCGCGATACACAGGATGGCAAGCAACCAAACGAAAGCGATCGACTGAATCTTCGGCTCGACGTTGAGCCCGTAAGCTCCGCCGATGGCCGGCGTGTTTTGCACCACGATGCGTATGATCTCGCCAAACCCCAGCGTCACGATGGCCAAATAGTCGCCGCGCAGCCGAAGCGAGGGAAGCCCGACGACCAAACCCGCCACAGACGCCGCTGCAGCGCCCGCAAGCATCATCACAAATAGCCACACCAAGGGCGGCAAGTGCGCAGTGTTAAAGTAGCGCACCGAAAGGAAACCCGTCAGATACGCGCCAACCTGATAGAAAGCGGCGTGGCCGATCGAAAACTGGCCTGTAATGCCATTGATCAGGTTCAAACTGACCGAAAGCGTGACAAATAGGCCCGCGAGAATGATTAGTCGCTGAATATAGTCGTTCTGGGTGTGCGCAAAGCTTTGTAGACCAACACACGCTATGACGGCGACCAAAATCGAGAGAAGACGTATGCCCCAGAACTTCATACCTTCTCCACTTTGGAAGACCCCAATAGCCCTCCCGGCTTAAACAGCAGCACTACGATCAAAATGACAAACGCGATGGCGTCCCGATAGTCGCTGTAGCCAAGCCAAACAACCAGCGCTTCCGCAACCCCCATCAAAATGCCGCCAAGTACGGCGCCCGGGATATTTCCAATGCCGCCGAGTACGGCTGCCACAAACGCCTTTACGCCTGGTAGTAGCCCGTAAAACGTCGTAAGCGGGGTGCCCTGAAAAGTGGCGATCATCATGGCGCCTGCGCCGGCGAGCGACGAGCCGATCACGAACGTGAATGTGATGATCGAGTTCACGTTAATGCCCATCAGCGAAGCGGAATCGAAGTCATGCGATACTGCCCGCATCGCCCTACCCGCACGCGTATACATGACCAGGTAGGTCAGGCCGGCCATCAGCAGCAACACGACCCCAAGCATGAGGATTCGGTTCGATTGAACCGTAACGCTCACCCCCGCCGTGTCCGCCTTCCGCTTTGCGTCGTTGTACGTCCTCTCTGCCGCCTGCGCCGCGTTGTGGATAGCTTGACCCTCGGGCTTCAAATCAAACTCGCCCTCATGTGTACGCGCCAGATAATCATCGAACGCCTTCTTGGTCTTCAAATAGGGACCTTGCGACGCGTCCAGATCTCGCTCCAAATTGGCCGGAATCGGAGTCAGATGCATGGTAACCGTCTCTCGATAGGGATTAACCCTTTCGGAGATGCTCTTGGGAGGGCTGTTCGGTAGGAACAGCGCTCCGCCGTATTGGATTAACAGCGACACGCCGATCGCGGTGATGAGCGAGGCGATTCGCGAGTGGTTGCGCATGGGCCTGTAGGCAAATCGCTCGATGATGACCCCGATGACAGCGCAAATCGTCATGCTGGAGAGCAGCATGAGAACCAGGTTCACCGCCTTCGGCTGAAATTGTGCGACAACGAACAGGAGTAAGCCAACAATTGCGAAAAGACCTCCGACCGCTTTGCCGGCATCCGAAAACTTTTCGACTTTCAGGGTCGAAAGCACGAGCACAACGCCCAGAATCAGCAAAACGATTCCGATCATCGCAACGGTCGCCGCTGCAACCACAGGTCTCGGATCCGCTCCAATCGTCGCCTCAGGCGTATAGCCGAGCGCGTATGAGGTCAGCAGCGCCACGTACGCGCCAAGCATAAACACCTCGCCATGCGCGAAGTTGATAAGCTTTAGAATGCCGTAGACCATCGTGTAGCCTAAGGCGATAAGTGCGTAAATGGACCCCAAAAGGAGTCCATTTACAAGCTGTTCTGGCAGCGACTTGAAATCGATCGCTGCCAGCATGAGGTGGTCAGTTATCCCCATCCGTTATTTAGGAAGCTTGGTCGTAGGATCTTCTTCGTATGCCTTTGCGAACTCTTGACCGTCTTTTGTTAGCTTGACCACGATGGCGCGCTTCGGTGGGTTGCCGTGGTTACCCTTCAGGCTAATGTTTCCAGAAACGCCCTTGAAATCGACTGTATCCTCAATGGCAGCCTGCAGACCGGCGGAATCCTTCGTTTTCGCTCGCTTGAGCGCATCGCACATCAATGCTGCCGCATCGTAAGCCAAGGCTCCCATAGTGGTCGCCGGAACGGAACCGTCATACTTCTTGCCCCACTTGTCGAGGAAAGTCTTGACCTCGGGTCGATCCTCTTTGTTGTTGTAGTGGTTGCAGAAGAAGCTGCCAAGGATGGCGTCTCCGCCCGTATTCAGAATCTCGCTGCTATCCCAACCGTCTCCGCCCATCATCTTGACGTCCAGACCGGCTTCTTTGGCCTGCCGAGCGATAGGCCCTGTTTCGGTGAAGTAGCCGCTCATGAACAGACCATCGGGCTTCTTGTTCCTAAGATTGGTGAGCTGGGTTTGGAACTGGGTATCTCCCGACTGGTAGAACTCTTCGTCGATGATCTTTCCGCCGAGGGTCTGGAAATAAGCACGGAAACTGTCGCTCAGTCCAGTTGAATAAATCTGCTTCTTGTCCGTGATCAGCGCGACGTTTCGAAGGCCAAGCGCATCGTAGGCAAATTTAGCCATGACTGGTCCCTGGAAAGCGTCTGTGTAACAAACACGGAAGATATTGGGCTTGCCTTCTGTCAACGTAGTCTTCGTGGCGCCGATCGCGATCAGCGGAATGCCTTTCTCTGTCGCAACTTGCCCCATCTGAGCAGTGATACCGGACGACACCTCTCCCAACAAGCCGATGACTTTGTCGGTGGCAATCAGTTTCTCGGCGGCGCTCTTACCGTCGGCAGGTTTTGAGTTGCTGTCGCCGATAACGAGGGTCACCGGCTTACCGTCGATGCCACCGCCCGCGTTGAATTCATCCACCGCGAGTTGGGCGCCCTTCACGCTATCCGCGCCCCAAGGCTTCAGCTCTCCGTTTTGGCTCGCGACCAACCCGATCGGAATTCCGTCGCCTGCAGCCGCCTTCGTGCCCGTCGTGCTACCGCCGGAATTGTCCGTTTTAGTATCGCCGCCGCCATTACAGCCGCATCCGAAGACCACGCCCATCGCGAGAACCGCCAGGCCCAGTTTCCAGGAGAACCCACTCTTGTTAATAATCACTTTGGTTCAACCACCATCCAGATAAAGTATTGCCCGAGAACAAGGTCCGCGGTGGACGTAGTATACAGAATAGGGAACCCGTATGCCATGTTAAGGGCCCCCGATGCGGTCTACAGGTGCGCGGTACAATGCCGCCAACCCTTCAAATGCCCAGTGAACGATCAAAACAACTTATCGATCAGGCAATTGCCGATATTCGAGCGGGAAAGTACAACGACGCGCTAAAACGGTTGGACGAAGCTGTGGAGTCCGCTTCGGACTCGGCCGAAGTTTACGATCTCAGAGGGATCGCATTTGCCCAAACGGGGAGAGCAGAGGCTGCGACCGAGTCGTTCCGAAAGGCGACGATGTTGGAGCCATCCGCAAAGTCGTTCTTCAATTTGGCAGTACACCTTTACAACATCGGCGATAAGGCAGAGTCGCTGGATGTCGCGAACGAGTGCCTTCGGCTTGACCCGAATAATGCCGACGCCAAACTGCTGGTGGCCAGAATTGCTGGCCAGGGAACCGACCCTCAGTTTTCTGCAGACGGCAAACCGGTGGACCCGACCGCGCTCGCCTATAAACGCCGCTATGGCTTTGGCCGAAAGCACCTGTTCGCCGTCTTGGCAGAAAACCAGGAGCAATGGGTCGCGCTGGGCTGGACGGTTATTGGGCTTTCGCTTCTATCCGCCATCTTGATGAAGGTGATGTCTCCGTTTCAACCGCCTTCAAAGTTCAATTCGCACGACGTACTTGGCGGCCTAAGGCCGATGCAATCTCCGGCTGCATTCGGCGTGATCGCCTTCTTCCTCACGATGGTGCTTTCAAGCATGATCTGGACATCGCTCGACCTCATCGATCGCCGCGGTCGCGCGCTTTGGATGGTCCCGATGATGCTATGCTGCTTCACCTGCGCCCCCTTCCTGGCCCAGTCCTTCTATATGTTAGTAGGTCGAAAAGATCCAAACTAGGATGACCTGACAAGAAGCCCTAACGCGAAAGAGTCCATAAAAGCGCAACTTCGAACAGACTAGGCTTCCGAATCGTACTAACCCATACCACTCACCCATGCTCACCCTTATCCCATTCCTGTTTATCGCCGCCCAGTCTCCCGTAGAGGTCCCTTTTCGCGTCGGCGAAAGCGCGCTTATCGTGGATGCGGTCGTAAACGGTAAGCCCGTTTCCTGCATGTTTGACACCGGCTTTGGTGGGGCGGTCGATTTGTCCAACACCATCAACGTTGGTGAACCAACCGGCAAGATGATGCTTCGAGATTTCGTCGGCGAAATGGAAGCTGACACCGTCAAGATCAAGACGCTAAAGCTGGGAAATAAGTCCATCGACCCTACTGGGATGGAAGCTGTACTTTCGCGCCCCGAGGACTACTCGTTCGTTTATGGCATGCATTGCGATGGGCTTATGGGTCTGGAAGTCATCAAAAACAACATCACCGAAATCAACTTCGAACATCAAAAATTCATCTTCTATCCCCAATCGACCGACATCACGACTCGAACTCCCGATAACAAAAGAACCTTCCTGGTCAAGATGCTGCCGGTCGGGACGAACGCTATCGAGTTGTCCGTGGGTACGACCACGGGGAAGTCGCTGCACATGGCCCTCGACACCGGAAACTCCTTTTACGCCACGACCCACCGTGATTCTCTTGAGCGCGTAGGTTTATGGGAGTCCGGCAAGGATCCCAAATTCACGACAATGGCCGGCGTCGCTTCGGGACCGGTCGTGAGCTGGGATAAGAAGATGGTCGGAATGACGATCTTCGGTGTGCCCGTCCCCGCCAGCACATGGGATGTCATCGACCTTCCCTCAAGTTCGGCAAGCTTCGATGGAACCGTAGGTTTCGGCTTTCTAAAGAACTTTAACATTACGATCGATTACGGAAGAAGGCGAGTCTGGCTGGAAAACTGGACCGGCAAAGTAGACAACGATCCTCCGGGCCAACTTGGGATTTCAGCTCTATATGACAACCAAAACCGAAAAGTGATGATTTATGGCGTGGCTCCCGGCAGCCCCGCCGAAGAGGCCGGAGTGAAGCAGGGCGACGAACTCCTCTCGGTCGACGAAACGGACCTTGCCGGCGTCATTTCGCTGAAAAAGCTTCGAAAAATGCTCTCAGGTCCAGTGGGAACGAAAGTTAAAATCGCGATTTCTCGCTCGGGTGGACTTAAGCGTTTCAATCTGGAAAGAAAGCCGTTGATTAACGACTAAGATCGTTCCAACCATAGCGCTATGGCAGCGTCAAGCATCGGCTCCGTCAGCTTTCCTGTGAACGTATTTTGCTGACTGGGATGATAACTCGATACGAGCAGGATGCCTGAATCCGTGCGATTGCAAACGCCGTGCCCAAATTTGGCCATCGGCCGGTGGAGCGTTCGATGCACGATCGTCCAGGCGATGTTGCCCAGGCACAAAATCGATCTCCAAGGACGGTCCGCCAATAACTGCTGTAAGTAGCGGTTGCACGCACGTATTTCGCTTGGAAGCGGCTTGTTTTCGGGGGGCGCACAATGGCAAGTTGCCGCCATGAGGGCGCCAGTCAGCTTCAACCCATCGGAGGCAGAAACCGAGGTTGGCTGATTGGCTACGCCCGCCCGGTACAGGGCAGCAAATAGCCAATCTCCACTCCGGTCTCCCGTAAACATACGCCCCGTCCGATTCGCTCCATGAGCAGCCGGCGCCAACCCCACAATCAGCCGATCGGCCGCATGATCGCCAAAATAAGGCACCGGCCGACCCCAATACGCCTCACCAACAAAAGCCCGCCTCTTCTCACGAGCCACCAGCTCCCGCCACTCCACCAACCGAGGACAAAGCCTGCAGTCAATAATCTCAGCATTCAGAAGCTCAATAGAATCCACACAAGATAATGGATGCAATTGACCGCCTGAAATCACGGAAGCCCCCGTAGCCGTGGTCTCCGTGGCCACGCATCGGCCGTCATACAGCTTGGAACCTAGGGCTAGAATAAACGGTGCCTGTTTACGAATACGAACCCGACGATCGCGACTGCCTGATGTGCGACGGACGCGTGGACGTCATTCAAGGCATCAATGAGGAACCGCTGAAGTACTGCCCCTGGTGCGGTCTGGAAGTCAAACGTGTCGTCAGCAAGGTCACGTTCAAAATGGCGGGCGCCGCACCCGACGACAAGGCGAGCCGAAAGGGTTTTACAACGTTCCGACGTGCCGAGAAAGGCGTCTGGGAGAAAGTTTCAGGCGAGGGACCCGACGTGCTCGCCGGAACAAAAGAGGACGTGGCTGCGGTCGAGGAAGAGAAGAAACCCACAAAGACGGTGATCGACCTCGATAAAGACTTCACTTGATGCCGAGAGACTCTTCAAATCCGCACATGACATTCATCGCGTGGACTATCTGGCTCGCACCGCACTTACCGTCACGGTCGGACAGCAGCCGCACGGTTAAGAGCGAATTGGGGCTGTCTGGAACGATTCGCAGCCGATAGGCAGCGAATGGCTTTCCAAGCACAACATTGGGGCCCCATTCACTGCTTTCATCTCGTTGAACGTAAAACGATCGACCAAACTGCTCCTCATAAAGCGCATCGACATCTTCCAAGTCGTCTGGTGTGCGAATCGAAACCATTGCTGTGGCCGCCAACGCGTTGCCGAGGTCCATTTCTTCCGTATGGATGGTAAGACCTGCGGTCCACCCCACCGATTCAAGTGCCTTGCCAACCTCCTGCTCGTCACCGCCGAAGTTCAGCATGAGTACAGGCGAGTCCGCAATCAACCCTGCTCTGGCTAAAGGCGCCAGGGCGATGAGGGCCAAAGTAGCAGCCGGCCCGGGAATCGACGCTCTGTCGGCGCACACGAGGGGGTTGTTATCCATGAATTCTACGAGTCCGTAGAGCTCGCAATCAAAGTCACCGACCCGGATCTCACGCTTCCAAGCGCCTTGAGAGAACTCGATCCCTGCCGAGGTGCCGGTATCGACTCGTTCGACGCGCGGGTGGTTCGCAAGCAACTCTCGAACCCGCTGGCTTGAGCTAGTTGCGAGGCTGATGGACAACTTTCTGCTCCGGCAAGCGAGTCATGAGGATACGAAGCTTGGAGAACTTGTCGACCGATGGGACGCTAATCAAAATCTCGTTGCTGTAGATGGATGCATCGTTGGTCTGCAAGAGCATCGTCCCTGCGCCACTCGCGGCGCCCGTCAGGGAGTACACCACCACCGCAACCTTATGTCCATCGACCGTCTTGAACCCCTGAAATCGGTAAACGGCGTTCAGATTCTGGGGCGGTCCGCCAAAGCTAACCGCGCGTATCGCCTTCCACGTTCCACCCGTCTGGATGGGCTTCAACGGAACTTGAGGGCCGTTGATCGAAGACGAGTCCGTTTCATCCAACTGTGCGTGAACCGATTCAGATTTGCCAAACGGTTGACCGTTTAACGTGCCCGCGCCTTTTGTTACGTTCACGGTTGCCACGCCCTTCACCACGTTGAGAACCTGGATGGTCATCGGAGCCTTGAAACTCATGCCTGAGCTTTTGCTCCCTTTATTGGCGACTGTGGACTCCGTCTGAAAGCGCATTGTCTGGCCCTTGGTGTACTTCACACGAAACAGGTAGCCGCCGCCTTTTGCAGGGCTGATCTGAGCGGGACAGCAACCAACAACGCCGGCCAAAGCCAGCAGAGAGCAAAATGCTCCGTGGAGTTTCACAAATTCCCTATGGCCCCGTCACGGCCTTGAGCGTCACTTTGTAAACCGCAACGTTCATACCGACTTTCTCGCCAAGCATGCGCGTTAGGGCAGGCGGAACCCGAATCTCCCGTTGGCCGCCGACTTTCATTCCCTTGATGGCCTGGTCGAATCCAGGTACCTGCATTTCGTCGCCGATCTTAAACGAGATGTTTTTCTCGGTTTCAAACGATTCGCCGTTTGCTACGGCGTCGTAATCGACCGTGACCGTGTCGCCCTGCTTCGCTTCCTTGCCCGTTCCTTCTTTGATCGGATTGACGACGATCGTGCTGGCGTCTTCCTTTCTCAGGATGTCCAACATCTCGACCTCAAATATGAGATCGCTGTTTGCCGGGATGCCCTTCTGATCTCGATCGCCATAAGCCAAATTGGCCGGAATGGAAAGCGTTCGTTTGCCCCCTTTTTTCATTCCGAGAAGGCCTTGATCCCAACCTTTGATGACCTGGCCGGCACCCACGGAGACGTGAAACGGCGACCCGCCCTCTTTAAGGTTGGTGTCGAACATGTGCCCGTTGGTTAACGTTCCCTTGTAATTGACCCAAACTTCGTCACCGCTAACAACCGCCGGGCCCTTGCCGACAATGTTGTCGACTGATTTAAGAGCCGTCAAATGGCTTGTTGCCTTGGGACCGTCAGACCCGCCGCTCGGATCGCTTGGCTTGCAACCCGCCGCGACAATTGCTAGCGCCGCGCACAGGAAGGCAGGATTAATTCGCATCTGTCAAATCTACCTCGTTTAGAAGGGGCCGAAGCACCTTGCGACCCCAAGGCTCTCAACACAAGACCGGTACACTCAAGTTCCCGTGGCCAATCAAACTGACAAAAAAGGGAAGACGGAACCGCACTCGATTCAAAATCGACGTGCGCGGTTCGACTACAACATCTCGGAGTCGCATGAGGCCGGGATCGTGTTGGTCGGCTCCGAAGTGAAGAGCCTGTTTCTTGGCAAAGCTCATTTGAACGACGCATTTTGCCGCGTCCACAACGGCGAGCTGTTCCTTATCAATGCCGACATCGAACCGTACGAGAAGTCCAGCGTGTTCCAACACGAACGTCGACGGGACCGAAAGCTGTTGATGCATCGAAAGGAGATCAACACCCTCGATCGAAAATCGATGGAGAAGGGACTATCCCTCATACCGTTGGCTCTCTACTTCAAGAACGGCAAAGTAAAGGTCAACGTCGGCTTGGGCAAGGGTAAGGCGCTCTACGATAAGAGAGACAAAATTGCCCAAGACGATGAACGCCGCGAGGTCGAACGAATCCGCGCCAACAAGTTCGACTAGGCTTTTATGAATCGCACCTTCGGCAGCTGGATCTCGTGCAACGCCAACGGTGCGTCCCTATTAGCAGCCTAGGGCAAGGCCCTAGGAACCGCGAATTCGCCTTCAAACACTGTCTCCGCCGGGCCCGTCATCACAACCCGGCCATCCTCGAGATATTCGATCTCCAAGAGCCCTCCGGGAAGTTTGATCTCAACTGTGCGCTCTGTCCGCCCGGTGACCACCGCCGCAACGGCGCTCGCACATGCGCCGGTACCGCACGCCAGCGTAATTCCCGCCCCACGTTCCCACGTTTGTTGAATAAGGTGGCGTCGGTCCACGACTTGGATGAAGTGTACGTTTACTCGCTTGGGAAACGCATCGTGATGTTCAAGCTTTGGACCGATGGTCTCAAGCTCGATCTTGGATACGTCTTCTACAAAAATAACCAAATGTGGATTTCCCATCGATACCGCGGTCCCGCGATAATCGGAATCTACTGGCTGGTCGATGAACTTCTCATCAGCGGGACCTGCCATACCGATCTCGCCGCGAGTCAGCCGCGCCAACCCCATATCCACACGAACCCGATTCGATCCGACCAGATTTAGCCCGAGAATGCCTGCCCCCGTCTCAACATCGACCGATTCCTCCGTCAAGTGCCCGTGATCTTGCAGCAGCCTGGCGAAACAGCGGATGCCGTTGCCGCACATCTCACTCTCAGACCCGTCCGGGTTAAACATCCGCATCCGAAAAGGCGCCGAGTCCCCCTTCTCAACCAATATCAGTCCGTCCCCGCCAACCCCAAACCGCCGGTCGTTAACCTGCCGCGCTACCGCCGGCAAGTCCGAGGAAATCGCCCCATCACGGATCACGTCGACCATGACAAAGTCATTCCCAATCCCCTGCATCTTAGTAAATCGAATCATTTAAGGTATCCCCGGAGGGGCGATAAGAGCATAGCCGAGGGTGCCAGCCCCCGGAAGGGAAAGCCGATCCAGGCGTCCCCGGAGGGGGCGAAGAGCACAAACTTTCATCAGTGCCCCCCCCCTCTCCCGTGTGGTTCGTCATGGGAGAGGGGGCAGGGGGTGAGGGCTCCGGGAGAGGGTCCATTCCGCGTTGCGGAATGGTTTGGGAGAGGGGGCAGGGAGTGAGGGTTCCGGGAGCGGATTCCACTAGTGCTCCTCTCCCTCACCCGGAGCCCGATAAGAACTGATGGGTTTGTTCGGCACGATGCTGGCCACCGCATGCTTATACACGAGTTGGGTCGGTTTGCCTGGAGCATCGAGAAGGACGGTAAAGGCGTCGAAGCCCCGAACCTGACCGCGAAGTTGCACACTGTTCGTTAAGTAAATGGTGACGCCGATCCCCTCCTTGCGCACCTGATTCAGGAACATGTCCTGAAGATTTATAGCTTTAGCCATGCTAAGTAAATTACTCCTTTAAAAATACCTACGCAGGTTCTGAGTGGCATGTGCCAACTCGTCGCCAGAATTAAGAATGACTAGGTTTGGTTCGGTACGCAGCCACGTGCGCTGACGCTTCGCATACCGCCTAGTTTCGGCGATCGTTGTCGCCGTAGCTTCCTTTAGCTCTATCTCACCGTTGAGGTGTTGCCAAAGGGCTCGATATCCGAGGGCGCGGAAACCGGGATCCGATTCAGAAAAGCCATCAGCAATTAACTGGCGGACCTCTCCAACCCAACCCTTTTGCACCATATTTTCCACCCTATTTGTGATACGGTCGTTCGTCTCGTCAGAGTCCCGAACCACAGCAAATTTACACTTTTGATATGGAGGCAACCGCACGGGCACTGACGGCTTGGGGCCATAGATCCGTTCGATTGCTCGTTGAACTCTAACCCGATTTCGTAAATCCACTCGCTTCGACGTTTCTTCGTCGAGGCGCTTCAATTCTTCGACGAGGTCTTCCAAGGTTCGTTGATCGAGTTGTTCGCGCAGAGCGGGGTCTGGGGCCTGAGCCATGTCGTCGTACTCTTCGAACAAGGCTCGAATATAGAGCCCGGATCCACCCACGACAATCGCGTTCTGCCTGGCCTCCCAGCATTCAAAGAGTACTGCTTGAGCAAGAGACACATATTCGCCTACACCAAATCCTTCGGAGGGGTTGCGAATGTCAAGCAGGCGATATTCTGACTTTCGTTCAGGCTTGGCCGTGCCGATGTCCATTCCACGATAGATCTGAAATGCGTCTCCGTTAATGAGTTGCGCATCGATCTGCTCTGCCAGCGCCTCTGCCAATTCGGTCTTGCCGGATGCCGTCGGTCCCATGACCGCGATCAGCAAGGGTTCGGAGCTTGAGGGCGGCATCGCTTGGATCGCCTAAATCTCAATGAGAGCTTTGACCGGGTAACCGAGAAGATTCTCTCGTCCCTGCAGGAAACCTAGCTCGATAAGGCAACCGAAACCGCAAACCTCGGCCCCAAGCCGTTCAACGAGGCGAACAGCCGCCGCCGCCGTGCCGCCGGTAGCCAAGAGATCGTCGACGATATAAGCCTTTTGCCCTGCCTCAAGCGCGTCCGAGTGCATCTCAACCGTGTTGGTCCCGTACTCCAGGGCGTACTCCTCGGAGATCTTGTCGTAAGGCAGCTTGCCGAGCTTTCGCGCCATCACGAACGGAATACCGAGTTCAAGAGCAACTGGCACCCCAAAAATGAACCCGCGGCTCTCGATCCCTACCACTGCCTGAGCCCCATTCTCGCGGGCGTCCTCTGCAAGCAAAGAACAGACCTCGGCAAAGGCGGCCGGGTCTCCCAATATCGGCGTTACATCCTTAAATATAATGCCCGGCAGCGGAAAATCCGGAACGTCACGAATCAAGGAAAGGGCAAGCAATTCAGACATGTGACGAAAGCTTACCTATCGGGCCTAACGCCCAACACCGGCCTCGAGTCTAAAAGTCTCCGCCGCCGCCCATGTCAAATCCGGACGAACTGTTGTCGAACGACTGGTCCCCACCGAGGAAATCTCCGCCACCGCCGCCGCCCCCACCGAATCCCTGATCCTGATTGTCGTAATACTGCCCCTGATCCATCCCTCCCATCATCGGTTGGGAACCTGAGAAAGCGATGTCGGTCGCGATATCGGCAGCAATCATTCCCGCAATCAAAGGGGTGTCGTCGACAATGACAACCGGCTCCTGAACATATCCAGGCCCCATCTGGTAATTAGCTTGCCGATTCGACGTTGCTGCCGCAACGACGATAGCAATCAGCACCAGAACGATCAAGATAAGCACGAGAAAAACAGTAGCCATCGATTACTAATACGTCCACCCCCCACAAAGGGTGGCAAAAAAGAGGGGCAGGGGTGAGGTAAAGGGAGGAAACCTGCAGTCCCAAGATATCCCGAAGGGATTGTTCCTTCATAGCCCAGCGTTGCGGTTCCGTGCCGCTACGCTGGGTTTCAATCCTAGATTTATCGAAACGGTGTCAGCGCATGACGGAAATCCTACGGCTCCAGCTCCACACCCGGATCCCACCCCTGCTCACTCGCTCGCATCAACACCTCCAGCTCGTAATCGCGGTCAACCCGGATCTGACAAGACAACCGAAACTGCCCCAGAACGCCGTCCTCTTCGAGGCTCAGCCGCTCTTTTTCCCCCATCGGCGGCTCCTCGCTCTTGATCGAAACTCGGCAAGTCGTGCACTTCGCCTGCCCGCCGCATCGATGACTGACATCGACGCCATTCTGCTCGAGCGCCAGTGCGAGCTTGGTGCCCTCTTCTACTTGAAAGGGTTCGAACCCTTGAGCGTGAATGCTAAACATATTCATCCAGCGGAGGATACTAGACTCCTTGCGTCCATCGCTACCAAGACTAAAGAGTCAGCGTCACGCGCCGCAAAAGGGTAAAAAGATTGTCGATGCGTAAAAAGTTGGTTGTCGGCAACTGGAAAATGAACTTGACCAGAAGCGAGGCTCGTGCCGCGATTGAATCCCTACTCTTGTTGATTGAGCCGACCACCGATGCCGAGGTCGCAATCTGCCCGACCTATCTGACTATCGACACGGTCGCCCAATTATTTCGGCGCTCTCGTTTCCGGGTTGGCGCCCAAGATGTCTTCTGGGGCAATGCCGGCGCCTTTACGGGAAACGTCAGCGCCGCCATGCTAAAAGACGTCGAGTGCCACTTCTGCATCGTTGGTCACAGCGAAACACGCGGCAGGTTCGGCAAGCTCGAGGTTCCCGAGTCGACGATTCCATACTTTTCCGAAACTGACGAAACTGTAAATCTGAAGATCAAAGCTTTGCTGTACCAGTCGATCCACCCAATCCTCTGCGTGGGTGAGACTCTCGCCGAAAGGGAAGCAGGTAACACCGACCGAGTCATCCAATCTCAGCTCAAAGGCGCGCTGGAGGGCATCGAAGGTGCAGAGTTTTGGGAAGGCGTCGTCGCATACGAACCTGTGTGGGCCATTGGAACCGGCAAGACCTGCGACAGTGCCGAAGCCAGTCGCGTGTGCGGAATGATTCGCGCCTCACTGGCAGAAATCTTCGATGAAGAGACGGCGGAAGCGATACGTGTCCTCTACGGCGGAAGCGTAAAGGGTGCAAACGCGCAGGAGCTTTTCTCTCAGCCCGACATAGATGGTGGACTCGTCGGCGGCGCAAGTTTGATTGCCGAGGAATTCAGCAAAATTGTCCGAAGTGTGTGAGGCCGATTGAATAGCGAACCCCGAACGGTTTCATCGACCCGAACCGAAATGGCCGAGGTTATGCAGCCCCAGGATGCCAATTTCCTGGGAAAGGTGTTCGGTGGCGCAATCCTCGCCAAGATTGACCTATGCGCCTACGTGACCTCGTCGCGCTATGCCGGCACTATCTGCGTGACGGCGAGTTTTGACCGAGTCGATTTTCACGACGCGATCGAGGTAGGCGACCTCGTGATCTTTGTGGGACATGTATCCTTCGTTGGCCGCACAAGCCTGGAGATCACCATCGAGATATACGCCGAAAACGTAATTCTGGGTACAACGCGTCACACCAACACTGCTCGTGTGACGATGGTGGCGCTCAAAGACGGAAAGCCCCAGGTGGTTCCGCGGCTGATTTGCGAATCGCGCGAGGATAAGGTTCGCTTTCTGGAAGGCAGACTCCGGCGTGAGATGCGGGCCATGCATCTTGAAGAACGCCAAAAGTTTCACGCTAAGTTCATCACTGCGACAGATGAGGAGCTTGACCGGCTTCTCAAGGCAGATAGCCTTGCCGATCTCGGAAAAGCTCATTAGCTCCTTGCAGCCTTGTCAATGAGCGCGTATTATAGGCGGGTGGACGAATCGCCAGTTAAACGCTCAAGTCGATATGGTCTGATGTCCATTTCTGTAGTGCTGATCTTATCGGCCGGCCTGGTTTATAGGGTGCTAACAGGCCACCAAGATGTCGATTCCGCAGCCAACTTCGACATACACATTCCTGCCGCTGCCCAGGGTTGGCAAGTTAGGCCGCATGGCCCCCAAACATACTTTCTGTATGCTCAGCCCCAAAAGGGATTGCTGCTGCGGGGTTCCGTCAATCAAATGGTCGACGATATCAATCCCACCCCCGATTTGAACAGGGATGGCCTGGCCCACTTGATGGTTGACAACACGCTCGACAACATGCCGGGTTGGACAGCCGTGG
>Ga0206967_1132_pt1 | contig 15987 bp, 14 predicted proteins | sample Alteio_BWOrgHeat_24_FD_153259 | JGI IMG/M metagenome (GOLD analysis project Ga0206967, IMG submission 153259) | Enriched cells from forest soil in Barre Woods Harvard Forest LTER site, Petersham, Massachusetts, United States -... | ecosystem: Environmental > Terrestrial > Soil > Temperate forest >...
ATAAACCATAATATGAACATGGATTGCTTCGTCGCTTACGCTCCTCGCAATGACGAATAGATCCTTCGCACAAAGAGCGTGCTCAGATGACAAGTACTGGATGCCAGCTAAACATGCTGGCATGACAATCCATTCACTCATCCCTTTCCATCAACGTCCGCAACGCCTTCAACGCCGCCATTTGAATTTGCCGCACTCTTTCCCGCGTTAACCCAATAGCAGCGCCAACTTCTTCTAATGTTTGCCGCTCAAAATTCATCAATCCAAATCGTCTGCACAACACGTCTCTGTGCTTATCAGATAATTTTTTAATACATTCTTCCAAATGTTGAGTTAAAAATTCATCTGTTAAAATATCAATGGGATCTGTGCGATGTTTATCGGCAATCGCTTCTGCTAAGGGTCTACCTATACTATTTTCATTACCAATTAATGTATCTAGCGAAATTGTTCGCTCATTTAATTCCAAACGATTTTTTACATTTTCAACAGACTGATGCGTTTCATCAGCAATTTCTTGATGACTAGGTTCGCGTCCTTGAACTTTGATAAGTTCCCGTGCTGTTGCTAAATAAGAATTAAGTTCACGTATGACATGCACAGGTAAACGAATCGTTCGAGTTTGATTCATAATTGCTCGCTCAATGGCTTGACGTATCCACCAAGTCGCATACGTTGAAAAACGAAATCCTCTATCAGGATCAAATTTTTCCACTGCGCGCATTAATCCTAAATTACCTTCTTCAATTAAATCTAAAAATTCCAAACCGCGGTTATAATAACGGCGGGCAATTCTCACCACTAACCGTAAATTACTTTCAATCATTTTTTTTCGAGCTTTAGCATCACCTTTCTGAACTAAACGGGCATACTTAATTTCTTCTTTAGCAGAAAGCAAAGGAGAGAAACCAATACTGCTTAAATAGCGCTGCGTAGAATCCACTTTGTCAGAATACGATCTTTTTTCTGAACGCTCATCCTTAGCTAATTCAGTCTCCAGCTTTTTCGCTTCTTCTAGAGAAAACTCAACTTCTTTTTCTGCTACATCTTTTTTGTGCGGCATCTTATTCCCTTGCTAAACACACAATTTAAGACCATCTACCCATTCAGCGAGTTGAGCTAACGCTTTATAATGTGTTAAATCTAAATGCAATGGCGTAATTGATATATACCCCATATTGACTGCATAAAAATCTGTTCCCGGGCCCGCATCTTGTTCGGGGCCAGGCTGCCCTATCCAATAAATCGTTCGCCCTCTTAAATCCGTTGATTTTTTCGTTGGCTCTGCAATATGCCGTGTTCCAAGACGCGTGACTTGAATCCCTTTAATTTCTGATAAAGGTAAATCAGGCACATTGACATTTAAGATAGTATCAGATGGTAATCGATCAGATTCAAGTTTTTGAACTAAATATTTAGCAACCTGAGCAGCGGTATCATAATGTTGACAATGAGGGCCTGCTAATGACACAGCAATGGAAGGCAATCCTAAAAATCGTCCTTCTGTTGCAGCTGCGACAGTGCCTGAGTACAACACATCATCACTCAGGTTGGTCCCTTCATTGATACCTGACACGACCATATCAGGCATTTCTTCTAACAAGCCTGTTACCGCAAGGTGCACGCAATCTGTGGGTGTACCACTGACACTGATAAATCCATTATCTGCTTTCATAATTCGCAGTGGATTATCCAGTGTCAGTGAATTGCTTGCCCCGCTACGATTGCGATCAGGCGCAACCACAGTGACAGTCGCTATTTCTCCTAAGACTCTTGCTAATTCCTTTATCCCTGGCGCAAGAAATCCATCATCATTACTCACTAATATTCGCATTATTTCACCACTTGATAAAATGTCTCACCCTTTTTAATCATCCCTAATTCATGTCGAGCCCGAGATTCAATGACATCATTATTATTTTGCATGTGTTCTACTTGAAGAAGCAAAGCTTTATTACGTTGTTTTAATTTATCATTTTCCGCTGCTACTGTAGTGAATTGCTTTTTCAAACGAATCATGTCTAAAATTCCGCCAGGCTCGCGCCATAATCGATATTGCAAAAAAACTAATGCCGCTAAAAATATAATAAAAATACTATTTAATTTACGTGTCTGCATTAGTGCGGCATCTCAACAACGTCATGAAATTGAGAAAAAACACTATGCCCAGCATATCGTGCTCTTTCACCTAACGTATGTGCAATACGTAATAATTGATTATATTTAGCGACTCTATCAGAGCGACATAAAGATCCTGTTTTGATTTGCCCAGCTTGTGTCCCCACTGCTAAATCAGCGATAAAAGTATCCTCTGTTTCACCCGATCGATGTGAAATAATCGTATTATAATGTGCTTGTTTTGCCATATGAATCGCTGCTAATGTTTCAGTTAATGTACCAATTTGATTGGGTTTAATCAAAATCGCATTAGCTACATGTTGCGTAATACCTTGCTGCAACAATTCTGTATTTGTCACAAATAAATCATCGCCTACTAATTGGATTCGGCTCCCTAATTTTTCTGTTAAAATCTTCCAACCTTGCCAATCATTTTCCGCCATGCCATCTTCAATCGTTATAATAGGATAATCATTTACCAATTGAGCAAGATACTCAGTTAATTGTTCTGAAGTAAATATCTTTTTTTCTGCCTGCAAATGATATTTACCTTGGCTGTAAAATTCACTGCTTGCCACATCTAACCCTAAGGCAACATCTTTTCTAGGTTGATAGCCTGCTAACTCAATGGCTTTTAGAATAGCTTCGAGAGCTGCTTGATTATTTGGTAAATTGGGAGCAAATCCCCCTTCATCACCCACATTAGTATTCAATCCTTGCTTGCGTAAAATTTGTTTTAAATGCTGAAAAATTTCTACTCCACAGCGTACTGCATCGGGGAAAGAAGAAGCCCCAACAGGTAAAATCATAAATTCTTGAATATCGAGATTATTATCTGCGTGCGCACCGCCATTAATAATATTCATCATAGGGACAGGGAGTAGGGTTGAATCACGTCCCAGGTATTGAAAAAGTGGAATTTTTTTGGCCTTGGCTGCAACTTTTGCTGTTGCCAAAGAAACAGCTAACAATGCATTTGCACCAAGACGTTCTTTATTTTTAGTGCCATCAAGCTGTAACAAGATAGAATCGACTAATTTTTGATCTGTTGCATCCATGCCCCGTAATGCTTTAGCTATTTCACCATTAATGAAGGAAACAGCATGCAACACCCCTTTCCCTAAATAACGTTTAGTATCTTTATCACGTAATTCTAAGGCTTCTTTTGAACCCGTTGATGCTCCTGAGGGGACAGAAGCTTGCGCTTTCTCACCTGTGGTTAATACTACTTCAGCCTCTATGGTTGGATTACCCCGGGAATCCAGTATCTCCAATGCTGCCACTTGCTTAATTTCTGTCATTCCGTCGTCCTACCGTAAATCTACTGTAAAATATCTATTTTACAGTAAGTACTTACATTATGCTAAGATCAAATGATTAGATCGCCCTACGCGGAGTGAATCCGCGCAGGCGACCCAAGGGGGAGAACTGCGTTTCTCCCCCTTGGGAATCCCCCATGGCTAATGTACCCATGGCAAGCCACGGGGAATAGAGATTATAAATCATACACCCCATCGCGCAATGTCAGCGGGAACCGCTGAGATAAGAAAATAGGACAAAACGAATGATTGTTTCCCCGCCTTCTATATTGTTAGTCGAAGATAACCTTATCAATCAAAAGCTATTTACTATGCTATTAGAAAAATTTGGTCATCCTGTTGATATTATGAGTTCAGGAAAAGAAGCCATCGAAATTCTCAAAACCAAACGTTACCATTTAATTTTTATGGATTGTAAAATGCCCGACATGGATGGTTACACAACAGCAACGACATTACGTCATATGCACATTACCACCCCTATTATTGCTATGACAGCGAATGCCTTAAAAGGTGATAGAGAAAAATGTTTAGCCGCGGGTATGAATGATTATCTTACCAAACCCATTGATCCTAAAATGTTAATAACACTATTAGACAAATGGATTAATCACCCCCCTATTCTTGACATGGATCGCTTACTTTATATTTTCAGCAATGATCTTCCGGCTATTGATACTTTTTTAAAAAATGCTTTAGCATCTCTTGGGAAGTTAATTAAAGAAATAGGAGATAGCATTCAAGATCAAGATACTTCAGTGAATGACCTCATTCACAAATTAAAAGGAGCGGCTAGCAATAGCGGCATGACACAATTGTATGAAATAAGTAAAAAAGCAGAAGAAAAAGCATTGCAAACAGATTGGAATGGATTAAAAAAAATATATGCTCAACTAGAAGAAGCGATTATACAGCTTAAAATCGTGCTGGTGATGGCTTAACTAAGTGCAAAGCGTCATTGCGAGGAGCGAATGCGACGAAGCAATCCAAGTTCATATTATGGTTTATATTATGGATCGCCACGGTCGCTTACGCGACCTCGCGATGACGAGTTACACTCGTCAAATTTGCAAAACAGATTTAACAAAAGGAATAGTTAATTTTCTTTGCGCTGCTAATGAAGCCTTATCTAATGCATTTAACGCAGCAAATAAAGTAGCCATATGCCGTGGGCAATGCGTTAATATAAATTTACTGACTTCTTCTGATAATGTCATACCTCTGCGCCCTGCACGCATGATCATTGCCTTAATTTTTTCTTCATCGGTTAATGTTTGCAATTGAAATACCATACCCCAAGTTAGGCGCGAAACAATATCAGGTAATAAATTTAATAACTTAGGTTGTACATTTGCAGCGACAATTAACGATGATCCAGCATCATGCAACCGATTATATAAATGGAAAAATGCTTCTTCCCATTCAGGATGTCCTACTATTTTTTGCAGTTCATCCACACAAACTAATGATAACGACTCTAACCCTTCAAACATAGCAGGCAAAAATTCTTTGATATTAGCTAAAGGTAGATAAACTGACGTTAATGCCTGTTGATTAGCTTGATGGCAACAAGCTTGCAATAAATGCGTGCATCCTTCACCATTTAATCCATGTAAATAAATAACCCGTTCACCTATACCACTAGAAGTTTTCTTTAATTCTTCAACTAATTGTTGATTAGGACCAACGTAATAATTAGCAAACGTCGCATCATCATTTAATCCTATACCAAGCGTGAGCTGATTAACCATAACTTATCATCTATAAAAAGAGCTCTTGCGATATTGCTGATTGAGAAAACGTATCCACACCATAATGACAGCTGCCGTCGGCAATGCAAGTAATACACCAAAGAATCCAAACAAAGCACCACCGGTTAATACTGCAAAAATAACCGCAACAGGATGTAAGCCTATGCGGTTACCCACTAGATTAGGTGTTAATAACGTACTTTCCAATGTCTGCCCAATGACAAAAACTAATAAGACTAACAATACACTACTCAATGTTCCAAATTGCAGATAGGCTGCAATACCTCCAGAAAGTAAACCAACAATTAATCCTAAGTAAGGAACTATACTCAATATACCTGCAAGTAACCCAATTAATAAGCCAATTTGTAACCCTATGACAGTCAAACCAATCGAATAAATAATACTTAGCGATAACATCACTAAAAGTTGTCCGCGAAAGAATGCACTTAACACTTCATTTCCTTCTTTCACTAAACGCGCCACAGTAGGGGCTATCGTTCTCGGTAACAAATCATGCGCACCCTTAACGAGTGAATCCCAATCGCGTAATAAATAAAAAGTCACGACAGGAACAATGATTAAATTAGCTAAACACACTAAAATTTCTTTTCCAGAATGCAATGCTGTCTTAAAAGCCCAAGTAAGAACACCACCTGCCTTCATCCAATTTTCAGCCAGAGATTGTTTTAAGCCATTCACATTAATTAATTCTTGATTTCCAATATATTGCTGCACCCAAGGTAACACGGTTTTTTGCAGCCAAGCAATCGCATTAGGAATGACAACAGTTAAAGTAAGAACTTGGTCTTGAATAAGTGGAATGAGTAATAAAACAAAAAGAGTCATCACGGCAAATAAAATTAAAAAAACAATGATGACACTTAAAAGACGCGGTAATTTTAGCCGCATTAATTGCTTAACCAAAGGATTAGCTAAGTAAGCTAGCAAACCACCGATTAAAAATGGCGTTAAAATAGGCGCTAGCCAATATAAAATAAACCCGAGAACTACAACAAAAAATAAGATAAAAAATTTATTCCATGCGGCCATAATTAAGGATTCCATTTGTAAGCAAGACTTGCGTCAGTAGTCGGTGTTGCATCAGGTATTAAATGCTGTCCTGTTTCCAATAGTCTAACAAATGCATCTTTCGTACCGCGCAAATTCAATGTTAATAAAACACTGGTATCTGTCACTTTGACAGGCTGTACTTCAATCACAGAAGCGATACTTTGTAAATATTGCATCAAAGCAGAAAAATCACCTTGTTGTTTTACATTCGTCACTGTTAACGATAATGTGATTTGCGTAGACTTGCTTGTTGTCACCGCATATCGTCCTACCATGGTATTTGTCACATTATCAATTAAATTTGTCATGGCATCCGCTAATGAATTCACTGTAAATTTCCAACCCCATTGTTCTTTACCCATGACTAATTTAGCTTCTATTGCATAATCTGACTTTTGTTGTAACACTCTCACAATCAAAATAGCGTCACTAGCATAACGTTTTCCAGCATTAATTAATACCAGTTCATTCATGTTGACAATATCATTACTCGAAACAAGATTAATATCCGTCACATCCATCATCGGTAAAATGATAGGTAATCCACGACGCCGTGCATTATCTTGAAGCAGGGTTTGAATTTGGCTTGAAATAGCACTATTAATAACTTGTGTAGGTTGATGAGGTGCTTCATACTCCATCCAAGCTAAAACCACTGGCCGGTTAATTTCCCAAACCGGTATATCTGCATTATCCAGCAAGGTATCAACTCCATCTGCATCAAAGCGCACTCTAAGAAGGTAGGGAATCGCTGCATTCGAAGTTGTGGGTAAAACATAACTGAATTCTTGAGCTAATTTACTTGCCTTGACAAGCCCCGATTGTAACTTAGGGTTATCTAACACATGAGCATTGCCACTTGCTTTCACTAACACTTCGGTTAATGCCATAGGCAAAACTCGTTCTTTCTCTTGATCAGACTGAGACGCCACCGGGACATCCGCTTGATAAATATCATCATCCGTCATAGCCCAAGTACTATGGGCAGTCATAAGCAGTATAGCGAGTAAAGATAAAATCTGAAGTCTCATAGGTACCTATTAGGTGAATGATAGGAAATTATTATCATACCAGTTGTGTATTTTGTCATGCCAGCGAAAGCTGGCATCCAGACACATTAAATAGCATAAAAATAAAATGCCTGTAGATTTTTTTCAATAGATATAATATATTAGAGATAGGCAGAGGTCAGTAATAGCTCAAATACGGAGGCAGCGTTACTGCTGAATAGCATGCTTATAAAATCACAGCTTATAACGGAAATTGGCAAAAAATTACCCCATCTTTCTGAAAAAGATATTGCTTTGGGCATTAATAGCATCATTGAACAAATGAGTGCTATTTTAGAAACAGGTGGACGCATAGAAATTCGTGGATTTGGTAGTTTTTGTCTACACTATCGCCCACCACGCCGCGCACACAACCCCAAAACAGGTGAAAAATTAGTCACCGAACCTAAATACGCCGTTCATTTCAAACCTGGCAAAGAATTACGCGAGCAAGTTAATGCTAGTCGTCATATTCCATTGAAGGATGAGGATATGCGGTCTAGTGATGCGGATGATGAAGAATAATCGTAAAACTATTCAACGTTCGCCATTGCCTAATCGTGAACGTGCCCGTTTGCGAGCCCGCTTGCGTCTTTTCTTAACTGTTATTAAAAGCCTTCTCCATTTTATGTGGCTTAGCTGTCATCCCGCAAATTTCTCATCCGTATGTTTAGAAAAAATTTGTAACATTTCATGAGAAATTATGCGGGATCTGGCTTTTTTGTACTTTTCTTACTAGTAAGCAAAGCTGATAAAAGCCCAGATCCCGCATAATGACTCATGGCTGGACAAAAATCTATTCTAGCTTCTAGGATGAGTCATTTGCGGGATGACAAAAGAAGAAAAGACGCAAGCGGGCTCGCAAACGGGCACGTTCACGATTAGGTACATGACAAATCTATGCAACAGGTAGTGTCACCCCACGCTGCCCCTGATACTTCCCCTGACGGTCTTTGTAAGAGGTATCACATGCCTCATCGGATTCTAAAAATAATAATTGTGCGACACCTTCGTTCGCATAAATTTTTGCAGGTAAAGGCGTTGTGTTAGAAAATTCTAATGTAATATGCCCTTCCCATTCTGGCTCTAAGGGCGTGACATTCACAATAATACCGCAACGGGCATAAGTGGATTTTCCTAAACAAATCACTAATACATTGCGTGGAATACGAAAATATTCAATGCTGCGCGCCAACGCAAATGAATTAGGCGGAATGATGCAAACATCAGATACCACATCGACAAAGCTTGTATCCGTAAAATTTTTAGGATCCACAATAGCAGAATTAATATTGGTAAAAACTTTAAATTCATTTGCACACCGAATATCATAACCATAACTTGATGTACCATGAGAAATAATCTTACCTGTAGCACCATGCCGCACTTGCTCTGGAGTAAAAGGTTCAATCATATGATATTCTTTTGCCATGCGGCGTATCCATTTATCTGATTTGATTGGCATTGTCATCTTCCTCTATCTATTCTACTTTTTGTCATTGCGAGCCTGCGAAGCAGGCGCGGCAATCCATCTAAAATATGGATTGCTTCGTCGTTTCACTCCTTGCAATGACGGCTATAATCACGTCTCTACAACAATTTTCGGAAATTTACTGGAATAATCTTTAGGCTGCAAGGCTAAGGCAGCTTTAATTTTTTGAGCAATGTCATGGTAGCGTTTCGCATGTTGACTCTCAGGCGCTGCAATCACAGTAGGATGACCACTATCGGTTTGCTCGCGAATCGCTATATCTAACGGAATCGCTCCAAAAAACTCTATACCATACTCTTTAGCGAACCGCTGGCCACCACCCACCCCAAAAATCGACTCTTCATGGCTGCAATGCGAACAAATATGCGAACTCATATTTTCAATCACCCCTAAAATAGGTACATTCACTTTACGAAACATTTCACAGGCACGACGTGCATCAAGCAAAGCTAAATCTTGCGGCGTTGTCACGATTACTGCACCGCTGACGGGAATTTTTTGGGCGAGAGTTAACTGAATATCTCCTGTTCCTGGCGGTAAATCGATGACTAAATAATCTAAGTTATCCCATTGTGTATCAAAAACTAATTGCTGCAATGCCATACTCACCATAGGACCACGCCATACCATTGCTGCTTTTTCATCGATTAAATAACCAATCGACATAGATTGGACTCCATGGCGCATGATAGGGATTAAATCTTTTTTATTTTTCATATCAAGCGACCCTTGCACGCCTAACATTACAGGTTGGCTAGGACCATAAATATCCGCATCAAGAATGCCAGTACATGCGCCTTGCTGGGCCAAAGCAACCGCTATATTCACTGCAGTCGTGGATTTACCCACCCCGCCTTTACCCGAAGCAATAGCAATAATGTTTTTCACATTAGACATACCTTTTATGCCTTTTTGCCCTACGTGCGACTCTATCTTTACCATAACACCCTCAAAATAACTGTTAGCAAGTATGCCACAACCAAGAAAATGTGGAAAGTCATAGCTATTCCCTTTAAACTTCACCATTTAGGATTTAACATTTACACCATGTCAGATAAATCTCGCAATATACTAGTCACCTACGCACTCCCCTATGCAAATGGCTCTTTGCATCTTGGCCATATGGTGGGCTTAATTCAAACCGATATTTGGGTACGGTTTTTAAAGATGCAAGGCCATCGCTGTATCTATATTTGCGGCTGCGACAGCCATGGTACCCCTATCATGATACAAGCTGAAAAATTAAATATTCCCCCTGAAGTCTTAGTCGAAAATATCCGTAAAGAACATCAAAAAGACTTAGCTGATTTTCTCATTGAAATGGATAACTATCACACGACACACTCAAAAGAAAATCAAGAGTTAGCGGAAACCATTTTCAAAAAACACTTAGCACAAGGCAATATTACGAAACGGGTGATTAAACAAGCTTATGATCCTGAAAAACAAATGTTTTTACCAGATCGTTATATTAAAGGAGAATGCCCACGCTGTGGCGCTAAAGATCAATACGGCGATAGCTGTGAATCCTGTGGTGCAACTTATTCAACCACAGATTTAAAAAATCCTTATTCAACATTATCTGGCGCCAAACCCATTGAAAAAGAATCAGAACATTACTTTTTCAAATTAAATAATTACAATCAAGCATTACAAGCTTGGACACGTGCCGGCCATTTGCAAGAACAAGTTGCCAATAAATTAGATGAATGGTTTCAAGATGGTTTACGTGATTGGGACATTTCCCGTGACGCACCTTATTTTGGTTTCAAAATTCCAAATGAAGAAAACAAATATTTTTATGTATGGTTAGATGCACCTATTGGTTATATCGCCAGCTTAAAAAATTTTTGTACCACTCATGCTAATGTGCATGTAAATGATTATTGGGAGAAAGATAGCCCCGCTGAAGTTTATCATTTAATTGGTAAAGATATTTTATATTTTCATGCCTTATTCTGGCCAGCAATTTTAATGGGTGCAGAATATCGCACTCCTACTGCTATATTTGCTCATGGATTTTTAACCATTGATGGACAGAAAATGTCGAAATCACGCGGGACATTTATTAAAGCACGTTCTTATCTTAAAGAATTACACCCAGAATATTTACGTTATTATTTTGCTACAAAGCTATCAAATCGTATCGAAGATATTGATATTAATTTAGAAGATTTTGTTTTACGCGTCAATTCTGATTTAGTCGGGAAATTTGTGAATATTGCTAGCCGCTGCGCAAGCTTTTTAGAAAAACATTTTAATAACATGTTATCTTCACAATTAAGTGAGATAAATTTATTTAATGAATTTACTAAAGCAGGCGATGATATTGCAGTAAAATATGAAAATTTAGAATTTAACCAAGCCGCAAGACAAATCATGAGTTTAGCTGATAAAGCCAACCAATACATTGATGAGAAAAAACCTTGGGCTAGCGCAAAAGATCCAACACGTCACCAAGAAGTATGGGATGTTTGCACCATGGGTATTAATTTATTTCGCCTATTAATGATTTATTTAAAACCCATCTTGCCGGATACAGCGAAAAAGGTAGAAAATTTTCTTAACATTTCACCCTTAACTTGGCAAGATAAAAATGTACCTTTACTTAACCAAATGATTAAACCCTTTCAACCCTTAGCACAACGCATTGAAAAAAGGCAGATAGATATGATTAAAGAAACAGAAACGATTGCAACAGAAAAAACTGCGGCAGCTATAACAACTCCTACTCTTGATAAACAACATATTACAATTGATGATTTCGCAAAAATTGATTTACGCATTGCCAAAATCATTCGAGCAGAACATGTGGAAGGCGCTGATAAATTATTACGTTTAGAATTAGATTTAGGAAATGAAACACGCCAAGTTTTTGCTGGCATTAAATCCGCTTATCAACCCGAACAATTGGTTGGGCGTTTAACGGTAATGGTTGCTAATCTTGCTCCAAGACAAATGCGATTTGGTGTATCAGAAGGCATGGTATTAGCTGCGGGCCCGGGAGGGAAAGATATATGGATACTGAGTCCAGATGAAGGAGCAAAACCAGGTGATAAAGTGAAATAATAAAAAGACGGGCACGGGCATGCAATCGGGCACGCTCACGAAAAAGCACCTGTCATCGCGAGCTTACGAAGCAAGCGTGGCGATCCATAACTTATGGATTGCTTCGTCGTTTCACTCCTCGCAATGACGTTTTTTCGTGAACGTGCCCGATTGCGTGCCCGCGTGCGTCTTTTCCTTACTTTCATTCAACACTATTGAGATAACATGAAAAAAATCACGAACAAAAGGATAACCGCACAAGAAATTGATGCTATTCTCCCGCAAACTCAATGTGGTTTATGTAGTTATGCAGGATGTTTACCATACGCAGAAGCGCTAGCAAATGATACTGCAGAAATAAATCTTTGCCCGCCAGGCGGTGTACCAGGTCTTATCAAGTTAGCTAATTTATTAGAAAAAAATCCCCAACCTTTTATTGCAGACATGGAAAAAAAAGCCAAACCTAAACAATTGGCTGTCATTCGTGAAGAAGAATGCATAGGCTGCACCAAGTGCATTCAAGCTTGTCCTGTAGATGCTATCTTAGGTGCAAGTAAACAAATGCATACTGTACTTTCTTATGATTGCACCGGTTGTGAATTATGTATCGCTCCATGCCCTGTGGATTGCATTGATCTCATCACATTACCAGGCACCATTGAACCCTCAGAATCCGATAGAGCCAGAAAACGCTACCAATCTCGCCAAAAACGTATAAGCTCAAAAAATGATCATAAAAAAGATATCAAAGCAGACTTAATCCAAGCTGCTTTGCTGCGTGCTAAAAGAAAAAACCAATAAATTCAAATTGTTAAAAATATTGTCTCTTCTTAAGCAATTCTTAAGCTAAAACAGCGTAAAATGTAAGTATATATACGCGAATATGGGGGAGTCGATGAATAACCCATTACCTAAAGATACTGACGAAGAAAAGAAAAAAGAGGAACAGCTAAAACAGGCAGCTGAGATTTACATTTTGCAAGATCAAAAAGCCCGAGAACAAAAAGCTGCAGAAAAATTGCAAAAAGAACGGCGCACCCGAATTGGATCTTTTATAGATACGGTAAGACGTGTATCCAATAATATTCGTTATTTCATGTATAACTTGCAATTTAATCTCTGGTTAGCACATCAATGGGCGCTGTTCGTTCATCTCTTAGGTAATGCAGGTCGCGTGTTAGGTGATATCCTCGTTGAAGGCATTCCTATTTCTCGCGCTATTGTGTTAGGTGTCATGGGGATGTGGGAATTTGCTACCTCTTTCACTAAAACGACCCCTAGAGAAGGAATGCCAACGCGTTTTATCAAAGCACTCGTTGGGATAGGCTTAATTGCATTAGGTATTATGGTCATTGCTACTCCACATCTTGCACTGACTATCACGATGACCTCGATTGCATTAACCACGCTCCGTGATTTTTGGTATTTTGCTACGGCATTAAAAAGTCGACAAAGTGGTAGTTGGAAAAAAGAACGCGATGAACATGAACAAGATAAAGATAAATTTTATAATGAATTAGCAAAAACACCTAAAATCGTTTATACAAATAAAGCTGGCAGTAAAATTGAATTAACTTCTGTAGAATTCATCAAGCAAGTAAGAGAAAATAAAATTACCGAAGATGAAATTAAAACTTCTGAAGTAGCAAAGAAAATTATAACCTTCGATAAAAATATTACTGAAAACACTAAAAGATTACATGGACGCGATGTAGAGCTCGGCACGAAATTACATACTTTTATCATTGGTGTTGTTGCATTAACGGGTGCAGCATTACTCTTTACTCCTGCTGCCCCTCTAGGTGCTGCATTATTACTAGGTACAGCTATTTATGGTTTAATGCGCAAATATGATTGGCCATGGCAATGGGCAAGTAAAATCAGTAAAAAAATATTTGGCGAACCTAAACCTATACCACCAGCAGAATTAGAGAAAGAAATATTTAAAAGACAACCTCATCCAGGACCAGAACCAAAGCCACATGAGAGTGAAACAGAGATATTTAAAGTAATACATGGCGCTGAAGCAGCATATCAAAATTTGCATGAACACAATATTTCTCATAATAAAACACCGCCTAGTACTAGTGTTTCCATTACTGTACAGCCCCCAAAACCTCATCCACAACCCGAACAAAAAGAGGGGGAAGAAGATAAAGAACAAGGACCACATCCTCATTCACACTGAATGAGGGAAACCCTCAGCTCCTGAGATAATAATGCTTGAAAGGATTGATAAAAATAAATACAATACTAGGCAAGTAGGATAAAGAGGAATAATTATGTCAAGCAGCGCCCCTTCTAAGCATTTTGTATTTCCACCCGATAAAAGAAAATATGTGAAAAATTTTACATCACCAGAAAAAGCCCCGCCTCCTGGTGCCCACGCGTTTCATCAGGATATTTTCTTTGCAAAGAAAATAAACAAAAAAGATGAATGGCTCTTAATAAAAAAGAGTATTACAGAAGAAGCAGCACTTCTAGAAGCATTTTCTGGCGATATGTATCGATGGTTAATAGGGCCTCATTGCCCAAAATATCGAACAATAGTAGATGAAAAAGGTCAAATAGCGACGCTTACCAAGAAAGCAATAAGAGATAGTAAAGAAACAAAAAAAGAAGAAGCTAGGGACAAACGTGACATTCCAGATAAAATAGCATTTCTAGTAGAAATTGAAATAGCTTCTTTTCTTGTTCCTGTTTATATTCTTAAAGAAAGCGATGAGCAAGAAAATAATCAGTTTTTTAATCCAATGGGTCAATTAGTTAAAATTGATCATGACCATAGCCTGAGTGATGCAAAATGTTTTGAAATTTCAACAAACAATATCCTTCACTTCCCTAATATTCAACCAATGGACATTGCGCATTGGGTAACAACCACAACAGGAAGTATAATTGGATTCAAAGATGAGGCAGAAGTATTTCGAGTAGCCGCAAAAGACAAAGATTTTATAAAAAGTAAATTCCAAAACTTTTTAAAATTTATTTTGACTGAAAATAGGTTTATTAACCAAAGCAGACGAGACCATGTTCCTCAGGATAGCAAATTTAATGAAAAAGTTGATGGGTTCATTGCAAGACGAAATAGCTGTGTTAAAACATTACTTTCTATGCCTGAATTTAAACAAGCTGTGAAAGAAAATAAAAAAGAATACCTGGAAAATCTCAAAAAACAAATTGAAGAATACAATAAAGAATTTAAAGAAAAATATGATAAATATAAAAAAATAGTTGCATATTTAAGATTAAAAAATCCGAATGATGATTTTAACATGGGTACAAAATATCAGGAATTAGCAAATAAATTAATAGAAAAAAATCCTCACTATAATAAACTTTCTAAAGAAGAATGGACGGCGTTACTAGAATATAAACAAGATGCCTATGAAAATAGGATGATAGATGTTACTCAATTTGAAAAAAATTTCAATACGCTCTGCTCTAACATTGAAACAAATGTTCCAGATAACAAAATAGAAGCTGACTTATTATTAGGATTAACCAGCAATAACCCAAAAGCAGAAAGAAAAAATACGCTTTCTTTGAGAAGAGCCATTCAAATATTGCAAGGATTAGAACCGGAACCATTAGAAACACTCACTGAAACACCGGAAGAAAAAGCAGATGCAATCACGAATCGATTGACAAGTGAAATTCAAAAACAAAATATGGCTGAAATTCAAAGAATTTTAGATGAGAAAAACGTTGATTTTAATAGGCCCGACAAAGAGGATAATACCCCGCTTATTGCTGCAACGCTAACTCAGAACACTGGCATAGTAAAAAATCTATTAGTTCATGGCGCTGCACCATCTGTTAATACAAAAAATACTAAAAATGGTAACATTCCGCTATCGATAGCAGTAACAAGTAAAAATATTGATATTATTCGCTCCCTATGCGGACACAAAGCAGATTTATCACAGAATAATGGATTGAAACGTACACCCTTATATATTGCAGCCATTCACAACAATGTTGAGGCAGTAAAATATCTTTTGGAATGCAAAGCTGATGTGAATGATGGAGGAACAAATCCAGATAACACAACACCCTTACAAATTGCTGCTTATTATGCATATAAAAATGTGGTGGAAACCTTACTAGATAGCAAAGAAATTAAAATCGACAAA
>Ga0206967_1133_pt1 | contig 15880 bp, 17 predicted proteins | sample Alteio_BWOrgHeat_24_FD_153259 | JGI IMG/M metagenome (GOLD analysis project Ga0206967, IMG submission 153259) | Enriched cells from forest soil in Barre Woods Harvard Forest LTER site, Petersham, Massachusetts, United States -... | ecosystem: Environmental > Terrestrial > Soil > Temperate forest >...
TTGGAGGCTTGCCGAGAGTGCCTCGAAGAGTGCTCGAAGCACAATCACGATTATTGCAAGGCGTGCGCCGATGCTTGCCGAAGGTGCATCGAAGCGCTAGAAGCACCCGATAGGTGAGAGGACTAGCCGAATACGTGGTCCGATGGTCATTGGAGTGTTGTAACATTTCCCATGGGGCAAACCGTCGTGCTCTTGACCCAAGCGGAAAGGTCGGGTTATGTTCGTGCTCGCTTTATCAACGCTCCTCACTGTACAGGCTAGAGTCACCGTTAGTCCGACGCTCGCCTATGTGCGCTCGATAAAGGACGAAACGGCCGAACAAGATTACAGCCTTCTATTCCGGAAATTCAGTGATGAGTCTGTGTCACGAAGGGCGTTGTTGAACGCATTTAAATTGTATGCAGCCAAATTTCCTCATGAGGGTCAAGCTTCTGAATGCCGCCAAGTTGTCAGCATCCTGCAAACGATGGTGGCCGAAGATATCGCCCACGCTTCGAAGCGGAACTCGCAGCATCCATCGAGTCACGAGCGGATCGCAGAACTGATTTGGCAGCTTCGGAACGTCAATTCAAATTCCTTTCTTCAATATGTCGGACCGCGCTCTGAGCTTGCCCAGATTGGCATGGCAGCTGTACCGCAGTTAATCGGAGCCTTGCGGGATCAGCGGTTCACAAGGAGTATCAAGATAAGGATGTCTGGGCAGCCTACGCTGGAAACGGCAGATACTGTCGTTCGTGTATCTGACCTGGCAGAAACCCTTCTTGAATATATTTCGCGCCGCACCCTGCGCGGCATCGATTGGCGGGATCGACCGATTCTCGAACAAAACGCAAAGAAATGGTATGCCACGGTCAGCGCGAAGAGAGATGTGGTGACCAATTACCAACAAGGGGCTCGGATAGTGACGGTAACCGATCCGTTGCCTGCGAAAGTCGATCGCGAGTTTCTTCTGCGAGTTATTTCGGAAGACAAAGCGCAGGCGCGCCGCATCGCGGCGATTAAGGCGCTCGCGGTTCACGATCCAGATTTGACGATAAATATGATGGAGAACGAATGGAGCCGTTCGCCTGGATTTGAGAACGAATGGCAAGTCTCGGATTCGATGATCGGCTTTCTGCTGGAATCGGCTCGCCCAGATGCCGTGAAGTTTATACAAAGCAATTTGCGAAGTCACGACACAACCCAGCGGGAGTCGGTTTTGTCATTCTACGGGCGAGGTTTCGATCAGCAGTGGCCCGAAGAATTTCCGAAAGTGCTCACTCATCCTTTAGACTCAGCAAAAACTAAAGAATATCAGGCGGCCGTTGAAGACCTGCTTGCCTCGCAACTGCAGGACAGTGACCGTTGGATTGGAGGAATCGGGACGGGTGACGTGTCATTTGGCGATGGCACGATGAATGAATTGGCTTGCCATGCCCTCTGGAAGTGTTTTCCGAAAGTGTATTCGTTCAGGAAAACGGTTTCGCCTCGGGAGCAGGCGCGATTCGCCGCCACCTCCTTGAATGTGTATCGCGGAAGACGTGGGTTGCAGCCCTTACCGTTGCCCCCGGCGGTCGTCGTCCACCCGGCGCCTGAGGTCGTTGTAAGCCCTCTGGTTGCGCGGATCGTTGCCGGTCCCGACAGGGTTGCAGCTAATCGTATCGCTGACCTCGGATTGCATGCACTGCCTGCTGTCATGAAAGCATCCAAGGGCACAGCTAGCGCGATGGCGCGCCATCGGCTCATTGAATTGGCCCGTCCAATCTCTTGTACGCTCCGTCGCGTAGAGGTTGTCGATGCTCAGGACGCAGGGGAGACCGAGATTGGGAATCAGATTCGTTCCAACGAAGGCCGGGTGCTGACTACCGAGTCCTTTTTCAAGCTTATCAAGCTCATCGCAAAAGGCGTCCGCGATGGGCATGTTCGACCCGCGACGGTTTTGCTTGAGCGCGATGCCGATTTCGCCGGCTTCACAATGACCGTCAAGTACGTTGCGGTGTCCAAGCATGGCGCCGCCAGCATGCTGTTGAACAACGAGAGAATCCGCATCCGAAGCGGCGGCGGGCTGGACACGTATCTCGGAACGATCGACGAGTACCTGGTCGGCGGGGTCCATCGTTGCCTAGCCTCGCCGCCCGACGCCGTGGTTTCGATAGCGCTTTCGATCGGCGAGTAGCCCGGCCCGCCGTTTACTTTGGCAGGAGCGACCGGAAGGCGCCGAGCCAGGGCTCGTAGTTTCGCCAGCGACCGACTGAGGACTGGTAGACCGGTTGCCGGACCTGCCACATGCTTGGCGTCTTGACCGTCCGGGGGTTCATCTCGGGATGCAGGCAAGCCTCATTCCATTCCAATCCGGTGAATTCGATCATTCTGCGAGACGTGGCTTCTCTGTCCCCGACGAGGGCTTCGTAGTCGATTTCTAAAAGCCGATCCGATGGAATGACCTCTCTCCAGTGGTTCATCAGACGCTGGTATTCCGAATAGTAAAACAGGATGTTCTCGCGGCTATGGAGGAAGTTCACCGGTTGGGGGAACGCCGTCAAGTAGAGAGAAAGGCAATTGTCGAGCGGATTTCTTCGGCAATGGATGATTCGGGCATTTGGGAAGGCGAGGTGAATGGCGCCCAAAAAAATGAAGTTTGTGGGCATCTTATCGGTGACCCGCAACCGATCCGGCGAAATGTCGCGAAGAACGCGGAGGTAAGCCTCGGCTTCAGCGGGTATCCGCGTTGGATCGATTGCGCTCAAGTCGTTGTCCAGGATATTTCGAGTGTTTTCAAGCCAGAATTTGAGCTCACCCCCCGCCGCGACGTCCGGGTGGCTGGAGACGATCTGTTCGACCAGGGTCGTACCGGAACGGATCATTCCGACGATGAAGACGGGTGCATCGGATTCATTGCCAATCGACCGATTCTCGGCAAAGAGCTCTGGAGAAAGGTTTTTTATAGTTAGGTCGAATTCGGCCGCGTGGGCAACGCGGTCAAATGGTGGCTTGGCCATCTGCAGCATGATCCGGTTACCAGCGTCGAAGTGAACCATGGCTTCGCGACAGTCGCCCAAGTCGTCAAACGCTTTTCCCAGCGCGAAGCGCAGGTGCCGAAGTTCGTCGTCAGACAGCCTCGGATCCGATGTCAAGGAAAGCATTTGATCGATCAAATCCCTGTCCGCCCCAGAGATCTTTAGGCACTGCGCATATTGCAGATAGCACCGTGCGGCCAGGGGTTGGACTTTAACCGCCCTCCGCAATACCTCGGCAGCCTCGGCAAATCGGCCGTTCTGCTGCAATACTTGGCCTAGCAGTGCCAACGGAATCGGAGCATTCGGTTCCAGAAGGATGGCTTTTCGCAGAGCTGCTTCGGCCTGTTGGTGCTCATCCTCCTCAATAAGCGCCTTCGCTAATTGGGAAAGGCCGCGAACCGAGTGGGGTTCTATCTTGTAGGCCCGGCGAAAGCACAAGGCGGCTTCGCTCCGGTTGCCTAATTTGATGTGAAGCTGTCCAAGGGCGATGTGCGAATCCACCGAATTGGGCGCCATCTGAATCGCGCGCCGAAAGGCCTCGACGGCCTCGGAGTCGCGGTCTGCCTGTTGGAGCGCCTGTCCAAACAGGTGATACACAACTGCTTGATTTGGGTCGAGCTCAAGCGCTTTTGAGAGGCAGCCGGCGGCAACGTCCGGTTGCCGCCGCATGAGAAACGATCGACCCAGAAACACATAGCCGGTTGCATCGTCGGGCTTGATCACAATCGACTGCTCCGCAAATGCCTTCACGTTTTCGGCATCGCCGCTTCGCACGGCGGCGGAAGCCCCAATCAAGGCCGCGTCGAAGCTCTTCGGATTTTCGGTAAGGACCGTCCGGCATAGCGCAATCGCATCGTCGTAACGACGCTGAGTCACTGCGGTTTGTGCCGATTCGAGAAGACGAGGGACGTCTGCCAGGGTGCCGCCGATGTTACCCACCCATGATCGGCTGCGTGGTACAACCTCTATCACCAGCTTCCTTGGAAGGACGGCGTGTTGGCTACCGATACAAATTCACTCATTCAGGCCGCATTCACCGAACATCGGTCCGGACGCCTGATGCAGTGCCAAGAGCTTTGCCGGCAGATTCTCAGCAAGGTTCCGAAACATTTCGACGCGCTGCTGTTGAGTGGGATCGTCGCCGCGAAGATGGGCAATCGCGACCTTGGGATGTCACGAATCGGGACGGCTTCTCAGGTAAATCCAAATAGCTTTGTGGCCAAGAACTGGCTGGCGATGTTGTTGCGAGACAGCGGCAGGCTCGCCGAAGCGAGCGAGTGTGCTAAGCAAGCGGTGGCGTTGTGCCCGAATGAGCCGGACGCCTGGTTCAACCTCGGCGTCTGCTACTCGTACCAGTCCAAGTTTTACGATGCCGTTCCGAGTTTCAAGCGAGCTATCGAGCTTCGACCGTCGCAGCCGGAGTACCGCCATGCCCTTTCACAATGCCTTGAGGCAATAGGGCTTGGCCGAGATGCCATCGAGGCTCTTCATGCGGCCCTAGAGATTTCCGAAAGGACCGATTGGCTCGTTCAGCTTGCCAATCTGCAGCTTGCGGAGGGCGACTCACTCACGGCGGTAGTCGTTTGTGAGCGAGCGCTTGTTTTAGACCCCAGCCTTGCACCCGCTCATTTGATCCTTTCGTTGGCGCTCGAGGATCTCGGGCGGCACCAGGGGGCGACGGATTCTTTTGAACAGGCGATCACCCTCCACCCGACTCCGAGCGAGTGCTACCGGATTCGTGGTTTGCGGCGGCAGTCGGCAGGGAAGTTCGAGGATGCGAATCGGGATTACACAAAGTCCGTGGAACTGCAGCCAACGCAAGGGTTCTGCTACTACGGAATCGTGACGTCGAAACGCGTCTCTGAGCTCGACCTACCGATCATCGAGACGATGGAAGGCGCGCTTCGCGGCGGAGATCTCGAACCTGGCGAGCTGAGTTACCTTCATTTTGCCTTGGGGAAGGCGAACGACGATCTCGGCGACTACGCGAAGGCCATGGAGCACTTCGACCAGGCCAATCGACTGTTGCGAGCCACAAAGCTGGGGAATCGCCCTTTTGACCGCGAAGGTTTCACTGCGCGAATCGACGGCATCATTCGGGCTTTCTCGGCAGAGGTTTTGGATTCCCAAAACGCGATCGGCTCTTCAAGCGATTTGCCCATTCTCGTCGTTGGGATGATGCGGTCGGGCACAACGCTTCTGGAGAAGGTCCTTTCTTGCCATCCGAACATCGGGGCAGCAGGCGAACAGAGCTATTGGATGCATAACCTGCCTTCGATGGCCGACTTCGAATCTGGCGAGATTAACTTCACGGCGCTTGCCGATGCAGGTCAGAGGTATTGCCGTCTGCTTGAGTCGATTGCGCCAGGATTTGAGCGCGTGGTGGACAAGAACCCGGCCAACTTTTTTGCGCTCGGTGCGATCCGGTTGGCTTTGCCAAATGCGCGAATCATCCACCTGCGGCGAAATCCGATTGACACCTGCCTGTCTATCTACATGACGCCTATCAAGAGCCCTCCCGAATTTGGCTGCGACCGCGAGAATATCGTTTTCGCATACCGCCAGTATTTGCGGCTGATGGATCATTGGAGGTCGATTTTGCCTGCGGACAGGTTCCTTGAGGTCGACTATGAAGATCTCGTTCGTTCGAACGAATCGACGGTTAAAGAATTGATCCGGTTTTCCGGCTTGCCATGGAACGACGAATGTCTGCGTCCGGAGGGCAATGTTCGATCTGTTCGAACGCCAAGCTTCTGGCAGGTTCGGCAACCGCTCTATACAACGTCAGTTGAGCGGTGGAAGCGATACCAAACCTGCCTGGGCGCGTTCGGCGACTTGGTTCCCTAAACCAGCTATCGGAAGAATCACAAAATTAGGGGTATTCCAACTGGGGAAAAAGGGGTGATAATAACAAAGAGTATTGCGTTGCTCTGCACAATGTTCATTGGATGTGAACATTAGGCATCAATGGAACATTTTCGTCAGACGGAAGCCCGAAAGGGCCTCACTCTAAAAGCTACACAGGAGTAGGACTTGAAATCATATAAAGCATTTACGCTTATCGAGCTATTGGTTGTTATTGCAATTATCGCAATTTTGGCCGCGATTCTTTTCCCCGTATTCGCGCAGGCAAAAGCAGCCGCGAAGAAGACGGCGTCTCTTAGCAATGTCAAGCAGTTGGCGCTTGCCTCGCTCATGTACGACAACGATTACGACGATAATTTCTGCGCTGAGGGATATGCACAGCCTTCGAATAACTGGGGCTGGCAGATGACTTGGCAGATGGAAACGCAGCCGTACATCAAGAACTTTGGAATCTTTCTCGACCCAAGCGATTCGCACAAGAACGATCGCTCTTTCGACACAGGTCCTATGTTCAGCTACCCAGGCAACGGAATCTTTGCCGGCTCGTGCGGCGCCGCCACATGGGAGTGGAACATGATCGGTGTCATCCAGTCGAACCGCAGCTGGACGGCCAACTTCAACTCGCCGGTCAACGCGACGTCTATTCCGATTGCTTCCCAGACGATTCTGTTTGCTACCAGAGAGAAGATGTCTTCGCTTTCCTGGATGCAGGGTGGAATCGACGGTGTTTATAGTCCTTGGGCGACAACGTTGTTGAGCTCGGACGGAGTCGATGGTGGAAATGCGCTACCCGGCCAGCAAAACGGCCTTTGGGCTGCGCCGGTCGGAACGTACGACGGAACGATCTATGACGGATATGCCGGGCAATCGCCTTTCGCGTTCGTCGATGGACACGCGAAGTCGATGAAGCCAACTCAGACCGTCAACATCAATGCAGGTATCGCCACCGGCGATGCCGGCGGTTGCCAGCAGTCCACCTCGGTGAATGACTTCTGGTACATGTGGGACGCGCAGAGGATGCAATAAGCGTGCCTCGATCTGGATTGGTAGTAGCAGTCTGCATCGCAGCCGCCGTAGGAATCTGCGGTTGCGGCTCGACGGATCAACCCGTGCCATCGAAGGATCGATTCCAAAAGACTGCTGCCCCTCCGCAATGGCGGGGACCAGGGCAGCCTGGCGGGCCCAGCACCGGCCCTGTAGGGGGAGGTCCCCCAGGTGGAGGCGGCCCACCGCCGGCGTCCGCGCCTGGCAAGAGCTGACGCATCAGCAAAAACTCCCCTCTTCCGATCAAGGAAGAGGGGAGTTTTTTGATGGTTTTCGGTGTTAGCCTGTCACCGGGCTAAGCGTGAATTGGTGCGGTACCGGTTCGGCCGCCTTTCTCGCTTCTCGCTCAAGAGCCGCATCGTACCGGTCCAACGCCTTCATCACGTCGTTCTTTTCCGATTCGGCTGCCTTCTCGTTTCCGAACCAGCCGGTTTGGAACGTGCGCCATCTTTGGTTGTGCGCCTCGCCCCGCTCACGCACGAGCGCCATCACTCGAAACGCCTGGGCTTTCATTGGGGTGTCCTGCGTCGCGTAGCTCAATCCCGCGGCCCACTGATCGGCAGTCAGGGTTGCCACCGTCTTGCCATCGATCGCCAGCGCATAGTTGCCCGTCAGACCGGTGACCTTCAACGTTTGTTTGTCGAGTGCACTTACGAGATCGGAGGAATCCACCACGAGCTTGATAGCTTGGTTGGTGAGGTCGAGCGGGAAGGGCAGCGCGCCATCCAACTGGGTCCAACTTAGCACGTTGCCGGCCGAGCTAAGCCCGCTCACTTTCGCGTTCTGAACCGGACCCAACTTGCCGCCGTCGATCTCTACTGAGGACACTACGCTGGGGGCGTTCCAGGCTTTAAGCAGGGATTCCGCCATGGTCAGATGCCCGGCATCGCCAGGGTGCACCCGATCGGGGATCAGTTTTTGCGCCAGCGTAGGGTTGGAGGCATTCGCTTTTTGAAGCATGTCGACTTCGGGGTTGTTCAAGTCGGCAACCGTAGCGCCGTCTTGGGCCGCTAGCTGTTTTAAGTAGTCGCTGTACTTGAGGAGCACGCCGTTGTATCCACCCTCGAAGTTCGGCTTGCGGGTGACATCGTCGTAAGGAGACGGCTCGATAAAGGTCAGCCGGACGCCGGGGTCTTCTTTCTTGAGGCGGTCGACGATGTGCTCGAATCCGTGGGAGTAGGTGTTGAAGAGGCCTTGATCCAGGGGGCGATAGCCCGCGTCGTTCATGCCGAGCATGATCGTGACCATCGTCGGATGGTAGGCGAACACGTCGCGATTGAGGCGGGTATCGACATCGCCTCCGCCACCGCCGGTAACGCGGTCTCCTCCCCAACCCGAATGCACGAAGGTGACCTTCATTCTAGGAAATCGGGTGCGAACGTAGAGCTCGGTGTAGAAAGTGTAGAGCCGTTGATCGGTGATGCTGTCGCCGTAGAAGACGACACGGTCTCCGTCGTGAAGAGCAAACTGAGCGGCTGCCAGACTGGGAAAAAGCGACAGTAAAACTGCAGTGGTTTTCATAAAGACATGGTTTCCTTGAACGTCAGTCTAATTTACACCGCATCGGCGTTTCACAGGAATTCCGAGTTTGCTCCGTGTGAGCTTCTCACGGAAGCGCACGTAAGCCGCGTACACTGTAGCCGTGGCAAACGTGACGATTACTTTGGACGAAGCGATGCTTGAGCGTGCTCGAAGCTATGCGGCCGAGAACGGAATCAGCTTTAACGAACTGGTCCGGAGATTAATCAAGCAGGCAGTGAGCCCTCAAGAGGGTGTCTGGCTACAAGAGATGTTTGATCTTGCCGACCGAAACGGCTGGCGAAGCACCGAAAAGTGGAGTCGGGAGGATGCATACGATGCCAAAAGAGTTCGTTGACACGAACATTTGGCTTTACGCCAATGACGCGCGCGATCCCAAAAAACGAGATGAGGCGCGGCAGTGTCTGAGCAGTCTCAACGAACGTTCGTCGATAGTCGTCTCCACGCAAGTTCTGACGGAGTTCTTTACCGTCGCGACTCGCAAGCTCGGAGTGGCCGGACCTGAAGCGAGAGCGCTTGTAGATCGGATGGCAACCTTCGACGTAGTAGAGCCAAGCAAGGGTCTCGTTCTAGATGCGCTGGATCTTGCTAACCGAAATCAACTTTCGACGTGGGATGCCCTGCTCATCGTGTCGGCCTCTGTTCGCAGGTGCACGGCGATATGGAGCGAAGACCTAAACCCCGGCCAAAAGATCCTTGGCGTCGAGGTGAAAAATCCTTTCAAATCCGCCTAACCGAGACTCGTCGGTTGTCGGTCGGCCTAATCTCCTATATAAGGACTGGGTGGCCGAGGATGACCAGCAACATAAGAGCAGGCACATCGCCCATTGGCGCCTTGGCGTCCAGGACGATTCGTGTCGTTTCACCGTTGACCCTTAAGATTTCAAGAGGTGGCGCCGCTTTTTCGTTCCGCAGATAATCTCCCCAAAGGTGCGAGGCCCTGGCGAATCCATCCACGCTCTTGGAGAAGCTGATCACGGTTACCTTTTCCTTTCGGTCATCCATAGATACCGCTATTCCCGCGACTTTTGGATCATCAAGGTCAGCGCGTGCCTCGGGCTGGTTGGATGGCGCGAACTTCTCGACGGCCCACAACGGAGCCGCCTTGTCGATGTACTGCCACTGTGCAAGCGTTTCTGGCAACGCTCGGGTCGGTACGGGGTGAGCGCGACGCTTTAACACCTCCGCGAGATACGGCTTATCTGTCGCGCAAAACATCATGCCGTCGTCAAACGCCTCGTAATAGGTCCACTTGTCCGGATCGTTCGGATCCGTGAACACGAACGCCGTCAACCCGCCGACAACGCCGTTCCGCACGGACTTTTGCGCAGCTTGTTGCCGAAGCCTCCTGTATTCATCGGCCTCGAGACCGACGATCTTGCACCCCTCGTACTTCAGCAATCCGAGATCCTTGATCGCCATATTGTGCCGGGCGCCATCGACGATGTATCTGTATGCGAATTTCAGGTTGACGCTCGGGAGCCCGATGGAAGACAGCCAAACAATCTGATCTGCAAGCGGTCTCCCCTCTTTCACCTGCGCCATCCTGCCAGGCACCGAACTCACGATGACCGTGGTCGTATCCTCCGGGAGCCAAGTCAACGCAAGATCGATTTGAAGGTTCGGGCCATGCACCGACCTGGCTGAACCATCGCCGGCCATAGCGAAGACCGATGACGTCAAGAGACATAGGCCGACTAGATTTGCAAGTTGATTCACTGACGCCGCCTCCATTACGAACCGGAGACGAATACATCTTTGCACGGCCGCATCAAACGATAGGGCTGAGTTTTATCAGCCTAAGGCATCAAAGTCCACAGCACCTGAATGTAACGAGTCACCCGGCCAAGCGCCATGGATGGTTTCCTATCGACGAGACGAGGAGTGTACGATAACGCCCTTGTGTGCCAACCCGCCAAGGTGAATGAGTAAGAATGGGCAGTTGACCTCCTCGCAACCTCGGCAAATGCAAAGGCCGGAATTAAATCATCGTATACAATAAATGAGATGTCCGAGCGCGTAATAACTGCCGAACGAATTGTTCAAGACTTGTCGCCGGATGAGTTGTCCGAATTCGCGTCGTGGTTCGCGGAATTCCATTCGCAGATATGGGATGTCGAGATAGAGCGAGATTCCTTAGCCGGCCGGTTCGATGCGATGATCGAGAAAGCTCACAGAGACTTTGAGGCTGGATTGGCTAAAGAGATCTAAGTCGTTGCCGCCAAATCACCATATGGTCCCCGATTTCTGGGAGGCTTACAACCGCCTGCCTGAGGAAATTCGAACTGTTGCCGATCGGAGCTACCAGTTGCTCAAAGACGATCCGAACCATCCCTCCCTACAGTTTAAGCTGATCGGCAAGATCTACTCTGTGAGGGTCGGATTGCATTATAGAGCCATTGCAACGCCTCGAGATGGCGAGTACTTGTGGTTTTGGATTGGACATCATTCTGAATACGACCTGCTCGTCCGAAAACTTCGTTAGTCTCGTCGAAGACCTCACTGAGCGCTCTACGCTCTTGAAAATCGCTTGTATTTCGCGGCCCTGGCGCATCGAGGATGTGTGTTTGGCGATGAGACGAGAACAGGACACCGACGTGGCCTGAGCCACACGCAGCTGGTTCAATCCGTACTGATCACAGACCGTGCGAAAGTGAGATTGAAAGATGGCCTGGGCCATCCTCCTTCGTTGACTTGGGAGCGATGATGATCACGACATCCTGACCCAAGAGGGTCAGGAATTGCATGAGGCGATCGCTGGAATAACCGCGGAACTGACCACTAAGAAGCTGCGAAACCTTGGGCTGATCAATACCCATCAACTTTGCCGCTGCCGACTGTGTCAGTTTCCTTTCTCGTATCGTATGCCCATTAGCTCTGACAAGCTTTGCTTTGCCGAGCATTTCTTCGGCGTCTGGGAACCCCAGGTCGGCGTAAACGTTCCCGCTACTGCTTGTTACAAGGGTTTCTTCTGTCGTGTCTGCCATTGGGTGTACTCCTGCTCGGCTGTCCTCAATCGAGATCTGATCAAATCCATGTCTGGTTTGGGCGTCGCGATTTAGTAGCGGCGACCGTGGGTCGCCGGATTCTCCCGGATTCTTGCCTATGCCAAGGCAGTTGGGGTTGACCTTGACATCTCAGACGACGGAACCAGGCCACTTGCGGCCGCCTAGGTTGCGAACGTGCCCTTTTCGATCATTTCTACGGACTCTTGCATGTCCTCCACCGTGTTCATCACCAAGGAGCGGTACTGCAGGATCGGTTCGTTGAGGGGTTGGGCGGAGCAGTAGAGCAGTCTTGCTCCGGCGGCACCGGCGGTTAGCGCGACTTGGTCGCCGTCGGTCAAGACTGTTATTTCGGGCGCGATGGAAACTTTTTCGCCGATCGAAATGCTGCCGCGGTACAGATAGACGAATGCCGCCTCGCCGGCGTTGGTGGGTAGATCGAAGGTCATATCCGGTTCGATTTGAATATCGAGCACAGTCGGACTGACGGCAACCTCCAGAAAGCGGCCGGCGACGGCCCCGTGGGCCCCGCATATCACACGAACAGTGGCATTTGCGCTTGCCGACTCAGGAACTTGACCGGCATCGGCGCCTTGGTAACCGGCCGGGACGCGCTTCTTGTCTTTCGGCAGGCTGAACCACAGTTGCAAGAACTCCCCGCCTTCCGGTCCGGGGATCATCATCTCCTCGTGGAAGATGCCGTTTCCCGCCGTCATCCACTGCGTGCCACCCGCACCGACGACCCCCTCATTTCCGATCGAGTCTTTGTGGCCGACCTCACCGTTGATGACCACGCTCAATGTCTCGATTCCGCGATGGGGATGGCGGGGAAAGCCTACTACCGGCGAGGTCGCTTCGATCTTGGCATGGTCGAGCAGAAGAAACGGGTCGAGGATGCACATCCGCTCGCCGCCGATGGCGCGCATGATCGTGACGCCGGTCGCCTCGTCGGTGGAAGTCGGTGCAAAGCTGAATGCGGCTGCGCGGTGTTTCATGACTATAAGATGCCACGAACCGGCTTCCAAATGACAGGCGCTAGCGCACGCCAACAATACTGCAGGGCGATTGCTCTTCGAGAGTGGATGCAGTGTGCGAAAGCAGGCTATCAAACAGGCCTCGGTGGCGGCGCAAGCCGAACACCAGCAAGTCGCACTTAAGGTCGTTCACGGCCGCAATAATTGCATCGGCTGCTTCTCCTTCCGCGCTCATGAGCTCGATTCGCACTCCCTTTGCCAGTGCTCTCGCGGGCGCTTCGTCCAGATAGCTCATGCGATCCAGGTCGGCCATTTCCGCCGACCGGACCGGTTCCTCGGATTCGGCCGGACCGTATCCGGGGACCGAGACGGACGGCGGGGCATCCTCGAACACGGTGAGGCCGTAAAGCTCCGAGTTGAAGCAGGCGGCGAGATCGATCGCACGGTCAAATGCCCTCTTCGACTGCTCCGATCCATCGAACGCGACGAGAATCCTTCTAAACATAACATTGTCCTCGACGCATGCCCACCCTTGTTGGACGACGCTCGGGAGGGCTGTGTGCGGCACCTCGGCTTAAAGAGGTCCAAGATTCCCTCGGGGAGTTCAAAAAGCGTAGACTGGATCGATGCCATTCTTCGCACTACTTTCTGCGCTGGCGCTTACCGGAACTCCGGGCAAGGGCCAAGGGAGCGTTTCCCTTAGATTCCATCCGCCAGTCGGCAGGTCTTACCACTATCTGATGTACATGAGCATGGCGATGGACCATGTCGAAGGCATGCCGTCAATGAATTTCAAGATGGATTTGGGTATGCAGATGAAGGCGCTCTCCAAAACTGGGGACGTGACCTCGATGGAGTATAGGGTCACCAGCGTAAAGGTTACGGCGCCGTCGGACAGCCCAATGGCATCGATGCAGCAGACGATGCAAAAGCAACTGTCGGGCAAAGTGTTCAAAGGCAATATCGATAGCCTTTACCACGTGTCCGGCATGAGCGGGTCCGGCATGGATTCTATGATCAACAGCATGAGCAGCAACATCTCCTATCCGAATCACCCGGTTAAAGTGGGCGAGAGTTGGACGACGTCGCTCGATATGGGGAAGGCGATGGGTGCGATGGGGGGCGGAATGGGACTCAGCGCCGGCACCTCAAAAATTCCCGTCACTTTTCGACTCGTAAAGATCAGCAACCAAGGCGGAAAAACGGTTGCGGCCGTCCGGGTAAGTATGAATGGCGTTATGAATCTTGGCGGAGCCCAGGCAATGAAAATGAACTTGGACTCATCCGGAACGATCAATATCGACGTGGCCAACGGCATGACTTTGAATCAGATGATGACGTCGACGATCGGCATGAACGTCGCCGGCAAACACCTGGTTCAGCACATGAACCAGGCTTTAAGCCAACACTAGAGCCGCCTATCCAAGGTACGGGCCGTTGTACCGCGGCGTGAGAATCGTTCCGCCATGCCGCTCCATTGCCTGCCAACCTTGGATATCGTCGACCGGTCCCGATGGGACGCGCAAGATCAGGATCGCTCCGCCTTGCAGCACCGACGTCTCCATATCCCGAGCCAAATCTCGGGAGAAGCCAAGCTCCTTCAGGCACGTGGTAAGGTCGCCGGCATAACGCATGTTGTCCAAAAGCCACATGCCGCCCGGTATTTCGCCGAACGGATCTTTGCGCATCGGGATGTCTTCCTCGGGTGGAATCACCGGAGCATTTTCATCGGAAGCCAGCACCACGCTCTCGGGGACATCAAGCCTGCCGTCGTCCGCATCGAATGCGGGATCGCGATAGGTGCGTTTGGAAATCAGCACGACATCCATATAGCTGACGCCTCGCTGAAGGAGTTCGACGAAGGCATCGTTGGCGGTGCCTGGGCCATCGTATGTCGCGTATAGGGTCTTTTCCATGAATTTCCACCTCGCGCTCGTCGCGCCTGCTTATCTATGGGTCGAGACGCCCGTGCCATCTGTTCCAATTTTGGGGAAAAGGCCCTCGCCTAAACCTTATGATTAAGATTTACACTAACGGCGAACATCTAATTGCCGCTTGGCGTCAGAAGCGGGAAACACCTTGAGGCAAGGGACCGAATAAGTCCGAGGAGAGAAAAGATGCAGCTACAAGACGTGATTACGAGGAACCCGGAAACGATCAGCCCGGACGACTCCATCCGCCATGCTACCAAGATCATGCGCGATTGCCAAATCGGCTTCCTCCCCGTAACGGACGATGAGAGGGTGCTCGGCGTCGTGACCGACAGGGACATCGTGATTCGAGCGATCGCCAGCGGATTCGATCCCCAAACCACGTGCGTTCGCCATGTCATGACGAAGGATCCTGTCCAACTTCAAGCCACCGATCCTATTGAAAAGGCGCTTGAAATCATGGCGAGGTGGGCCATCGCCCGCGTGATCGTGACGGATAGCGATGGAAGAATTGTCGGCGTTTTAACGTCGGGAGATGCCGCGACGGCATGCAAAGGGGACGACCGAGCCGGGCAGCTTACGGCAGCCATCCACCGGCGGGCGAACAAGACGCAACCTGTTCCTATGCCGCCTCCGAACGCTCAGTTCGTAAGCGAGTAGCACTCACCTCCGGGTGAAAACGATAATGTGCTGCCGGGGAAGAATCTCGATGGTTTGCTGGTAGTCGAGGGGAAAGATTGCCATCTCCTTCCTAACCTGCGCGACCGACATCTTGTGAACCAGTTTGATGGGAACATCGGGATCTTCCTTGCGGTATTCGACAAATACCAGCCGCCCACCCTTCTTAAGGTCCTTGACCATGCTCGAAACCATTTCGTAAGGCTGGTCGAACTCATGGTACACGTCGACCATGATCATCAGATCGATCGAAGCGGGTGGCAGCTTTGGGTCGGTGGTGGTCCCAATCCACGGAATGACATTTTTTTGACCGTTTTCCGCTGACTTTTTCTTGACGATATCGATCATCTCGGGCTGAATGTCTTCCGCGTACACGACGCCCCCCGGACTTACCGGCTTAGCCATCATAAACGAGAGGTACCCGCTGCCCGCGCCGATATCGGCGATCTTCATTCCAGGCTTGAGCTTCAGCGACTTGACGAGCATGGACGGCGCCTCTTCCGCTTCCCGTTCCGGCCGGTCAAGCCAGTCCGCCGCCTCGTGGCCCATCACCTGCGCGATCTCGCGCCCCATATAGGAGATCCCGATCCCATCCGGATCGTGCTCAGTCATCTTGACGTAAGGCGGATGCGCGCCGTCCTGCAGCCCGAACAACGCGCCGGCGAGACCGACCAAGATCAGAGAACCGACAGGTTTCAGCATGGTTCTCAGTTTAACGGACTTTGGGGAACAAGCGCGGCTTGTTCCCTAATCTCAGTGCTCCCCTATCTCAGAGCTTCTGAATGATATCGGGCGAGGTGCCGGCTTGAGTCAAGGTCCAGAGCCCGCCGATGTCTTGAAGCACGAAG
>Ga0206967_1134_pt1 | contig 15837 bp, 10 predicted proteins | sample Alteio_BWOrgHeat_24_FD_153259 | JGI IMG/M metagenome (GOLD analysis project Ga0206967, IMG submission 153259) | Enriched cells from forest soil in Barre Woods Harvard Forest LTER site, Petersham, Massachusetts, United States -... | ecosystem: Environmental > Terrestrial > Soil > Temperate forest >...
TAAGCTGAATAGCAACTCGCCTGCCGAATTCACATGCACGATCCCAATGCTCTTGGCGGCGACGTTTGAGCTCTGCGCAAAGCTTGCGATTGCGTCGGAGATGCTCGCGATGTCAGAGCCGACGAAGCTCTTGAAATTGTCGTGAAATTGGTGTGCGACGGTGCTCATGATAGGTGGGCCTCCAGAATATTAACGGCAATATACCTTCGTGTCGCCACTTGGTAGGATCTCCGATGGAAGGTTGACTGAAGCATGGACGGTAAAGAATTCATAAAGGTGGATCTGGAAAGCCGCCGGTGGGACGACCTGGAGTGGCAGCAGTGCCGGTTCATCGAATGCTCGTTCAAGGGCTTTCGAGCCTCTGAGTTGGTTACCAAACAGTGCGAGTTCGAGGAGTGTGATTTCAGCGGAGCCGGACTCTCTTCTTCGAAGCACAGGTCGACGGGCTTTCTGAACTGCAAATTCGGCAACGCCGACCTTTTCGGCGCGCGCTTCGAGAACTGCCGGATGATCGGTTCTAGCTTCGACAGCGCCAATCTATTCGGGATATCGGTCATCGGCGGAGATTGGTCCTTCGTGAACCTTCGGTATCAGGAACTCGATGGGCTCGACCTAAAAGGCATCCGCTTCAAAGGCGCCGACTTCGCCGGCGCCTCCATGAAGGAATGCAATCTTCGAGATGCAATCCTGGACCAAGCCTCTTTGTTCCGATCCAAACTCCAAACCGCCGATCTCCGCGGCGCGAGCCTGGACGAGGTCGACCTTCGCCACACCGAACTAAAAGGCGCCCGTATGGATATCGCCCAAGCCATCCACTTCGCGCAGTGCTTCGGCATTGTGGTGGAGTAACTCCGGACCCCTCGCCTTTTTTGATGGTTCGTGCGAAAAGGGAGAGGGGCAGGGGTGAGGGTTCCGGAACCGCTCGGCACGTCTTTTTTCGGACGCGCGGATGCTGTTGCGGCGGAAGCTGGAACAAGTTGAGATGCGCTGGACACCCTCACCCCAAACCCCTCTCCCATGACGAACCACACGGGAGAGGGGCTCCGGAGCTACTTCTTGGGCGGATCAAAGACAGTCGCGTCGATCGCGTTGTCGACCTTCACCGAGTGAAACTCCTGAACCTGGTCGCCGTCAGTGGCGTGGTTGATGATCTTGGTCGGCAACAGCACCCCGCCGACTTTTCGGTAGTTCGAATAGTCGTTGGTTTGCGCAAGGTTTCCGAGGATGGACGGATAGGAGAACATCGTGCGGCTGAGCAGTCCGCTCTTCTTGTCAAAGTAGAGCGTCACGCGGGTCTTGTCCTCTTCAGTGCCGGTGACGACCAGCATGTCCTTGCCATCGATGGTTGCCGTCGCGCCGCCCAAGCCGGTTAGCTTCGGCAGGCTGTCGGGGCCGGTAAAGATCAGCTTCTCGTTCAAGAAGAGCATGCCATAAACAGCGGGGAACTGCTGAACGCCGTTTTCGTTCGTGATCCAACCCATTGTGCCGTTGAAGCCCTGCCTTTGGTCGCCCTTGGGCGTTTTGGTTGTATAGGTGAATTTGCCGGCGCTGTAGGAACCGGATACATCCGATTTCACACCCATGCTGAGGTTTGTACCTTGGAGGTGGAGTCCGCTAATCGACTTGGCGGCATCGGCGTTTACGGCCTTGCCGTAGGCGGCGAGGACGTCGCCCGGCTTTACGTCCGCACTGCGTTGCGCCCGAACGGTTGCGCCCTCGACCGGCGGCACCGGAATCGGGTGGGTGTGCCCCGCATGGCAGGTGGCACATGTGACTTGGTTTCTGCCCCCGAAGTTCTTGGCGTTGATCTCGCGCTGCATTTCGATCATCTCACGCGCAGCATGCTTCGGCCCCTTCGCATCGCTCGCGAAGTCTTGCCCGGCATGGCAAAACTCGCATTTTACGTTGAGCGACGCGGAAATGAAGTGCATCGATGGGATGATGTCACTCGCCTTGGCGCCCTTCATCGTCGTGATGTTCTTAAACACCTTCTCCGCCGGTGGGTCCTCCTGGTGCGGGATCGCCACCGCCCCACAAAGCCCTGTCAACGAAAGAATCAAAAAACCATAACTGCGACGCATGGGGAAATCTTATCATGCAGGGCGTCGATCGCGAGGCCTGTAACCCGGTTTCAGGCGCAAACCGTTGATTGTTTCCTAACCAGTGCTTTGCATCGCCGCTGCGATTCCGGCGATGGTTTGGAGCATGGCTTCGCGCCAGACTCCGGCCTGATCTTCTTCGGTTAGGTGTGGCCATCGATCCATGAGGGCGACTTGGAGCGTGCTGAGCGGCATCACCGCCGGGTTTCTGAATTCGACGGTCTTGCGCACCACCGGTGCTTTTTCCATGAGGCGCGTTTGGCCGGTAATTTTTAGAATCATTCGTTCGGTGCGGCCATGTTCGTCGTTGATGGTCGACTCGATCCTTTCGCCAAGAGATCGCGGCTCAACGCGCTCCGCGTAGAGATGCGCCGTCGGAAGATGGGCACGGGTGAGTTCGAGCTGCGCGTTGTCGACGACCGTCTGGAAAAACGGCCAGTTGCGGTACATCGTTTGCAGCGTCTCGAGGTGTTGTTCGTTATCGTCGGCGTATTGCTCCAGCGCGGTTCCCATGCCGTACCAACCGACAAGGGTCGTGCGGCACTGCACCCACGCAAAATTCCACGGAATCGCTCGAAGCCCGTCGATCCCGGAGAGAGCGTTTCCCGGGCGGTAGACGGGACGCGATGCGATGGGCAAGAGGCTGATGTGCTCAATCGGAGTGGCCTGGGTGTAATAGTGCCAAAACTCGGGGTCGTCGTAAACCATGCTCCGATAGGCACTGCGTGAACTGGTTTCCAGTTCGTGCATGACTTCGCCGTATTTTGCTTCGGCATCGGGCGAGCCGGTGCCTGCTGCGGCGAGCAAAACTGCATTGACGATTTGCTCGAGGTGGCGATGGGCGATCGGGGGCAGTGAGTATCGAAACGAAACGATTTCACCCTGTTCCGTAAATCGGATTTGGCCGGAGAAGGATCCGGCCGGTTGGGAAAGGATCGCCTTGTTCGCGCGCCCGCCGCCGCGCCCGACGGTGCCGCCACGGCCGTGAAACAACCGGATCGGAATGCCCTCTTCTTTGCTGACAAGCGCCAGGTTTCCCAATGTGTTTTGCAGCGCCCAGTTTGCCGCCAGGTAGCCGCCATCCTTGCTTGAGTCGCTGTAGCCGAGCATCACCTCTTGGGTGTTGCCACGGGCGTTTAAGTGATCTCGATACCGAGGGTTGGCAAACAGCCTTCGCATGAGGTCGCCCGAACCGTGGAGATCCTCGATGGTTTCAAACAGCGGAACGACATCCAATTCGCTTTCGACACCGGCTTCCGTGAAGCGCAGCAGCCCTGCTTCCTTGCAGAAGAGCAGAACTTCAAGGATGTCGCTGATCCCGTGCGTCATGGAAATGACATACGCTGTGATAGCCTGTGGCGAAAGTTCGCGCCGCGCGCGGCGGATCACGTGAAACACGTCCAGCACGTGCCGGCACCCTTGCGAACCCTGAAAATCGATCGGCAGCAAAGGCCGGGGATTGCAGAGTTCCTTCGAGAGCAGCTCGATCTTCTCAGCCTCATCCAACTCGCCATAAGTTCGACCGGCCGGCAGTACGCCTGCGGCGGCGAGAACCTCTTCCAGCGCCTTGGCGTGTTCGTCGCTGTGTTGGCGAATATCGAGAGTCGCGAGGTGGAAGCCGAATGCCTCGATTTGTCGAATGAGATGCGGAAGCCTGCCGGACTTGGCGATGTCCGGAGCGTGGTTGTCTAACAGGCTGTCCCGGACCAAACGTAAGTCGGCAAGCAACTGTTCCGGATCGGCGTAGGGGGCCTTCATAGGCGGGTTGACCGAACCTGCGGCCAGGGCCTGGGTCAGTTCCAGCGTCTGCTTTAACCGGTCCTCGACGCCGATCAACTTGATGACATAGGGCTCCTGCGAGTACCGCTGCAGGTCTCGCGGGCGGTAGGCAAGTTCGCGGATGTCTTGCGAGACTGAGTCGAGCAGAGCTGCGCTCACCGGCACCAACTTGGTGCTTTGCGTTAGTTCGCGCCGGAGAACTCCGACGCGATCCAGATAGACTTCCAACGCAAGGATCCGGTGCTCAAGCAGAGCATTCCACGTTTCGCCCGGCGTCACATTCGGATTGCCGTCCCGATCGCCACCGACCCAAGACCGGTAGGTCAAGAAAGTAGGAATCTCAAACCGATGGTCAGGATATTCCTGCTTCAGGGCGGCGGCAAGATCGGCGTGAAGCCAAGGCACGACCTCCATGATGGTCCGCTCAAAAAAGTACAGGGCGTTGCGGACTTCCTCGGCGACGGTCAGGCTTCGACTGCGCATTTCGTCCGTCTGCCAAAGCTCGGTCAGGGTGCGTTCGATCTCCCCGATTGGGAGCGAAACTGAGTTAAGCGGGCCGGTCAACGACGGTGAGCCCTCATGTTCAGCCAGCAGCAAGGCGATGCTCTGAAGCTTGTCCAAAACGGCCTTTCTCTTGGCTTCAGTGGGGTGTGCCGTGAGTGTCGGCGTGATCTCGATGCGATCGATCAGCAGCTGGATTTGCGGGGCGGTGAAGCCGGACTTTTTCAGCTGAACAACCGCGTCCAGAATGGATTCGCGGCGCATTCCTTGCCTTTCGCGGTTTACCCGCACGATCTCCTTTTGCTCGGCCGTATTGACCAGCTGGAACATAACTGTGAAGGCGCGGGCCAGCTGTCTGATCTTTGCCGGGTCGGCCAATTCCGGAATTTTCTCAAGCAGATCGCCCGGTAAAGGCCGGTCGCTCGACATAAGCCGGCGGGCCAAGTCGATGAGCTGTTCGCCCTCCTGAGATTTCAGTACCTGGCCGAGCAACCGGTCCAACAAACCGATATCGCGCCCAAGATCCTCCGAAAGCCCTTGGACCTTTGAACTCAGCTCAAGGAACGCACTCATGGCCTATTAGACCCGGATTGGGGCTTTTTCGCCACTGGGTGGGAAAGCTACTTCTTGGCTTTCGATGTCGTAGTCGTCGTTACCGGTGAAGATACGGGTGGCGACGATACTGGCGGAGCGATTGTTCCGACATCGCCCATCGTCGCCTGTCCAAAACCACACAGTGCGAGGATCTTCTCGTACATATCGGAGAAGAACATCTTGGAACTCGAATCGGGCGGTCGGGCAGATAGAATCGCCGATAAGCCGAGCAACCCGAACACGAGCGTCGCGACAGCCGCCGTCCGCCCCGTTTGCCGTAAACCCGCTTGCATGCCCTGTGGGCAGTCCTTCGTAATAATTGTGCCGTCAGCGCGAGAGAAGTAGCGGATGCACAACCGCCCTTCCGTCTTTTGGATTAGATCCGCAGCCTCCTCACGGCTCATCTCGGAGATGTTGTAAACGTTCAGCGCGCAGTGGGTGCAGTGGCGTACTTTCGCGTCACCGCGCATTTCGCGCCAATTGGCCGGGCAGGGCTTGGACACCTGAACCTTGCTCAGGACCTTGGAGGGATCAGTCTTTGGAGCCATGCAGGTTAGTGTAACGCGGGTACGCGTGGGTTCAAAGAACTGTTTGCCGTCGTCGGTGCAGACCGTAACGGTTCACAGCCCCGATAAAGGTTGCGGCCTTGTCGGTCCCATCCCGTTGTGGCTCCTCTTGGCGTTTGATCTTAACCTTTAATTTGAAATGTGAGTCCTCATGAGGTGAATGCGATTATCTGAGCTGGTTTGAGGAATCTCGTACCAGAGGTCATTCGCGTCGGTCAAGAACATTCGCAACACCCGTTTGCCTTTCGGTATGCGAACTACATTCTTAGATTCTTTCAAGTTGGGGTCAAAGCATAGTGCCCGGCCAGAGACCCACATGAAGACCGTGTTGTCTGTTGGGTTGGTCCTCGATACATAGGAAACGGCCAATCCGCTTTTATTCGAATTGGATCCAAGGTCATAGATGCCTTGCATCGGCCAGGTAGAACGCAACGGTAAAAAGCGGCTTGTGGATGGATCGAGTCGTACTCTAGCACTTGGAACTAAAATGGCGCCGTTGGAGCTAGCGAGCAAAGTCGATTGCCTGGTCATGTAGCGGTCCATAAAGCCATTAAACTTGTGATCCCAGCATCGGCCCCGTGAAATCCTCACGGTGGACGCGCCATAGTTAGCAAAACACGCCAAGAGCAGATCTGGCGAGGTTGCAGCTCTGTACTGGCAAATGCGGTCGAATTCGCGATTCGGTAAAAGCAATTTGCTCTTTTCAACGGGACTAAGCCGCCACAGGCCACCTGGAGTTGCAGCTATAACAGACAGGCCACCATAGACACATATAAAGTCGTTAACTGGCCCGGGAATTGTCCGCTCCGCAACCTGTGCCATCGACGAGACCTGATACCACCGTATTTTGGCGGCGGAGTGACCTTCGGCAGTAATCAGGGTCCTTCCATCGTCCGAAATGGTCCAATCGCAAGGTGGAATGGTAATGCTGGTTCGCTGGCCGGCCGGTCTGCTGGAGTAGCATGCGGTAAGAAAGCAAAGAACCAGCATCGAGCACGATATCCGGATCAAGCTGGGCAAACGCATACGCAATAATTTTCCGCGATCGCCAACATAAGGGGAGTTTATTCGTTCCGGACGGCGCCACGGAGACACCGACTTCGGGGAGCTTATGGCGACTCCAAACAACACGTTTCTGGCGTTTAGCGTCTTCGAGGAGTTTAACCAAGCGGTATTGAGGCCAGAGTGAGGGTGGTTTCGGTCCACGCGTGCCATTCTGGCCAACTTCAGGGCAGTTGATTAATTCATTGGCGTTAGCAGACCTGCCGCGTGCTGGAGGGTTGCTCGCTGGCGGTAAACCTCGGCTTGCGCCGACTCAGAGGCCGTCTCGGCGGTGAGTAGGGCAGCCTGGGCGTTGATAATATCGAGGAAAAGCCCGACGCCCGATTTGTAGCGGCCCTCGGCGATTCTGACGGACTCTTTGGCGTTTACCACGTTGATCTTCGCCGCTTCGTCCTGCTGCTCCGCTCCTCTCACGGCGAGATAGGCCTGAGACACATCTGTTCGCACTTGAAGCTGGGCAGTCTTAAGATCCGACTCGGCAGACTTTACGACGGCCTGGGCTGTTTGAACCGCGCCGGCGGTTAGGCCGCCGTCATAGAGTGGCACCGAAAGAACGAAGTTAAGCGCGTATCCGCCGCCGCCGTAAGGGAAACCCGGATCGTTGGTTCCGAACACCACATTGCCTGAAAGCGTCGGCGCGCTGGTGGTTTTTGCGGCCCTTGCGCCGAATTTAGCGGCGTCGATCGAAGCTTTTGCCCTCAGTACTTCGGGCCGCCGATCGATGGACTTCGCGACAAAGTCGTCAAATCTGTCGATCGTCACCGACCGTGCGCCGTCTTCACCGACTGCGACGGGAGTTTGGGGGTCGAGGCCGAGGGTCTGGAGAAGCAAGACCTTGGCAGCGTCCTCCGTCGTTCTCGCTTGAACAAGCGAAATGACCGCATCGCCTTTGGCTGTTTGAGCCGTCAGCACATCGTCGGCGCCGCCAAGACCTGAATTGAATCTGGATCTTGCCAGTTGCAGCTGAGAATCCCGGTTGGCCACGTTTCGTTCGTTGACTCCGACCAGGCGGTGGGCCTCTCCGACGAGATAGTAGCTTTCTAACGCCTGAAGCGCCAAATCGGCCTTAGCTCGTGCAAGGTCGTGAATGGCGACTGTTTTTAGCGCCTTTTGCTGCCGCACAAGGTCTGAAGAGTGGTTCGCGTCGAATACAAGTTGCGTTACCATCGCGGAAGCGCCGTACCCTTGGGCAAGCAGCAGGTCCAACCGATCCGGCTCATCGCCAACGAAGTGTGAGGTGCTGTAGGTGCCGGCGACGCCGACTTGAGGAAGTAATCGAGCGCGCAATTGCTTGACTCGGCCCTCCGCAGCAGTGACGGCTTGCCGCACTGCCTCAAGCGTTGGCTGCTTCTCGATGGCGATTCTCACGGCATCGTCAGCTGACAGCGTACCGCTGACCAACGACTGATCTTGTCCTCCAGCCGGTACGGTCGGACGAGAAGGTACCGGCACATCCTTTGCATTGGGCGGGGGCGCCGTGGTTTGACCGTTTGCCAGGCACGCAACTCCGATGACCGCAAAGGCCAAGGCGATCCTTCCGTTCACTTGCTCTCCTTGGTGGCAGGTAGGATCTTGACGGATTCGCCTGGCTTCAGGTCGTCGGTCGGGTTGTTGACGATCTGTTCGTCACCTCTCAGGCCGCTCTGAACCTCGACCTCGGTGCCAAAGTCGCGGCCGATCTTGATCGGAACGAACACAAGCTTGTTATCGGGGCCCACGACCTCGACGTGCGAGCCGGTGGCGTCGATCATCAATGTGCTAGATGGTATTCGAATCGCTTTCTGCGCCGTGCTACTTTCAATCTTCACCTCGGCGTACATGCCGGGCAGAAGGACGTTGTCTTTGTTATCTATCCGAATCTCAGTAAGCAACGTGCGGGTATTCGTATCGATGGCGCCGGCGTTCTGGAAAATCGTTCCCAGGAATTTCCTGCCTGGAAGCTCTCGAACCATGATCGCGATCTTGGTTCCCGGCCGAACGGCCTGGAAATAAGTTTGGGGCACACCGATCTGAATACGTAGTGAATCGACACGGGCCATGCTGAACAGAGCGAGCTTGTTGTTGCTGGCATCTCCTGGAGCGACAAGCGATCCTACGTCGATGTTGCGAAGCGTGATCACGCCGTCGAAGGGAGCGATCACTTTGGAGAACCCTTGCAGGACCGAATATCGTTGGGAATTGGCTTCGCTCGATCTAACCTGAGCGATCGACGCGGTGACGTTCGCCTTACTGGCGCCGACGTTTGCCTGGGCTGCCGAAACGTTGGCCTCGGTGGATTTCTGCGCGGCTCTGGAAGCGGATACATTCTCGTCACTCGACCGGACGTCCGCTTCAGCGGCCTTAACGAGTGCCTTACCCGACTCAACATCCTGCACCGCGGCATCGACGTTCGCTTGTGCAGCGCCGATTCCCGCCCTTGCCGAATCCACCGATGCCGAAGCGGTCTTGAGCGTAGCTTCCGCCTGGTCGGCGTCCTGCTGCGCAACGAAACCCTGCTGCAGCATCTCGCGATATCGCTTTGCGGTCACATCGGCCAGGTCACGCTGCGCCTCGGCCTGCTTCAGGCTGGCCCTTTGCTGCTCCAGAGCTTGGCGGGTCTGGGCGACCTTGGCGACGGCGGAAGCAAGCGCGGCTTTGGTCTGGGCCAGCTTCGATTCCGATCCTGCCCACTGGGCCTTTGCCTGCTCAACTCCCGCTTGCGCACGAGCGACTTCCGATTGTGTTTCCTGCACGCCGGCGATCTTGTTTCTTACGTCAGCCTCTGACTGCGTCTGCGCAGCAACGGAGTGGGCCTTGTCCGCCACCGCCTGGAACTGCTGCTGATCGACGTCCGGCGACGATATCTCAGCAAGGACGTCGCCCTTCTTCACGCGCGATCCGATGTCGACGTATCGCTTGGTCAGATAGCCGCTGGTGCGGGCAAAGATCTGCGTCTCTTCCAAAGCGCGAATATTGCTGGGAAGCACAAGTGCTTCGGCGCTGGCGAGGTGCGGGGCGATGATGTTAACCGATTTGACGGCTGAGTTGATGTCGGACGAGTCTTCGCTGAGGGATTTTTGCTGCTTCATTCGCGGCATGATCCCTCCGGCAAGCAGCCCGCAGAGCGCGAGGATCGCGACGACCGAAATGATCCGACCGCCGGACTTCCCGCCCGATTTGGGCTCAAGATTTGAAGTATTTTGTTCCATTCGTTTTCCTCGTTATGCGGGTGCGTGTTCTGCCAAAAGTCGAGCGTCTTCTTCGTTCGCCGGTTTTGGATCCTTGGCTCGGAGCCGGCTATAAACCACCGGTACAAAAAAGAGTGTCGTGAAGGTGGCGACGGCGAGGCCGCCAATCACTGCGCGGCCAAGGGGAGCATTCGATTCGCCGCCTTCTCCCAGGCCGAGCGCCATCGGGAGCATTCCGACGATCATCGCCAGCGCCGTCATCAGGACCGGTCTCAACCGGGTGAACCCGGCGGCTAACGCGGCCTCGAAGGAGTGCTGGCCCTCCTGACGCCGGTCGTTGGCGAAGGTGACGATCAAGATACTGTTCGCGGTGGCAACGCGGATGCACATGATGGTGCCCATCAGCGACGGAACGCTGAAGGTTGTGTGTGTGCCAAACAGGGTCCAGAGGATGCCGCTCAAGGCGCCTGGCAACGCCATGATGATGATGAAGGGGTCGATCCAACTCTGGAAGTTGACAACCAGCAGCAAGTACACCAGCAGGATTGCGAATACGATTCCAATTCCCAGCCCGATGAAGGAATCGTTCATGCTCTGCACCTGACCTCGGACAATGATGCTGGAGCCTCTCGGAAGGTGCTTGTCGTCGTACTTGGCCAAGATGTGGTTGATATCGCGTGAAACGCCGCCAAGGTCGCGGTTTTGCACGTTTGCGTACACGTCAAACGTCGGCTGGACGTTGTAGTGGTTGATGTTTTGCGCGCTGACGCCGCGACTGATAGTGGAAACGTTGCTGAGCAGTTGGTTCGGCCCGGACCCGTTGTTGATCGGCGTATTCTGGAGTTCGCTCAACGTGTCCATCTTGTACTGGGGCGTCTGAACCGCAACGCCGTAGCTTACGCCCGTCTTCGGGTCAAGCCAGAAGTTTGGCGCGGCCTGACCGCTGGAACTCAGCGAGACGAGCAGGTTGTTCGCGACGTCGCGCTCGGAAAGTCCCATGTCCTGCGCCCGTTCCCGGTCGACGTCAATGTTGAGCGCGGGTGTGGTAAGTACTTGGTGTACGTGGACGTCAACCGCCCCCTGAACCTTCTTAACCTCGTTCGAAATGGCGACGGCCACGTCATAGTTCTTGGGTGATCGCCCCACGATTTGAATATCGATGGGAGCAGGCAGTCCGTAGTTAAGGATCTGGTTGACGATATCGGCCGGCTGGAAGAAGAATACGAGATCCGGATACTTGTGCCGGAAGATCGTCCTCAACTTGGCGATGTACTCCGGCGTCGGTCCGTGATTCTCCTTCAGCTGAACAAGGATTTCGCCGTCCGCCGCACCGATCGTCGCGCTGTCGCTGAATGCAAGGTTGATACCGCTGACCGGCAGGCCGATGTTATCCAGCGTCATGTTGAGCTCGCGCGCCGGAATCGTTTCCTTAATCGTCTCCTCGACTTGCTCGAACACCCGGGCCGTCTCCTCAATTCGCGTTCCTGCCGGTGCCCGAACGTGCAAGCGGAACTGGCCGGCGTCAACTTGCGGGAAGAAATCCTGCCCGACGAACGGGATTAGACAGCCCGCCGATAGGAACAGCGCACCAAACAAAAACACGGTTCGCGTCTTGTGCTCAAGACAGCTTCGAAGAACCGCCACGTATGCATTTCGGAACTTGTCGAAACCGGCATTGAACTTGAAGTGGAAGCGGAAGAAAGGGTCCTTTGTTTGGACCGGGCCGGATCCGTGCTCGTGCTGGTACATGTCCATCTCTTTGCCAAGCATGAGCTTGACCATGACCGGCACCAGCGTTCGGGACAGCAGGTAGGAGGCGAGCATCGCGAACACAACCGCCATAGCGAGCGGGGTGAACAGGAACTTCGCCGGACCCGTTAAGAACACGACCGAGACGAACACGATACAAATTGAAATCGTTGCCACGAATGTTGGCGCCGCGATCTGCTGAGCGCCATCGAGAACCGCCCGCGTAAGGCTCTTCCCCTGACTGATATTCAGGTGAATGTTCTCGATCGTTACCGTTGCGTCGTCAACAAGGATGCCGACGGCAAGGGCCAACCCTCCCAATGTCATCGTGTTCATCGTCTGGCCAAGGAAGCCAAGACAGATGATCGAGGTAAGAATCGCGAGCGGGATCGATACCGCGACGATTAAGGTGCTGCGCCAGCTGCCCAGGAAGATCAGGATCATCGCGGCAGTAAGACACGCCGCGATGGCGGCTTCCTTGACGACGCCTTCGACCGCGCTGCGGACGAAGATGGATTGGTCGAACAGGGGCGTCACCGTCATCTGCGGCGGCAGCGTCGTCATGATCTTGGGCAGCGCCTTCTTGACGCGGTCCACAACGCTCAGGGTCGAGGCGTCGCCGCTTTTAAGGACCGTGAGCAGGCTGGATCGCACGCCGTTCGTTCGCACGATGTTCGTTTGAACGGCATAGCCGTCGTGAACGTGCGCCACGTCCCGGATGAACACCATCGAGCCGTTCACCTGCTTGATCGGCATGTTGTTCATAGCCTCAACCACGTCTGGGCTTCCGTTTAGGAACACGTTGTATTCGCGCGTGCCGATCTTTTCCGTTCCACTGGGAAGGATGAGATTTTGCAGCGTGATGGCGTTGTTCACGTCCATCGGCGACAAACCCTTGGACTGCAGCGCCGGAATGTCCAGGTCGATCATGATCTGGCGGGATTTACCGCCATAGGGGGTTGCAATCGCAGCGCCTTGGATGGTCGCAAGCTGGGTACGGACAAAGTTGGTACCCATGTCGTAGAGCTGGCTTTCCGACATGCCCTTTCCGCCGAGGCCCATCTGCAAGATCGGCACGCTGCTGGCGCTGGATTGGATGATTAGAGGCGGCGTTGTGCCAAGCGGAAAGGCCCTTAGCAGGGTCTGCATGATCGACGTCAGCTGGGCTACGCCGACTTCAACCTTGGCGCCAGGTTGGAAATAGAACTTGATGACGCTGATGCCCGGCATCGACTGCGACTCGATGTGTTCGATGTCCGAAACCGTTGTCGTTGCGGCGCGTTCACTGATCGTGCAAATTCGTTTCGCCATATCGTCCGGCGAAAAGCCGCCGTAGGACCAGATAACGGTGACGACGGGAATGTTAATGGAGGGGAATACGTCCGTGGGCGTTTTCGAAATGGTGAACACGCCCATCACCAGGATGAGCAAGGCCATAACGATAAACGTGTACTGGCGGCGTAAGGCAAGTTTTACGATCCACATCTATTGAGTGCTCCCCACCAATCGGCTTTCTGGAACGGCCATTCTACTATTTGAGGTTATTGAGTGCAATATCTGCAATGTCCTTTAAGGTCTGATAGTCGCTTGTAGCCTTTGCCGACACGCGAATTCCGCGAATTGTGCCTGCCAAGAAGCGAGATAAGGCGCGCAAGTTTCGATCTTCGCCGATCTCCCCGAGCTTCTGAGCGTCGACTAAAGCGTTGTAATATGCTTCTTCGCTTCTGAGAAAATTTCGGGCTGCTCGAGCGGCACAGTCCTCATCGCGAAGGGCTCGCTCAACTGAGGAGTTCACCATTAAACATCCGGGGTGACGACGGTTGGAGCCTTGATCGACTACTCGGTAAAACCAGGCACGGATCCCGTCCAGCTTCGAAGCGTGGTCGTTGATGCACGTCTCCAGTTCTCCGTAATTCCAATTGTCGTAGCGGTCCAGCACCTCGAGAAACAGCTTTTCCTTGTCCCCGAATGTGTCGTAAAGGCTCGCTCGGTTGATACCCATGGCATCCACCAGATCTTGAATCGAGGTGGCCTCATAGCCGTTCTCGACGAACACTCGCGTTGCGGCATTTAGCACCGCTTCCTTGTCAAATTGTCTGGGTCTTCCCACCGAATTTCGATGCTACCATACTATTGGAACGAGCGTTCCAAATTCTTAGGGTTCTCACAGGGAGTAGCGACTTCCATTGTTAGTCAACGTGTCGTAAACTCGCTCTCAGGGGATATCTGGTTGTCTGGGAAACTATCCGATCGCATCCAGGCTGAAAGAAGCCGGCAGTTTGTGGGCCGCGTTGAGGAAAAAACGCTGTTCACGTCGGTTGTCGCCCAGTCGCTCATGCCGTTGGTCGTCTGGTCGATTTACGGACCTGGCGGTGTTGGGAAAACGACTCTGCTTCGTCAGATAGAAGGCATATGTAGGCTTGAAGGGGTGAAGTACACCACGCTTGATGGCCGGTACCTGCAGGCGAATCCCGACTTCTTTTTGGGTGCTCTGTGTATGGCAACTGGAACGGAAAATCCAAGTTCAGCCATTGCGTCCCTTGTTTCCGACGGAAAAGGGGTCCTATTCATCGACACCTACGAGGCGATCGAGCCTTTGGACGGGTGGATTCGGGACACGTTTGTTCCCGACCTTCCCGAAAACGTTTTGGTTGTCCTGCTGGGGCGCAAACGGCCGCCGGCCGGATGGCGCACCGACGTATGGCAGACCTTGTGTCGCGTAACACCTCTCCGGAACCTGAGCGATTCCGATGCGCGCAAGTTCTTAGATTCACAGACGGTTCCCTCCGATGTCCATGAGCAGGTTTTGGGCATGACTCACGGATATCCGCTGGCGCTTACATTGGTGGCGGAGAACTATGCCCAGACGGGAACGCTCGGTCTGGGTCCCGATCCCTCGCTGGATATCGTCACCGTCCTGCTCGACAGGTTCGTCGAGGGTGTCGACGATCCGCTCTATCGGGATGTCCTTGAGCTGTGCGCGCTTATCCGGATGACCACGGAGGCACTCATTGCTGACGTCCTGGACGCCAATCGTGCGGCAGAGCTGTTTTCGTGGTTGAAGTCGCTTTCCTTTATCGAACTCACGCCATTCGGCTTAATGCCGCACGATCTTGCCAGGGAAGCAATCGCAACGGAACTGAAGTGGCGGAATCCGGATAGGTACTCGGAACTTCACCATCGTGCGCGGGCCTACTACTCCGATCGGCTCGATCGTGCCATCGGCGCTGCACAGCAGATCATCCTGTTCGATTACATCTACCTCCATCGCGACAATCCGATGATGGCCCCGTTCTTCCAGTGGAATTCTCAGGCCGCCGCTTTTGCCGATTCGGTCCGGGCGGACGATTTACCGGAGATCCTTCGCATGGTTGAAGGGTTTGAGGGGAAAGAATCGGCAAAATGGGCCGCCTTTTGGTTTGAAAGGCAACCTGAGGCATTCTTGGTCATGCGCGATTCTATAAGGCCTGCGCACTTATGCGGTTTGTTGGTCCTGCTGAATCTGGCGACAGTGGGAACGGCCGCCATCGAGGACCCGGCCATTCGTCTGGCAATAAGTCATTTGGAAGCTACGGCGCCTCTGCGAGCCGGCGAGCGGGCGACATATTTCCGATTCTGGATGGCAGATGAGGGCTATCAATCGGTTAGCCCAGTCCAGAGCATGATTTTTGTTACGATCGTGCAGCACTACCTGACTGAGCCGGCGCTCGCGGCGACTTTTTTGCCTTGCTCACAGCCTGAGTTTTGGGCTCCGATGTTCCAATACGCATTGCACCCGTTGAAAGGCGAATTGGCATTCGAAGTTGGGGGCAAGGGCTATGGCGTGTATTCAAACGACTGGCGGGTTGTGCAGCCGAAGCCTTGGCTCTCACTCATGATCGAACAAGAGGTTCCAATTAAAGCCGCCGTCGAGAAGCCTCGCGCAACGGGAAGCGTCGTTGTGCTGTCTCGCGAGGGTTTTGAAGACAGCGTATCGGAAGCCCTAAAGTCGTTTACCAACGTGGCCCGACTTGCTAAAAACCCCTTACTCCGCTCAAGGCTGGTTGTGGATCGGGTGCCAGGGGATGCAGATACCAAAGAGCGCGTGTCGAAGTTGCGCGAACTTCTTATCGAAGCAGCCGAAACGCTCAACTCAAACTCGAAGGAAGACAAGCTGTACCTTGCCTTAAACGCTTGTTACCTCCGGCCTTTAAGATCGCAAGAGGCGGCAGCTGAGAAAATCGACGTGTCTATCGCCACGATTCGGCGACACCTAAAGGCAGGGGCGATTCGCGTTGCGGATTTGCTGTGGCAGCAAGAAACGGGGCTTTAGCCATTTTG
>Ga0206967_1115_pt1 | contig 15789 bp, 17 predicted proteins | sample Alteio_BWOrgHeat_24_FD_153259 | JGI IMG/M metagenome (GOLD analysis project Ga0206967, IMG submission 153259) | Enriched cells from forest soil in Barre Woods Harvard Forest LTER site, Petersham, Massachusetts, United States -... | ecosystem: Environmental > Terrestrial > Soil > Temperate forest >...
CATTTGGCCTATCGAAAGTCTGCCCGACAAGGCCGATTCCCTCCGCGATCGAGTAAGCCGCGTTGCGGCAGATTTCGGTGGCCGACGCCGAGCCATTTGCGGCGGCGGCAGTGATCTTCGAAGCGAAGGCGCCCATATGGTTGCGGGCCTGATCGGGACTCCGGTCCCAGCCACGACGTGCCAAATCGTACAACTCCCCTGCGGAACTCACGTTCCAATGTCCGCACGTTTCTGCGACGAGGTCACCCTCGTCGGATGAACGTCCACCCCACAGAAGCGCGTGGTGAAACTTCATTCCAATCGCGACGGCGCCGGCCGAGGCGTACTGGAGGAAGTTCGCATTGCGGATCCGTTCGCCGCTTTCGGTAATGCCGAAAATGTTCGATCCGTGGCCCTGAATCGAGACGACTCCAGGCGCTCCCTGGAACGCGGCGAAATGGGCGATCTCTGTATCGTTCAGGTGGAGACGATTCGCCGAGAGACCTTCGACTTGCGTCGCCCCTTCAGCCCAATCGTCTTCCGGACCGTCTAGCCCTGCAATACCGCAAACGACCTGGACCACGTTTTCGATACCGATTCCCCTGGCCACCGCTTCGATGGCGCCGCCGAGCGCTCCTTTGAAGTCAGGATTGTGAAAAGGATTCCCGCCTAAGGTCTCGACGTAACCGACCGGCTTGCCGCCAAGATCTGCGGCAAGCGCACGGGTCTTGGACCCGCCGGAGTCGATCCCGATCACGTATTTCACGTTGCTGCGCCGGAAGAATTTACGTTTTGATCGATTTTGGCGGCAGAATCGACGTCGAGATACAGTGTCGCTGCAGCATGCCGTCGAAGGATGCTTGCCGGGCACGAGGTGGAGATTTCAACCCCGAGCATCGCGGCCACCGCGTCGGCCTTCCTGGGGCCGGGAACGACGCAGACGAGGGCCTTGCCCGACATGAGGGCTGGGCAAGTCAGGGTGATGGCGTACTTTGGCACGGCATCGAAATCGGGAAAGCAGCCGTCGTTCACCTGCTGCTGCCGGCATATCTCGTCCAACTCCACGATCTTGACCCATTGAGGATCGGCGAAGTCCGCGACCGGTGGGTCGTTGAATGCGATATGCCCGTTTTCGCCGACGCCCATGCAGACCAAGTCGATGGGCGCTTCCGTCAAAAGTGCCGCGTATCGCGCACACTCTTCCTCGGCACTGGGCGCCTCGCCACGGATACCGTGAAAGGCCTTGGGGCTGACCTTGCTCAGCAGATGCTCTTGCTGATAGTTTCGGAAGGAAGCTGGGTAGGAGGCCTGAACTCCGACGTACTCGTCCATATGAAACACGGTGACTTTGGACCAGTCCATCCCCGGCGCCTTCACAAGCCCGGCGATCAACTCGTTCTGGGACGGCGCGCTGGCGACAACAATCCTCGCCGAGCCCTGCTTTTCAATAGCCCCGCGCAAAATACCTACCGCCGCGTCAGCTGCGGCAACGCCCATGAAGCCGCGGTTTGAGAACACTTCGACGAGAAGCGAATCGACGTTGAACCTAGCAGTATTCATAGTCTTATGCGGGAATCAACGGCAGTTCTACTCCAAAGAGATCCGCGATTGCGGTTGAGAACAGATTGCGGGCCTCGCCGGTATCGAGACCGAGCCACTTTACGGCGTTTGCGAGACCCTCGTCCGCACAAAGCGCCGAGCCGGCGAAGTTTCTCTGCCCTGGCATGCGCACGATCCGATCTTCGCCGACCTCCATCGTCAACGATCCAAGAGTGTACTGACCGGCAGCCGCTCCCGCAGCAGCCATACAGTCGGTTGTAAATAGCGCTTTGCCTGCAGGCTTGGCCCGAAAAAGATTCTTGAGCACACCTGGTGGAAGGTGGTTGCCGTCGGGGATGAGGAACGCCGTGAGCTCATCCCGTGCCAGCAGGCGCTGGACGACGTTGTCGTGCCGATGCAGTTCGAGGGGCACCGCGTTCCCTAGGTGAGTGCAGAATCGCGCCCCAGCTTCGATCGCCGCCTCGATCTCAGCATCCGAGGCATTCGTGTGCCCAAGGGAAACCATGGTACCGGTCGCGACGACGGCACGAATGAACTCAGGGCTTCCCGGAAGTTCCGGCGCCAGCGTGACCAGCCGGATGTTCCCACCTGCTGCCGACTGCAATCGCTCGAACGCCCGGAGATCCGGCGCCGTCATATGCCGCGAGTCGTGTGCTCCCCGATACCCCGGTTCCTGGGACAGCCACGGGCCCTCCAAGTGATAACCGCACAATGCATCACTTATCGCCGTATCGTCGCCTCGAAGGAATTCCAGGTTTGAGAACTTCTCGCACAGCGAATCTAAGGAATCCGTGATGAGCGTCGCGAAAAAGCGGTGAGTTTGATGCGCAGCCAAACCCTCCACTGCGCAACGCAATTTCTGGGACGTGACACCCAACTGCTGGAAGTCCGTCCCCGCAAAGCCATTCACTTGAATATCAAACAGGCTCGCAACCATGTCCACTCAAAGAGCGCCACCAGTCTACGCCACTGCTAGCCGTAGGTCGGCTGCTGAGGCCAGCCCTCCGGCGAATCTTCAAACTCCTCTTGGCGGCCATAGGGAGTCAGGTCGAGGAAATCATATGAGTCGGTAATGGCCTCCAGCCCCCGAGCATAGACGGAGTAGGTGTGGTAGACGTCGTCGTCGATCCGGAAGAAAACACTCATGCCAGGTCCTTCGCCCTCGTCCTCTCTGCCCCGAGGCGCATAGTTGTACTCGGCGTCGGTCACGCCCGTTCGGAACGAGACGTCGAAGTCAAAGTTGAAGTCGCCTTCGCCGCTGGAATACCATGGATAGCTCCAACCTTTGAGCTTCTTGTACGCCTCCAACTTCTCGATCGGGGCTCGGGAGACGATCACGTACTTCGTGTCCCGCTTTTCGAGACCAGAAATATCTCCAATCGCATTGACGTGGCCCGTGCAGCCGGGGCAGCCTGCCTCCCAATCGGGGCCGAACATGAAATGGTGGACGATAAGCTGCCTTTTGCCGTCAAAGAGGTCGAGCAGGCTCACCTTGCCTTCGGGGCCATCGAAGGTGTAAGCCTTGTCTACCTTAACCATAGACAGCCTGCGACGCTTGGCGTTGACGCGATCCTTATGGCGCGTCAGCTCCTTTTCGTCTTTTAAGAGATCCTTACGCTGGGCGAGCCATTCTTCGCAGGAAACGATAGACGGGTGTGGAATCGGGGTGGTTTCGGTTGTCATGATAGGTTCCTCGTAACTTAGTCGCCCTGTAGTCGTCGGCTTCGACAAATTATGCGAAATGATGTCCCGGATACCGAAAATCCATTGGCGTTTCGCCATCGTCTTGAATGGCTATGAGCAGCGGAGTGGTTGAAATTGCAGGCCCAAGCACTGTTGACGGTGTAGCTCTCGATAGCCTCAGGGCGTTTGAGGATTGGATCGACCAGGGTCAGTGGCGAGATCGATTCGAACAGTCGATGACCCAGTTCGCGATCACCTTCCAGGTGTCATCGAGCCTTCCGCTGCGGGAGACGGTCGACAAGCTTGCCACACGAGATTACAATACCTTTGCCATCTTCCTGCTTGAGCGATTCCTCTGCGAAGCCTACGACGGGCCTAGTCCGGTGGAAGACTTCCTGGCTTCCAGCGGTGCGCGTGTGAGTGAGCGATTGGCCGGCTATCTAAGGGGCGTAGAGTCATCGTCGAGATCCGTGTATGAAGTCGTTTCGCTTGGCCGGAGGGCCAGCGCCGTCCTCAAAGACTCATTGGGGGAAGACTCGCCAGAATTCGAAGTCGAAATACAGAAATCACAGGAGTTCGTTCCGGGGTCGTTTATCCTCGGAAGAGTTGTTCGAATCGGTGATCGGCTCGCGCTTACCAACGCCACAATCGAAGTGCCACCAAGCATCGTTTCAGTGATTTCTCCGGGACAAGGAAAGGTATCAAGGATCTTTGGCGAGAACGGGAAGCCCCTCGCCGAACTTGATTCCGAGGCAAAGGAACAGGCTTGGGACATCGCTTTTTCTGCCTGGATTCTTCACAGGGTGATCGAGATAACAGGGCTCGGTTCGCGGCTTGTCAGAGAGATTGAGCACGAATTGGGTCCACTTCCGTTGGCATTTCCCCTTCGCGGTTCGCGTAGCGAAGTCAGCGCCATCCTGAATCGGTCAGGCGAATTCCGCAAATGCTGTGACAGCGGCTGGAAGTGGGTTCCCGACTTCCGGCAGCGGAATCCAATGATCAAGGCGACAGTTCACTTCGCGGAGGATTACCTCGTCGTCGGGGCGGATTCAAATAATCAATTAAAGGCTATCAAGGGAAGGCTGTTGTCCGTGCTAGGCAGAAAAATCGGCAAGCCTATCCCTGCCGACGAAGACTTTTTCGATTCAATCGATCACAAAGCGGACCAGGCAGTCGAAGCCAAAGCCGCTCCAGCAATTCCTCAACCGCAGATCGTTACCATTCCTGTCCCTCGCACAAAAGAGTTAAGCCGCCCGAGGCAACTCGAACTGCACTTCGACTTGATGTAGTGAGTCGATGGGCTGGCGATCCAGGCTCAGTATAATGCCTATCGCATCATGAGGCTTCTTCTCACGTCCGCCGGCATCTCCAACCCGAGCATCCACAATGCACTGGTCGATCTGTTGGGTAAGCCGATTGCTGAATGCAGCGCGCTCTGCATTCCAACCGCGATCTATCCCTTTTATGGCGGAGCGGCGGGGGCTTACCGGTTCATCGCCGGAACCGCCTCCAGTCCCATGTGCGGATTGGGTTGGAAATCGCTAGGGGTTCTGGAGCTTACCGCGCTCCCTCACGTCGATAAAGAGGCTTGGATTCCTCAGGTCGAGGAGACGGATGCTCTGCTGGTATGGGGCGGGGATGTTCTGTTTCTTCGCCACTGGATGCGGCAGTCCGGACTGGCAGAACTGTTTGCCTCGCTGCGACGCGAGATAGTGTACGTAGGAGTAAGCGCGGGCAGCATGGTCACGGCCTCCATTATCGGAGAGACCTACACCCACCATAAGCCGCCCACCGACGGCGACATCAAATCGGAGGAGATCGTGCTCACGACGCCCCAGGGCGAAGCGATCAACATTTGCCTGGCGGTGGCTCCAGGGTTGGGACTCGTGGATTTTGCGTTGATCCCGCACGTGGATCACGAGAAATTCCCGGAGAATTCCCTCGCCAGCGTGGAGAAGTGGTCGCCCAGGGTACCGGCGCCGCTGTACGCGATCGACGATCAGACCGCCATAAAGGTGAAGGACGGCATCGTCGAAGTCGTCTCCGAGGGAAACTGGAAGCTCTTTACGCACTAATAGCAAGAGGCTCAGCGAGGTCAGGCTTAGTCTGCAAGCCCGGCCCACTCGACATCCGCCGGTTCCGTGATGTCTCCTGTGATCCACATCCTGCCCTTAGCAAATCCAGGTTCCGCAAATGGCCGATTATTGTCGCCATGGGGGACGACGTCCACCACAACCTTGCCCCACTTGGTGATCTGAACCGCCTCGCCGGTTTCGCTGACGCGGTCGATCACCTTGAGACACTTGGCTCTAAACTCCGTGGCGGACATGGTGGTCATAGGCGAATTCTAACAGGATATGATTGTTTTATTGACCTTGGCCGTCTTCGAAGTTGGAGCCGGATAAACCGTCCGACAAATGCAAGCGAGGCTAGGAGACCATGTTATGAAGCCATCGTTTATTTGGGGAAAGACGCCAACTGTATTTGAGGGTGAAGTAGGTCAGGTCCTGTGGCATGAAGCGGGTTACGGACACCGTGGCACGAGGGGCGATCCGGATCAAGCCGGCTTTCGTTTGGAGATGCTTTCCCTTGACCAAGACCTCGTCAAGCTTTAGCTCGATCGACCTGGCCCGATCGGGGTTTGTGAAGCTGTACTCTCTGGGCGAGCCGGTCTTGCGGAAGGTAGGAATCGGAGGGCTGCCTTGGGACACGAAGCCGGCGGCATTTTGAGTCTGATACTGGAAGGACAACAATCCCGGTTTTGCGGCAGTCAGCGGAAAGTACAGTTTGAGCGTAATCGAATGCCCTGCAGGCACCCGGATATCAACGGTCTGAGGGGAGATTGCCTCATAGTTGCTCAGCATGAACTCCGAACCCTTGAAGTAAACGGAAGGCTTCCCCTCATCGCGCAGAATGAGATCGACCACGGCCATCTTGTTTCGTGTAGAAATTCTCTCACGCCACGCCCAGGCGCCCAAATTAGCCGGCGTGCGCCACTCGCCTGAATGCTGGCCGACTACGGCCCCCGAAAGGGTCTCCAGCGCGCAAAGGATCAGTGCTTTTCGAAACATGGCATGATCTTGCAACCTGAGGTTCAATTGCGCAACTTGTGATACACGGAGATCCAGGTTCCATCGGGATCTGCGAAATAGGCAGTCCGGTTCCCGGCGAGACTATCGAACGGTTCCCTCAGGATCGTCACGCCTTTGCCGCGTAACTCGGCAATCAACGCGTCAACATCATCCACTCCCAACGCGATCTCGAAAGAATGGCCAGGAGTCGGAGGAGGCATTCCGTGCGAGGCGAGCCCCGCCGGAGAACTCACGGCGACCGTGGTGCCGCCAACCTTGAACTCTACGTGCTCGGGATCGCCTTGCTTGGGAAACCGGTAAGTCTCCTGAAGCCCCAACACGTTTCCGTAGAAATCCGTCGCCCGAGCCATATCGAACGAGTAGACGCCGACAAGTGCACTGTGAAAGGTAGCCATCTTGATTCTCAATAAGTTTAGCGGAATGTTCGCTTCCAATCGGAAGTGTCGAAGCTAATCGTCCTTAAGCCGAATCGCAAGTCGAATTTGCCAGTCCTTTTTTCGCGGCTCGACTCGATAATCGGTCAGATACACCTCGTACCGGCAGGCAAAAACATCGCCGGCCTCGCTCTCCCACCGGTCCGCAGGCAAGCCCTGCTCTTTGATCCACTCCACAAGTGTCCGATGTCCTTGCAGCGCAAAGCGCGAGTAGGTCACGTGAGCGTATCGCCCCGCCGGTAGCGCCCCCGGCATCACCCTTCCGTCGCCCGACATTGGCTTGGCAGTAATGAACCCGACTTCGATATCCATCATCCCCGCCATGTCGATCACGTGATAGCGAAGAAAATACGGCCCCTCCTCCGCAATTCCCTGCGCGTTAACCCACTTCCGCAACTCTTTCATCTGCAGTTCGACCACCTTGGACATCCCTCTAAACTGCGTCGTGGTTCGAATTCCAATACACGGCTGCTCATCAAACGTCGAAATCGTAGGATCGCTAACGTACTCAGTCATGGCAAAGCCATTATTCCAGAACCCTAACCAACGAAAAGAAAGGCAGATTCAACCCGGCGCCTAATGAAGTTTGGACAGCGGAAACGAGCGAAATGAATTCCAAGATGCCGCGTAGTATATTTAGTTGATCATCTAAGTAGACTATCATGAAATACAAAGGCTTCACCCTCATTGAGCTCCTCGTCGTGATCGCCATCATCGCGATTCTCGCCGCCATTCTCTTCCCGGTTTTCGCCCAGGCAAAGGAAGCCGCCAAAAAGACGAGCTGCCTCAGCAATGAAAAGCAGATCGGGCTCGCTGCCGCCATGTACGAGAACGACTATGACGACATCATCCCGTTGTCCGGTTACCAGGACTTCGTGGCCAACACGCCCACTACCTGGATGTTTCTCGTGGACCCCTATGTAAAGTCCGGCTATCCGGTCAGCACGTCGGAAGAGGACGGTCGGGGATACGGCGTGTATCAATGCCCCGACTACGCGCCCCCCGCCGGGACAACCCCTTCTCCATCGCATAGCTACGCGATGAATTTCAACTATTCGCCAACGTATATCACCGCGATCGTCGATGTCTACGGCTACCTGCCGGTACACAGCGCCACTTCCTTGGAAGCTCCGGCCCAAGTGGTCCTCTTTGCCGAATCCATGGGCAGCCGTATCTTTACCGACGGCAACGACGTTGATAGCTACGCGAGCCAACCGTCTGTTGTGCAGCAAGAGCAAGCTGTATATCTATGGGGCCGCGTACGCCATTCCGGCGGGTCGAACTACTCCTTCAACGACGCTCACGCCAAGTATCTGAAAGCGCCGAATCCCTCTTTCACCAGTACATGGACTACGGCCAACGCCAATAATTGGCAGTTGATTACCCCTGTGACCAGCGGCGGTCCGATCGTGTACGAGCGAAGCGAGAATCCTGGCGCGGCGGGGTGGTTCCTTGAGAATTAAGCTTGCGATGGCGGCCCTTGGCGCACTTTGGGCTGTAGGCGCCAATGGATCTACCGACCCAGCCGCGGTTGCCAAGGCTCTTGTCTTGTTGAAGGGGTCCGACGAAAAGCTGGCTTCGGCCGGTTCCCTTCACGCGGTGTACACCGAATCGGATGAGCACCCGGGCGAGTACCAGGATCTGCGGCAAATCGGAACCCTGACGCTCGATCGACCCGACCGCATCCGGCTGGAGATTGTCCGAGCGCGTCGGGTTAAGGCCTCCGACCCTTGGAAAGACTCCGGCAACACCACGCTCTCGGTATCGGATGGGCATGAGGCGCACTCCGTTTTCTTTCATGCAGTAAGCACGCAGGTCCGATCGTTCGCGCCGACAGGCGCGCCCAAGCTTGCCGAAGCGCCGTTGTTGGCAGGCTTCTTCGAAGGCAACCGCTCTCCTGCGACCGCGCTATCGGATGCCGACCGAGCCGGTACTCTGGACGACGTCCAGGTTAACGGGTCTGAGATCAAGTTCAGGGCCGGCGATACCGACAGAACGGTCCTGATCGGTAAGGACGGCCTGATTCACCGGCTAGTGGCTCGGAACTTGAGCAGCGGAGTGACGCGAACTTGGACGCTGGATTCGATTTCGCTGGACTCTCGTCCGTCCGCGTCAACCTTTGAATACAGCGCGCCGAAGGAAGCCATTCCCTATCCTACGGCTGAGCGCTCGCAGGGAATTCTGACTGGTGAACTTGCGCCGGACTTTGAGGTTTACGGTGTCGACAAGGCGCCGGCTCACCTGAGCACCCTCAAGGGTAAGGTCGTCGTACTCGAATTCTGGGCAACTTGGTGCTGGCCCTGCAACCAATCGATCCCCGAAACGCACCGCCTCGTGAATACCTACCGCGACCAGGGTGTCGAAAGCCTCCTTGTGTCGATCAAGGACAGCCGCAAAGGCTTTGACGCTTGGGTCAAAGCGCACCCGCAGTTCAAAGACCTCCGCTTCGAGTTCGACGACCCGTCGAACGGTCAAGCGTACGAAGCATTCCTCCACCCGCAGAACCCAACCCTCTACATAATCGGCCGAGACGGTAAAGTCCTCTTCCGCAAAGAGGGTTACGCCGGTCCGGATCCGAAAGTCGAGAACGCTATCAAAGCTGCCCTTCAGTAGGGCAGCTTGGTCGTTGCAGCGATTGCGCCAGGTAAGTTTGCTGAATGCTGGCGACGATCCTGTCCACCATTGCGGTGCTCTCCGTATTCTTCGTTCATCCTCCGGAGAAGATGGGTTGGTGGACGGATGCCAGGTTCGGCATGTTCATCCATTGGGACATGTCGAGCCTGGCGGGGACAGAGATCAGTTGGTCGCGTAAGGGCTCAAAGCCGCTCGATATTTTTGGCGATCCGTCCGGATACGTGGAGGATCCCGTTTATGATCACCTTGCCGAGCATTTTAATCCCAGCCGCTTCGACGCCGAGGCTTGGGCCAAGCTCGCCGAAGACGCCGGTATGAAGTACGTGGTGTTCACGGCAAAGCACCACGGCGGCTTCTCGATGTTTCGTACGGCCTATTCTGACTACGGCATCCTGCACACACCATTCAAACGCGACGTGCTTAAAGAGCTCGTTGAAGCATTGCGTCGCCACCATCTGAAGGTCGGCATTTATTACTCGCCTCGCGATTGGCACAATCCCGACTACGGCGCCGCCGACAGCTCCAAGTACCACGCCTTCCTCATGGGACAGCTCACCGAACTGCTAACTCATTACGGCAAGATCGACGTGATGTGGTTCGACAGCTTCGGACACGGGGATTCCCTCAAGTACTGGAAGGCCGACGACATGTTGGCCCTCGTTCGCCGATTGCAGCCAGACATCATCGTCAATAACCGATCCGGCAGCTTCGCAGAAAACGTCCCTGAACTGAAGGGCGATTTCGACACTCCCGAGCAGCGACTTGGCGATTTCGATAACATGCGGCCATGGGAGAGTTGCATGACCCTGGTGACCGTGCCCGATGGTGGCGGCTGGTCATACCGCTCCGATGGAAAGGTCCGCCCGTACGCGGAGTGCATCCACGCACTTGCCTCTTGCGCGACCGGCGACGGGAACTTGCTTCTCGATGTCGGGCCTGATTCGACCGGGATCATCCCAGCCGATCAGTCGTCGCGCCTCAGGGAAGTTGGGGACTGGGTGAAGCGATACGGACGATCGATCTACGGAACAAGAGGTGGTCCTTACCGAAATGGCCCAAATGGCGGTTCCACATTCCGTGGCAAAACGGTGTATTTGCACGTGTTTTCATGGCCAGGCGGCGAACTGCGCTTGGCGCCGCTTAAAGCCACAGTGCTCTCGGTCAGGTTGGTGAAAGGGGCTAAAGTGGAATTCATGCAAAGCCCCGACGGCCTGCTCATCCGGGTGCCCGAACCAGCCCGTGACCCTGTCGATACTGTGCTGGAACTGGAACTAAACGCACCCGCATCCGACGAGATGTCGGGGCATCAGCCTCTCCCGAGCTTCTAGGCAGCCGCAAAAAGAGGTTGATCGGCGTATCATATCTTCGTGGAGTTGACGCGATCAGTAGAAGTAAGACGTGGAGGCGATGACTCCATACCTGAGTTCCCAAGTTGAGTCAAAGCGAAATCACGCCGTACCTCGAACCAACCCAAGAAGCGGGGCGCAGCTTCATTGGAAGGAACATGCAGGGCAGCGTCGTGATGCTTAACCTGCTTCGCTTCAGGCAGGTCGCCGATTACTCGGCCTCACCGGAATTGGCGCCGGAGGCGCCGATCAGCGGGGCGGAGGCATTTCAAAAATATATCGACCACACGATGCCTTACCTCTTGGAGTCAGGCGGAGATTTGCTCTTCCTGGGCAGCGGCGGCAATTTCCTAATCGGCCCCTCCAGCGAGCGATGGGATCTGGCGATGGTAGTCAGGCAAAGCAGCGTGGAGTCGTTCTTGCAGTTCGCAACGCACCAAAGCTATCTCGCCGGCATCGGACACCGAACCGCCGCGCTGGAAGACTCGCGTCTTCTACCCCTATCGGAAATCAATAGTGTCGCTGATCTACTACGCTGAACCACGTACGGGGAATAGCGCTCGATCGAGGAGCTTGACCCCGGTACCTTTGGCGTGCTCGTTCGACTCGTTGACGAACAGCATGAACACGACCGTCGCGAGAAACGCCAAGACTGCGGCGACCTGGAACATGATGGGAAGACCGAACCGATCTGCCACAAAACCCATGAGCGCGGGGCCAACGGCTCCCGCGCAGGCGGTCACAAGCGACAGTTGTGCCTGCAGCCTGCCGCGTGTGCGAGAGTCCGCTTGATCGTTCACGAAAGCGATAGCGACGGCGCCCACGATGCCAAAGTTTAGGCCGTGAAGAGACTGCGCACCAAGCACCCACCAGGGGTTGAGCGCGATTGAGTAGATCAGCAGCCGAAACGGTAGTAGCAGGTACGACACGGCCAGAACCGGCCTCCGCCCGTACCGATCGGACAGCGCCCCCGAGAACTTCATAACGAGCACTTCGCTCACAACGCCAGGCAGAAATACGCAGCTCAGCATCAGTCCTCGTCCTCCCAAGTGCTGCATGAAGATTGAGATGAAGTTAGTGGCTCCGTAAAGCGAAACAATGTACAGGAAGTCCACCGCGAGAAAACGCTTGAGGTTGGGATGAATGAGCGCTTTCTTTGGCAGAGGCTCTTCGTCCTGCACTTCGATCCTTTTAGGATCGGGCAACCAATACGCCAGCGCGGTTATCCCAAGGAAGATCAACGGACCAATCTCAAACATCAGGTTGAGGGCTGCGCGCCCATGCCCTCCCTGCGGTTTCAGGATAACGCCGACCGCAAGTGCAACCAACACGTAAGCGATTGAGCCCCAAACCCGATATGCGGCATACGTTGCACCGCCCTGCCCCTTCTTCGCCAGCCTTCCGACCAGAACACCGCCGACGCCCTGCATATACATGCCGGCATTCGCGCCGAGGGCCACGGCAAACAAAAATGCGGGGGCCCCGCGGAGAAACGGAAACGACAGATACGATAGGGCCGCAAGCACCGACATAACGGCAACAAACGGTCGACGCGAATCCATCCGATCCGATAGCCGGCCAAGTAACGGCTGCAACACCAGCGCCATCGCCGCACCGGACCCCGCCACAAGTCCAATCTGCGACTTGCTAAGGCCCGACTCGAGCAAATAGATCGGCACAAACGGCTGAAGAAAGCCGTTTACGGACGTCGTGAGGGCCAGGTAAAGCGACAGCAAACGGCCATCCCGAGTCACGATCCATTATGGCCGCAGCGAGATCCGCCCGTTGGATGTAAGCTGTTCCGATCATGGCCAGTATCCAACCCAACCTGCTCTGCCTGGGGGGCAGTCTGCGACCAGGGTCTTACAGCCTTGCCACGTGCGGGTCCGTTGGGGAGGTCGCTGAGAATGCCGGTTTCTCGGTGGAGATCATCGACCCTCGAGAACTCGATCTGCCGATGTATGTACCGGATTTTGAGCTTGAGCACTATGCGCCGAGGCATGAAGGGATACATCGGCTCATTGAGGCGTACCGGCGAGCAGATGCCATGGTGTGGGTCAGCCCAACCTATCACGGCACGGTCAGCGGAGTTTTCAAGAACACCATTGATTTCGCCGAATTCCTTGATAAAGACAGCCGGCCGTACTTCAGTAGCCGCGCCGTCGGTCTAATCGCGATCAACGACTCCACACCCTTCGCCGCGATGCGGGACTGCGCACGCGAGCTGCGAGCATGGCTGGCGCCAACCCAGATCCAGTTGGGTTCGTCGGATTTCGACGCCGAAATGAAGGTCGCAAGCGAGCGGGCACGAGGCCGAATTGCACGGTTGGTAGAGGAGCTAGGGACGTTTGCGCAGGTTCCATTTCGGAAGTAAGCTGTCCACATCGTGGCAATCAAAGTCGGCGTCCTCGGATTTGCGCATGGCCATGTCAACGCTTACTGTGCAAAGTGGCGTGAGCGCCCGGAACTGGGTGTCGAGGTCGTCGGTGGGTGGGATCACGCTGCGGACCGCCTTCAAAAGTCGACGGAAACTCTGAATATCCGGCCGTTCAAGGAGATTCCTAGGCTACTTTCCAAGGTGGACGCCGTTGTCATCACATCTGAAACGTCGATGCACGCGGACCTCGTCGAGCAGGCGGCGGACGCCGGCAAGGCGATCATCCTCCAAAAACCGATCGCCCTAACCCTGCCGGAGGCTGACCGCATCGTCTCAGCGATTGCCAAATCAAATGTGCCTTTCACCATGGCATGGCAGATGCGCGTCGACCCGCAAAACATCCAAATCAAGCAAATCATAGAGGGCGGAACCCTTGGCAAAACGCTGATGGTTCGCAGACGTCACGGCCTCGGCGTCCACACTTGGCCAAACTTCGGGCAGATGTGGCACAACGATCCGACGTTGAATCGCGATATCTGGGCCGACGATGCGGCACACGCGATCGACTTTATCTACTGGCTCTTGGGCGAACCGGAAACCGTCACCGCCGAAGTTGAGACGCTGCTAAATCCGGCCATTCCGAATGATAATGGCATCGCTATTTTTCGCTACACCGGCGGACCGCTGGCGGAGGTCGTCTGCAGTTTCACCTGTACGGCTCACGAGAACACCACCGAGGTCGTCGCCGAGAAAGGCACGATCATCCAGAACTATGGTGACGTCCCAAGTTGCAACGTACCGCGACCAGACGGCGCATGTGGCCTCAAGTGGTACAGCACCGACGCGGGCTCATGGACGGAGAGCGCGATTCCGTCACCCAAGGCTCACGGCGAACGTATCGCCGCCTTGGCCGAACCCCTGGCCGCATTTCTCAATGGGCAACGCGCAGCCATTGCGACCGCGGAGGATGGCCGATCGTCGCTCCGGATGGTACTGGCCACGTATGTCTCCTCCCGCCAGGGCCGACGCGTCGCGATGAACGACTCTGCAATCAACTCTGTATAGATCGCGAAAGGTTGCCGACAATGAACTAGACTGTCTGGGAAACGGCGCCCAGGTCGTCTTGCTTAGAAAACGGAAGTTGGTTTTTTGCCGTGTTCGTCTGATACTAGGGACTTAATTAAGATGAATCGTGCGCTTATCCTTGCCGGGCTTTCTCCCATGGCGCTCTATTCCTTCGCTTATGCGCAGGACGCAACGGGAAAGGCCGGCACTCAGGATTACACCGGCGTCCCCATCGAGCAACTGATGAAGGTTGATGTGACCGACGCTTTTAAGAGCCCAATCCCGCTCATGAAGGTCCCGGCAGCGATCTATGTTGTGAACCAGGAGATGATCCGTCGCAGCGGCGTAACAACCCTCCCCGAAGCGCTGAGGCTCGTGCCCGGCGTGGAAGTGGCAAGAATCGGAAACGTCTATTACTCGATTTCGATTCGAGGCTTCGGGGATTACCTTGCCAGCAACAAGATCCTGGTCCTGCTCGACGGCCGGACGCTTTACTCGCCGTTTCAGAACACGGTTTATTGGGAGATTGAGGACGTAATCATGGATGACATCGATCGGATCGAGGTGATCATGGGTCCGGGTGGCAGTTTATGGGGAGCGAATGCCGTCAATGGCGTCATCAACATCATAACGAAGCACACAAAGGACACGAAAGGCGGATTGGCGATCCAGCAAGTGGGCGACCTCCAAAGGAACAGCAGCGTTTTCCAATACGGCGGACGCATTTCTGACGATGCGACCTATCGAATCTACGGCAAGTACCAGGTCAACCATGCGTCCGACAATGCTGACGGAACTTCGGCCGGAGACGGATCCAGCCTGAATGAACTGGGATTCCGAACAGACTATGCTATGCCGGGACATGGATCTCTTCTAGTGGAGGGAGAGACCGCTCAATATCGTATCACCGAGAATCAGCCGATCGGCATCGTGACGCCACCCTACAGCGCCACATATACGAATACGGACCTCATCCAGACTCGGCACCTTTTGGCAAAATGGACTCGAGATGCTAGCGGTGGCGGGCAGACATCGGTCCAAGCCTACTACGACTTGATCGACTATCCCTATACCAACCAGGGTTCGAACGCAGAAATGGTCGACATTCAGGTCGAGCAGCGCACGGGTACCCACCATGGACAGGACTGGGCGTATGGAGGGGGCTATCGGTACATGCTTAACGAGGGCATTCCGGGCCCTACAGAATTCCTCAGCCCGGAGACAAGGCGCGACACGATCGCCAACCTTTTCGGCCAAGACATTCTTCACTTCAGTCGCAAAGACAACCTCACCCTCGGCGCAAAGATTGAGCACAACGACGTTAGCGGTTTTGAATTCGAGCCCAATGTCCGATACGCGCATACACCGAACGACACTCAAACGCTATGGGCGGCAGTCGGCAAGGCGGATCGAACTCCCAGTCAATTTGAGCTGAACAGCTTTTCCATTAACTCGGTCAATCCACCCTCGGGTGGTCAAGCCTTGCCGGTGGCTTCCACGAATATCGGGTCACCGAATCTGACTCCGGAGACGGTGGTTTCTAATGAGGTCGGATTCCGCCAGAAACTAGGGGAGCGAGCTTCGTACGACGTAGCCGGGTTCTACAATTTCTACAGCAA
>Ga0206967_1108_pt2 | contig 15438 bp, 12 predicted proteins | sample Alteio_BWOrgHeat_24_FD_153259 | JGI IMG/M metagenome (GOLD analysis project Ga0206967, IMG submission 153259) | Enriched cells from forest soil in Barre Woods Harvard Forest LTER site, Petersham, Massachusetts, United States -... | ecosystem: Environmental > Terrestrial > Soil > Temperate forest >...
CTGCCCTGTATTTTGTGGGTAAATCGTACCAAGCTCTCGATGACTTACCCAACGCGCTCATTTGGTTTGAGAAAGCCTATCAGATAAATCCTTCTCATCCCGATATTGCCCGAGAGACCTCTTTGTGTGCGATGCATGTTGGACAAAATGATTTGGCCATCACTTTTGCGCATCGAGCCGTCCAAGTGGAACCCAATAATTACGGCCTTCATGCCAATCTGGCTCTGGCCTATTTACTTGCCGGGAAAATCGAGCTGGCCCAGGCCTCAATTGATTGTGCATTATCAGGTGATCCGACCGATAATATCTCTCAAACCATAAAATTAATCGTTCAGCATTTCGCCCAAAATGGGAAAAGCCCCCCTACCACCACACCGAAATTGATGGCTTACTGGAAGAATCACCCAAGATAAGAATCAAACTGCTATTGGAAAAACACTTTTTCCAGCACCAACCCGATAGCCGGCGCAGTGGTGATTTCCTGCGTGCGTTTTTTGGTTTTGAGCACGCGCTCCAAATCGGCAGAAGTAAGTTTGCCCAAGCCGACGGCAACAAGTGCGCCAACCAAACCGCGCGCCATTTTGTATAAGAAGCCACTGGCCTCGATGACGAAATCCACACGCTTACCGCGTTTGATGATATCGAGGCGGCGCAAGTCCTTCACCGGGTTTTCCTTTTCCTCGTATTGGCCAGAGAAGCCGGAGAAATCGTGTTTCCCGAGGAGTTTTTTGGCGGCGGCGCGCATTTTATCGATATCCACCGGGCGGTCACCCAGCGACCAGCACCAGCGGGAATCGAAGGGGTCCGGGTAGCCGAGATAAACTTTGTAGCGGTAGCGCTTGCCCCGGGCACTGTAGCGGGCGTGGAAATCATCCTTGGCCTTGCGGACAGTTGTGACGGAAATACCCCGCGGTAGTCCGCTGCGCAAAGCGCGCTGCAGATGGGCAACGGGGTGCGGCCAATCGGCCTCGAAATGAAAAACCTGGGCGCGGGCGTGGACGCCGGAATCCGTGCGGCCGCTGCCGTGCACGCGCACGGGTTTTTGGAAAATCTGCGCAAGGCGCTTTTCCAGAAAATCCTGCACCGTGTGGCCGCCCTTCTGGCTTTGCCAGCCGAAGAAATCAGTCCCGTCGTAAGCGCAAGTGCACCGCCAGCGTGGCATGGGAGGCTATTTGAGGAACGAGCAGATGTACTCGCACAAACCGCTGGCGACCTCGATTTGGAAGCCGGAGCGGCCCGTGACATCAAACGCCGTGCCCGCAGGGTAATCGTGGGTCGTCTTGTCGTTATCGAGCTTCACGCGGCAGGCGCCGGCGACGATCTCCATACGCTCCGGGGCGTCGGTATTAAAGTGGTAGGAGCCGGGGCGGATGAGGCCGAGGGTTTTCTTGGTGCCGTCGGCAAAGATAAGGGTGTGGCTGATGACGCCGCCGTCGAAGTACACATTGGCCTTGGTGACAACAGTCACCCCGGCAAATTCCTTGGGCAGCGCGGAAGAAGTGGAAGATTGGCTCATGGAAGAGTCATCCCTACCCCGCCCTAGCGCCCTTTGGCAAGCGGGGAATGGAAACGGGCAAACAGGTACGCTTTTGGCTGGCTGTGGGCGGGTCGGATGGGCACTATAACGGGTTTTACCTTTATATATGCTACAAGCAGGCATCGTTGGTCTCCCGAATGTGGGCAAAAGCACGCTGTTCAACGCGTTGACGCGCTCGCGCAAAGCGGAGGCGGCAAATTACCCCTTCTGCACGATTGACCCCAACGTGGGCGCCGTCACGGTGCCAGACGAGCGGCTGGAGCCACTCTCCAAGATCGCCAAGACGAAGGTCATCGTCCCGGCGGCGATGGAATTTGTGGACATCGCGGGCCTTGTAGCTGGGGCAAGCAAGGGCGAGGGCCTGGGCAACAAATTTTTGGCGCACATCCGCGAAGTGCAGGCGATTGTCCATGTGGTGCGGTGCTTCGAAGACCCGGACGTGATCCATACGATGGGCGGCGTGGACCCGGTGCGGGACATTGAGATTATTTCGACCGAGCTGATGCTCTCCGACCTCGAAAGCGCACAAGGCCAACTGGGCAAGGCGCAGACAAAGGCCAAGGGGCATGACAAGGAAGCGGTCATCCAAGTGGCGTTCCTCGAGCGTGTGGTGGCGCACCTAGGCGCGGGCAAACCGGCGAATTTGATGGAGCTGCACCCCGATGAGAAAATTTTAATGAAGCATGCCGGGTTGCTGTCGTCGAAGCCGGTGCTCTTTGCCTGTAACGTCGCTGAAAACGACATGGCCGACCCGGAAAAGAATCCCCATGTCGCCAAAGTGAAGAAGTACGCCACGGAACACCACGGGGCTGGCAGCTGCGTGATCTGCGCCAAGATCGAAGAAGAACTGGGCGACCTGGCTCCGGCCGAAGCGGCGGATTATCTGAGTGCTTTGGGCGTCAAAGACAGCGGAGTTTCACAGCTCATCCGCGCAGCGTATGCGCTGCTGGGGCTGGCGTCGTACTTCACCGCCGGAGAAAAAGAAGTGCATGCCTGGACATTCTCCAAGGGCATGACGGCGCCGCAGTGCGCAGGGGTCATCCATACCGATTTTGAGAAAGGCTTCATCAAGGCCGAAGTCGTGTCCTACACGGACTTGGTGTCCCTGGGCTCTATTGCGGCAGCGCGCGACGCGGGGAAGTACCGGCTCGAGGGCAAAGAGTACCATTTCCAGGACGGCGACGTGGCCTTGTTCAAGTTCAGCTCGTAAAAGGCGTCAAAAATAGGCGTCAAAAATTTTGCTTATTTCGCCAAAACCGGCATTTTTGAGAGTTTGCGAGTTATCCCCTATCCGTCAACCTAGGTATCTTGGCGGAATCCCCGTCCACCCTACTCCCGTGTCACCGAGTTCTAATTCCATCCGTTTCTTCCTGGGCGTATGCTTGGCAGGCTTAGTCTTGGCAGGTTGCGCGCCGAAGGACGACGAGCAGATCCGCGTGGTTACCGTGGCGAAGGAAGTGGAAGCCTCGGGCGGAATGGGCCCAGCAGTTTCGACCAATGACGGGGCGCACGCGAAATCGCCCATGGTGACGGATGCCACAACCCCCGCCCTGCCCGGCACGGCTCCGGCCATGGGTGCGCCCGGCATGCAGGCACTGCCCGGCATGGCAGAGTTTACCGCCGCGACGCCGACGCCCCAGTGGGCTCCCCCGGTGGATTGGGCAACCGTGCCGCTGACGGCCACGCGCAAGGGCAGCTGGCTCGCCCCGGCGAGCGCGCCGAAAGACCAGCAGGCGGAAATTTCCGTGACCGTTTTCCAAGGCAACCTCGGCGGACTTTTGGCCAATGTGAACCGGTGGCGCGGGCAAGTCGGACTGGACGGCGATTTGACGGATGCGAACCTCGCGCAAAATATCCAGAACATCACGCTTGATGGCCGGGCGGCGCAACTGGTGACACTCGATGGGCCGGCGGGCAAGAGTCTCGACGGCGTGCTTGTCATTCTCCCTGACCGGGTCTGGTCGCTGGTGTTGCGGGGCAATACGGACGTCGTGAAAAGCCAGCGCGCGGCCTTCCGGGCGTTTTTGGACAGCATCAAGTGGCAGGGCTAAATTAATTGTGCCATGAATCCCGTCTTTAAATTTTTCTCCTCGCTGCGGCTGACGGTCGTGTTGCTGGCTCTGTCCATGGTGCTGGTGTTTTGCTCAACCACCGCGCAGTTGCGGTGGGGCGCATTCGAAGTGCAAAAGATTTACTTCGAATCGTTGGGCGCCATTTGGCACTACCCCGCTGAGTGGTACGGCGGCAGAACGTTAAGCCAGATTTCCATTCCGCTACCCGGTGGATTTTTGCTCGGCGGATTGTTAATTATCAATTTGTGCTGCGCGCATTTCCGGTTTTTCCGGCCGTCGTGGAAAAAGGCCGGCATTGCGCTCATCCACGGCGGTATTGTGCTGCTGATTGTGAGTGGATTTGTGACGGCCTTTCTGCGGCAGGAAAATTATATGTGGATTAGCGTTGGCGGACAGTCCAGCTACCTGGAGTCCTTCCACGATCGTGACTTGGTCTTCATCGACCATACGGATCCGCAGACCGATACGGTGGTAAGCATTCCAACGTCGCTGCTCGATCCGAATAAGCCCCTGACGAACCCCGCCCTGCCCTTCACAGTCAAAACGATTTTTTACTATCCGAACAGCATACTTGGAATGCGGTCGAGCAACCCGGGAATGCCGGAACTGCCGGTGAAAAATGGTGTCGCACACAACCGCGACCTGGGCGTGGCGCCGGTGGCCTATGACTACGCCCATGATGAAAGCAACATGGCGACGGCGGCGGTGACGATCGAGACGGCGAAAGGCCCTGTGGGCGGCTGGCTGGCCTCGACGATGCTGGATCCGGCGCCGCCGTTTTTGAAAGCCGATTTGCCCCAGACCTTCACGGTGGATGGCCACACGTGGGAAGTGACGCTGCGGGCCCGCCGCGAATACCTCCCGTTCACGCTACATCTCGACGAATTTATCCACGACCTTTATCCCGGCACGGATGTGCCCAAAAGCTTTGAAAGTCAGCTTCATCTCATCAATCCCTCGCAAAAGGAAAATCGCCCGGTACTCATTTATATGAACCATCCGTTACGCTATGCCGGGTGGACATTCTACCAATCGTCCTTTGCCCAGGGTGACACGGCCTCGATGCTCGAAGTGGTGCATAATCCGGGCTGGATTCTGCCCTATGTGGCGCTGGCCATGGTCGGTTTTGGGATGCTGTTCCAGTTTATCACCAGCCTGCTCGCGCACTTGCGCCGGGAAAAACAGAAGAGCACTGCGTCATGAATAAAGCCCCCCTCAAAAGTATCGTGGCGTTGTTGTTGCTGCTCATCGGCGTAGCGATTGTCGTCAGCGGTTTCTTGCCGCCGCGGGCGACGTCGGAGTTCGACCTCATCGGGTTTGGCAAGCTCCCGGTGCAATATGGCACCCGGGTCCTGCCGATTGACAGCGTGGCGCGCAACACCTTGAAATTGTTTTCGACTCATGAAGCCTTGTATATCCCGGACTTGAACAGTAAGGAGCCGGACGCAAAAATTTTGCTGCCCGCGAACCAGTGGTTCCTTGATCTTGCCTTCCGCCCGGAATCCGCTGAGCGCGTGCCGGTGTTCCGGATTGATAATGATGAAGTGCTCGGACTGATCGGCCAGCTGCAAAAAGGCAGCCAGTATTTTTCATTCCTTGATTTGGCGCCGCACTTTGACGACATCCAGAAAGCCGCGGATGCCGCTGACACCAAAAAGCAGAATGAGGAACCGTTAAGTTCCTTTGAAAACGAAATTTCCCGCCTACGAGAAAACCTGCAGCTATTTCAACAAATGGCGATGAGCTTTGTCCCGCCTGGCGGAACGCCGGTTGAGGATTGGGACGCCTGGCAAAGCTCGCTCAAGTCCGGCGCGCAAGCGGTGCTGGACAAGGATGCCGGCAAAAACGTGGAACAAAATCTGCTCGATTCCTTTACGCTCCAGGTCAAGCGTTTCATGGATTTGAACAACAACGCCATCGTGGGATTGGTTCCGCCGGCGAATGTGGAAAGCAAATGGAGCAACCTTGGGCAAGGCGCGCTCGAAGCGCTCCATAGCGGGCAACTCAATCCCATCCTTCACCAGTACGGCGAGCTTGGCGAAGCGCTGCGCAAGGGAGATCCGCAGTCTTTCAATATCACAGTGGCGGGCTTGCAGAAGGAATTAGATATGCCAAGCGTGACGACCAAGGCGCACCTCGAAGTTTTCCTCAACAACCTTGCACCGTTTTATCGCGGGGCGGAAGTGTGCGTGCTGGCGTTTATTTGCGCGATGGTGAGCTGGATAAGCTGGGGGCCGGAGCTGCGCCGCACTGGCTTGTGGTTGACGTATCTCGTTTTTGCACTCCTGACTTTGGGTCTGGTTGCCCGCGTATACCTGACCGGCTACAGTGTCGTGACCAGTTTGTATACCTCGGCGCTCTTTATCGGCTGGGCATCGGTAGTGCTGGGCATTGCGATTGAACTGGTGGCCAAGCGCTCGATTGGCGTGGCGCTGGCGTCGTCTGTTGGCTTTGCGGCACTGGTGATCGCGCATAATTTGCCCTTTAGCGGGGACGACCTGGAACGCCCACGCGCCGTGCTGGCGACGAACCTGTGGCTCTCGACGCACGTGACCTGCGTGACCTTGGGCTATACGGCGATGTTTGTGGCCGGAGCGCTGGCCACCGGTTATGTGCTGATGAATCTTTTTTCCGTCCAACCGAACAAGGATGTGTCGAAACTTCTGCTGCAACTCGTGTATGGGGTAACCTGCTTTGCGATGCTTTTCAGTTTCGTCGGCACCATGCTGGGCGGCATTTGGGCGGACCAGAGCTGGGGCCGCTTCTGGGGCTGGGACCCCAAGGAAAACGGCGCGCTGTTAATCGTGCTCTGGGCGGCGATTTGCCTGCATGCGCGCTGGGGCAAGCTCTGTGGCCCGCGCGGAATGATGGCGTTGGCTATCTTTGGCAATGTCGTCACGGCCTGGTCGTGGTTTGGTGTCAACATGCTGGGCATCGGGCTGCATAGTTACGGATTTATGGACAAAATTCTCTGGGCGCTGTGCTCCTACTGGCTATTGCAGCTGGTGCTCATTGTTCTCGCGTTCCTGCCGGCGCAGTTTTGGAAAACACAATCCGCGGCTACAGCCCAAGCTTAACCCTTCGGCAGTTTAGCCAACAACTGCGTGGCGTAATTACGCACGTCTTGGGAAGAATCATTCGTTGCCGCACTCTGAATTACTTGTGCCGCATTGGCATTAGGAGCCGTGGAAGCCGCGAGCTGGGTCAACGCTTCCTTGCGGGCCTGGTCGGTTTTGCCGGTAGCGGCGATAGTAGCCAGCTCGGCGCTGGCAGCGGCGCCTTGTTCAGTGACTAAAGTTTGGACGGCGGAGGCTTGGTTGTCTCCCGAAGGGTCGTTCCAAATGGCATTGTTGATCAAAGCCAGGGCGGCGTCGGAGTGGATACGCTCGAGGCTTTGAATGGCTTTTTGGCGGACGAGAGCGTCGTCGCTTGCCGCGGCTTGCGTAACGGCGGCGGGAACTTCGGCGGGGCCGAGATTGCCGATGGCGTCCAAGGCGACAATGAAATCATTCTGCGTGGAGTTGGCCGTATTGAGCAGGCTGAGCACGTAATCGCTGATTTGCGCGTAGCGCGCGGGGTCGGAGGCGCGCACTTTGTCACCCACGGCGGCAAGGACGAGAAGGGCGCTACTGGACAGGTCGCCGCCCTGCTGCTGCAGGCTTTCGAGCAAAGCATCGGCTTGGGGCACCGGAGCATCCGTCTGCACGTAGGAAAAAAGCGCCATCTGGCGAATCGAGAGGGCGCCGCTATCATCCGTGGCCAGTGCGAGCAAATCGTATTGCGCGGCGGGGGTGCCGGCAGAGCTGAGAATGCCAATCAACGCCGAGGCGAGTTGATTCGTAGTTCCATCGGCCCGCACCTCATCGAGGACCAAGTCCGCCACACTGGAATCTTTGCTGACTTCATCGCGAATTTTAGCCGAGAGAGTGACTTGCTCAGGGGTATTGAACTGGCCGTTTTCGATGGCGGTGCGCAAGTCGCGCAAGTTGGCCACAGGGTCGCTATCGTCAACTAAAGTAGATTCATCCGGAGGATTGAAATCGGCCGCCCACGGAATGGCGACATAGAGGCTGGAATCGAATTTGGACGGTTGGCCGAGGGCTACGGAGGTGGGAGAACCAACGAGCGCAAAAGAATAATTGCCTTCCGAATGGGTGGGGCCGACTCCCTGGAGTCCGGTAACGGTGATTTTTTCGGTGCCTTGGATGAGTCGTGAAATGCCATCGAACTGGATTTTGGCGACTGAATCCACTTTGTAAGCCGGGTTGATACCATTGGTGGCCGAGGTGATACGCAGGTAGCGCTGCTTGCGCTTGACCAGCGAACTTGAGGGCAAGGCATGATCGCTGGCGTATTGGGCTAGGTATTCGCCGGTGGAGTCGGCCTCGACGCGCGTCCATTTCACGGCGTTGTCCGTCTGCGCAAGATTAACCTGCCAGCGGGAGATGACATCGCGCCAATTATTGCGGGCGTCGTTGGACAGCGCCAGTGGTACCTTAAGCGAGGAAATGCGTCCGTATTTTTCCACGGTGACGACAACCTCGGACTTGGGCAGGTCGGCGGGCGTGGTGTCGCCGTTGACGCCGTTGGTGTCCATCGCCATCCGCACCTGCTCCCAGGAGAAACCGACTGTCCAGCCGGCAGGTGTGACGCCATAGACAGTGACCCTAAGCTGACCCGTTTGCTGCACGGTCAACTTGGCGTCGGGGACATTCGGGTCGGCCGCAGTGGCGAGGGTCAATTCGCCTTGGGATGAGAAATCATAGACCAGTCGATCACCAACATGGAGACCATAGCCCGCGGCGGTATGAGCAGATGAAGCCGCAGCAGATTTACTTTCCATCTTGGACTGCGGCGCAGGCCGGTTGGGCTGGCTAACGAAATACCACGCCGCGGTCAGGGCTGTAGCAGTGCAGGCTGCCAGCAGGACCCTGATCCGCGTCGTGGTTCCCGATCGAGAGTGAGGGCTCTGGGACACGATGGTGAGCCTGATAAAAACAGCCGCGGCCGGTCAACGTAGCATTGACCAGCCGTGGAATGGTGCGAGAACGGCGCAGGCCGTCCAACGCTTACTTAAGGGTGATCAACGAAACCGTGTAGGCCGGGGTGATGTAGGTGCCCAGGTTGGAAGTCGCGGTGTTGCTCTTCGTCGTCGTCGACGCAACGGTGAAGGACAGCGCGAGGCTCAAGGGCGTCGAGGACAAAGTGACGCCGCCGCTCTTGGACGTGAAGCCGACGGTGGCGTTGGGGGTCAAGGTGTCGGTGCCGAATTGGAAGCTGGAAGTCGTGCTAACCGTGGTGTTCTTAACGGTGGACGGAATCGCCGCAGTGGCACTGCCGGAGATGGAGCTGCCCGAAGAACCAGTTGTCGTGACCTTTTTGTTGGTCACGTCGAGGAGCGCGTTCAGGTTGGCGGTACCCGAGCCGGCCAGAGAGCCGGAAACCGTCACAGGGACGGACACGCCGCCAACAGTGACATTATAATTGGCCGACGCGGAAAGGAGCGTCTGGCTGCTGGAGACCATGTAGGAGGTCGAGGTCGTCGTGGTGATCGAGGAAACGGTATAGGAACCGACCTTGAAGGCCAAATTGGCGGAGGGCTTGGCGGCAACGGAACTGGTCTGGGAAAGGCCGATGAGGGGTGCGGTCTTGCCGAGCAAATTCACCGTGCTGTTGGAAGTTAGAGCGAGGCTGGCGCTTGAGGTCGTGTTAGCCGCAGAAACGCCATAAGTCTCTGCAATGCCAATGTTTGCGTTGCCGTCAGTGACCGGGTAGGTCACGCTTTGCGCGTTGGCAAAGGAGGCAACTGCCACGCCCAAAGCAAGGACGAGCGTCATGAGTTTGGTCTTGCGGGAGACTAGGACGTTTTTCATAGGTAAATCTTTGATGGAAAAGTTTTTATCGTAAAATGCTTGGTATTCCGAGTAGTGCATATACCCCAGATTTATCGCCGTATTATACCCCAAACTTACCCCCTATAAAGCCTTTTATTGTAAACGATTGGTTAAAATTGTATCACAAATCACTAGGCTAACGGTGGTTAGGGAGGTGAGTAAAATTTCGGCCAAGGAGAAATTCGAGAAAATGGATCAGTATCATATCTATTTTCCACCTAGGTCGTTTGTATTGGTTGGGCAAGTTAATCAAGTGAGTAACTTTTATAATATTAAAAAGTCCTATAATTATTCTTGTGTGTGAATGTTTTCCTCAACTAGAGTCATGAAATGGATTTGGAAATATTGACGCTTTGCGAACATGCTCTTGCGGCGAATGGCCAATTATCTATTAACGGTGCATTCGTCGAAAAAATCGCTCAAACATTTCCGGTAAAAACACCTCCGCTATATATTGCCATCCAACTCCGATTTGCCCCTAAAGAGAACGGAAAACATAATATTGAGGTGCGTTTGATAGATGGAAACACAAATAAGCCGCTTCATGAAATGGGTATTTCGCTAGAGTTCAACATTCCGAAAAACTATCTTACCGGAATTGTGCCCATTGCTCTAAAAATTGAGCCGTTGATACTTCCAAAGCCGGGAAGAGTTATTCTAGAATTAAAGATCGACGGTCGCGAGATTGGCTCTACTCCGTTTTATCTTTATCATCGAATTAATACGCCAAAAGGAAATTAAGATTTTTCCAAACAAACCTCCACTTCCTCATTTTAGCCGTGAAAACAGAAATTTTCTGCACATGTAATGATGCTATGATTAAAAACGGCATGCTGTTTATTAATGGCACATTTGATAAAAGAATTATTGATCCGATTTCACGTAAACTTCCTGAGTTTGCAGTAGCAATTAGACTTCGTTTTGGAAAATCAGACGGCGGAAAACATAATATTGTTGTGAGCTTACAAAACGAAAAAGGTGAGAAAGTTATGTCGGACTTTCAGAAAGAAATTACATATAATCCCGACCCGGCAAAACCAATCGCCGCATTGCCGATAGTCTATAAAGTCGAGTCCATACAAGACCCTCAGGAGGGCGCATTTACATTTAATTTATTAGTAGATGGTGTAACGACAGCCTTACTCCCTTATTATGTCCTTCGAGTAACGCACACAGTCGGAACAAGGTAATCCATGGCCTGAGCTTGACCCAAACGCCTAAACCCCCGATGCTGTTGGGTTTATGGCTGAAGACTCCCCTGCTGCTGCATCCCCCGTTTCGACACCCGCGCCGGTGACGATGGACACACTCGTGTCGCTGTGCAAACGGCGCGGCTTTGTGTTCCCGTCGTCAGAAATCTACGGCGGCCTGAACGGCTTTTTTGACTACGGCCCGCTGGGCTCGGAGCTGCGGCGCAACATCCGCAACGCGTGGTGGGAAGACATGGTGCACCGCCGCGACGACATCGTGGGGCTGGACGCCAGCATTATCTCCCACCCCAAGGTATGGGAAGCGTCGGGTCACGTGGGCGGGTTCTCCGACCCGATGGTCGATTGCAAGGAATCGAAGCAGCGTTATCGCGCCGACCAGCTCTTTTTTGGCGCGGTCATCGTAGCCGGGGAAAAGATCGGCTACGTCTCCGTCCTCGAAGATGCCGGCATGCAGAAGGAAGCCGACGAGCAGGCGAATGACATGAAGCGCAAGCTGGCCAAGCAAGGCGCGCTGGAGCCGGTCGCCCTCCAGGATTACACGAATGCCAAGCCGGAGGAGTACGACCTCATCCCCTCGCCCGCCACGGGCAAACCCGGCTCGCTGACTGCGCCGCGCGATTTTAATTTGATGTTTGAGACGCACGTCGGCGCGATGCGCGACGAAAGCGCCGTCGCCTACCTGCGCCCCGAGACCGCACAAGGCATGTTCTTTAATTTCAAAAACGTGGTGGACACGACACGCGTGAAACTACCCTTCGGCATCGCGCAGATCGGGCGCTCGTTCCGCAATGAGATCACGCCGCGCAACTTCATCTTCCGCTCGCGCGAATTTGAGCAGATGGAGATGGAATACTTCATCCATCCTGAGGCGGACTGGCAAAAAGAGCACCGCGACTGGATCAACTGGTGCAAGAACTGGCTGATTTCGATCGGCCTGCCGGCGGACAAACTTTCCGAGTTCGACCACCCGAAAGCGAAACTGGCGTTCTACTCGCGCGGGACGACGGACATCATGTTCAACTACCCCTTCGGCGTGCAGGAGCTGTGGGGCATCGCGGCGCGCGGGGACTACGATTTGCAGCAGCACATCAAGCACTCGGGCAAGGCGCTGGATTATTTTGAAGAAGCGACGAAGACCCGCGTCGTGCCGCACGTGATTGAGCCGGCGGTGGGTGTGGACCGCATCTTCCTGGCGGTGATGTGCAGCGCATATTACGAAGACACGGTTGAAGGCGAGAAGCGCATTGTGCTGCGGCTGCATCCGCGCCTGGCGCCGTACAAGGTCGGCATTTTCCCGCTGGTGAAGAACAAACCGGAGCTGCTGGCACGCGCGGAAGCCCTCTGCGCGAAGCTCAAGCGCCGCTGGAATGTGTTCTGGGACGTCTCGGGCGCGATTGGCCGGCGCTACCGCCGCATGGACGAGATCGGCACACCCTTCTGCGTGACCGTGGACTTTGACACGATCGAGAAAGACGGCAGCGTCACCCTGCGCGAACGCGACTCCACGAAGCAAGTGCGCCTGAGCGAAGCGGAGCTGATTAAAGAACTCTCGCGCCAGATTGACGGGTATTAAAATTTGACCATGCAATTCCTCACTCACGGCGAGTGCGTTGAATGGGCGAGAGGCCGGAAATTTCCCCTGTCCGAAACTCAACCGACGTGGATTACGTTGCAGCGTGAATTTCCCACGCCTCCGTTTCATCTCATTCTGATTAAATTCCCGAAGGATTCGGGTAAAAAAGTGGTCTTGGCCAAAATGCTTTATTCACTTTTTGAAGAATCAGCCAACGTTTTGATTTGGATTGAAGGAACGGAGATTTGGCCCTCAAGCCAGCATATGCCTCTGTTGCAAAGACTTCGCGAATCGCTTGGAGAAAAGCGCCCCATTGATAAAACCCCGGGTCATTTAGTTTCGATAAAGGACAAGGATGATGCCGTGTCCCTCATTCTAATCTCGCTGTTATTTATTTGGGATTGCCATATTCTTGCAGAATCAGGTCAGGAGGCCGTCCATATCTCCCATGACGAATTTGCCTGGTTTGCGAGCCATGACCCAAAGCTGGCAGAAAAAGTGCGTTTGGGCTTTAAATAGTTCTCCCGGCAGATTGACGGGTATTAATCCGGGCTTTCCTTAATTCCACGGTGCGCCTAGCGTAAGAGCATGGCGGATGTGCTTTATCTTTTGCTCGGGGCCGTGGTCGGTGCGGTGATCGCGGCGTTGTGGCTGCGGGGCAAGGGCGTGGCCGAGGTGGCGGCGTTGCGCGAGCGGGCGGCGAACCTCGAAAAACGCGGCGAGGAGCTAAAAACCGAGCGCGATGGCTTGGCCGCGCGGGTGGCGCAGGTCGCGACGCTGGAAACAACGCTGCAAAAGGAGCGCGAGGCGGCGGCGGAAAAGCTGACCATTATCAACGACGCGGAAAAGAAACTGCGCGAGGCGTTTGACTCGCTCTCGGCCAAGGCGCTGAGCGCGAACAACCAGCAATTTTTGGATTTGGCCAAGGCGACGCTCGAAAAATTCCAGGAGGGGGCGCGCGGGGATTTGGACAAACGGCAACTGGCCATTGACCAGATGGTCGCGCCAGTGAAGGAGACCCTCGGCAAATTTGATGCGAAGCTCGGCGAACTCGAAAAGGCCCGGCTGGGGGCGTATGAGTCGCTGAAGACGCAAGTTCAAGGCCTGGCAGACTCCCAGAACGCACTGAAGACAGAGACGGGCAACCTGGTGAAAGCGCTGCGGGCGCCGCAAGTCCGCGGGCGCTGGGGGGAAATCCAACTGCGGCGCGTGGTCGAGCTGGCCGGGATGCTGGACCATTGTGATTTTCTCGAACAGCAAAGCGTGAATACCGAAGACGGACGCTTGCGACCGGATATGATTGTGAAGCTGCCGGGCGGCAAAAATGTCGTCGTGGATGCGAAGGCTCCGCTCGCCGCCTATTTGGAAGCACTCGAAGCGCCGGACGAAGCCACGCGCACGGAGAAAATGAAGGCCCATGCGCGGCAGATCCGTGAGCATTTGCGCTCACTCGGACAAAAAGCCTATTGGCAGGACTTTAAGCCTACTCCGGAATTTGTGGTGCTCTTTTTGCCGGGAGAAATGTTTTACAGCGCGGCGCTGGAGCAGGACCCGGGGCTGATTGAAGAAGGCGTCGGGCAGAAAGTCATTTTGGCGACGCCGACGACCTTGATTGCGCTGCTCAAGGCGGTGTCCTTCGGCTGGCGGCAGGAAGCGCTGGCGGTCAACGCGGCGCAGATCAGCGAACTCGGGCGCGAATTGCACCAACGCCTCGGCACCCTCGGCGGCTATTTTGCCAAACTCGGCGACCAGTTGGATAAAGCCGTCGAAGTTTACAACCAGGCGACCTCGTCACTCGAAACCCGCGTGTTGGTGACGGCGCGTCGTTTTACCCAGTTGGGCGCGGGCAATCCGACAGAAATAACGACGACCGAGCCCATTCAAAAACAGACCCGCATGCTGCAAGCGCCGGAGATGCAGGGACCGAAAGAGATTGAGGGGTAAACGTCCAACTTCATTTTTCGTCATCGTCATGAGCCCCATTGAACTCAACGCCTTCATTATGCGGCTGATTGAGACCGAGGGTCACGATGACTAAGCGCGCAACGCGCTGGTCACGCGGGAAGTAAAAATTCGGCCGCCGAACGCGAAAATGGTGTTTTTTCGCTTATTTTTGTCCGATTTCAAAGGCGACAGGTATCTAGTTATGAGGGGCTTTCCACTTTTAGCTCCAACCCAAAAATACCATGAACCAAACCCAAATGGATCCTGCCCAAGCTGCCGCGGCCGGCACTGCCGCCCTCGTTGTATTGTCGGTCTATCTTGTCTTTGTCCTGCTCATCATCGCGGGAATGTGGAAAACCTTATCCAAAGCCGGGCAACCAGGCTGGGCGGCCATTATCCCGATTTACAATGTCTATGTCCTGCTCAAGGCAGCGGGCAAACCCGGCTGGTGGGTGCTCTTGTTTCTCATTCCCCTGGTCAATGTCATCATTGCGATTATGACCTATTTGGGCTTAGTGACCAATTTTGGGAAAGGCGCGGGTTACGCGGTCGGCTTATTGTTCCTCCCCTTCATCTTCTTCCCCATGCCGGGTTTTGGAGATGCGCAGTACCAAGGCGCCAAGGCGTAAACGCTAATAAATAATTCCGTTAAAAAGAACCGGTTATCGAAAGATGGCCGGTTCTTTTTTTATTCCGATTTGCGCCAGTCTAAAATCTCCAACTGCGGGTATTGGCGGCCATTCCAAAAATTCCAGGAGAATTTGACGGCGAGGTCGATGGGGGTTTGGCCGGGAGGGAGGCGCGAGGCTTTTTTCCACGCGACAGCGGCGATGGGGCGGCCATTGCCCGAAGGAATTTTGCAGCGGTAGTTGATGCCTTCACCGCCAAAAATTTCCGGAGAGGAGGAAAGCCGCACCCCGCGCACGCCAAAGACCGGCTCGGGATTGGACTCGCCGAAGGGATGAAGCAAATCGAGCTCACGCAAGAAATCCTCCGTCAGATCGGAGGGCTCGACCCAGGCGGCCAGCTCGAGCAGGGGCGATTCTTCGGCCAGTGTAGCACGGGTGGTTTTGACGGAGTCGGAAAAAGCGGCGTGGAACTCGCGGAGGTTTTTGGAATCGAGTGAAATACCGACCGCCATCGGATGCCCGCCCCAATGAGCGAGATATTCCGCACACGGCTGCAAGACCTCGACGAGATTGAGGCC
>Ga0206967_1135_pt1 | contig 15383 bp, 7 predicted proteins | sample Alteio_BWOrgHeat_24_FD_153259 | JGI IMG/M metagenome (GOLD analysis project Ga0206967, IMG submission 153259) | Enriched cells from forest soil in Barre Woods Harvard Forest LTER site, Petersham, Massachusetts, United States -... | ecosystem: Environmental > Terrestrial > Soil > Temperate forest > O...
CGGCGTGTTGTCTGGCGCGGCTTTAAAAAGTTATCTGACCGACTTCGATCAAAAAGCCGCCGTATGGCCGGCTTACATCAGCAGCGTATTTCCGCGTTTTCATGACATTTATCAACACGCCGGGGTCCGAAGCCAATTGGGCTACATGGGCGACCGCCACGGCGAGACTTTCCGAAAAACCTTGAGCCGCGCCATGACCAACTCGTCGGCCATGGTTCAAATCGTCACTTGGAACGACTTCGGGGAAGGCTCCATGATCGAACCCACGCGGGAATATGGCTACCGGGATCTGGGCATCATTCAGGATGCCCGCCGCGAATACCTGGATGCCCGCTTTTCCGGACACACCAACGATCTGACTCTGGCTCTGAGGTTTTATCATTTACGCCGGCAGTCCGCGACCAATGCAATGATGGCTGTGAAATATTGCGGACCGAAATTTAATAATAACGGCTGGCCCTTCAGCCGCAGATAGCCCGCATCGGAAAAAAAGTTGGTCTGCAGGTAAAGCATTTCCCATTGGGCGCGGGTAATGGCGTTGCTGGCGGCCAGGTAATGGCCGTCAATCATGTGCTGGATGGTCTGGTCTTCGTAACAGATGGCAAATTTCAGGCCCGCCTTCCGGGCAAATTGAAACAGTTTTACCGTGGCCTGATTATTGTTGCCGTAATCCAGGTACTCGGCTGATCCATACCAGTCCACAATCACTCCATCAACGCCGGCCAGTTTCATGAGCAAGACATGATATTCAAGCACCGCCGGGTCGGACGAATCATATGGACCGATCAACGGATAATACCACGAGGCGATTTGCCGCTCGCCAGATGGGCTGACCGTGTCAGGATCGAAATGATTCATCGTCCAATGCCAGCCCCAATCACTGCTGTAAGGTTTGGCGGCGAACCAGGGCATGTAATAAACCATGATGGGTTTTGAAGCGGCATGGGCGACTTCCGGCGAGGCCGGGCCAATGGTCAGGAGCGCCGCCAGTAGCAAGAGATTTCCGGGCTTCATGGTTTGGATTTTAGCCGGGGAAGTTTCACAAGGCAATTCCGTAAAGGGGCGGCCAGGATTTTGGGTGTGATTGAAAGTGGGCGAGGTATGCGAGATCAAAGTGTGTGCCTGCGCGGTTTTAATTGCGCCCTGGTGAAAAAATAATCTTTTTTATGCGGCCTTATGCGGCCCAAGGTGGCCCAAGGTGGCCCAGGACAGATTGGCGTGGAGGGGACGGTATGGACTATAAGATGCGATAAGGTGTCCCATGGTTAAGTTTAAGGTTAAAAGTTCAAGGTTTAAGGTTGGGGAGAAAAGGGACCAAGTTTCGACACCCAAGCCCCAGAGAAGTACCAAGCTCCAATTTTGCGCGCGCCGGTTACCCTTGGAGCTGGCTGGCGTTCGGCGCGCGACGCGCCTGCCGCGCCAAACCGGAGTTCGGGTACTCGACCGCGCCATGGATTTATAGTTTCCATGGGGACATTATGGCAGAAAGGGAGGTCGTTTTTGTAACCTATGGTAGGTTTGACACGATTTTTCTGTTTGATGAATCTTTGTGAAAAAAGCGGGGTTTCGGCCAGTGTTTACAAGGGTTTCTGCCTTTTCAAAAAAGACGGGGATTTTGGGCCAATGAAAAAACTTTTTGTCCTACAAGAAACGGACCGATTTTTGACAGAATGGACCGAATTCACTGAATGGGAAGAACGAAGGGCCGGTTGAAGCACGCGTCCTCACTGCCTTTGTCCCGGCTGCGGCCGACGGGCTTATCGGAATTCGCAACGCCGCTCGGCGTGAAATATTTGTAGTTCGCGAATTTGATTTTATTAATAGCTCCGTCGGAGCGGTAGATTCGGAGCGCGGGTTTTCAGAAGATGCCGCCTCTACGAGGCTGGGGATTTTTTTGGGTCTAATTTCTATAAATATGCCGCGCCTACGGCGCTGGGCTTCGGCCGATCGTCCGGCCAATCCAGCTGTTGCAAATCCAAGAAATCAAAATCAAGAAAAGTGTAAGGCACCCACTGCGGAGTCCAAGACTCTGAAATCAACTTGCAAAAAACAGACATTCGGATAGAATATGTCAATCAACGCCGGGAATTGCACGCCGCTTCATTCCATCCCGGTTCGATTGCCAAGTATATGAAAGCCAGGTTGAAATCGACGATCCCCATAACCCACTTCAGTTTACACATTTACCTCGTTCTCGCCCTCGCATGGCTGGCTTTCGGTGTGACGCCGTCAAGGGCCACCACCTACACGCTGGGCACAACCACGCTGCTGGAAGGCCCGGCGGCAGGAACCGATAGCGTCGTCCTTGCCGTGTCGCCCCCAACCGATCCGTGGACGGCCACAACGAATGCATCGTGGTTGCATCTGAGCACGCCGAATCAAAGCGGCGTCGGCAGCACGAATGTGATTTTCGCTTTTGACGGGAATACTGGACCAACCCGTAGCGGCACTCTGACTATAAGCGGTCAAATTCTCACCATCACACAGGCTGGGTCGAACTACATTTCAACCAGGGTGTTGACGCAATTGGGGCCAGTCTCGATGTTTGTTTATGGAGTTGCGGTGGATGGCACGGGCAACGTTTATTTCACCGATACACGCTCTAACGCCATTAGAAAGTGGTTGGTTGCCGGCAACGCGATCACCACATTGGTCGCCTCGAATCTTAACGGTCCTCAAGGAGTCGCAGTGGACGCCGCTGGTAACGTTTACATTGCCGATACGACGAATAACGCGATCAAAATGTGGTCGCCAGCGAGCAGCAACTTAACAACCTTGGTTTCGGGCCTGAACCATCCGCATGGCGTGGCCGTAAACGGTGTGGGTAATGTTTACATCGCAGATTCCGGCAACAATGCAATCAAGCTCTGGACAGCGGGAACCAGCAATTTGACCACACTTGTGTCCACGAATCTGAACCAACCCTACGGTGTGGCGGTGGACACTGCGGGGAATGTTTACATCGCCGATTATAACAATAATGCCATCAAGGAATGGACCGTTGCTAACAGTAATTTGACCACACTCGTACCTGGTGTGAGCCTCCCCGGAGGCGTGGCTGTGGATGGCGCGGGCAATGTTTACATCTCTGCCGGCGGCGCTCGCGGCTTTCAGGAGTGGTCGCCGGCCAACAAGTCTTTGACCAATCTCGGAACATACTCAGGTACGACGTTTATTTCTGGTATCGCTGTGGACCATAGCGGCAATGTCTATTTCACCGATCTGGCCAATATGGCGATTGCGGAAGTGCCGTATGCCTTCGTAGATCCGACACCCAAATTAGAAAGTCTTGCAGGCGGCAGCGATGCTCTGCCCGCCGTGCTGCCCGCCACACAAAATCTAGCTGCTCCTTCCGCCATCGTCCGGGACCAAGGTTGGTTGACCGTCACCAGCACCACCAATGGCGTGATAAATTTTTCGGTGAGCGCCTCGACGAATAATCGCTATGCCACTCTCACAGTCCTCGGCCAGCCAATTCCGGTAATGCAGGGAGGCGTAGCCTACACTCTCGGCACCACCTCGCCTTTGGAAGGTCCAAGCGCAGGCGCTGACACGATTCTTCTGAACGTGCTTCCGGTGACCAACACCTGGACTGCAATTGCGAATGATTCCTGGCTCCATGTTACCAATCAAACTGGCACCGGCGATGGGTATGTTATTTTCGGATTTGACGCAAATCCCGGCCCCACTCGCACCGGTAGTCTTACTGTCAGCGGCCAAACCGTCACCGTTACCCAAGCCGGGACCACGTATGTCTTAGCGCGACCGCTTACCACGCTTATTTTTTCGGGGGTCAGCTCTGCTTTCGGCATAGCCGTGGATGGATCGGGAAATCTTTACATTGCCGACAACGGCTCGAAGGCGATTGAGAAATGGACGCGCTCGAACAATGCGGTAACCACACTGATTTCGGGGCTGAATAGTCCCGTCGGTGTTGCAGTTGACGGCTCGGAAAATGTTTATATCGAGGATACCGGAACTAACGCCGTTTACCGCTGGAGTGAAGTGGATACGAACCTCACTGCTGTTATCGCACCGGGAGTTCTACACTTATCAGGCGGCCCGGTCGTTGACCCCTCGGGAAATGTTTATGTTGGTGATAGCGCCAGTGGTTTTAATTACAAGTGGTCGCCGTTCAGCAGCAATTTGACCAAAGTAATCTATATGGCGGATTACCAGCCAACGGGTATTGGCGCTGACAACGTAGGGAATGTTTATGCGGTGGACCAGATTCAGAACGAGACTTTTAAGGTCACGCCTGTAAATGAAATGATATTGCCCTGTAACGCGTATCCCCGGGATGTGGCGGTAGATGGGTCAGGCAATGTTTACACCGGGAGTCTCGTAAGTAATGTGATATACCGATGCAGCCTCGCCACCGGCACTTTTAGCCCATTTGTTTCGCAAGGAGTCTTTGGCTACTCGGGACTCGCAGCGGACCCCATCGGCAATCTGTACATCGCCGCTGGCGGAGTAGCGGAGATACCATACACGTTTGTGGATCCCTCGTCCAAATTTGAAAGCGCGGCGGCTGGAACCGATTCCTTGCCCGCAGTTTTGCCTGCCACAGCCAATTTGGCCGGCTCATTCGCGCCCACGAACGATCAGCCGTGGCTGACGATAACGGGCGTCGCGAATGGCGTGGTAAATTTTTCTTTCACCAGCAACCTGACTGGCTCGAACCGCACGGCTAACATTACGCTGCTCGGTCAAACCATTCCCATCACACAGAGTTATATCCTGCCGCCATTGTTGACTGGGGGAAAGATTCTCGGTAATGGCGCGTTTCAGTTTGGCTTTAGCAACAGCCAGACCGCGTCTTTCACCGTGTTGTCCACCACCAATTTGTCGTTGCCGGTGACTAATTGGACGGTGCTGGGTGCGCTGTCGAATATCGCTCCGGGCGTATTCCAATTCACCGGCCAGCCGATGACGAACGGTTCGCAGCGGTTCTACACTGTCCGCTCGCCGTAGCGGCCTGGTTGGCGTTCGGGCCGGGTCTTACGTGCTCACTATTCGGTGAGGCGGAAAGTCGAAGCCTTAAACAAGCGCGTGCGCATTTCCAACCTGCTGCGACTGGTCGGATGACCGAGGCAACCGCGCTTCGTTCGCGGGGCTGGAAGGTCGCGTCATGCCCCGGCTATTGCACCCTGAAAAAGTGGCTGGCGGTCTGGCTGATATTAGTGGTGAAAACCGGCAGGTTCGTGCCCGGAATGATGGTTTGGATGTTTTGCCAGTTTACCAGATCGGATGATATCTGCACTTGCAGGGGGGAAGTCAAATACCCGCCGATGGAGAATTGCAGTTGGTTGGTCTGGACTGAGAGGTTGTAGATCATCCGGCGAGTGGACGCAAGGCCGCTCAACTGAAGATTCGCCGTGGACAATTTGCCGGAAACGATATTCGTAAAAATGCGATCCATCTCCGCGGAGAGGATGGCCGTGCTGCCGTACTGCTTGCGGAAATTGTAAAGCTGCAGGGCCATGGCCGCGTCGTTGGTATGATAGGGGAAGGTCGCGTCCAGATATTGGCGGCGAAAATTCTGAATGATGCCCAGGTCCCGAAAGCCATAATCCACCGTCGGCTCGATAACGGTGCCTTCGCCGTAATCATTCCAGGTGACGATCTGGACCACCGATGAATTATTGGTCAGCGCGCGGCTCAAAGTGTTGGTCAGGGTAAGCCCGTTGGCGTCATCCAGATAGCCATAAGAAGTGCCGCCGATCTTCGCATAAATGTCGTGAAATCGCGGAAATCCACTGCTGACATATTTGGGCCAGCCGGCAGCCTTGGTCTCGAAAGTGTTGAGATAACCTTGCAGTTCGGCGGGGGTGAGCGTGTTGGTGCCGCCGCCGGAGAGCGACATGGGCGGCCAATCAAACGCGCCCTGGCCAACGGGCAAACTGTTGTCCTCGGTAAAGAACGCCGGTTGATTGCTCGCGCTCAACGCGGAGAAAATAGTGACCCAATCGGAGTTGGTCTTGAAATATTGCGGGCCGAAGTTCAAGAGCACGGGCGCATTGTTGAGCCGGAGAAAGCACGGGTCGTTGAAAAAATTGGACTGCGCATAGAGCATCGTCTGCTGGGCATGAGAGTCGGCATTGGCTGCGGTTATATAGTTTCCCTGGATCTCCGCCGCGATCGTTTGATCTTCGTAACAGAGTGAGAATTTCAGGCCGGCCTTGCGGATATAGTTAAACACAGCGACTGTCCGCTGATTATTCATGAGATAATCGTTGTAATTATCCTGGCCGTACCAATCCACAATCACGCCATCAATTCCGCCCAACTTCATCAGGAGGACATGGTATTCCAACACGGCTGGATCCAGCGAGTCATAAGGGCCGATCAATGGACAATACCACGAGGCAACTTCCGCCTTGCCATTGGTGGTGAGATTCGGGTCAAAGTAATAAAACTGGTTGGTGCCGCCACCGTGATAGACGATAAGCCCATTGCCGGTCCAGTGGGCGCCCCAATTGGTGCCGCCAAGGGAATAAGGGCCTTGAAACCACGGCATGTAATGAACCATCACCGGCTTGGGGGCGCCGCTGGCAACTTTTGGCGCGCTTAGGAGAACGGGGGTGAGGGCCGCCAATATGAAGATGCTTCTTAATTTCACAGGTATATATACCGTTCTATTTTCGATTCAACCTGCTGATTAAATACCTGGCAGCGATTGGGCGGCCCTGGGCTGCTTTTTTGACGACCTGATATTTGTTCCAACGGTTTAAAACTGGCTTTATCAAAGGCTTTCATTCAGTATCAACTGGTGACGCCTTCCCCCCAATTTAAGCCATTGGCTGGCCTGAGACAGTCACATAAAGTGGTGACAGACTGCCGGCTTGAAGGTGTGCGACAGGTGTTTCATAATCTGAAAGCCGATCCAGTTGTTAATATGTTCCGATTCGCGGTATATGCCTGCTCGTCCGGCTGGTGGCCCAGGTCGCTGAACTGGCGGGAGTTTTTTGCATCAACCCGGGGATTTCGGGTTAAGCTGGCAGGGGCGCTGATGGGGATGGCCTGCGCGTGGGTAACTCCGGCCGGAGCCGTAATCCTGTGGAATGACCCCGATCCCATCCTGGTTCGCGAAACCGGAGGGGGCACTGATATTCTAGGCGGCGCGGTGAAACGTGATGAGGCGGCCAGCGACACGCTTTATTTCAAGTGCCACATTGATCCGATGTCTGACAAGGACACCGAGGAATATTTCGCCGCGTTTCAACTTTATGAAGGAGATGAGGAAAGGCTGGCGATTGGCAATGCGCTGAAAGCCTACGCCTATACCGCTTTTTTCCATGCCGCTGACACTGGCGCCACCAATGCCGCCGGCTATATTGACCTGCATTCTTTCAAGCCCGAAGCCTTCGCGGATGGAACGGTCAACACGTATCAGTTTCCGCAACGCGGTGTGCCCGTCACCATTGTCTTCAAAATCCAATATATTCCCGGCGAAGACGATTTGGTCACGGTGTGGCTGGATCCCGACCTGGGGCCGGGCGCCACCGAAGTCTATCAGCCGGAAACATTGACCACGCGTTTCAATGCCAATGCCAGATTCGATGAAATCCGGCTGCGCCATGGCGGCGGCGGCGAAGGCTGGACTTTCAGCGACATGGCCATTGCGACTGCTTTCAGCGATTTTGTGGATGCGAGCAGCGCCAATCCCGGGGAGGTCGCGGCCAGCACGACCGGAGCGCTATCGTTCAATTTTCGTTCCTGGCAGAAGAAGGAAGGGTTGCCGCAAAGTCCAATCCGGGCGATGGCGCAAACGAGCGATGGCTATCTCTGGTTGGGAAATGACGAAGGGATTGTGCGCTTCGACGGCTTGCGGTTTGTTGCGTACGGGATTAGGGAAAGCCTGAACGGAGGTCCAGTCCGAGCGTTGCTCGGGGACAGCCGCGGCGCGTTGTGGATTGGCAGCGGCGACGGCAGCTTGAACCGCTGGCAAAATAATCAAAGCACCCCGGTCAGGAGTCGGGATGGATTGCAGGCCGGGTCCATCACGGCGCTGGCCGAGGACGCGGTGGGACAGATTTGGGCCGGCACGGAAGCGGGATTGGTAGTGTTGCGAAAGGGGCGTCAATCAAGCTTGAAAGGGTCGGAAAAATTCAAAGGCCTGGCCATCACCGCGCTGTTTAAAGACCAGCATGATAATATGTGGCTGGGCGTGAAGGGCGCGGGCGTATTTCAGTTCACGGACGGAGAGTTTATCCCGCTGGCAGGGGAAGGCATGGAAGGATTGCTCCAAGACTCGCATTGTTTGCTGGTGGATCATTCCGGGCAAATGTGGATTGGCGCGGGTGAGGATTCCGTTCTGAGTCAAACGGACGGCCATTGGCACCGTTACCGGATTCCGCGCAACCTGGCCAAGCCGCATGTGACCACGCTGGTCGAAGACCGGGACGGCACCGTGTGGGCAGGCTCGGCCGGAGGGGGATTGCTTCAATTCAAGGACGGCAAATTTGTCGGCATGGCCGGCGATGGCGGACTGGCGGGCAATCGGATCGAATCATTATTGCCGGATCGTGAAGGAAATTTGTGGGTGGGTACGGACGCCGGCTTGAATTGCCTTCGACGAAAGAGTCTTTTCTTTTTGGGGCAGGACGAAGGGCTTGGTTTCGGCGCGGTGCTGGGACTGGTTGAGGTTGCGCCGGGAATTGTCTGGGCGGCCAAGCCCAATGGCAGTCTTTATCGCTGGGACGGGAAAATTTTCAACCGCTTGGCTGCCGCCGGTTTGTCGGCGCGTGACGCGCAAATCAACGCCATGCTGGTGACGCGTGATGGCCGTTGCTGGGTGGCAACCCCGAACAGCCTCTTGCTTTACAAAGATCCCATCGCTGCTGATGACGAAGTCACGGTCATTGAATTCGCCAAGCCAAACATCATTTCACTGGCGGAAGATCGCGCGGACGGGCTGTGGACGGGAACACGCGACGGGAACCTTTGGCGGTTTCGCGAGGGAAAGTGGCTGGCGCAGACTTATTTTTCGCAGACAAACGCCGTAGCCGCCATTGCGCCCGACTCCGACGGGTCCATCTGGGTCGGCACCGCTGGCAACGGCTTATTCCGGCTCAAAGATGGCGGCGTCGAACACTTTGACAAAAGCCGGGGACTTTTAAGCGAGGCGATTCGCACGCTTCATCTCGACGCCAAGGGGGTTCTTTGGATCGGCACCGGCGATGGAGGGTTGAGCCGCCTGGCTGACGGGCGCGTGGTCAATTTTACCACGCGCGAAGGATTGCCTGATAATACCATTTCGCAAGTCCTTGAGGATGACTCGGGCCGCCTTTGGCTGGGGAGCGGGGCGGGCATTGCCTGTGTGAACAAATTCCAACTGGATGAATTGGCGACCGGCAAAATTCCCGCCCTGTATCCGCAAATCTTTGGCCGGGCCGAGGGAATGCTTTCGGAGGAATGCACCAGCGGGTTTTATCCGGCCGGCTTGAAAACCAAATCAGGGTTGTTGTGGTTCTCCACGCTGAAGGGCGTGGCCGTGGCGGATCCCCGTGTCCAAACGCCGGCGGCACTCATTCCCAACGCGGTGTTGGAGGAAGTTTTCGTGGACGGCGTGCCGCAGACGGGACTTCACATTCCAATTCCAAACGCAGGGCGGAAGAATACGAAGCCTGGCGAGGGAGCATTGGCCATGGAAAAACTGCGCATCGTCCCCGGCCAGCACCGGATCGAGTTCGTCTATACCGGCCTGAGTCTGGACGCGACGGAGTCAATCCGTTTCCGCTACCGACTCGACGGGCTGGACACCGACTGGACGGAGGCGGGAACACGGCGCACGGCCTTCTACACTTATTTACCTCCGGGTGACTATCGTTTTTATGTGGCCGCGTGCAACCGCGACGGAGTTTGGAGCGGCAACGCGGCGGGACTTGAATTGGTTGTGACGCGGCATTTCTGGCAGGCGTGGTGGTTTATCGCGCTAACCGGGTTGGGCCTGCTCGTTTCGGTGGGCAGCACGGTGCGGCTTGTCGAAAAAGGAAAACTGCAACGCCGGTTAAAACGGCTGGAACAGGAACGCGCGCTCGAGCGGGAACGAACGCGCATCGCCCAGGATTTGCATGACGAAATGGGCGCCAAGCTTTGCCGGATTTCCTATTTGAGCGAACATGTGCGCCGGGGCGATCTTCCAGCGGAAGAATTGCAGGATCAAATCACTTCCATCTCCGATGCTTCGCGCGAAGTGCTGCACTCACTGGACGAAATTGTCTGGGCGGTCAATCCGCAAAATGACACGCTGGAGCACCTTGCTTCCTACATCGGACAATATGCGCTGGACTACTTTCAGATGACCCGCATCGAGTGCAAACTGGACATTCCCGGACAATTGCCGGCCCATCCGCTTTCCTCGCAAACGCGCCATCATTTATTCCTGGCCACCCATGAAGCGCTCACCAACATTCTCAAACACTCGGGCGCGACGCATGCCAGGGTTTCCATGGTTTACAGCAGTGAGACTTTTGAAATCTCTGTCACGGACGACGGCAAAGGTTTTAATTCTCCTGCTGCCCGGTCAAAACCTGAGTCGTCGGCTACTGCGTCCGGCGACGGTCTGAGCAACATGTACCAACGCATGGCCGACATCGGCGGGCGTTGCGAGATTCAATCTACTCCGGGATTTGGAACCAACGTCAGGTTTGTTATGTCCTTGAAATTATTGACCAAAGGACATTTAATTAATTCATGATCTCCGTTTCCATCGTTGACGACGAAAACGAATTGCGTAAGTCCATTACGACATTCGTGAACGGGTCACCGGGCTTTCGCTGCATCAGCGCCTACAACAGCGCGGCGACGGCGCTCAAGGGTTTGCCCGCCGACAAACCCGATGTGGTTTTGATGGATATTAATCTGGGAGGCATGACCGGCATCGAATGTGTGGAACGGTTGAAGATCGAGGTGCCGACGATGCAGATTTTGATGCTCACCGTTTATGAGGATACGGACCAGATTTTCAAGGCCCTGGCGGCGGGTGCCAGCGGTTATATGCTGAAACGCAGCAGTCCGACCAAACTCCTGCTCGCGATCCGGGAGGTCCATGGGGGTGGTTCTCCCATGTCCAGTTCGATTGCGCGCAAGGTGGTGGCATCGTTTCAAAAATCACAGAAAACCGGGGAGAAACAAACCCATCTCTCACCGCGCGAAGAGGCGGTGTTAGACTGTCTGGCCAAGGGTCTTACCTACAAACAAATCGCCGACCAGTTGGGAATCAGCATCGACACCATCCGCACGTACATCCGCCGGGTTTACGAAAAACTGCACGTCCAATCCCGCACTGAAGCCGTGGCGAAATACCTGCAGGCTTGAGCGGAGGCTGGCTGCGCGTTTCGTGAAAAGACGGAACACGCATACGTTTATTGAACCGTAAAGCTTGCCGCTTCAAATTCGTCATTATCCTTCATGGTCAAAAGTCCTCCCGCATAGGTCCATCCGCGACGTGCGGCGCCAAGCGCGGCTGCGTCCAAGTGGGGCAACGAACTGCCATCGTGGACCAACACGGAATGAGGTTCACGCTCGGCCCACATTTCCAGAATCAAATCACGTGTGGCCGGCCGGTAGGTGCCTTCCGGCGCGGAAATTTCCACCACCACCTTGCCTTCGCTATGGGTCTGGTGAAAGCGGCGTTTGAGGAACTGGCCTTTGCGGTAGTCAAGGCTGGCACCGTCATCCTCGTAAAATGACGCCTCGGAATCGTCAGCGGGAACAACCAGGACCATTAGCGGTTTTCCGGGCATCTCACCCGTGTTCTGGACCACGGGTTGGCGGAAAATGAAAGCCCCGCCACGCACAAACATCGGAATGGAATCGAGCGTCACCGGCAGGCTGATGGTCGTGCCGCCCTCATACCGGCGGCCCGTCCAGTAGTCATGCCAGACTCCCGGCGGCAAATAAACTGCGCGCTCACTTTCGCCTTCCCGCAAAACCGGGGCCACGAGCAAATCTGAACCCATCAGAAACTGATCGTCGATTGCAGCGGCGGCTTCGTCCTTGGGAAACTCCATGAATAGCGGGCGCATGGCCGGCACGCCGGTTTCGCTGGCTTGTTGCATGACATTATAAATGGTGGGAAGCAATTCGTAACGGAGTTCAATGGCGCGTTTGCTGATCGCTTCCTGCTGTTTGCCGAACGACCATGGTTCTTTGTCTGGCGTGCCGAATTCCGCATGCACGCGCATAAACGGAGAGAAGACGCCCATTTGAAGCCAGCGCGTAAACAATTCCGCCGAGGGAGCGTGCGCGTAACCGCCAATGTCGCTGCCGACAAACGGAAAACCGGAAACGCCCATCCCCAACAATGTGGAAACCGCCTGGCGCAAGGCTGTCCAATCCGCGGTGTTGTCCCCTGGCCAGACGGCAGCATAACGCTGCCCACCCGCGTAAGTCGCGCGTGTCAGCACAAATGGACGCTCATTCGGCCGCAAGCGAGTCAATCCGTCGAAGGTGGAGCGGCTCATCAACTGCCCATATACGTTGTGGATTTCGCGGTGGTCCGTGGGCTGGCCTTCGTTGTCATGAACCACATCCAACGGCATCGTTCCCGTGGGCCCGACGAAAACCGACGGCTCATTCATGTCGTTCCAAATGCCGGCGATGCCCACATCCAGCAAACTTTTGTATAAATTACCCCACCAGACGCGGGCCGCCGGCAGGCTGAAATCCGGGAACACGCTGGGGCCGGGATTGTTTTTCGCCTGAGCCGGCCAGACCGGTCCCTCGTACACCGAGCCATCCGGGCGTTTGACAAAAAAGTTTCCCGCCATCCCGGTGTCATACGGCTCGTAACCTTTTTCCACTTTCGGGTGCGCATCCACGATGCAAACGGTGTGAAAACCTTCCGCGCTCAAGTCCGCTATCATTTTCTTCGGATCAGGAAAAAGTTTATGGTCCCACGTGAATGGTTTGTAGCTGTCCTGAAAATGAACATCGAGCCAGAGCACGTCGGCTGGAATTTTCTTTTCCCGAAAGGTGTCGGCGACTTGCCGCACGCGCGCTTCGGGGAAATAACTGTAACGGCACTGATTGTAACCCAGCGCCCAGCGCGGAGGCAGGGGCATCCTGCCCGTCAAGGCGGTGTAATGTTCCAGCACTTGTTTGGGTTGCGGGCCGTTGATGAAGTAGTAGTCCAGGTCGCCGCCGACCGCGCCGAAGGTCAGCAGATCCGGGCGTTCGCGCCCCACATCGAAAGTGCTGCGCCAGGTATTATCGAGAAAGATGCCATGGGCCTGGCCACCGCGAACCACCATGTAAAATGGAATCGACGCATATATCGGGTCGGTGCTCGAATCGTACTGGTACGTGTCCGAATTCCACATCGTGTAATTATAGCCGCCCAATTGCCAGCCGCGTTTGTCCAGGCGTCCGTTCTTCTCGCCGAAACCATACACGTGCTCGTCGTTGCGCAGGCGCTTGGCAACGCTAAACGATGTCCCGGCAAATGCCATGCCCCGCCCGGCATCATCGGCATCCAGACTTTCGCCGGCGGCATTTGCGAAAGCGATCCGCAGAGGGTTATGTTGGATCGTCACCCGGAGTGAAGGCGTGGAGAGCACGGTCGAATCGGAATTGATTTCAACTTTGGCCGAAGGTTCACCAGGTTCATGACTGATCACGGCATAGGAATGATCGCGGCCAAACGATTTGGCGGTTGTGAAACGCACCCGGACGACTTCGGGGGAAAGAGGCGTGATGGCCAGCATTCCTTGCGGGCTGCTGAAAAGCAGCGTCCTGCCATTCCATTCTGGCACGGACATTCCGCCGAGCGAATGCCATTCAGAACCGGAACCCGGCTCTTCCGCCGCCCGCACCGGCAACGCGGGCGTGATGAACAACAAGCCAAGCCCAGTTATCAGCGCAGCAAGGAATTGTTTTCCGCGCCGTTTGCGAATTGACGGGGCTACCCTCGATTGACAGTAGTGCATGATTGAACCTCCAGATTGAGAATGTGAAATAAAAACAAGACCAGCCCCTGGTAAAGCCCGCCGACTGATTATTGTGACCAGGCGTGTTGCGCAAACCAGGTCAAATCCGGACTGGACATGGGTTGGTTGTGTAATGTCTCAGTATAAAATTTCGGGTCCTTCCATACGTGGACATCGGAATGTCCATCCGCATAGTTGAACACCGTGCCGTTATTGTGATAATGGGCGGGGAAATCCAGGAGTTCCTTGGCCTGCACATCAATATAAATGGCGCCGTCATTGATGGACAAGGCATCTTCATCCAACATGACAAAAGTTGCGGATGGGTAAGGGATTTGAGCGCCTTTGACATAGGTGCCATCCGCGCCGCCAGGATAATCCATCCAGTAGCTCTGATTCTTTGATGCGCCAGGTAGGGAACCGGTACCGACATCCGTGCCTGGCCCCATCGCTCCATTCATGGAATAACTGCGGACCCGCGTCTGGCCACCCGCGAGATAGCTATCAGCCGGACACTTGAAGACATCGCCACTCGCGCTGAGAAAGGGACTCAAGGCGGAATAAGTCACCGTAGTCAGATAACTGGTATTGGTATTGTCTGAAGAGGCAACCTGCGTCATACAGCCAGAAATCCAATTATGGACTGAGGCATAGAAACCCGCAGACAAGGGAGATATTCCTTCTCCGTAATTTGACACGAGACTGTCACCATTATCCGTGGCATACAATACCCACGCCAGACCCAATTGACGGCAATTATTGATGCATTTGATGGTGTTGGCCCGGGCCTTGGCCCGGGCCAGCGCGGGCAACAGCAAACCTGCCAGAATGGCGATAATCGCAATGACCACCAGCAGTTCGATCAGGGTGAAAGCGGATTTCAAAGCCGGCGCCTCGACGCCGCTTTTTGAAAACTTTGAAGACGGGTTCAGGATATCTTGCTTTTGAAGACAATCGGCCCGGCCGAATTTTGTGCGATTCATTTTTTCTTTCTATTTGCCAGCCAACGGGCGCGGACGCTTATACCATGCACCTGCGCGCAGTAATTAGTGGTGATTCCAACTTAACGATTCTGTTCCTCTTTAGGTAGTCGCATAAAGCGGCGACAACGCCGGAAGCAATGTTCTCCTCGGTTTGTTCGTTATGCCAGAGGTTGGATTAGAGGCCAAAAAAAAGTAACCGGACTGAATAATCTTAGTCTCTACCCGGTGGTCACTCAATGCGAGCGGATGGACATAGGTGATGTAATAAATCGCTTCTAACGCCGGGCAAACTTGCTTTGCTGCCAAGACGCGCTACTCCTGGTTGCCGGACCATGCGATACCATCCAATTGCGAGGTGCTAATAAAACTGCTCGAAACGACTGCTGATCCAGACGTATCAATGTTGACGTTCGGGGTGAAAACTCCGAAGAATTGTCCCCAGGTAAGTTGGCTCGCATATATAGGG
>Ga0206967_1136_pt1 | contig 15340 bp, 17 predicted proteins | sample Alteio_BWOrgHeat_24_FD_153259 | JGI IMG/M metagenome (GOLD analysis project Ga0206967, IMG submission 153259) | Enriched cells from forest soil in Barre Woods Harvard Forest LTER site, Petersham, Massachusetts, United States -... | ecosystem: Environmental > Terrestrial > Soil > Temperate forest >...
CCGTCTCGGAAATCGTACGCAAATTGCCATTAGGCCAATAGACGGTGAAACGCGTAATGTGGCTGCCGTCGGAATATTCTTCCACGCGCATGGCCTGACTGGTGCCAGGAAAAAGGGTGGTTTTTTTGGTTAAAATGCCATCCGGACCATATTCCATCTGGGCAACAGGAATGGACCCGTTCTCATAGAATATTTCACGTTCCGGCCGCCCCAATGAGGAAAACCACGACTGGGAAATCAACTGTCCGTTATAGACTTCCCGACGCAAAATATGGCCATCGGGCAGGACTTGGTTAAAAGTGCCGGTTTCACCTTGCGAGGCCGCCACAGTGCTTTGGCTGGATGCGGGTCGGTCCATTCCCGGTAACAATCCGCCTTGGTGGCCCGTCACCATGGGTTGGCTCGCCGTCCCGCATCCCACAAGGAACAACCCCGCACCTGTGAGGGCGGCCATTGTCCACCGGGGTTGGTTTCGGAGTTTCATGTTCAAGCTTACTATACCACTAAAGCGATTTGCACGCCCGGGCCGTGGACGCCTTCAATGAGAATGCCTTCAATGTCGGCGGTTTTGGACGGTCCTGTCACCCAAATCACATTCGGGTCGGCACTAAGAGCCTTCACTGCGTCAGTCATTGTGCGATGGATTTGCTCCTTCGGCAGAACTGCGATATGCACCCACGGGGTCAACGCGCCAAGCCGCCGGGAGGTCAAGGTGTCGTTGAGGATAATCGTGCCGGTTTCCGCAATGCCTCCGGCAGCGCGGGTGATGCCAAAGCCATAATCGTCAATCCGAGTGCGGTCAAATTCACTGGTCAGGGAAAATCCCGAACCCAATTGCGTTTCCAGCGTGGCGAGCAGAACCGGGTCGCAATAGCCCTTCGTCCATCCGCCATTTTTCAAAAATGCCGCCACTTCAGCTACGCTTGTCATCATCATGCCGTTGACCAGTTTGATGCGTTCGACAAAAACTTCGAGGATATCGTGATTCGCCACGAGCTTTTGCGCGACAGCTAACTCCGCGTCCCAATCGGGCAGTGGCGCACGCTCCGGCAATACGGCCAACGCCTTATTCACCCGCCCGAGCATGTCTTCGCGTGCGTTCATGATTTTTTTGTTGGACGGTTTTTCAGCCACTTGCGGAATGCCCCACCCTTCCATGGCGGCAAGGTGCGTACATCCTGCCACTTCCGCAAGGGTCCAGGCATCAAAATTCGCGGCACGTAGTTGACCGCGCCACCCATCGCCATCGCGGCTTTCCAAGCCGTTGGCTGGCTAGCCAATATGGACCACGCCCCCATCGGCGGAGTTCCCGCGCTGGGGCCATGTGCTTGTTTATTTTTATCGCGCAGACGCAGCAAAAGGTCGGGAATCGGAATATTGACCGGGCAAACTTCCTGGCAGGCACCGCACAAGCTCGAGGCCTTGGGCAGGTCCGCCAACTCTGGAAATCTTTCTTTGGCCAATAAGGGCGAGAGCACCGCACCGACCGGGCCAGGATAGACACTGCGATACGCATGGCCGCTGGCCTGGCGATATACCGGGCAGACATTCAAGCACGCACCACAGCGGATGCAGCGCAAAATGTCGCGGCAATCGCTCGCCAACACATCAATGCGCCCGTTGTCCACAAAGATTACGTGCATTTCGTCCGGGCCATCCACTTGCGTGGATTTACGCGGGCCGGTGATGAATTCCGTATAAACCGTCAACTGCTGCGCCGTGGCCGAACGCGCGAGGAGATTGAGCAACAACGGCAAATCACGGTCGCGCGGCAAAATCTTTTCGATGCCCACCATCGCAATGTGGCACTTGGTCGCGGCCAGGGAAAAACGCGAGTTGCCTTCGTTGGTCACCAGCACCAGCCGTCCGCTCTCCGCGACGACAAAGTTCGCTCCTGTCAGTCCCACATCGGCTTGCAAATATTTCTGCCGCAGAAAAACACGCGCGCGCTGCGTGATGACATTCGGATCATCATTGTACGCGCCCAAGCCGTTTTTTTCAAAACTTACCGCCACTTCGCGCCGGCTTTTATGAATGATGGGCCGCACGATATGGCTCGGGTGGTCATGGTCAATCTGCACAATGAATTCACCCAAGTCGGTCTCGAGGCATTCCACGCCGTTCTTTTCCAGGAAATGGGTCAATTCCGTCTCTTCGCTAACCATCGTCTTGGCTTTGACAATCTTGGTCGCGTTGCGCTTGCGCATGATGTTCAGGACCGCCTGGTTCGCATCCTCCGCGGTCGCCGCCCAATGCACCTGCACGCCGTTCGCCTTGAGCTTTTCCTCTACTTTCGGCAGGTAGGTGTCGAGGTTCTCGATGACGTGCTGCTTAATTTCGCCCGCAATCTCCCGCAGCCGGTTGGCATCGGGAAAGTGGTCGAACAACAACTTCGTGCGTTTCTCGTGCGTAACCTTCGTGCTTTTATAGACAGCATCGTGCGTCTCCTGCTTCAGGTTTGCGGCAAATCCGTCAATGGGGGAAACGCTCATGAAGAATAATTAGTTGGCCAGCATTCCGCCGTTTTTTAACGCATCGCGCAAGATTTGGGCAAAGTGCAGCGTCTTGATGGGCTTGCCTTCTTTTTCGGCAAGACCGGAAAGGTGCATCAAGCAGCTTGAGTCGCCGGAAACCAACACATCCGGATGCGCAGCGCGGACGTGTTCGAGTTTCAAATCACCCATGCCCTTGGAAATATTGGGGAACGTCACCGAAAACGTTCCGCCGAAGCCGCAGCATTGCTCCCCTTCGCCAAAAGCCATGACCTCAACGCCTTCAATGGAACTGAGGAGCGTCAACGTAGCCTGACCGCTTTGCGTCCCGCGCGAGTGGCAGGAGGTATGAAACGCGATTTTCGCCTGATATTTTCCCGGCCATTTTTTCACGCCCAGCCCATTGACAATAAAGTCCGCCAATTCCCAGGCACGGTTGCTCAAAGCGTCAATCTCGCCCTTGTCCGCTTCTTTTTCAAATTCCAGCGGCGCGCCATGCACCAGCATCGCGGCGCAGGATGCGCTCGGCACGATAATCGGCGCCGTACCGGCAAAAACTTTTGCGGTGTGGCGAACGACCCGGCGCGACGACGGCCAGTCGCCCGAATTAAAGGCCGGCTGGCCGCAGCAGGTTTGTGCTTCGGGAAATTCAATCGTGCAGCCGAGGTGCTCCAGCACTTCGACAGTCGCCTGCGCCGCATCGTCAAAATAAGCGTCGCACAGGCACGTCGCCAGCATCAGCACGCGTTTGTTGACCGGGCGATTGGCAGAAGGGGCGCTCATCCGTGAGGTTGATAGAGAGTTTGCTGAACACTTTTCGCTAAATGGGCGCGGAACGCCGCGCGGTCCTTGACGACGCCGAGCGCAATCCACTGGCTCGCCAGATTACCCAACGCCGTGCCTTCGAGGGCAAACGCCACGACCGGCACGCCCGCCGCATCCGCCGTCGCCTGGCAAAGCAGGCGGTTCTTGGCGCCACCGCCAACCATCAGGATGCGTTTGAAAGTTTTTCCGCCCAACCGGCCCAACGTCCGCATCGCATTCGCGTGGCCTTCGCCGAGGGAATCAAAAATCAACCGCGCGTAGCCCGCGACATTCGCCGGAGCCTTCGCCTTCTTTTTCTTGAGGTGCACATCAATCGCCGTCCGCATCGAGGGCGGATTGCCAAAGGCTGGATCGTTGGTGTCCAACAGCACTTTTGACTTCGGCAATTTTTCTGCGGCACTAATCAACGCCGCCCAATCTTTCGCACTTTGCGGGCGGGCACTAAAATCGAGGAGCGTTCTTTCGAGCAACCATAGACCGATAATGTTCGTCAGCGGACGATACCCTCCCCGTCCGGTGCGTTCATTGGCCACGCGCGCCTTGAGCGCCTCCGGCCCCAGAATGGGCGTGTCATTTTCGCAGCCCACCAGCGACCACGTTCCAGAACTTAAATATAAATCCCCTCCTGCCGGATCCGCCGGCATGGCATCATACGCGCACGCCGTATCGTGCCCGGGCACCACAATCGCCGTCACGCCCTTCAGCTCCGGCAATCCCTTCACCGTTCCGAGCTTTGTATTCGATAACGCCGGCTTGCTGAACCATTGCGGCGGGATGTGAAAGAAATCCAGAGCCTCGCGCGACCAATCATTGTTGTGCACATCCAACAACTGCGTGGTGCTCGCGATGGAAATCTCGTTTTCCATGCGTCCGGAAATCAGGAAATTAAAATAATCCGGCAAAAACAAACACCGCGTCGCCAGGTCTTCCACCGCCGGGCAATTCCGCACCACTTCGGCCAGTTGGAGGCTGGAATTATAAAACACATTGGGCAGCCCCGTCGCTGCATAGACGCGATCGAGTCCAAAGGTATTTAACGCTTTGAGCCCGGCCTGGGTCCGCGCATCGCGGTAGGCGTGCGTCGGGAAAACCAACCGGCCGGCGTCATTCAACAACACATGGTCGCAACCCCAAAAATCCACCCCAACCGATGCCAATTTGGGAAACTGCTGCTTCGCCTTGCGCAAGCCGATGCAAACTTCGTTCCACAAGCCCGGCAGGTTCCAATAATCATTCGGCCCCATGGACTGGAAGGCGTTGGGAAACCGATGCACCTCCGTCAGCACCGGCTTTTTGCCCCATGTGCCGACGATGACGCGTCCGCTCGTCGCGCCCAAATCAACTGCCGCACAGGTAACAGCTCGCATGGAAGAAGCAGAATTTGGCTGCTTTCCCCGATGGAGTAAAACTAAAAGCGAATCCGTCGCTCCGCCCGGAAAAAGCCGTGCCGGTTACTTCGCCTTGCTCAACTGGCCCATCACCTCATCGGTGAGCTTCTGCACGAGGCCTTCGATTTCGGCATTGGTCATCTTGCCGGGCGAAGTCCCGCCGCCAGCTGGGGTGGCACAAGCCACTGGACGGTCGGCAATCTGATCCCATGGGTCGCAGTCGCACAGCTCACTGGCCTTCTGGCCGTGGCGTTCGTCGGGCAGGCCCATCTTCTTTTTCAAATCGAGGAGGATCTTCACTTCGTCCTTCGGAATCGTCGTGCGTTTGCTCGGCAATTGCGCCGCGACCCAGAGCGTACGGCAATAGGAGTCCGTAATCTCCATCTTGAAATAGGCGTCTTCCACGCTCGTGCCCCAGCAGATGACGCCGTGGTTGCCCATGAGGATGGACTGGTGGTGCGGGGCGAGTTCGCCCAAAATCACGCTCATCTGCGGGCTGCCGGGAGTCTTGTATTCGGCCACGGGAATCGTGCCGACGAATACTTCCACTTCCGGAATCAAGCAGCGCGGCGGTTCCAGTCCGGCCATGGCAAAGGCTGTGGCGTGAATCGGGTGCGCATGTACCACGGATGCCGCTGTCGGCACCGTCTTATAAATACCCAGGTGGGAAAGGATTTCGCTCGTACGCTTCCAGGGTGCATTACCGGCGAGCTGCGTGCCTTCGATGTCCACGAGGCAGATCATGTCCGGCTTCATGAAGCCCTTGCTGACGCCCGTTGGGGTGCAAAGGAAGTAATTGCCGAGGCGGGCGGAGATATTACCGCCGTTGCCGTCATTATAGTCGCGCTTCCAGCAGCGGCTGCCGATTTCGCAAATGTCGTCCTTCAGTTTCTTCGCCAGCGGCGAATTGAACAGCGCCATGATGTCGCCCTTCGAAACGGCCGGCGCCGAAGATGTCGCGCTCTTGGTCGGTTCCGAAGACTTGGCGGGCGTCGAAGCCGGCGCTGCCGCATGGCCACCCGCATTGGCGTCGTATACGACCTTCACACCAGCGGCGATGAGGATGTCCTTCGCGCCGGGCGTCAGGCGCGTCGTGTCGCGGCTGAAGCGGAATTCCTTGGCGCCGGTTTTGACAAAGGCCGTGGCTTCTTTTTGGGAGAACAGGTTCATGATAAAATTTTACGGGGTTGAATTATCCGCGCTTGGGTTCGTCAGGTTGGTAAAAGACTTGGTCAATAATGGCGGCACAATAGGCATCCACCGGGGTGGGCTTTTCAAAGGGTCGCGTGGCTTCGGTGCTTTCGCACACGCCAATCGTGTTGCCCACGCCTGCGCCGAGCTGGTCATAAACCACGATGGAGTAATCCTGGTCCTTGCCGCTTTCGAAGGTCTTCGCCGTCCAGGGCAGCACCACGAGCAGGCGTTCGCCGCTGAGGGCCGGGTGGCGCTCGGACAACGTGACGCGGCCAATGACAGTGGCGAGTCTCACTTGGCTTTCCCTCCGGCTACTTCATCCACAATACCCATAATCCACCAGCGGGCGGGACTCTTGGGATCGTTGAGAAAATTGCGCACCCAGCTGCCATCGCTGCAAATGATGACTTTTTCGTGTAAGCCGGTGCCGAGCGGGTCCACCACCACTTGCGGCGGTCCGTCGAGGTTGTCTTCCTGATCCACCGGCTGCGCTATCAACAATCGCGCTCCCGTGAAGCTTTTATGCTTCACCGTCGAGGTGACGTAGCCGCGGATGTAGGCAAGACGCATCGGAGTTTAGTAAAGATTCAGGTTTTCGACCATCACGCAGCGGCGGGAGCGCGTGAACGTCATCGGCGTGGTGACGCCTTCGCCCGTGGGCGTGGCGACGGAGAAGGACAGGAAGCCTTCGCCGCCGAGACCCAGGCCGGTCATGCACGGGCCGTTTTTGATAAAGAGCGTCGTGTCGGCCAGCTGCGCAAACTTCGTCAGGTTCTTGATATTCTGACTGTGCATGATCGCCGTGTGCTTGTAGCCATGCTCGGTGCGGATGGCGGCGGCAATCGCCTCGTCCACATTCTTCACGCGCACGATGGGGATGAACGGCATCATCTGCTCTTCCTGTACGAAATAATGGTCTTCATTGGTTTCCCCGAAGAGCAACATCGTCGCCGGCGGCACATCAAGGCCGATGGCCTTGGCCAAAACAGAAGCGTCCCGACCGATGAAAGCTTTATTAACATGCGCATGGGCGCAGCCCCCACCCTGCCCGGGCTCAACCGTAAACGCCTGCTTCGTCAGCGCCTCCACTTGATTGGAGGAAAGCTGGACTGCTCCAGCGCCTTTCAGCGCAGCAATGAGTTTGTCCGCTACGGCCTCCACCACAAAAACCTGTTTCTCACCGATGCAGAGCAAATTGTTATCGTAGGATGCGCCTTGGATGATGGAACGTGCTGCACAATCGAGGCAGGCCGTTTCGTCCACCACGACCGGCGGATTTCCCGGGCCTGCGCAGACCGCGCGCTTACCGGCTTTCATCGCCGCAGCAACGACTGCCGGCCCACCCGTGACGCAAAGCAACTTCACGTCCGGATGCTTGCACATGATGTCAAACGTTTGCAGCGTCGGCTTCACTACTGTCGCCAGCAAATCAGAAATTCCTGTCTCCGCGTAAATGGCTTCGTTGTACGCGCGAATGGCCAGCGCCGCTACATTGCAGGCTGAGGGATGGGTGTTGTACACCACCGAATTTCCCGCCGCCAACATGTTGATGGCGTTGCCCGTCAACGTCGGCACGCTATGCGTCGCCGGCGTAACGGCGCCGATGACACCCCAGGGTGCAAAATCAATAATCGTCAGGCCGTGGTCGCCACTGAACGCCATGCGTTCGAGCATTTCCACGCCCGGCACCAACTCCGAACAAATCTTCAGCTTCTCGATCTTGTGCTCCAGTCGGCCAATTTTTGTCTCGGCGAATTCAATCTCGCCCCAGCTCTTCGCATTCTGCACGCACATGCGGCGGATGGCGGCGATGGCTTTCTTGCGCGACGTCACGCCGTCTTCCCGCAATTTCAGGAACGACTTGTGCGCGGCGGCGATGGCGTCTTCCATCTTTTCATACACGCCGAAGCCGGTCTTGCCGCTGCTGACCGCGGACTGCTGGGTCTGGAGGCGCGTGAGCACCTCGGCCACAACCCGGGAGATGATTTGCTGCTGGTCCATGGAGTTTTAGATTTAGGCGTTGGCGCGGTAGACGATCTTCTTTTGCACGTCCACGGTGTCCACGATGCCGATGACGACGGCGTCCAGCGGAGTATCCTTGTCTTTTGCACCGAGACGCGCGGAGCTGCCCTGCGCGATGAGGACGACTTCGCCCTCGCCGGCGCCCAGTTCATCCACGGCAATAATCGTGTTGGTGCCGGACTTGAAGGCACCCGGGTTGGCCGGGTCCACCAGGAGCGGACGCACAAACAGGAATTTCGAGCCCGTCATCTTCAAGTTCTTCTTGGTGGAGACGACGGAACCTTCGACACGGGCTAGAATCATGGTACAGAGGAGTTGGGAGTTAGGTGCACAAGCTACCCAGGGCCGGGCGGCTCAAAGAGCCATCCGAGCCGGCAGGTTATTTCTTGGCGGGCTTGGGCAGAACGGCGCTGAGGTCGCTGTGCGGGCGGGCAATAATGTCCACCGACACAACTTCGCCGAGCGATTGCGCGGCAGCGCGGCCGGCTTCGGTGGCGGCTTTGACGGCGGCGACATCGCCAGTTACGACGACCGTGACCATCGCGTTGCCAACCTGGGTGAGGGGGCCGACCAACTCGACGTTGGCCGACTTGAGCATGGCGTCCGTCGCCTCGACAAGGGCGACGAGACCGCGCGTTTCAATCAATCCGATAGCTTGCTGGGACATGGTAGTATGAGTTTTTGAGTTTAGAGTTTCTAGTTTTGGAAATTAATTGCGCTCGTTGAGCTTCGCCCACGCATTGCGGGCGATGACGATTTCTTCATTGGTCGGGATGACCCACACTTCGATCTTCGAGTCCGGCGCGGAAATTTTTGCCTCCGTGGCGTGGGTTGCGGCATTGATCTTTTTATCGAGTTTGAGCCCGCAGAAATCCAGGTTCGCGCAGACGGCTTCGCGTAGTTCCACGCGGTTTTCGCCGATACCTGCTGTGAAGATCAACGCATCCGCGCCATTGAGCGTCACTAGGAATTTGCCGAGATAGCCGCGAATGGCGTTGGTGAAGACTTCCATTGCCGTGCGCGCATTCTCATTGCCCTTGGCTGCGGCTTCCACGACGTCACGCACATCGCCTGAAGCCAGGCCGGACATGCCTTTGAGTCCTGCATTCGTAGAGAGCTGCTTTTCCACTTCTTCCAAGCCAAGCCCGAGATCCTTCGCGAGGTACAACGCGGCAAACACGTCGAAGTCCCCCACCCGGTTGCTCTGCGGCAATCCACTCTGTGGTGTCATGCCCCAGCTCGAATCCACCGCACTTCCGTTACGCACCGCGCACATGGACGAACTGCCACCCAAGTGGCACGAGACCAGGCGCAAATCCTTGCGGCCTTTGATTTGCGCAAGCCGCTCCGTCACAAACCGGTGGCTCGCGCCATGGAAGCCCGTACGACGAATGTTCAGCTTTTGCTCCCATTCCAGCGGCACGGGGAAGCGTGTGTTTTCCACCGGCAGATTATCGTAAAACGCCGTCTCAAAAGTGCCGATGCACGGCAACTTCGGATACAAACGATTAAACGTCTTCACGGCATTGACGTATGGCGGATTGTGCGCGGGGAAGAGCGTGTAGAGCGCCTCCATCGCGACCAACACTTTCGCGTCAAGATGCTGCGTGCCGCTGATGCCTTTTGCCATCACCGGCTTGAAGCCCACCGCCGACAAATCGCTAAACCCCTTTGGTAATACTCCCGCCTCCTGCAACTTCCTTTCCACAAACGCCAGCGCCGCATCGTAGTTGGCGAATTTCTCCGCCCCCGACGTTGCCGCGTGACCCGTAATCTCGATACGCCACGGGCTCTCGGCCGCGCCGATGCGCTCGACGCCGCCTTTGGCGAGCACTTGTTCACCGGGCATCTCGAACAAGCGGAACTTGCACGAGGTACTGCCGATGTTGGCTACGAGAACCTTGCCCATAAGGGTTGGGTAGTTGTGGTGGAGGGTTTAGTGACGCAATCGGTGAAACGGTTCCAGGAACCGTCGCCCCTTATTTCGCGCCAGGAGCAGTCTTCGCGAGGAACTTGCCGAGCAGATGCAGATCTTCATGCGGACGCGGGATCACATTGACGGCGATCACTTCGCCGAGAGCGGCGGCCGCGGTTGAACCCGCCTCCACAGCTGCTTTAACAGCGGCGACATCGCCGCGAATGAATACGGCCACGTGGCCGGAGCCGACTTTTTCCCAACCGAGCAATTCAACCGTCGCGGCTTTGAGCATCGCGTCAGTCGCTTCGAATTGGGCGATCAGGCCTTTGGTTTCCAACATTCCGAGAGCTTGTCCAGACATGGTAATAATAATTTTAGGTTTTTTGAATGGGTGAAGATTCCTTCGCGCTTACGCGGTGAAGAAATCGAGCAGACCGGCTGCCGGCCGGGCGATGACGTGCGAAGCCACGAGGTTGCCCACGCGGCTGGCGGCTTCACGGCCGGCGCTGACGGCGGCGGTTACGCTGCCGACATCGCCTTCAACGATGGTGGTGACAAAGGCGCCGCCAATCTGGATGTGCTTCACCAGATTAACGTTCGCCGCTTTCACCATGGCATCGCTGGCCTCGACGAGGCCGACATAGCCCTTGGTTTCAATCAGTCCGATAGCGTCGTTCATATTTTTGAGTTTTTGTGGATTTCTTGGATTAATTCGATGGTTTTGTTCTGAAAATCTTAGCTCTTGCGGACCAATTCGCAGCGCTTGGCGCGCGCGAGGTCGCAGCAATTGGCCTCGTCGGTGTCGATATGCACCTCGAGTTTGAAGGAGGGGTCCACGCGCACCAGCATGTCGTCAAAACGGGTGCTGCACTTTTCCGCCTCTACCAGCAAAGTCATATGGTCGCCCGCCTTCACTCCATAATAGGCGGCGTCGGAAGGATTCATGTGCACGTGCCGGGCCGCGCGAATAATGCCGTCCTTCATTTCCACCACGCCTTTGGGCCCGATGACAATACCGCCTGCAGCACCCTTGATGTCTCCTGAAGCGCGTACCGGTACATTGATGCCGAGGTAAATGGAATCCGTATAGGCTAACTCAATCTGGGTCAGGTTGCGGCAGGGACCAAGGATGCGGAGGCTATTAATCATCCGGTCGCGCGGGCCGACCAGCGTCACAACCTTGTCGGAGGCAAATTGCCCGTCCTGGTAAAGCCACTTGTGCACCCCGAGCTTCGCGCCAGGCCCAAACAGGATTTCCAAGTTCTCCTGCGTCACGTGCATATGCCGGGCCGAGCTATTGACTACCAAGGTCGGTGCGGCCGATAGCGTTGACGTTTCCCGACCCAGCTGCGCAAAAAGCGACTGGCGGATCAAGGTTTCCACGAGGGAACGATTGGGTAAAACAGCAGCCATCGAGGGGTGAAGAAGGAATCAGCAAAACTTTATTTATGACTGCTTGCAATCATAAAAGTTCAGTGGGAAGCGAAAAATCGTCATTTTTCTCCTTTTGCCCTACTTTCTCGGGTTTCACCTCCACCACCTTCCTTAATGACAGGGAATCCATATATGACATTATATGACTTAGTTCAGTCATATAACCAGGGACTCCCTCTTGTTTGAGTGCATCCGCCGGAGTATCGGTCAGCAGAGCATTCAAGGTGTCCCATCCTCCCAGAAAGGTCGGCGCCGTCCGTCCCAACTTCGTTCGATCGAGTAAAACCGCAGTGGTCTTTGACTTTGCCATCACCGCTTTCTGCAATGCCACCACCGCCGCTGAAGAGTTCCACACGCCCTCCCGCGTCATGCCTTCCGCTCCCAACAAAGCCAGGTCAAAATTCCAATAGCCCGCGCTCCGGCAGGCTTCATCTCCCAACAGCACCGATTGGCGGCGCAATACCTGCCCGCCCAGCAGGTGAACCGAGACCCCATCCACTTCCGCCAGCAAGTCTGCCGCCGGCAAATTACTGGTCACGCAAGTCAAAGGCCTGACCGGCGTCGCCCGGATCAATTCCGCCAACATAAAAACTGTCGTTCCTGCATCCAGATAGACCACCGCCTCCGGTCGCAACAACCCAAATGCCTGTTGCACGATGGCCTGCTTGCCTTGAGTGCCCGTCGAGCGGCGACTGCGGAACGATGGGAACCGCAAATTGAAGTCTGCCAGCGCCCCGCCGTAGGTCCGGGTGATGAGATGGCTCTTTTCCAAAAAAACCAGGTCCCGGCGCACCGTGGCCTCGGAAATGCCAAATTCCTTGCATAAATCGGCAATTCCCAGGTACCGATGCCTTTGCAGCAGCTCAGCCAGCTTCCGGTGCCGGGCCTCAACTATGTGCTTGGCGACTCTCATGTGGCCAATTTATGCATTAAATGAGCGGTTTCAATCATTTAATTGTTGTTTATGAAAATTATCTCCCTGCCCCTCAATACCTCAATGAACTCGACTTTCCGACCCTCACCACTATCTTGCCCTTTACCCTACCCCAATGAAAGTCATTACCCTCGCCTCTTTCTTCCTCACTACGTTGCTTTGCGCCCCACTCTGGGCCGCCGACACCCCCGCCACCAAGGCTCCTGCCTCTTTTAACGTCAAAACCTACGGCGCAGCAGGTGACAACAAGACCAAGGACACCGCTGCCTTCCAAAAGGCCTTGGATGCCTGTTCTGCCGCTGGAGGGGGCGAAGTCGTCGTTCCCGCAGGTAATTATCTTATCGGGAGCATCGAGTTGCATTCCAACACCACCCTACGCCTCGAAAAGGACGTCTTCGTCATCGAATCAGGAGACGTCAACGACTACCCCATCATCGCGGGCCGCTTCGAAGGCGCCAATGCCGATGTCCACCGCGGTCTCATTTACGCCAATAACGCCAGCAACATCACTATCGCCGGCCCCGGCGGCTTCTCCGCCGCCTCCGCGCTCGGCTCCCTGCGCAACCCGCGCGCTCCCGTCGTCATCGAATTGGTGAATTGCACGAACCCTACTCTCGACGGTTTCTCCCTCCAATACGACCGCCCGGTCAGCCGCGACATCTGGTGCATCCACCCGATGTACTGCACCAACCTCGTCGTTAAAGGTCTCTATATCCGCAGCCAGGGTACCAATGGCGACGGCATTGACGTGGACTCCTGCTCCAAGGTGACCATCGAAAACTGCGACATCAGCGCGGGCGACGACGCCATCTCCCTCAAATCCGGCCGCGGTCTGGAAGCCGTGCGCATCGGCAAGCCGACCGAAGACGTGACCATCAAGGATTCCATACTCAACAGCGTCAACTTTGCCGCCATCGGCCTCGGCACGGAAATCTCCGGGGGCATCCGCAACGTCAGCGTCTCCAATTGCACCATCTCCGGCGTGCAAAACGCCATCTTCATCAAGAGCCGCGATGGCCGCGGTGGCTACATCGAGAACCTCACCTTCGACAATATCACCGTCGAAAAATCCCCGACTTTTGTGGGCTTCGACCTCGTCTCGAAAGGCATCCAGGCCAGCGAGCCGGTCACCGGCGACGTGGAAAAATGGACCAAGGTCAGCAACCTCACTTTTAAAAATATCAAAGTGACCAACGTGCGCACACTCGTGGAAGTCCAGCCGTCCCGCGCGGGCGACGGCATCTCGCCGGATCGTCCGTTGGACGGCCTCACGCTTTCCAACATTACCGGCACGGTGCAGCGCGGTCTCGTCCTGACGAATATGGTCAACGTAAACTTGAGCGACATTAACGTCACTGGCTTTGAAGGCGATTTGCTCACGTTGAAAAATGTCACCGGCAAGGGCCTCGACAAACCCAGCAGCTCGACGGCTAACTTGCCCGCCACCTCCGCAACACCTGCGCCTGCTGCGGCGACAGCCCCGTAATGGCCTAGGGTCTTTGTTAAAACTGAGGGCAGGCTCCCCCTATACGCTTGCGATTTCGCTCTCAAAGCTGTCTATTGCCTCCATGCCCCAGTCGTCTGCGGAAGAAGCCCGCGCCATCCCCCAATTTGAGTTACTGGCCGAATTGACGCCGGAGGTGGAAAAACATCTTTCGCTGCTGCTGCCCGTTGCGGATGCCTGGCAGCCGACCGACTACCTGCCCGACCTCACCAAGCCCGACTGGCAGGAACAAGTGGGCAAGTTCCGCGAATCCGCTTTAGAATTAACCGACGAAGTTCTTGTCGTGCTCGTGGGCGACATGGTGACGGAGGAAGCCCTGCCCAGCTACGCCATTGCGCTCAACCTCATCGCCCGCGATAGCGAAGGCACCAGCCCCGACCCCTGGGCCAAGTGGATGCGTGGCTGGACCGCCGAGGAAAACCGCCACGGCGATTTGCTCAACGCCTTCCTGCGTCTCACCGGCCGTGTGGACATGCGCTCCATCGAGGTCACCATCCACCATCTGCTCAACGAAGGCTTCAACACCCGCTCGGGCACGGACCCCTACGCCGGGCTGATTTATACGTCGTTCCAGGAACGCGCCACGAAAATTTCCCACGCCAACGTCGGCCGCCTCGCCGGAAAAAATGGCGACGAAAACCTCGCGCGCATCTGCCGGAAAATCGCCGCCGACGAATCCCGCCACGAGCAATTCTATACCCGCATGATGGGCGAGGTGATGAAGCGCGACCCCACACGCGGCGTCCTCATCTTCAAGGAATTGATGACGCGCGTCATCGCCATGCCCGGCCGCCTGATGAACGACGGCCAGGACGCCCACCTCTTCGAGCACTTCGCCACCGTTGCGCAAAAACTCGGTGTGTACACCGTGTACGATTACGCGGAGATCCTGCAGCACCTCATCACCACGTGGGGCGTCGCCGGCCTGGCCCTCTCCGGCCCCGCCGCCGCCGCGCAGGAATTCCTCTGCGACCAGCCCACCCGCCTCACCAAGATGGCCGAATCCATCACCAAAAAACTCCTCGACGAACCCGCGCACTCCTTCTCCTGGATTTACGAGCGGAAGGTGTAGGGCTTTTCAAATAGGAAATATATGGATCCCCTGAAAAAATTGCACGATGCGACTTTAACTGAAGTTCATCTTGATTGGGAAAAAGGGGAACTTCATTTGCAGGTAGAACCATCTCAAATCTATACAACAACACCATTAATTCGTCTTGTAGTTACTGATCTGAAAAATTTCGTTTATCCAAGAAAGTTACCTTGGGGACCGAGTGTTTCCATCAATACTGTATCTGTAAAAAACGACCAAGGTGATACCACCCTTTTTATAGAAATGCAAAGCGGCGACGTTATTGAAATCGCCGGTAAACAGTTTAGCTTTGAGCCTCCACTTGAAAAGCTGGATCCTCCAGCAACATCCTAAGCTATTTGTAAACACAGATTAGCCACCTTCCCCCTTATCCCCAAGTTATTCACAGCTTGTGCGCAGGTTATGGGCAGGGGCTTGGGAATAAAATAGTCCCCACTTGGGCAAAAAAACGTTGCGGCGGGGGGCCGCGCGCTCTGTAGTGCTCCCTTCACGCTCACTTTCCCCCTCCTGCGCGCATGTTCCTTCGCGAAGTCAAT
>Ga0206967_1137_pt1 | contig 15233 bp, 16 predicted proteins | sample Alteio_BWOrgHeat_24_FD_153259 | JGI IMG/M metagenome (GOLD analysis project Ga0206967, IMG submission 153259) | Enriched cells from forest soil in Barre Woods Harvard Forest LTER site, Petersham, Massachusetts, United States -... | ecosystem: Environmental > Terrestrial > Soil > Temperate forest >...
GACACAAGGTTTGCACCCCAAGGGCCGGGAACTGCAAACTCGGCGTCTTTCACTTACTCACGATGGAGGAGAAAACTCATGTGGCGTTCAGTCAGGATCGCGAGCGCGTATCTCGCAGTGATTGCCTTGTCGTCGGCCACTTTGACAACCGCGGAAACACCAGCCGCGACCAGCCCGGACAGGGCTGCCGCCGGCAAGTTCACCCTCACCAGTGCCGACTTTGCTTCAGGAAAGAGGCTCGCTGCAGCACAGGTATTCAATTCCTTCGGCTGCACGGGCGGCAATATTTCTCCCGCGCTGTCCTGGAGCAACGCCCCGGCCGGCACGCAGAGCTTCGCCTTGCTGACCCACGATCCGGATGCGCCGACGGGTAGCGGGTGGTGGCATTGGGTCGTATACAACATTCCGGGTACGACTACCTCTCTGCCCGCTGGGGCCGGCGATCCAAAGAAGAACCTCCTGCCGGCCGGCGCTGTGCAGGGGATGACGGATTTCGGGACCGTGGGTTACGGCGGCCCCTGCCCACCTCCCGGTAAGCCGCATCACTACTACTTCCGTCTCTACGCGCTGAAGGTGGCCAAGCTGGACGTCCCGCCTACTGCGACCGCCGCGTTTGTCGGCTTCAACGTCAACGCAAATTCGCTCGGCAAAGCGGAGCTGTTGGGTTTATACGGACGTTGATGCAGGACATCCAGATCCGCGGGTCGATGGAATGAGGATTGGACTCATCTCCGACACCCATGGCCTGCTTCGGCCGGAAGCAGTGCAGGCCCTGGCCGGGGTGGAACATATCATCCATGCAGGAGATATCGGGGGGTCGGAGGTGATCGACGCTCTGCGGACCCTTGCTCCGATCGATGCTGTACGGGGGAATAACGACAAGGGGGCCTGGGCGGCACGGCTCCCTTTGTCGCTGGGTCTGACTTTTGAAGGTGTGGGGATTTACGTTCTACATGATCTCAAAGAGCTGGATCTGGACCCGGAGGCAGCGGGATTTGGAGTCGTCATTGCCGGACACTCGCATAAGCCGGCGGTGGAAAAGCGCGACGGCATCCTGTTCGTGAATCCCGGGAGCGCCGGTCCGCGACGCTTCAGTCTGCCTGTGGCCATTGCTTACCTCGACGTGACGGCGGGAAAAGCCGCTGCGGAGCTCCGGAACATTTTGTGAGCAGGCAAAGAGATTCAGTCAGCGGCGTGTAAAAAGGAACGCAACCCCGCACGTGGGTGTTGGGTATCATCCCGCCGTGTGGGGTTATGTCCGGTTGCCGGTCGTGCCCAGCATCTCGGGCTTGTATGGCAGGATCTACAGTCCGTATTCGGAGCTGGTGCTTGCATTGGTAACGGCAACTTTAGCGTCGACCTCGGAGCTGGTTTTGCTAAACATCATACCAACCATCTTATTAATCACCTCCCTCCTACGTTTTGGGTCGACTTCGCTGGGCCTCTTCTTAGGTCGCGCCTCATCCAGCAGCTTCCTCCTACGTTCTGCGGCGGCTTCGCGGGGGCTCATGCTAAGCAACCCATACAGCTTCTCTCTGGATCCTCTCTGACTGCCAGGCATGTTCATATATCTATCTACAGCTGCCCTCATCACTTGTTGGAGTGTCATCGGGTTTTGCGCTGTAGATGTCGTCATCGCCAGGTCTTGCGTATGCTCCGCTGGTGTGTCGGATGTGTTGGATTGCGTACCCGCCGCCGGCGTGTTGCGCGCGTGCGAGTGGGGAGCGGTGGCCGTGCCATTCGACGTCGCAGCGCGTGGCTCGGCTTGACTCGTTTCTGCCACGATGCTCATCTCCTAAGATTGTGGACTGATCGCGCGGATCCCCTGCTGAGTGAGCAGAAGCGTCGAGTAGGCACATTCTAATCGGCTCGTGCCGTTCGTTAGGGCTTAGGATCGTGGTGTGTTCGTGCATAAAGGCGGGCAACTCACGATCGGCGCATCAATTGTTACCTCGCGAGTGGATCCTCCACCCACGGATAGAGACGCTGGGTGTTCACCCGGCGATACTTGCAAAGCCGAGGATCTGGAGCGACCGCACCGGGTGGCGACATGTAAATCACTTCGCCGGCGATCGGGGCGAAGGCGCCGTAGAAGTGCTGTACCGACTTCACGACCAGGAGCTGTTTGCGTTTGGGGTCGATGCCGAGATCGGTAAAGATCGACGGGTCCATACACTGGCAGCGCTCGCTGCTCACTACGAGATCGATGCTTCCGCAGCGTAACGCGACGACATCTCCGGCGGGGTAGAGCTGGGGATCTCCGGATTGTTGCGGCAGTTTGTGCAGATAGCTCTCGAGCGTCGCCAGCACGGTGGCCTCTGTGTCAACCGGATCGCCGGAGAAGGGCCCCATTTTCCCGCCGATGCGGATCGCAAGCCGCGCTCCTTTGCCGGCTTTTCTGGCGATTTTCACCACCTCGGGGTCGTAAAAGATCGCCATGGCCACGTCCTGTACGTTGTGGTCCAACAGCCAGCGCAGGGCAAACGTGGAGTCCGAGGGAGCTCCACCTCCGGGGTTGTCCGATTGATCCGCCACGACGACCGGTGTTTTGCGGCTCGCCACCGCTTTGGACAAAGCCTCCTGCAGGGGCAGTGATAGGGACTCGAAGCCGATCTCCTTGCGCAACCCATACAGGCGCAGGCCGAATTCCCGGGCGACCTGCTGCGCAAGGTTACGGTCGCCGTCCGCGACGACGAGGGTTTTCGCCCCCATGTGCGGCACATCGGCAAATTGAAACCCGTGCCCGAAGGATACCGACAGCACGCCTTTACGCTGCTCCGCCTCCGACATGGCGTCCACCACGCCCCGCATCGGCTGGCGCGTCGTAGGATACAAGCCGATCATCTGGCAATCGAACAGCGCCATGGCCGGCCGGATCTTGCCGCGCTTGGCTGCGACGGCGAGATTGAACAGCTCTTTCGCCCGATCGTTGATGTCGACGTGCGGATATTCTTTGTACGTAATGACGATGTCGGCCGTCTCGATCATCGATTCGCGTAGGTGACAGTGCAGGTCCAGCTCTGCGCCAATGATGGCTTTGGGACCGACGATCTCGCGGACGCGGCGCACCATGTCCTCCTCGCAGTCGTCATAACCATCCGCCACCATCGCCCCGTGTAACATCAACAGGACGACGTCCACCGGCATGGCGGCACGCAGATCCGCCAACATCTCCTCGCGTAAGGTCTCGTAAGCCGCTTTCAGCGTAGTTCCTGAGGGCTGCGCGAAGGCCAGGAGACTGAAAACCAGCTCGGCGTCCTGATCCCTGGCCTGTTGTCCCCACAGAGCGTAAAGATCGAGGTTCGGATAATCCACGCGGCCGGCCAGCACGTCCTTGCCGCGTTGAACGATGAAGTCCTCGAGCGCGGTCGGAACCGGCGAGAACGTGTTGGTTTCAGTGACGATGCCTGCAGCAAAGATTTTCATGGTCGGCCTTTGGGGCGAGAAAACGGGAGCTACTGCTTCGCAAATCGAGCGGGACCCACGGCAGGCTCGATCACCATGGAGAGCACAGTGATCGCACCGTCCGGGTTAGTTTCGAACGACAACCGGTTCGCGCGCTCGAAGACGTGCTGGGTGTGAATCACGAACTCGTCATTGTCCTTCGGCGCCCAGACATCGTAATGCCAGTGTTGTAGCGGAACGTCCAGCTCGCCGCGCCGCAAGACCAACTCGTCGTCGTGGCGGCGGATTTCGATCGTCCCGTAACCCGGATGCGAATAGCTACCCCGATAGTCGTCCAAAGGGTGCGAGGGTGAAGTATTCATCACCCGGCGCACCGAGGTATTGCGCTCTCGTGTGTCTCGGACTTCCTTCTCGTACGAGGCAAGCTTGTCTTCGAACGTCAATTGGGTTTTCAACCCCATGATGAGATCGAAAGCGTACTTGTTGATGAGCCGGGACAAGCGCTGGCAGCCGAAATTCGTGAAGGAGACGATGCCGATGCCGTCCTTCGGGAACAGTGAGACCTCGCTACTGACATCAAAGAGGTATCCGCCATGGGATACGCGGGCGTGACCGTTATAGCTATCCACGAACCACCCCATGGCGTAGGGGGCGCCGGGCGAGGGAGCTGCAAGGTCGGTCGGGAGAACCACCATCTGGGGAGTGTGTATCTCCGCTAGTGTCTGCGGTTTGATGAGCGCGCGCCCGTCCATCTGCCCGCCTTGCAGGTTGAACGTGATCCAGCGCGTCATGTCGAGAACGGTGGAATGGATCGAGCCTCCGGACGGACCAGTGAGATCTGCCTTGAGACGGCGAGTCGGGATCAGCTCACGACGACCGTTCTCGTGATAGGACAGGCTCACAGAGCCCGTGGCCGGCATCACGAATCCGGTGCTGCTCATTCCCAGTGGATCGAGAATGCGCTGCTGTACCAGCTCTTCCCAGCTCTGGCCGCTGACGACACTGGCAACGTAGCCGGCCGTCGTCGATGTCAGATTGTTATATTGAAAGCGCTCACGGAAGCCCGCGGATGGCTCGAGGTAACGTAGCCGCTCGACGAGATTCGTGCGGCTCATCGGGTGCCCGGTCCAGAGGAAGTCGTGGCGCGGCAGCCCCGTGCGCATCGTGACCAGGTCCCGCAACGTAACCTGAGTGCTGATGAGCGGATCCTTCAACCGAAACCAGGGAAGGTAACTCTGCGCCGGGGCATCCCACGCCAGCCGGCCTTCATCCACCAGCATGCCCAACAGTGTCGTGTTGATTGCCTTCGTGGTGGAGGCGATGGGATAGGCAGTCTCCGCCGTCATGGGGAGCTTGGCGCTCGAGTCGCGGTAGCCATAGCCCCGGGAGAACACGGTCTTGCCGTCGGCGACCACTGCAATCGCGGCGCCCGGGATTCTGGAAGCCTCCAGCATCCGCCCGATGATCGCATCGAGCTTCTGCAAAGGCAGGGTCAACCCCATAGGGCGACCTCCGGGGGGAACATGCGGCTACCCTCGTAGCGAATCTTGTTAGGAACGTCCGAAGCAGCCAGCAGCGGGCCGTCAAGATCAACCACGGTGCTCAGCTGTCCGATGATGAAGGCTGGCGCCATCGACAAGGAGGAGCCCGCCATGCAGCCCACCATGAGCTTGAAACCTTGTGCCTGCGCTGCCCGCGCGAGACGCAGGGCCTCGGTGAGGCCGCCAGTCTTGTCGAGCTTGATGTTGATGTACTGGTACTTTCCCAGCAGCGCGGGCAGCGACTCGGTGGTTTGACACGACTCGTCCGCACAAAGCGGAACCGGGCTCGAAAATCCGGCGAGCGGCCCATCTTTTCCGATCGCCATCGGCTGCTCGATGAGCTCCACGCCCAGCTCGGCCATCACAGGAGTGAATTCACGCACCTGCCGCTCATTCCAGGACTGGTTGGCGTCTACGATGATTCTGACATCGGGTCGCGCCTGGCGTATTGCTTTGACGCGCTCTATGTCGAGATTGCCTTCACCACCCAGCTTTACCTTTAACAGAGAAAACGATTTCCCGGCCGCCGCCGCCTTGCTCATCGCTTCGGGAGTGTCCATGCTCAATGTGTAGGCCGTGATCAGAGGATTGACTGACTCGATGCCCGCCAGCACCCAGGCGCGCCGCCCGGAGCGTTTCGCTTCCAGATCCCACAGAGCGCAGTCAACTGCGTTGCGCGCCCCTCCGGCTGGGAGCAGCTTCGGCAAATCCTCCCGCGAGACGCCGTTGGTCAGCTCCTTTTTGATCGCAGTCAGCTGTGCGGCCAGCGAGTCGGCCGTCTCTCCGTGATAAGTGACGGCCATCCCTTCGCCGCGGCCGGTGAAACCTCCATCCTTCATTTCCACCAGCACCGTTTCCGCTTGCGTGCTGACCTTGTAGGCGATCCGGAATTCGGACGCAAACGGCCAATCGACCCGGCGAATTTCAACTTGCATCGAATGTCTCCAGCGCCGCGACGATCGAATCCACTCCGGTGCGGATCGGGTCGATGCAGGGTAATCCGACCGCCTGCGCGGTGCTCTGCAGAACGTTTTTCGCTTCCGTCTCGCTCAGCTCTGACGTGTTGAGTGACACACCCACGAACCGCACTTTCGGGTTGGTGAGACGGGCTGCCGACAGGTAGGGCTCCATCGCGCGCTCTGGGGCGACTACGGGTATGTGCGCAAATCCGTTGAGCACTTTACGGGTCGGGTCGTGACAGAGCACCAGGGCGTCCGGCTGCGAGCCGTGCAGAAGCCCCAGGGTGACACCCGCATAGGCCGGATGAAAGAGCGAGCCCTGTCCCTCGACGATGTCCCAATGGTCGGGTGAATTCGCCGGCGATAAGGTTTCCGCGGCGCCTGCGATGAAATCTGCGACCACTGCGTCCACAGCCACGCCTTGTCCAGAAATTAGGATCCCCGTCTGGCCGGTGGCCCGAAAGTCGGCCTTACGTCCCTTCGCCTGCAGTGCTTTGGCAATCGCCAGCGCGGTATATTTCTTCCCCAACGCACAATCGGTCCCAACCGTCAAAAGCCGCCGTCCGGGGCGACGGATTCCCGTGCCGACGGCGAATTGCGTGTCGCTGTGGCGTACGTCGTTGATCTGCCGTCCCAATTTCCTGGCGCGCTCGGCGATCTCCGGGATATCGCGTAGCCGTGTGTGTAGGCCGGCGGCCAGATTGAGGCCGGCGTCCAACGCCTCCAAGAGGGTGCCATACCAACTTTGCGGCAATTGACCGCCGGGCGGCGTGATACCGATGACGAGTGTTTTCGCACCCGCAGCGACCGCCTGGGCGGGCGACATCTCGGGAAGTCTCAGGTCGACCGCTTTTTTGTTGAAACGCAGTTGCCCGACGCAGGCTTCCGGCGTCCAATCCCGCAATCCGAACGCGGTTTTCGCGTTCCGCGGGTTTTCCATATCGCCTACCAGTAACAGGTAAGGCTTCTTGAGCTGATGAAGAGCCATTTTTCTCTACTGCCGCCGCACGAATGTCGTGCTCCCGCACCGAATTTTTCGATGGCGGCTCCAGGCAGGCAAATCACATTTACTAAATGATACGCTACGGGAGCTAAAGCATCTCAGCTGTTACGACTGTGTCGCCGACGGAATGACAGAAGCGCAGTAGTGTCAGCTCGAGACGAGCGGATGACCCGCCTCTCGCCAGGCCTTCATCCCGCCATCAAGGGCAATCGCGCGTTGGAAGCCGATCTGGCGCAGTGTCGCGGCGGCGAGGGTAGACACGCGCCCGAATTCGCACACCGCGAGGATGCGAAGCGTCGGGTCCGGCAGCTCTTCATTGACTCTCAGCTCGAGCTGGCCGCGCGGTAGGTGGCGCGCGCCGGGTACATGCCCGGCGGCATAGGCATCTCGCTCGCGTACATCGAGAATGACAAGCTCGACATCGTGCGCATCCACACGAGCCTTTAACTCATCAAGCGACATGAAAGACACAGTGGCGGCCGCTTCGGACAGCAGTTGTGCAATGGTCTTGCCGCCGGAGAGATTCGTGCGCAGCGCCTCGGTGAGGTGAGTTGGCATGGAAAGATTGAGATTGCGCATCATCTCCACGAACTCCCCGCGATCGCGCTTTTGTAGACGCGGGTTTTGCTGGAGCTCCTGAGCGAGCGTGGTGTGCTCGCGGTTCTTGTATTCATGCGCAGGATAGACTTCGAGCGCCGGATCCAACCGCAGGAGACGATTGAAGAGGCTGTCATGGAGTGCTTCGGGGTCACCTGTCGGTAGATCCGTGCGGCCGGTGGCGCCAATCAGAAGAGTGTCGCCGGTGAACAGGCGATTCTCAACACGCAGGCACATTGAGTCCCGCGTGTGCCCGGGTGTATGCATGACGTTGATTCGCAGCTTCCCCAGCACCATGGATTCCCCATCGCCCAGGCGCATATCGACGAACGGCGCGGGGCTGGATTGATGCATGGCGATGGAGACGTTGAGTCGGCGGGCGAGCTCACGAGTAGCAGAGAAGTGATCCGCGTGAGTATGGGTATCGATCAGGTGGCGGATACGCAGTCCGTGATGACCGGCAAGCGCGAGATAGCGGTCGATCTGGCTCAACTCTGGGTCGATCAATACGGCCGCACAAGTTTCCGCGCAACCGATGAGGTAAGACCGGCAACCGCTCGTCGCGATTTGTTCGAATACCATGACGCCAATGCCTTGCGGAGAGATGGCGGGATGTTACGCCCGCTGGTCTAAGTTGGAAACGGGCACTGCGGAACGTATGAGGTCAGGAGTGGCCTTGCACTGTGGGCAGCCGCGACCGGGTCCTGGCGACCATCGCTTCGGCGGTCAGCTTCAATACAGGCGCGACCTTGAGTATGGTTTCCAAGCTCGGGTGCTTGCGCCCGTTCTCGAGCTCCGAGATGTAGCTTCGATCCAGGTCCGCCTCCAACGCCAGCTTTTCCTGCGTGAGTCCGGCGTTGATCCGCGACTCTCGCAGAATTGCTCCAAAAACTGTCGCTGTCCTGTCGCGTGCCATGCTGAATCCCAGCATAGGGTCCTGATGCTTTTAGTCCACGGGCTATAGTCCACGGGATATAGTCATCTAACGTTGCGGTGTAACTCCCGTGAGATCGCGCGTGGCAATGATCGAGTGGATCTGCCACGCGAGCCTCACATCGCCCCTGCATTGCAGGACGGGGTCAGGACCGTTAGCCTGTGCGGCCCCCGTTCAAGCTGACCATCAGCGCCGCGAATGCTCAACTTCACTGACGTCACTATTCGCCGTGGCACGCGAGTGCTGTTTTCACAGGCGACATTCGCGCTCTACCGCGGCGAGAAGGTTGGCATCACCGGCGAGAATGGCAGCGGTAAATCCAGCCTTTTAGCATTGGTGCGCGGCGAGCTGCATGCGGACGCCGGCAGCTTCGAGATGCCGCCGCAGCTGGCGGTAGCCCACGTGTCCCAGGAACTGCAGGCGGTGGATGCGGCCGCCATCGATTTCGTGCTGGACGGGGATGCTGAACTGCGTGCCATTGAACAGCGGATTGCCGCTGCCCAGGCCCGCGATGAAGGTCTGCGACTCGGCGATCTGTATGCCCAGTACGCAGCCATCGGCGGATACGACGCCCGCAGTCGCGCCAGCCGGTTGCTGCATGGATTGGGCTTCAAGCCTGAGGATGAGGTGCGACCGGTCCGGGACTTCTCCGGTGGCTGGCGCGTACGTCTGAACGTCGCTCAGTCACTGATGTGCCGTTCGGATCTGCTGTTGCTGGACGAGCCCACCAATCACCTGGATCTGGATGCCATTCTGTGGCTGGAGACCTGGCTGCGGGAATATCCCGGCACACTGCTCCTCATCTCACACGACCGCGAATTCCTCGATCGCATCGTCAATCGCATTGTCAACATCGAACACGGCAGAGCACGGGCCTACCGCGGCAACTACACGGCCTTTGAGGAGCAGCGTGCTGCCGAGTTGGCTGAACAGTCAGCACTGTTTGCGCGACAGCAGCGGCAGATCCAGCACATGGAGGCCTTCGTCAACCGCTTTCGCGCCCAGGCAACCAAGGCGCGCCAGGCTCAGAGTCGTCTGAAGGCCTTGGAGCGCATGCAGCGTATTGCGCCCGCGCACGTAGATTCGCCATTCGAGTTTTCGTTTGCACAGCCTGAGAAGCTGCCGCAGCCGCTCCTCACTCTGGAGAATCAGGCCGTAGGCTATGACGGTCGCGCGGTGCTGAGTGATGTAAGTCTAACGCTGACGCCCGGTGACCGCGTGGCGCTGCTCGGGCGCAATGGCGCCGGCAAGTCCACCTGCATGAAATTGCTTGCAGGAGTACTTCCCAACAGCGGCGGGCTGCGCACCGAGGCACGCGAACTGCGCATCGGCTACTTCGCGCAGCATCAGCTTGAGCAGCTCACCGCCAGTGATTCGGCGCTCGCCAATCTGCGCGCCAGTGGTGGTCCGCGTGCAGCACAGGCCAGTGAACAGGAGCTACGGGACTTTCTCGCAGGGTTCGGTTTCCAGGGGGATCGGGTATTTGAGCCCATCGCGCCGTTTTCCGGAGGTGAGAAGGCGCGCCTGGTGCTGGCATTGACCACTTGGCTCAAGCCGAATCTGCTGCTGCTCGATGAGCCTACCAATCATCTTGATCTGGAGATGCGTCAAGCTCTCGCCGTGGCCCTGCAGGACTATGCGGGAGCAGTCGTGCTGGTGTCGCACGACCGGCACCTGCTGCGCACGGTGGCAGATCAGCTCTACATCGTGCATGGCGGAGGGGCCCGGCCCTTCGACGGCGATCTGGAGGATTACGCAGCCTGGCTCGCACAGAGCGAGGCGCAGACGAGCGCGCAAACTGAAGATACACGCACCGACACGGCTGAGGCGCGACGCCAACGCAAACGCGAGGACGCGGAGCGCCGCAATCGCCTGAGTCCCTTAAAGGCGCAGATCGTCCGGCACGAGCGCGAGCTCGATCGTCTCACAACGTTGAACGCCGCCGTGCAGGAACAGCTGGCCAAAGAAGAGACTTACATGGAGTCGGCCAAAGCCAACCTGCGCGAGCTGCTGGAGCGCCAGGCGCAGTTGGCGCGCGAGATCGAACAGGTTGAGACTGCCTGGCTGGAGAGCAACGAACAGCTCGAGCAGCTGCAGCGCCAGCTCAGCTCGGAATGAGTCTGCTGTGGCCGAGCAGGCGGGCGCCGGGCGCGAGCACGGCGCTCATTACGGTGTTGGTCACAACCGGTCGGGTGACCTCATTCAATGACTGCGGGCCGGCGTCGGCACCGGCACGTCGGGGGCTTCAACGCCCCCGCGTGACGGCTCTTGCATTACATAAAGAACTGCTCTGAGGTGATCTTCCCGTCCTTGTTCACCTCGTAGACGCAGACTTCCTCGATCTTCATGCGTCCCTGTCCTTTCATCGTGACATCCATCGCGAGGGTCATCGCGATTGCGTTACCCGCGACGAGCGGCATGGAGGCTTGGCAGTTGTGGACCTCCTCCACCATCGAGCTCCACTTGTGGCCTTTGTTGATAATTGCTTTCAGGCCCTTCGTCTCCTTGGGGAAATCACCGCTCTCGTGCGGCTCAATGCTGACCGCGTCGTCCGCGAACAACTCTTTTTGCGCGGCTTCAAACTGACCTTGACGGCACAGCTCGGCGAGGCGGGTGGCGATCTGTTGCGTTGACATAGGCGGTGCTCCTCTTTGAGTGGCGGATCTCGTTCGCCGTCGGACTATAGCGCTGACCGGCAAAGCAGGGCCACCGTGGACAGAAGCGTCACCCATAACTATGCCTTGCCGAAAGCGTTACTATCTGTCGGCAACGTAGTGGCGGTTCCCAAGGCTTTCGTTGAGTTGGTCGCCGGCGTCGGGCCCGAATTTACAGGATCAGCTCAGCAGCGCGAAGGTCCACGCGATGGCGATCGACGCCAGCGCGGCTCCACCGGGCAACCACTGCGGCACGCGGTCTAACATGCGCCGGCACCAGGGAAGCGCCGCTGCTGCACCTAACAGGATGCCGACGACAAACCCCGCCACATGACTGACAAGGTCAACGTTCTCAGCTCCGTCCTCCGAGCCGCCGCCGCCCGAGCCGGTCCAGCCAAGCAGAATCACGCCTGCGACGAGCGGCCCCCAGCGACGTGCCCAGCGCTGCGGTAGCTGGAAGCGCTCACGCCAGGAATAGGCGGACATCAAACCCAACGCCGTAAAACACGCCGTGGAGGCTCCAACCGAGCGATGATCCGCAGGGCCGAAAAAACCTTCAAACAGGTTGGCGAGCGCGGCGCCGCTGACAATCAGGAACCAGGCGCTGCCGACACCGATCTGCCGTGCTGCGAGATAACCGAACCAGACACCGGCGCCGAGGTTGGCGGCTAGATGAGCGCCATCGATGTGCAAAGTGAGGGCCGTCCAGGCACGCCACAGTTGCCCACTCCGTATGCTCGCTGCATACAGGTCACCGGTATCGAAGGCATCCAGGCGCACGAGGCCTGCTGAAATGGCGTAGGCAACACCCATCAGACAGAGCACGTACGCCAGACAGCCCACCCAAGCATTTGGATACGAGCGTGCGGGAGGAGGGGGTGGCGGTACGGGACGGTTTTCGGACTCGTACTGGCGCAGTTGCGCCGATGCCCGGGGAGCGTCCGCCTCGCTCACCCAAAGAATGAAGCGCGTGCCGGCGAAAGTCACGACGCTCTCGATTCCAACAGCCATCAACACGAGCGCCCGCTCGTCGCACGCCCGCCGGCGCAGTGAACGGAACACCTCTACCAGAACGGGTGGATCGTCTACTTCGCCAGCCACTCGATGCCGCGCAATCAGCCCTGAGGCTGCTGTCTCACTCAATGATAGGGCAGCAGGCAGGCGAATGCGCCGTCTGCCTGCAATTACCAAGGGTAAATAGCAGGGGGCTTGACAAGGCGTATACCCTATGTAGACTTGCAACTATGGGTAAGCCGGACCGTAATGTGCGGATATCCCTCCAGACGCTACGGGTGCTGGAGGCCTTCCTCGAGAATCCGGCAGACGACCTATCCGGTGCGGATGTGCAAAAGCGCAGCGGCATCGCATCAGGCACGCTCTATCCCATTCTCCTGCGGCTCGAATCAGCGGGGTGGTTCGTCAGCCGATGGGAAGCGGTCGATCCCGCAAGCGTCGGCCGCCCGCGCCGCCGACTGTACCGGCTGACACCGAGTGGGCTGACGCGAGCGAGCGAAGTCTTCGCAAGCTTCGGCCGGGGGGTTCCAGCATGAACCGGCGAAACTTCATCGATATGTCGCCATCGACAGCGACCTCGAACATCTCGTGCGGATGGGCCGATGGGTTTTCTCGTCAACTCATACAGTCTGCTGCGCGAAGTGCGCCGCCGTCTCTATCTGAACGGCTGGAAGAGGAGTGGCTCGCAGACTTGCCCATGCGCCAGGGGCCAGTGTCACGCGTGCTGTTTGGACTCGGATGCTGTTGGGCTACCAGGGTGATTGCCCGAGAGAACTATGCACTCAATGTATCGGCCGTGAGCTCGGCTACGGGGAGCGGGACCATGACAACCTACCCTCAATACGATTCAACATTCTTCTCACGTCGCACGACCGCTCTTGTTCTCATCATCGGCCTGCACGCTGCCGTGATTTACGCTTTCGCAACGGGACTGACGCACCGGATCGTCGATGTTATTCCAGCATCAATGCAGACTACGTTTCTGCAGGATCCTCAGCCGCGCGACGACCCACCGCCGCCACCGCCACGAGTGAAGTTGACGCCGCAACGGATAGACATCATTACAACAACGCCGAAAATTGTAATCGACGAACCACCTGAGATTCGCGCGATCAGAGAAGTGGTCGCCCCCTCGCCCGACCCGGGGCCGCCGGAAGTTGAGGTGGCAGTGAGCCGCGTGTTAGGCGGCCCGGGTAAGGGATTCCCGAATTCGGACGATTATTATCCCCCAGCCGCAAGGCGTCTGGATGAACAGGGCAGCGCCACGGTGCAGGTCTGCGTGGACAAGGAAGGCAGACTTACCGCAAACCCGACCGTAACACAGTCCTCTGGCAGCGCTCGCCTCGACGCAGGTGCGCTGAAGCTCGCGAAGGCCGCGTCTGGCCACTATCGTCCGACGACAGAAAACGGCTTGGCCGTGAGCTCTTGCTACGGGTACCGGATCAAGTTCGACCTCAGAGATTAGAGCGAGCCCCTGCTCGCGAAAGCAGCTCGAGTTCCTTTTACAGGCACACGCGTCAGTCGACTTAGTTGAACCCTTCCTGACTGTACGCGTTACTCACTGGCGCATTGACCGACACCTGCCGCTGCAGCGGCAGGTGTCGGTCAATGCGCGCATCTATCAACGTCACATGCGTTAACAGGGGATAAGTTATGCAGTCACGACAGCTTGTTGCAGGCGTATTGCGCCGCAGTGCCATAGTAGTGGGTCTCTTGGCCGTGGCCGTCGCTTCGGCGTCGGCCGAGGAACGGCCGTTCATCCCGCGCCTCGTCAATTCCTCGACCATTCCAGCCAACGGCGACGTGAACCCGTACGGCGTCGCTTTCGTGCCCAAGGGCTTTCCGACCGGCGGAGCGATCGCTGCTGGGGACGTCCTGGTCAGTAATTTCAACAACAGCGCCGGCACCCAGGGAACGGGAACGACCATTATCCAACTGACCCCGACGGGAACGCTGGCGCCGCCCGGGAGCGCGATCACCTTCTTCACCAGCAGCCTGCCAGGTCTCAGCACAGCTCTGGGAGTGCTGCGCGGCGGGTTTGTCATTGTAGGCAACGTGCCCACCACGGACGGGACCTTCGCAACCATCGGCCAGGGGGCTTTGCAGGTGATCGATCGCAACGGGAAATGGCTGCAGACCTGGACCGACCCGGTATTCCTCGACGGTCCCTGGGATCTCGCCATCGATGACGATGGCGCCCTTGCGCATATCTTTGTCTCGAATGTGTTGAACGGTACCGTATCGCGGCTCGACGTGGCCGTGAATTACAAAGGCGTCACGCTCCTGAAAAAGACCACCATCGCGACCGGCTACACTCACGTGCCGAATGCCGCCGCGGTTGTGTTGGGTCCGACAGGTCTGGCATTCGACGAGGAGACGGGCTCACTGTACGTGGCCTCGACCGCCGATAACGCCATTTACAAGATCGCGCAGGCCAGCTTCAGTACCCAGTCTGTCAACCGAGGCACACTCGTGTCCTCCGATCCGCACCTACGTGGACCTCTGGCCCTGCGATTCGCGCCCAACGGGGATCTGCTGACAGCCAACGGGGATGCAGTCAACCCAGACCCCGAGCACCCAAGCGAGATCGTGGAGCTCACCAAGAGCGGTGAGTTCGTGCGGGAGTATGACGTCGACGCAAGTCAGGGTGGCGCATTCGGGCTGGACACCGTGCGTGACAGCGACCGGCAGTTCAATTATGCAGCGATCGACGATGTCACTAACAATCTGTCGGTTTACCGTCTGCGAGGGAACTGATGCAGATGCCTACTGGGAGTAGGTCATAGATATACTCGGGCCAACGCGCGAACCGTCCGCGCGTTGGGCCGATGAGTCGGGCTTCTTCGCTACGGAAGGCCCTAGGGAGCCTATCGCTTCCCGGCCAGCGCCTCTTCCAGCACCGTCGTCAGTGGTTTTAGAAAGAAAGACTCTTCCGGCATCACACGCGCCTGAATACCGTGTTTCTGTAAGGTCTCTGCAACCACCGGCCCGACCGCCGCCACCACAGTGTGGGAAAGTGCGTCAGTGGCTGTCTCCGCTGAAGCGACAGTGAATATACGTTCAACTTGGGGTGTGCTGGTGAAGGCGACTGCATCCACCTCACCTGCCTTCACTTGTTTCAGCAGT
>Ga0206967_1139_pt1 | contig 15138 bp, 15 predicted proteins | sample Alteio_BWOrgHeat_24_FD_153259 | JGI IMG/M metagenome (GOLD analysis project Ga0206967, IMG submission 153259) | Enriched cells from forest soil in Barre Woods Harvard Forest LTER site, Petersham, Massachusetts, United States -... | ecosystem: Environmental > Terrestrial > Soil > Temperate forest >...
GCCGGCAATCCCGATGTGCAGCCAAACGTCAACATCATTATCGGACCAGGAACCGAAGTGATCGCCGGCGAAGGGAAAATTGTTACTGCGGGTGGCATCGACGTGCATGTCCATTTTATTTGCCCACAGCAAATCGATGAGGCGCTTTACTCCGGCCTCACGACGATGATGGGCGGCGGGACCGGCCCGGCGGCCGGGACGACAGCCACGACCTGCACACCAGGGCCCTGGCACATGCTGCGGATGCTGCAGGCTGCCGACGCATTCCCCATGAATCTTGGCTTTTTCGGCAAAGGCAATGCGAGCTTGGCGCTGGGCCTGGTTGAACAGATTGAGGCTGGAGCGTGTGGCTTGAAACTTCATGAAGACTGGGGTACGACTCCCGCCGCCATCGATCGTTGCCTCTCTGTCGCAGATGACATGGACGTGCAAGTGCTTATCCACACGGACACGCTGAACGAGAGCGGATTTGTAGAAAATACTATCGCGGCCTTCAAAGGTAGAACCATTCACACTTTTCACACGGAAGGGGCCGGTGGCGGACACGCTCCAGACATTATCAAAGTCTGTGGTGAGGCGAATGTTATTCCATCTTCGACAAGTCCGACGCGGCCCTACACGGCGAATACGCTCGAAGAGGCTCTCGATATGGTTATGGTCACTCATCACCTCGACGCTCGCATTCCCGAGGATGTCGCCTTCGCTGAAAGTCGAATCCGCAAGGAGACTATAGCAGCGGAGGATATTTTGCATGATCTGGGCGCGCTCTCGATTATTTCTTCGGATAGTCAGGCCATGGGACGCGTAGGCGAAGTGATTCTTCGTACCTGGCAGACCGCCGATAAAATGAAGAAACAATTCGGCCGGTTGTCAGAGGAGACAGGCGACAACGACAATTTCAGGGCCCGGCGCTATATCTCGAAATACACGATCAATCCCGCGATAGCCCAAGGCATTTCTACTTATGTTGGCTCAATTGAAACCGGAAAGCTTGCCGATCTCTGTGTGTGGGATCCAGCCTTCTTCGGCGTAAAGCCTTCCATGGTGCTGAAAAGCGGCGTGATCGCTGCTGCAATTATGGGTGACCCAAACGCTTCCATTCCTAATCCCCAGCCGGAATATTATCGGCCAATGTTCGGCGCGTTTGGCGGCTGCATGATAGAAAGCTCGGTTACGTTCGTCAGCCAAGCCGTATTGGAAAACAGCGTGACCCTTGGACTTGCAAAGAAACTTCTGCCAGTCATGAACACGCGCAAAATCGGCAAGCATTCAATGAAATTGAATTGCGCGACCCCTCGTATGGAGGTTGACCCGGAAACCTACGAAGTGCGGGCCGATGGCCGGCTTCTCACCTGCGAACCCGCAAAAGTGCTGCCCATGGCCCAACGTTATTTTCTGTACTGAGGATGACAATGCAAAATGCTTCTATTCATCGCCCCGCTGGGCATTGGCCGAAGGAAAAAGCCGTAGGCACGCTCACTCTCGACTTTGACACACGCCATCGCCGCCGCATTCGCCTGACTGCAGATCAGGGTGAAGATGTCCTTCTCGACCTGCCGAAAGCCATCGCGATGGCGGACGGAGATGGCTTGCAACTGGACGACGGAAGGTGGCTGGAGGTCCAGGCCGCCACAGAGCCCATCGTCGAAGTCCGGCACAAAAATTCTTATCAGCTCGCGCGGCTTGCTTGGCATCTCGGAAATCGGCATTTGCCGACGGAAATTCGAGCCGACGTTCTTCGCATTCGCCCTGACCATGTGATCGAGGATATGCTCCGCGGTTTCGGAGCTGATCTCGTGAAGGTACAGGTCCCCTTCCAACCCGAAGGCGGCGCATACGGCGGGAACGGCCACCATCACGACCATGCCGACGGCGGGCACCATCATGAGTAACACGCAGTGCAGCCCCCGGCCCCTGTTGCTCTTAAGGTTGCAGAGCTGGCTTTCGCCCGCATTCCCCACCGGTTCTTACAGCTATTCCCATGGCCTCGAATGGGCCGTCGAAGCCGGACACGTAAATAACTCCGAAAGTCTAGTCGACTGGCTGGAAGCCGATCTGTGCTACGGCTCGGGAAGAAATGAAGCCATTTTCTTCAAGGAAGCCTGGCGCTGTACTCGAGATGACGATCGCGCGAGGCTATTTGAAATAGCGGAACTGGCGGCCGCCTTTCGCGGGACATCGGAATTTGCGCTTGAATCATCGCAGCAGGCGTCCGCATGCCACTCGATGCTTCGGCGTGTGTGGCCAGATCGGCTCCTAGACGCACTTTCGCAATGGCTTTCAGAGCGGCATGTTCCGCCCGCTCTATCCGTCGTACTTGGAGCTCGCTCTGCGAGGGAGGGCATTCCGGTTGGTCTCGCCTTGCCCGCCTATCTGCAAAGTTATCTCGCGAATCTGGTGACCGCCGGAGTTCGACTTATTCCGCTCGGTCAAACGGATGGGCAACTTGCGATCGCGGCGCTCGAAGGAGCGGTGCTTGCCACGAGCGCTCAAGCCAGAAATGCGACGATTGGCGATCTTGGGTCTAGCGCTTTCATGGTGGATCTCGCTTCAATGGCGCATGAAACTCAATATACGAGGTTATTTCGCTCATGACTTTTCTTGCTGGCACGAACTCCAAAAATCACCCATTGCGCGTCGGAATCGGCGGTCCGGTTGGCTCAGGTAAAACTGCCCTCGTGGAAGCGCTTTGCAAGCGGCTCCGGCGCGAATACGACATTTACGTGATTACGAACGACATCTACACGAAGGAAGATCAGCTCATACTTACGCGCGCCGAAGCCTTGCCTGCAGAGCGGATCATGGGCGTTGAAACAGGCGGCTGTCCTCACACGGCAATTCGGGAGGACGCTTCTATGAACCTTGCTGCCATTGACGACATGAACCAGAAATTCCCTCACGCGGAATTGTGCTTCATCGAGTCGGGGGGCGACAACCTTGCGGCAACCTTCAGCCCCGAGCTGGCCGACTTGACGATCTATGTGATCGATGTCGCGGAAGGCGAAAAAATTCCGCGCAAGGGCGGCCCCGGTATCACGCGCTCCGATCTTCTGATTATCAACAAAATTGATTTAGCTCCCCTCGTTGGTGCAAACCTCGCCGTAATGGAATCGGATACGCTAAGAATGCGCGGGACGCGGCCTTTTGTTTTCACGAACTTGAAGAGTGGCGAGGGTGTCAAGCAAATCGCAAACTTTATTATCGAGAACGGTGGATTGTCGAAAGCGGCTGCGTAATCGCCAAATCAGGCTGCTTGGTAAGATAGCCTAGCCGTAGTGTCCGCACTGCCGTGCTGTGTAAGGAAGAATCGTATGAGCATCATTTCTCGAGGTTTTTCAGGCCGCCGAACTCCCACGGATCTGAAACTGCCGCCAGGGCAGTACCTCACTAGGGACTTCCCAGTTTTGTCCGCCGGCCCGACACCAAACATCTCGCTCGACCAGTGGGAATTTGTGATCGATGACGGTAAGAGCGTTTTGCAGCGATGGGATTGGAAATCGTTTCGTGACTTGCCCGCCGAGAACATCACAGTTAACTTGCACTGTGTTACGAGGTGGTCAAAACTCGACACATCTTGGGAAGGCGTTGCCCTTGACACCCTGCTCGCCGACACAAAGACCGACGCTGGTTATGTTCTCGCTCGTTCGTATGGCGGCTACACCACAAATCTGCCCCTGAAAGACCTCTTAAACAAACAGGCTTGGATCGCGTTTCGATTCGATGGAAAAGACCTCGAGCCTGAGCACGGCGGACCCGCACGACTTCTTGTGCCTCATCTCTATCTATGGAAGAGCGCCAAATGGGTGCGAGGTATCACGCTTATGCACCAGGACAAACCTGGATTCTGGGAAGGATTCGGTTATCACAACTATGGAGATCCATGGCGGGAGCAGAGATACTCGGACGACCGGTGATTTGGCAAGTTGGGACGGTCGTTGCTCTTCACGACGAGACCGCGACAGCACGCACTATTGCGCTCCAAATTCCAGATTGGCCCGGTCACGTCGCCGGTCAGCATGTGGACCTGCGGCTTACGGCTCCCGATGGATACTCGGCAGTTAGGTCATATTCGATCGCGTCGGCGCCGAACTTCGAACAACGCATTGAAATAACTGTCGAACGACTTCCTAATGGCGAAGTTTCACCGTACCTGACACAGGAAGTGGCGTTGGGCGATCGTCTGGAGTTGCGTGGCCCTATCGGCGGCTGGTTTGTGTGGCGCATTCAACAGGATGAGGCCGTCCAGCTAATCGCTGGTGGCTCAGGCATCGTTCCGCTGATGGCCATGATTCGGTCGCGAGCTTCGGCGGGCAGTACCGCGCCTTTTCGACTGTTGTATTCCGTGCGCGAACCTGCTGCTGTCTTTTACCGTAATGAACTGCGCACGCTCTCTGACAGGGACCGGTCTCTGAGGGTGACCTATGCATTCACGCGGACTGCGCCGAAGGGTTGGCCGCGACCACCAAGCCGTGTAGATGCTGCTCTTATTACCGAAGCAACCTGGCCGATCAATCTGGGCCCGTCTTGCTACGTCTGCGGTCCTACTCCATTCGTCGAAAGTGTGACGAACTTTCTCACTGCGTCGGGCAATAACCGCGACAAGATCCGGACAGAGCGGTTTGGACCTACAGGAGAGCGGAGATGAGTTCACAGATTTCTTATCTTGACGGAAACGCCGCTGCAGGTGAATTGAGCAAAATATTCGACATCGACGTTGCGTGTGCGGAGAGCCAGTGCGCTCAAGGACCGCGGGCCGTCCGGCAACAGCGGACGAGATTGCCAAAGCCATTGTGTTTCTCGCCACCGACCGTTCCAGTCTTATCTTTGGGGCACAAATTGCCGTCGACGACGGCCGCACCGTTATTTGAAATATCCCAGCGATTCGACAAAGGGCCTGTCTGAGGATTGTCGCAATGCCCCTTCTCGTCACAAGCGCAGCGGGTGCCAATGGGAATGGATTTGGCGCACTGCTCGCCTTTGAATTAGACGGAACGTTCCGCGGACCTTTCGTTGAGGATGACCGCATTGCCGATCCACGTGGCCTTGCCGTCGATCCAAAGGAAAATTTGCTGTTTCTAAACAGTGGGGCCGACCGCGTGTTAGCGATTTCCACGGATGGACGGGTCGTCCGCGATACCGGCCGGATTGAAGGCCTGAACCCCGGCGGTGGGGTTTTGGGCCGGGATGGCCGTTATTTCGTGGGCCTGCGCGGCGAACGTACAATCGTTGCCTTTTCGACGAGCCTCGATGCTGCCCTAGAGCATGTGTTGCCACCCCAAGTCGTACCTTTTCCTCGAGGGTTTGCTTTCGGCCATGATGGCCGGCTTTTCCTCGCCTCGGGAATCGGCCCCGACGGGCAAGGCGATAACGCCATAGTGGCCTTTAGCCGAGGCACGCTCTCGCAGTTCTCTCGTTTGGTGGCGGATCCCGAATTGAGTCCGCTCGATCTGGCTATTGCGCCGAACGGCAACATCGTTGTGTCTAGCGAGCATCCATTCGGCGCGGTAGACGCGGTGACCAGCGTGCGCGAATACGATACGACGGATGGCCACTTGGTCCGAATTTTCTCTCCCAATGGGAAGGCTGAGTTCCGTAAACCGCGAGGCTTGCGCTTTGCTTCAAATGGAGTCCTCTATTGCGTCGCCCGCGACGAGGTTGTTGGCTTCGACTTCGCGAGCGGCGAATGCGTGGGGGCTGTCGCGCGACTGCCGCGATTGAATGGACAAGCCTTGGTTTTTTTCGAACTGAGACGTCCAGCTCCTAACGCCGAACGTTAGCGGGTCAATCAGTTTTCTTTCGAAACAGGAAGTACAGGCCGGTGTAAAGCTGGATCGATGGCAGGGCAGTTCCGTCGTGATAGACCGTAAATTGCGGTTCGATAAAAGCATTCACAATAACATCGCGACTTTTGGAGACCTTGGAAGCGTGGCTCGGATAATCTGTCGTCCACTTATCAAAATCGAGCGAATGTCGAACAGATTATCCGGGCCAGGAACGCCGTATACCGTAGGCGCGTGATAATTCTGAAAGTAGATAGCGTTCATGGGAGCTATCGGATTGTTGGCCTTCGCCACGTCCGACTCTGGAGGCCCTGGGGCGGAATCTTGGGAGCCCTCCGTGATCATCCGTTGTTCTGGCGGCTGCACGGGGCTAGCTTGTTGGCCCCACGCAACCTCGGTTAATGAGCAGATTAGTTCAACAACCAGAGCGCAAATGGTGATGCCCTTTGTCACGCTCATCAGGTCACGTCCGGTAGAGACTGCTCACACTTTCATGAAACTTCAGGGCCACGGGTGGCGCGGCATACTTGTCGGTCACAACCTCGATGTATGCACCTTGGCCGCCCTCAGAGGCGGTTTTAAGGGCCTGATCGAATTCTCCGCATGTGCTGACACGCGCCGTAAACCAATCGTCGCATCCAAGCGCCCTAGGCAAGTCGGCGTAGTGCCACTGAGCAAGATCGTTGTACTCGATGTTGGGATCATTGCAGAGCAGCCGTTCAATTAGATAGCCCGAGTTGTTGAGAACGAAGATGATGGGCTTCAGCCCTCGCCGGCCGAACTGACTGATCTCCTGAGCTGTCAGTTGATGGGAGCCTTCACCTGTAATCAGCACAACGCGACGGTCAGGCGCCGCGACTGCAGCTCCAAAGGCCGCCGGGGTCGCATATCCGATAGCACCCCACAACGTCTGGTTGTAAAACTTCGCGCCCTTTGGCAACAGTGCAAACGCCATTCCAAACCCGGAAGTCCCAGTCTCGGTAATGACGATATCGTTCGGTTTTATAAAATCCGCCCAGCGAGGATATAGCGCGTCTGCGGTAATCGGATCGCTGCCGGCGCCCTTTACTGGTCCAAGCGAACCAGGTTGAACCGGTGGTTTCTGATTTCGTTTCTGAACACGCCGCGCGAGCTCGGCGAGGACATCTTTCATCTCGACGTTGGGATAAACCTTCGTGCCCACCTGAGTATGATGGTGACGGATATCGATGGTCTTTTCCCGGTCAAGATGCGCTGTGAAGGCCCCCGTGCTGAAGTCCGTCATAATGGCTCCGATTAGAACGACAGCGTCGCATGATTCGACGTACTCACGAACCGCCTCGTCCATGAGCTTTCCTTGGTACATGCCAATGTAGGCTGGGTGTTGCTCTTCGAGTGTGGATTTGTCCATAAGCATAGTGGCGAAGGGAAGTCCGGAAGCATCCACGAACGCCTGGACGGCGTCCTGCAACCCCGCACGACTGGCCAGGACTCCTGGCAGAAGGCATCCGGTCTTGGCCGCGCTGAGAGCCACAATGATGGCGGAGACCGCCCTTTCCAGCGACGCGGGATCGCTCTTCGGTGGATCGAGTGGGATTGCACGGCTGACCACGGGCTGATTCGCGGCATCTGCTGGAAACGCCATATAGACAGGCCTGCGGTGGTACAGCGCCTCCGCGATCAGTCGCTCTGTTTCGTAAGCCGCGTTTTGGGGTGTCATGATGGCGCTGGCACAAACGACTTTTTCAGCCATCTTGTGGAAGAAGTCGAATTCACCGTTTCCTAGCGTGTGATGGACAAGCGCGCGCGCGGCTTGGGCAGGCAGATTTGGCATTCCGACTAGGTGGAAAACCGGCACATGCTCGGCATAGGCTCCTGCGATTCCACTGATAGCGCTCAATTCGCCTACACCGTATGTCGTGTTGAGAGCGGCGATGCCGTGAATGCGACCGTACCCATCGGCTGCATAAGATGCATTAAGCTCGTTGCAGCATCCGACCCAGTCGATACCGGGAAAACCAACGATCGCATCCTCAATGGGAAAGGCGAAGTCCCCGGCAACGCCGAAAACTTTGGTTATTCCGACGTCCTTAAGCCTCGACAGAACGTGGTCGATTACGGTGGTTGACCCTGTCTTTCTTGTTGGAGCCGGCGCGTGTGATTGTTCTTCGGTTGACGCTGCTCGCTTTGTGGGGGCAGATAACCTCGACACAGTCAATCTCCTTAAAGGTTCGATTTTTGAGGCAGATTTATGACAATCCGATCCCCCCGCTCTCGAGAATTCAGTTCTGCGAGACCACGTGATCGGGCTTCAATGGTGCAACGCCGAAATTCACACTGAAGCGTTTACACCAGATGGAAACGGCGCGGTACTTCGATAAATCCACGCTGGTGTCTAAGTCGTAGTTTTGGTCACCAATGTTCCCTTTAATGGGGCCCAGATCGATGAAGCTTGCATGTAGCGCAGTTTCGTCTTTTGCGTCATCGGCAGCAACCAAGTAAACGTGAACATTGGGGCCGTTGGAAGTTCTGAAATTCGTGAAGCGAAGGATGAGAGCGCGGTCTCCCGTGCGGTAAACGGTTGCTGTTCCCTCAGTAGGGTGAGCAATCCCGTAGAAAACCCCAGATTCGATTGTCTGTGTTGAACCGACGTTCGTCGACGGCAATTCTTCATGGACACGTTCATTGATGTAGAGCCGTTCAGGCCGAAAGGCATACCATGCGACGAACAAAACGACACCAACCACGGCAATTGCTATCTTCCATTTATTCATTTTCGTATCTCCTCTAGTTCGAAAACTACGACGAAAATCCTAAAGAACGGGGCAGAGTCTTATCCCCACGTCCCAAAGCGCGAATGGTCGTCCTGAAGGAGTGCTTTATCCAACCCCAGCGATTCCGATTCTTTGGCAGCGAGCGAAACTCTCTTGACGTCCTCTTGCAGCAAATAGAATGAAACTGCCAACAAGACGAGATCCTTCATAAGAAAACCGACGTGTTCGGTCATGGCTGGAAACCCGCCAGCAGAAGCCTCCCAGCCGTTCGGGAAAAATGGGATGATCGTGAATGTCGAGATAAACGAAAAACATGAACCGAGGGCGCCGAGAATTCCTGCTTTCTTGTTCCAGAAGCCGCAGAACAAGAGTGCCCCGAACAGCCACTCGGAAACTCCCAAGAACCAAGTGGCGCCTCGGATACCGAACACCGGATACATCCAGAAGATCAGAGGGCCATGGCTTATGTAAGGGATCAGCCCCTGCGCCTCGTATTGAAACCACTTCTGGTAACCGAAGAAGAAAAAGATGATCACCATCGATGCGCGGGCGAAATGGTAGTCCAGATCTTTCTTGAGGATGCCCACCCTAACCAAAACGTTGGTGATCAGATTCATCGTACCCTTCCTTGGTGCGTTCTGCATTTTTCAGCTGCGCTTTGACTTGTGCACGCAACGTTCCAAGAATCCCTCTACATCTGTGCTCCAATCCCAACAGCTAGCCTCGTATTTTGTTTCATCCTGCTCGAAGATGACGCTCTCGGTGTCACGAATGACTCTCCTTCGACGGAAGGTGTCGATGTGTCGATTTGAAGGCGTCGTTCCTTCTCACGAGCACTCGTTTAACCTGAATAGTCCCACCACCGAGCCCAGATAACCTGCGATTTCCCTCGCTGTCGGAGTCGTACAAACGGATGGAGATGCATTTGCAATTATAGAGGTGAGCAGCACTTCAACTGACCGGGCTGGGTATCGCAAACGATCGAGGGGCCGGTCATGGCAAGCGCTCCACCCGTCAAAGCAGGGAGGTGCACCTGACGGGGCACTGCTGCTCTTTCAAGCACTGCATCCAATCCGGCTGAAAGGATACCGACGCTAGTTCGGCAAGCCTCATCGCCTGTGTTCTGATCCATATCAGCAATTCAACCGGAGCATAAAGAGCTATTCGACTACTTCACTATGGAGGCTATAAAATGCAAGGAAAGCAACCCGCTTATTTCACGGCCTACCGAAGCATGAGACTAACCCGTGATACCGAGGGCGTGCTGGTAGGCGAGTTCCACAGCAATGGCAGGCCGTTAACCTTTACAGCTCCAGACCATACGGACTTTGTCGAGGCCTTTTACCGGATTTCTCAGGATCGGGAGAACACGATTGTGATCCTGACGGGTGCGGGCGGGGAATTCATCCCAGCGATCGACTTTTCTTCATTCGGCAATGTTGCCGACCCGAGTGTTTGGAGCCAGGTTCACGATGAAGGCGCTCAGATCCTTGAGAATCTAGCTAATATCCGCGTGCCGATGATCGCTGCGGTCGAGGGCCGCGCTCACGTGCACTCTGAATACGCGTTGCTTGCCAACGTAATTGTGGCGGGCGAAGGGGCGACCTTTAATGATGTGCCGCATTTCGCAGGGGGCATCGTGCCAGGAGATGGAATCTTTACCGCGTGGAGCTACCGTGCAGGGGCAGGAAGGGCGGAAGCGTTCCTGCTAAACCCGCAGCCGCTGACGGCGCGTACCGCGCACGAATGGGGAGTGGTAGCCGAGGTTGTGCCGAACGGTAAGGCACTGAGTCGGGCACGGGAGTTGGCAGCGCTGTACTTGAAGACTCCGGACGTGACGCGCCGCAACACACGCGTTCACTTCGTTCAGCCATTAAAGGAGCGCATCGTGCGAGAAGTCGGCTACGGGCTCTCCGTCGAAGGCGCTTCGGCAGCGGCCCTGGTCAAATTGATGCAAACCGCCCACTGAGTGCGCCCCGGCAAACAAGCAAAGACAGGAGTTCAAATCGCAATTCTGGGTGAATGAAAATGTCTGAGCCATTAAAACGTAAGCTTGCACTCGTCACCGGCTCGTCGCGGGGAATAGGAGCTGCCATCGCTATTCGCTTAGCCGCCGAGGGCGCTTCTGTCATTGTGAACTACTCGGCCAGTCTGGCACGTGCAGAAAAGGTTGTGAAGGAAATCCGCGATGCAGGCGGTAAAGCAGAGGCCGTGGGTGCTGATCTCAGCACCATTGAGGGTACAAACAAGCTGATCGCGTCCATCGACAAGGCTTTCGGTGGGTTCTTCGGAGGGCGTCTCGACGTTCTCGTAAACAATGCAGGAACGGTGATCCGCGGGCCGTTTATGGAAGGTGCGCAAGACTCATACGACAAGCATTTTGATCTCAACGTTCGCGCTCTCATTGCGTTGTCGAAGGACGCCGCGCGTCGGATGATTCCACAGAACTGGGGGCGAATTATCAATATCGGTTCCGTCTTCGGAGAGGCTGCACCCCTTCCCGGTGCGACGATGTATATCGCAACCAAATTTGCGGTTCACGGGTTTACACGCGGACTCTCACGAGAGCTGGGCGCTACCGGAATTACAGTCAATGGCGTGCAGCCTGGCGCTATCGATACTGAACTGAGCCCGGCCGACGGTCCATATGCTGAGGTGCTGAAGAAGCTGATGAGCGTTGGCCGGTTTGGCCGACCCGAGGAGATCGCTTCCGCTGTCGCATTCCTTGCTCATCCGGAGTCAGCATTCATCAACGGCGAGAACCTGACTGTCGACGGCGGTTGGAACGCATAGCCGTCGCATAGGTGCGTCGAATCGACCCTCTGAACGCTCAAGGAGATGAAGATGGCAGACAAATTCACCGGAAAAATCGCGGTCGTTACAGCGCGGTACGTGATCGGCAAACGCGGGATCATTCGTGCAGCGGATGTGAGCGCAGACTACACGATCCGACCTGAGCCTTCCGACACCCTCAACGCGTTGCAGGCACTGAAAGAGTGACGCCCGCCAGGTCGCCTAAATTTCATTCATCTAAAGTAGGAGGCATGACAACCATGAATACCATCCAAGGCAAGACTGCTCTTGTCACGGGCGCGTCGCGTGGAATTGGGCGAGCGACCGCGCTGGCACTTGCTGAAGCCGGCGCAAGCGTGCTTGTGCATTATCGTAGCGCAGCTGACCAAGCCAATGCGGTGGTCGCGGACATTCGCAATGCCGGAGCGCATGGTCATGCCATAGAGGCCGATCTTACGGCCGGGAACGGCCCAGCAGTGCTGGCGGAAAAGGTGCGCGAGATCCTCGTCGACGGGCGGCTGGATATCGTGGTGCTGAATGCCGGAATTTCGAAAACTGCATCCGTTGAAAAACAAACCATGGAAGATTTCGACAACCTCTTTTCGACAAACGTCCGCAGCCCGTTCTTTCTGGTACAGGAGCTTCTGCCACTGCTTGGCGAAGGCTCAAACATCATTCTCGTTTCCTCGCTTGTTGCCCGCGCCGTGCCTGGGAGTCCGGGCCAACCGGGTACGCCATTCATCCCCGCTTATGCATCCACAAAGGGCTCAGTCGAGACCCTCGCCAAACATCTCGCTGCGATTCTGGGGCCCCGCGGGATCCGCGTGAATACCGTTGCGCCTGGTGTGATCGACACGGACATGTCGAACTTCACCAAAACGGAGGTCGGTCGTGATCTCGCGCTTGGAATGCAGGCACTGAAGCGAATCGGCAAACCGGACGATGTTGCGGATGTGATTGCCTTCTTGGCCTCGGACGCAGCCCGCTGGATCACGGGCGCGAGCATTCCGGTGGACGGCGGATCAAAGCTTTGAACAGGTTAGCGAATTTCAGCTTCTTCCGGAACACACTGCTTACAACGGAGGCGCTCTCAAACAAACGAGCAGCTACGATCGCGCACGGGAATCCGCGAGGCAGCAAAGTGCGACCAGCGGAATGGCAGGGCTCTGCACATCATCCGAGGATGATTCTCTGCTCTGGGCGGACTCGCTCGGCTCTGGGTTCAAACCGACGTAGCTGTCGGCTCAGTTTTTATCTCTGGGCACAGTGCGTAGTTCCGACAGCTCCTCGTTGAAATTGAAGTCGGAGGGAGCAGCACCGGTGATCAACCGAGCGCCACGACTAAATGTCAGATCTTGGATTGCCCACTGAAAAAACACCAGAAGGCGACTCTGAAATGTGACTAGATACATTAGGTGGATGAATGCCCAGACGATCCAGGCAAGAAACCCTGAAATGCGAAGGTCGAAGACGTCGGCTACCGCAGCTGCGCGCCCGATTACTGCTAACGACCCCTTGTCAAAATAATGAAACGGGCGAAGTTCCGGCTGGCCCTTGATTTTTCGCAATATCGCTTTTGCCGCGTAGGTTCCTCCCTGCATGGCTACTTGGGCCAATCCCGGCAGGGGCTTGCCCTTGGGGTCCATAGCCGCAGCCAAATCGCCGATGACGTAGATGTCTGGGTAATTGGGAACAGTCAGGTCGGGTTTTACCTTGATTCTCCCTCCCCTGTCGGTTTCAGCTCTCGTGCGGCCCGCCAAAATTCTTCCCAATGGCGAGCCCGTGATGCCGCCCGCCCAGATTACGGTCTTCGCAGCGATCGAATCGGTTCGCTGGTTAGATTCGATCGTCAAACCCGCTTCGTCCACGTGCTTGACCATCGTTCCACAATTCACCTGGACGCCGAGCTTGGCAAGCGAACGGCTCGCCTTGTCAGACAAGCTTTCTGCAAAAGGCATTAATATGCGGGGCGCGCCATCTAACAGAATGATCTGCGCCTCATCGGGGTGTATGGAACGGAAGTCCTTCTTCAGTGTTTGCCGGGCGATCTCGGCTATCGCCCCAGAGAGTTCAACTCCCGTGGGGCCGGCACCAACGATTACGAACGTGAGCCAAGCGCGGCGCTGCACCGGATCACAAATGCGTTCGGCGACTTCGAATGCGTAGAGAATCTTGTGGCGGATGGCGGTGGCCTCTTCAATGCTCTTCAGACCGGGTGCGCACTTTTGCCACTCGTCGTGCCCGTAATAAGATGTCCCGGACCCAGCAGCAACAATTAGCGAATGGTAAGGAACGAAGGCTCCATCGGACAGAAAGACGCGTTTCGAATCGGGATCAATGTCCGCCACGGTACCAAGCCACACACGCGTATTCTTCTGGCGACTCAGCACGCCCCGCAGTGGGTAGGCGATCTCTCCCGGCGAGAGCGAGCCAGTTGCAACCTGATAGAGGAGGGGTTGGAAAAGATGATAGTTCCTGCGGTCGATGAGCGTTACTTCCACCGAACTGGAGTTCAGGTGCTGGGCCGCAGAAAGTCCCCCAAAGCCTCCCCCCACGACGACCACCTTCCAGGGTTCGTTCACCGGCCCCCTCCCAGCGGATGAGTCATCTCCGGCAGGAGCGGTTCCTAAGGCACCCTGTTCGTTCCGGAACGGATTTGTGGTTCTTAGATTCATGGTTTTGTGCTTCCTCAAAAACTCACTATCGCCCCCAAAGCAACGACCGTTCGACCTTCAATATCGAATGTCCACCCACCCAGTCCAATAGTTGAGGTTTTTGCCGGGCGCCGCCTGTTTTAGGAAGTCACCAGGAAAGAAGTGGCCGTACTCCGTGAACCAGCTCAGGTTGCGGGTCATTTGCCAGTGCACTTGGGAGGAAGCCTGGGTGGCGATATACCGGGCGTTACTGTGCAAGCCCGAAACGATTACCGAACCGCTGATATTGTAGAGTCCGTCGGCCGTGCTCTCGCGCCAGAAAAAGGCAGGGTTGAACACGAGAGAAACGGAGTGCGTGAGCTGAAGTTCGGCAGATGGCTGCAGCGCGATCAAGTTGCGCCGGGCGAAAAGTTCCGCGTAGCTGAAATAAGGGCCCTTCTCGTATATAGAATTGAACGTTCCAAGAGTGTGGCCGGATGGATTCTGATTCCCGCTGAAGGAAACCGCGCGAAGACCAAACCTCGGACTGAAAGGAATTGTGTCGGTGCGATAACCGGTCTCCGTCGAGACAGCCCAGGCGCGAATGTCATTGGAGCGAAAGGAGCCCCACTGAAAGGCAAGTTCGCCGTTGTAGTCCCAATGATCCGTGGTGCCCCAAAGCCGTGTACCGATGGTTTCCCTCTGTTCCCGGCCGGTCCCTTCGACGTTGAACGGCACACTCTTGTTATCGAGCCCCATATAGTAGAGGTCAACGTTTCCCTTGGGCAGTGGTCGAAATGGGTGAACCGCGTAGACCGTCCAAAAACCGCTTTCGTGATTGGGAGGATCATTGAAGTAGCCGGGATTGTCCAAGGTCGGTCTCACGGCGAGCAGATCTAAAGTCCAGTCCCCTTTTATCCAGGTAAGACGAACCCCATCTAGGCTGCGCCGGATATTCCGGCCGTCACGCGTCGAGACGAAATTCTCTGATCCGAGCGCGACCTCCTGACGTCCCGCTCGCAACGTTAGGCTGTCGTGGCCGGAATTCCAGAGACCAAGATCAACGAAGCCTTGGTGAACGTACATTTTCTCTTCGTCAATGAGCGGCCGTGGCCCCCCGTTCCTGCCGTCTTCAAGGCTGCTCGCCAGTTCGCCGAAGAAGCGGAAACGCTCGCCGAG
>Ga0206967_1090_pt2 | contig 15108 bp, 13 predicted proteins | sample Alteio_BWOrgHeat_24_FD_153259 | JGI IMG/M metagenome (GOLD analysis project Ga0206967, IMG submission 153259) | Enriched cells from forest soil in Barre Woods Harvard Forest LTER site, Petersham, Massachusetts, United States -... | ecosystem: Environmental > Terrestrial > Soil > Temperate forest >...
TTGCACCGTCCATGTGAACCAATATACCATGAAGACTAGAGCCGCAAGCATCGATCCGGTGAATAGAACTAGCCCAGGCCGGGTCTTTGATGCCCACATCAATATGACCCCGACGATCGGGACAACGACGAAGAAGAGCACAACAAACATGGCTTGCCACGGTAACGTCGGTACACCGACTCCCGTGTGTGCGAGGCCATGTGCAATGTTTATGAGCACATGCGCCACCATGATGATGGTAGTGAGAATAGCAAATGGCCGATTCATAAGTATGAGAGTCTCAGCAATACGCAATGGATTACTAACTCGGGACACCAGGGTACTTTAAGAGGGGATGAATGGACGCTTAAATATCACTGCCTTTCGGGCTTGTGGTAACTGTCGTGCGATTCGGAGCTTTCGTGTCCGGTGTGGTGCATTCGTATCGGTCAGTTGAGACGTTTTCGCAGGGCACGAGGCCTATCTCCCCGAAGAAATCCCATTACTAACAGCTATTGATGTTGCTGGATGCGCGGCATTTTGTAACATCCCGGGCATCGGAAATAATGTTTACTTGGGGAAGAATCATTCTACCTCTTGTGCGCCAGAGAATATTGTGTTGCTCTGGGAGTCATGATGACTAGACGCGATGATTTTTTGACAGCTCGGTTTGTCGAGCCCCACCCAGTTGGGACGATTAAGGACGCTGACTCTGGGAAAGAAATCCCGGTCTTCCCAAATCCACCGTTGAAGGACGTGATCATTACGATCAGGGACCGTATTGGGTTCCGTTATGAGAGGCGAGTTACAGAAAGAGATTGTGTCTCTCAGGCACAAGCGGCTGCGATTCTGGGGGTACCCGTAATGCGGATCAATAGATGGATAAATAGCGACGAGCTTAAAGAGACAACAAAGAGCGGATTTTCTGTCGTCCGGCTATGTGACTTGTATACGATCGCATGGAAATACGGAATCATATTAGAAACCAGACCGAAGGGACGATGGCTCGTCGGTTGAATGCGGGACCGTCGAAGATGCCAATACCACCGCGTGGAGAATGGGGCTATGCCAACGAAGGCCGAGTTGCTTGACGAAATGGAAACACTGCGTTCCAAGCTTGAAGAAGCGCAGGATGTCATCTCCGAAGCTTTAGGATACGATGACGATGATTCCATCGGATTTAGTATCATTCGCGAAGAGCATTAGCGAATATGTACGTGAGCACACGACGAATGCGACACCTCCTACGTCATGAGGTAGACAGTCGCCACAATTTCGGGCGTTTTTCAGGCGTTAAAGCAAAGGTCGCTCCTTCGGAGCGGCCTTTGTCTTTTTTTAAGTCGTGTATTCTCAACTACTTACGTTAATGGTTAGGGAGGGAATTGAACCCCAGATACGCGGATAGTGGTTATTCATGTTGCTTCCAGTGTCGGCAGGTTTGCCGAACTTCCATCCAAGTCACGTTTTAACCGGCCGGTTGTTCCTGCCAATTCCTTTGTGAGCGCCTGAGGTGCGTTGAGTTTCGGGCGTAACTCGGGCGCTGATATTGATGGCTCAGGAGCTTATTCAGATCGGTATTGTTTGAGCTTGGTGTCCTGGGCAGTGTGTACCGTATCGATGAGATAGACCGTAGCACTCAGATCATCGATCACATAATACATCCGGTAAGGCTGAACTAAGATGGAATGCACTTTCCTCCCATTATGGACGATGGCCACCGCGTGAGCGTCGGGAAGCCGGTTGAGCTGTTTGATCGCTGTGAGGATGCCCTTCAGTCAGGTTTTCGCGCTTGCCGGACCACTGTGGTCGCGTATGTAAAAAGCCGCTTCTCTGAGCGCGACCTCGGTCTCATGGGGAAATTCAATGCGATAGCGTTTCACCGATTTATTTCAGATCGATATCAAGTTCGCGAGCGATGCTGTGAACGGCTTCTTTTGCATCCCGTCCCGGTTGTTTCCCAATGCGCGTGATCGCCGCACTCCACAAATGACCACGTTCAAGCTGATGCACCATGGCGTCATACCGTTCGGGGCTCATCACGATCATGGCAGCTTCTCCATTTTGGGTGATGGTTTCGATCGCACCGAGTTGAATACGCTTCAAATGGTCGCCCGTATTCTGCCGGAAATGGCTCAGCGGGTAAGTATCTTGGGTCCGGTGCATACCTCTACTCCTCCATCTGTGCCTCCTGTGACGAGCTGCGTGGAGTGCTACTCACTCTCGAATCCGTGATTCGCAAACTTTAACGTACGGCTGTTTTCGGTCACTGTGCGGACGGTCTGATCCGATGCACCATCCGGAAGCGACGCTTCGATCTCTAGCGTGACGGTGACCTTCGCCCCGACTTGTCCCACAAGGTGCGCGATCACCTCGTCGGCGATGCGGCTCGCGTCACGCCCGGTGCGCGCTGGGTCGAGCAACACGGTGCCGTGGAACCGTCGAAGTTTGCGCTCTGGCTGTGGTGTCGGCGCAGGCCCTGGATCGGCACTGCGGTTCAGGTCAGGATCGAGAGCAGCTGAAGGTACCGGTGTCTCTGCATTCATTTGCTGTCGTGCCAGCTCTGGCTTCACAAGCAGACCCACGCTGTCAGCGGAAAGCGATATCGCCTGTCCACCACGCAGTCCCCGGTAACGTCCGGCTCCCCCGTCGTAACTGTCTGCATAAGCGAACGTGTCCTGCTGCCACGTGAGCAGTGCCACGCCATCACGTATCGCGTGCACTAGCACTTCGGATCCAGCGAGGCGTGGTAGGTAGAGATAGCGCGCAAAGTCCTCCACAAGCTGCCTCACGGCCACGTGATTACTTCGCCATAACGGCACCTCATCCAAATGCTTACGCAGAATCGTTGAGCCGAGCGATGTCACCAGCGATTCATCGCTTCGGAGTTTCTTGCTTGCCCGTGTCGCGAGCGCGTCGCCACCTGATAGCCGCATCAGTTGCCACGTGACTGGTGCTTGCGGATTGAGTTGTTCCGGTACTAACAGCCACTGATATGTCTCGGGGAGTCGCGCCGTCACCGCGCCATCTGCGGCCTGCATTTGCGTTTCCGCCTGCCGCACCTGGTGCGGGTCGAGATTCAGCGCCAACTTCTCCGTCATGATGGAATCCCACGCCAGGAATCTTCGCACCGCCTCATCCAGGTCCTGCAAACGCACCTTATCTGCCGCGAGGAAGACCAATGTGTTGCGATAGAGGCGTGGTGTGCTGCCGCGTGACTCGAGTATCGCCCGAGCCGCTGTCTCAGCTGCATTGCCGGGCTCTTTGCTGTACGCATACTCCGCGGGCAACACGACCAGCCGTGTATCGAGATCGTCGGGGACGTCGGCATTCGAGCGTGGCAACGGGTGAATGCGTGAGAAGTCCCCGGTTTTTCTCAAATCGGTGCGTAGCCGTGCGTCCAGTTCTTGTACGACTTTGTCTGGGTCGCGCTTGAGCTGTTCAGCGCGATCCTCCGCGAGCTTCGTGACTGTCGGCTGGGTGGCGTACCAGAAGCGCGGGCCATCTTGATAGAGATACGTCGCCGCCGCGGCGAGCCGCCGCAGCGCATCGCCGAACACTGGCGGAGACTCGCCGGGCATCACGCACCCAAGTTTCACTCGGCGATCCTCGATCCCGCGATGTGCCGCAGATGCTGTCGGCGCCGAGCCCAAGTAGATGGTTCGCGCCACTCGCCGAGTGGCTTGCACCTTACCAAGCGTCCCTGGCTGGTCAGCGTCGATCTTGAGCGGCAGCGAGCCTGATCCGTCTACGTCCTTCTCGATGATCGGAGCCCAGTTGTCCGAAAGGTAGCGCGTCAGTTCGGCTTGCACGCGCGCGTTGTCAATCGGAATAGTCGATGGCAGGATCAGCGGGTTACGATCGCCGTTCTCCCACAGATGATGAATCACCGCCGCCATCAGACGCAGCACACCGCGCGTGCGCTGGAACTTCACCAGTGTAGACCAGTCGGTGTAGAGCCGGTCGAAGATCTCAGGGTGAATCGGATACGCGGCCTGCATGCGCTGCTCATAGTCACCGCCGCGGCACTCGGGTGGGAACTCGGCGCCCTGAGCGTGATAGAGATCGGCGAAGGCCCGTGCGGTCACGTCGCGCTGTTTGAATGCGTTGGGTCCGTCGAGTGGTTCGAACAGTCGCCGCCGCACGATCTCGAACCCTTCCTCGGCAGTCGCCGGCCGCCATGACGATTCCACTCGTCCGACAACGTTGCGCAACCGGTCGAGTGCCTCGCGTCCGCGGATACCGCCTACTTCCACGTCGTCGGCCTGCGCGTGCGGCGACCCTGACATGTCAGAAGCTGGGAGCGAGATGACCAGCAAGCAATTGCCAGCGAGTTTGGCCGACTCGGTGAGCGCTTGTGCGAATGTGAACTGCGTCTCGAAACTCCCCGCCGGCAGGTCGGTCTGGTCGTGCAGTTGGCGTGCGTACGCCACCCACTCATCGATGAGTATCAAGCACGGCCCGTATTCCTTGAATAGTTCGCGCAGCACATCGCCCGGGTTCGTGGCGTTCTCATCGTCAGCCTTGACGCGCGCAAATGCCTGCTTGCCACCGAGTTGGTATGCTAGCTCGCCCCACAACGTGCGTACCACAGTCCCGTCTGATTTTGTGACTGGATTCCCAGGCGAGATCTTATTCCCCACCAACACCACCCGTTTTGCCTTAGGGAGGCTTTTCACGCCAGCTTCGACGAGCACGGCGTCTATGCCAGCTAGCTCACTAGCGTTCGCTCCCGAGAACAGGTGATAGAGCGCCAGCATAGAGTGGGTCTTACCCCCGCCGAAGTTGGTCTGGAGCTGCACCACCGGATCGCCGCCTGTGCCAGCAATGCGCTGTACGCCACCCACAAGCAGGCGCTTCAAACTCTCTGTGAGAAAGGTACGGCGGAAGAACTCCTTCGGCTTCTTGTACTCGTCCGAGCCCTCACCAAGGTGCACTTGCCAGAGATCTGCAGCGAACTCTGCCTGTTGGTAACGGCCGCTCGCTACATCGGCGTGTGGGGTCACCACCTCGCGCCAGGGCTTGAGCGTGCTGGTCGCTGTCGCTTCGATCAACGAACCACCAGCTTTGCGCTTCTCGCCGCGCACCTGTTCGTCGTATGTAAGCCGACGCAGCTCCAACTTCATCTTGCCGACCTCGTCGGCCTGTGGGGCTGAGATAGCGGTGAGGAGTCGCGCCATCGAGTCGAGTGCCCGGTCGGTGTCGTCGCTTGAGAACGGCTCTTGGTGCGCCCACTTGTTGCGGCAGTCACGGAGTTCTTGTAGTAGTGAGCGTTCGGCACGGCCTAATGTGCGACCAAAAACGTCGTTCCACCCCTCCCACATGAGCTTGAGGAGTGCTGCAACGTCCCAGTCGGCGATAGGCTTCTTCCCAACGATTCGGTCATCGCCGAAGTAGCCGCGTGCAGCCTCGGCTCCTTTTTCCTGGTGCAAATTCTTGAATTCGCGCTCGACGAAAGGGGCGAGCCCGACACGAAGCAGCTCCATCGCTTTGCCAATGCGTTCTTGATTGGTGATTGCCATCTTGTGAACCCTATCCGAGATGAGCGATATCGACGTCGCCCCAATGTTGTTTGAGGTATTGCGCAACCAGCCGACGATGGCAGTGGTGCGGTTGATCTTCGCTGCATAACAGACAGCCTTCAGCGATGATTTCTTTTGGAACCGTCTCCTCAATACGTCTTTGCTGCATGAGTGCAAGAAATTGGGTTTCGTATACTCCCCAATCGCCGCGCTGTTTTTTATACTCGTCCAACAGCTCCTGCGTCGGTGCTAATTCCGGAAGGTGTACGTATTCGATACCGCAAATTTCCTTCAAGAAGTAAGCGAGGTCACCTTTTTTTGCGAAACCGGAGAGCTGTGAGACGTTGTTCAGCCGGACATCCACAACTCGTCTCGTGCCAGAATGACGCAGCAGTTCGAAAAATTGGCCCGCGGATTTCTTGGTGAATCCAATCGTGAACACCCTCATGGTGTCTCTCTCTCTCCGTCGGCAGTCAATTTTTCATCGACGTAGGCCACTCGCTCTTCTTGTCGAGCGAGAGCCTCTGCGATTAATTCTTCTTTTGAGCGGAACAGATCCTGGTCCGGTATCCCAACTAAGTCGAGTAATCTCTTCATCGTCGCCTCATGCGGTTCTAAGCGGCCATCAGCCAGAATGTGTTTTAAGACAATCCCTTCGTCAGTCAGTGCACGTGCCACCAGTAGAGTTCGGTGACACTCAAGGGGTTCCTTCTCCGCGCACATCAGAGCTACGACGTGGTCGTTCGCGCCGCGGACGACACGCTCGATGCCAGTGCGAAATAGGTCCGTGCGTGCCAGGCGTGCGTATTGAATTCGTCCATTTTCGTAGCACGACTGGTCGTCCGAACGAGCACCTAGTTCGCGGCCTAGGAATACATACTTGATGGTATACGCGGCCAAATTCTTTTCGAGCGCGTCCCGGTTAAAGTGTGGATTGAAGCGGCTGAACGGTATTGAGCGCACATCGGCCAGCGCCGTAACGCCGTGTTGCTGTATCAAGGCGACGAACGCCTCAAAAGAGTGAGTCGAGTGCCCAATCGTGAGTACAGGATACTTCACAGTGTTCATGCTCGGACTTCCGCACCTTTCTCGATGATGGCTGCGACAAGTTTATAGCAGGAGGTATTCTGGTATGGTTCGCCAAGACTCACTGTCAGAAAGCTCTCGCCGATCTCGTAGTCACCGTTCGGCTTATCTACATACATCTGCTCGTATTTTGAATCGGTGACCCACAGACGGTATTCTATCCCCTTGTGGCGGAAGCGTGCTTGAACGCGCTTCCTCTGGTCGCCAAATGCCTCACTCGGTTTGAACACGGAGAGTGTTATGCGGTCCACCCGTATAAGACATAATGAGCTTTCCAATGTCTTGGCCAGTACAAGCGGTATCTTGTCGTTCAGTCCATGGTAGGTGTTATGGTCGTTGATCCACAGCAATTCTACCGGATCGGCGAGTCGCCGTAATGTGCTCCAATCAGCGAGCGCCGTCTTCTCCCAATAAGACTCAGGGTCTAGCAACCAATTTTCTTGCTGATAGCCTTTCGGCCGCGGAGTGAGGAGTGGCACATGGATGATGTCGAGTACGCACGGATTGCTCTTATCCTCGTATTGGCTTTCGTATTCCGACACCTCCTCGTGTTGCCGAATGCTCACCGGTCGAATCCACTTGCCGGCATTCCCTGTCGATGACAGCTCTTTGCCAGCGAAACAGTACTCTTTGTGCTTGCGTGATTTAGCGAGGCATACAATACGCTTGACGGTACTCATGATCTATGGCTCTTCTCCAAATAATGCCACTTGCTCAGTTTTCGGCTTGTCGTCATGTGCCAGCCGCATGATCTCTGGCCAGCTTTGCACGAGGCCGTTGTAAGCGAGCGCATCGGCTGCGCGTTTCTTGCGCTCACAGAGGGTATAGAGGCGGTACGCCAGCTCGCGGGCAACTTCCGCCTTTGCACCGAGCTTTGCGACGATCTCGCCAGCAGCGGTTTCGCCCCCGTTGGTGAGTACGCGGATCAGGTGGTGAACGATCTCCCAGGCGGTCAGGCGTGGGTCGGTGGCTGGGTCCCAGTTAGAGGGGAGTTCCTCGGGCCGGAGTAGCCGCACCTTGCCGTGTCCCGATTCGATAATCCCGGCTTGCTTGAGCGCATTCTCTGCGGTGTTGAAGCGCAGGAAGTACGTGTGGGCATCTCCGAATGGACCTCCGTCGAATCCGTGGTCACTGAACCATGCAAGCGCCCAGCGACTGTCGGCGTCGAAGTCGCTTTCCTGCTCGGCAAGCGCTTCGTCGAGTGTCTGGTTGATGAGCGCTAGCGCCTCACGTACGGTGAGCGACTTGCCCTCGGCGTCGAGCACGCTTGTATAGCGCGTGTAAACAGCCATACCTGGGCCGATGGCCGCCTGTGCCAGGTCCACCGGAGCGATGTTCCCACGCTGAAGGTGTGCAAGCGCCATTGGCAGCTCGGCCTTGAGCGTAGTGACGAACTCACGGCGTGTGGCATTAGGCGCGTCGACGAGGCGCTTGCGGCAGACGAGGACGATGCTGGAGGCGAGGGCGTTAGTGTCGGAGCCAATCATGCGATTGCTCAGTTCGGTGCGCATCGGCCATGTGCCGCTGATGGCGAACCCGGCTTCGATGACAGCGGCCAGGAATGTATCCCAGCCGGTATTCGTCGTGCCATCATCGCCGTCGCTCTCGGCCTGTTTGAAGGCGTAGTAGATGGTGACTGGGAAGGCCGGATGTGCCTGCTCGGCTAATCGGTGCATCGCCTGAGTCATGCCGTCCAGAAAGAACATCTCCGCGTTCTCTTTACTGCCATGGCGATAGGGTGTCGCGACCAACTCTTCGGTCTTGGGCACGGCGAGCGTGGTGAACAGCTCTGGGAGGATAGACTTTAGCGAGCGGCGCAGCCAGACATAGAAGAAGTCCGAGAGGTCAGCGTAACCAATATTGTCAAAATATGGTGGATCAGTAGAGACGATTTTGTCTGAGCTGACCTGCTGTGTCTGAGCGTCGTCCTGTCGTGCGGTACCGGCATCCTGCGCAGGAATGTTTTCGAGTGCCTTGACCATGTTCCCAAGGCTGACGGTATAGTCACCTGCAGCTTCCCCAAAGATGTTGTTCTCAGCAAAGTCCCAGAGCATGGGGATCGCTTGGCGGCCGAACAAGTTTCGGACCTGCGTTTTGGTGACTTCCCAGCGGCAGAGGGCATTGCAAATATCGGTGAGTCTACTCAACGCAATGCTCAGATAGACAGCGACTGCATCGGCGTAGGCGGTGGCGTTGATACCGCCGTCGCATAAGGGCTTGCCGTCCTCGGGCCGGCCGGCCGCAATGTCGTCGCGTTTCACTTGCTCACGCGCTTCCTGCACCAGGTCAGAGAAGGTTGTCAGCCCCACGAGCTGGCGAGGAGTAAAAAGATGGCCCCACGACGTCAGTCCATAGGGTGTGCAGTTTCCGCCAGTCATTCGAGTTGCGATCTGACCCTCGGGCTGCCACGTTGGTTCGGCTGTTTGCGCTACTGCCTGATGGTCGGGCGTCGGCGCGAGATAGACGCGCCCGCGCTCACCCTCGGTGACGATTGTCATCAACCGCATCCCTATCCGTCCGGCCTTGCCCTCGGCCTTGATATAGTCGCCGGATATGGGCGTGTCGGACATGAGGCAATAAAAGTTCGCGCGCGAGAGTTTGGTGCCGCTTTTCGTCCTCTCCATATCCTTCGGCTTTCCTACTTTCACTGTGAAGCGATAGCTGCCACGTTCGATCACGGGCTCGATATAGGCTTCCTTGCCCTCCTTGGTGGAGAGCATGAATGTCGAGACCAGCGGCACATCCACCTGCGCGAAGGCCGGATTCGGGCTCTTCACCGTGCGCGCCCAGAGCCAGGCGATGACGGTGAGCTTCTGACCAACATATTTCTTCAGATCAGGCCGCTCTTTCGCCATCTCGGCAGTGACCTCGATCTTCGGGTACAGCTGCCCGATGCGCTTCTCTGCCTCGCCACGCATCCACTGGCCGTAATAGCGTACATCTTCGGCGAGTCCCTGCGTGCCATTCCATTCCCGCTCAATGAACCCCGGGTCTCGCCGCGCGCCCGGATGTACTGGCGGCCGTCCTGCGAACTTGGGTGGGATCTCGATCATCGCCTTGTTGATGAGTACCGCCACTGGGTTAAGATCGGTGGCGTATGCTTCCAGTCCCAGCCGTTGCGCCTCCAGTGGCAGCGCTCCACCACCGGCAAATGGATCGTGGAAGGCAGGGAGCTTTTTTCTATCGAACAGCTCTTTTGCCCGTGGATCGTCGGCGTTCTCGGCGCAAGCCCGCCGCCAGCTTTGCCAGATCTCGTCGCGTGCTGTCTGTAAGACCGTCTCGTTGGTGGTGTTCTTCCATAGCACCAAGTCTTCAATGATCCGGAAGAGACGCTGGCGCTCTTGGTCGGCCAGCATGTCGTCCAGGGTCGGTGCCGGACCTGGCTCCGGAACTGGCAGACCGGACCCCTTAGCCCTCTCAGCGATGCTACACGCCTCCTCCCACAGCTGCAAACGACCCTTGAGTGCGGTCTCCGCCTTGCGACGAAGTTTCGGGTCCCCCCGGAGCACCTCCACGTAGGCCGATGGATCGTCCACCATCTGTGCAAAGAGCACTGCGCGCGCAGCTGCGAGCGGCCGCCGTGCCCACCATAGGTGCAGTGTGCTTGGGTGCCCGTGGCGGATGGACTTCTCCCGTGCGCAGGCTTTGTTGATGGCTTCCAGCGGCAGTGCGACTTCGATGAGTTTTTTCTTGTGGATCACGGAAGCGTTACTCCGGCTTTCCGGGCGACCTCGACTGCAAGAGCGTGGAAGTCGCGATAACAGTCCTGGACGGCCTTGGCGTGACCGCCAATCGCTCCGTCGGCTGGCGTGAGGAAGAACATGGGTTTGTGCGCTTCTTGGGCCAGAGGCATCAGGCTCCGGTAGTTCTTCAGCGTGGATAAGCAGTGAGGGTCTGAGGTTATGGTGACGCTTGCCTTCGGGGGCGTTTCCCCGAGGACCGCTTCACGGTAGACGCCTGGAATGCGGGCCATCCATTTCTCGTAAGCTTTCACCGGGCGATCCAAGCGGACGGCGTGTTGCATGACGACGTAACCAAGCGGGTCCATCTGGCCTCGCGGTAGATCTAGCCCCGCGGGACGTTTTCTGAGGCGCTCTTCCCATTCGATACGCCACGTCCGCAGACGAGGTCCGAGGTTCTGCAGTCCCTTCAGGGAGAAGAGATCTGGAGCGAGGGGGATCGCTACATGGTCAGCAGCGATCAAGGCTGCACGATTGATGGCACCGAGATTCGGGCCGACGTCGATCAAGACGATGTCTGCATCACGCTCCAGCGTCGCACGCGCGAGAATCTCGTGGAACGCTCCGATCACTCGGAAGGCTCTGGTCTTTCCCTCGAGGCAGTACGGCCACTGTTGGCTCAGCTCATCCTCAAATCCTGAGAGCGCGAGATCGCCGGCCAGCAGCCCGATCCCTTCGATGTCCTTGACATACGGATTTACGACCCCGCCCTCGCCTTCCAACAGCGGACGTAAGGGTGCTAGGACCGTTCTCCCTGGCATCTCGTCGGACCACAGCGATTCGAGACTATTCTCGTCCAGGAACATGGTCGTGAGATTGGCCTGCGGATCGAGATCCGCAGTGATCACACTGAGGCCAAGGTCGGCGTACATCCAGGCGAGGTGATAGACCAGTGATGTCTTGCCGACGCCACCTTTATTGTTGAAGAAAGCGATGGTTTTCATAGAGCTGGCCTCAGTGTGACGCCGACGTGCGACGGATTAACTTCGAATGTGAGCGGCGGATTGCCGTTCGCTTGTAACTCTCTGCGGGCCGTGGCGATACCGACGCCGAATCGCTGCACGAAGCCCAAGACGCGAAGCGCCTCAGCGAGGCTGGGATTGCGGTAGTCACTGACGCCGGGCTGGCCGAAGTTCTCCAGCGTCACGACACCGAATGGTCCTCCCGGATTCGTGATCTCGATACGGTCGTCGTACCATGTCACGCGTACCGGGGCATTTGTCGCTTCGTAACTGCGGTGCATAATCGCATTGCGTACAATCTGCTGGAGGGCAGGCATCGGGTAGAGCGATGTGCGCCGTTCCCGATCTTCGCTGGTGAGGTCGACTGCGATACGGTTGTGCGCACTGAGTTTTTCGTCCGTGCGACGGATGACCTCGGCCACGGGGCCATCTATTAGCTGTTCATCCGAGACAGGATCGGCCAGTTCACGGCCGGCGATCCGCAAAAACTGCACGTACGCTCCCGGAATGAAGTCACGCGTACGAGTACTCAGCACCAGGATACCGAGTACGGTTGGTGTGGGTGCGTCGGCAGCAACTACCATCTTGGTTGCCGCAAGGCGTTGCTCGTAGCTACGCTCGTTGGCAGCGAGGATGTCTGGTGCAAAGGCAGCCGGAAGGTACTCGTCCTCGAATCGCCGCCGATCCAGGTCGGTCACGGCGGCTGACAGTACTGGCCGCACGTCAAAGGGACGATCCCCATGCCGTCTCTTTTCGTTCAGGATCCGCTCGTCCTGCGCTGTGGCGATGGCGCGGCGCGGTCCGACGCGGATGTATGTGCGGCCCTTGAATCGAACCGGTGGGGAATCCGCTGGCCAAACGGTCACGACTGCCATCTCATGACCTCGCAGGGTGTGTTTCGTGACGGTGAGTGTGGGTGGTGGGACGATGTTGGCATCGGTCTTCATATTCGCGAGTTCGATCAGGAGGTCATCGGTCACGGTGAGCCCCGACGGATTGCCGTCGTCTCGGGCACCGATGAAGACGACGCCGGGGCGGCCGTGGTCCGGCAGATCGTTGGCGAACGCACAGATCGCCTCGCGGACTTTGTTCGGCGCATCGCCCTTGAGGGATTCCTTGCGCTCCGCGATGTCGGACTCTAGATCGGAGAGCATGCGTTCTAACTCGTGGTCACTATACGCGGTCATCATTCTCTCCTAGTGATTTCGCTTGCTTCTCGATACGATCGAGGATGTCCTTGCGTGCCTGCGGGTTTGTGTCTTCGAACAGACTCATGACGGTTCTCCGGCCCGCGTTAATAGGTCTGCGAATGGGAAATTGACACTCGCTCCATTGAAATCTGTTGTCACACCGCTTCGCTCAAAAGGGCGCCGTAGGTAGTGTACTCGGTGGCTCTCGTTGTCCAGGAATTCGACTAGCGCGAGGATGAAATCGTCGGGTTTGTTGAAGCTGTACAAGATCTCGTTTTTCGTCACGGTCACGGTGTCTGCACCGGACACGCGTCCTTTGACTTCGAGGAAGCGCAGTCGTTGAGTAGCGGAGATGCGGCTCTCGATGTCATAGCCGAGCTTCTCGAATTCGCGATCAGTCGGTTCGTGTCCCAAGGCGCGCTCGACTTCCATCACTATGGCGCGTGCGCGCGCGGCGGATAGCTGCGTGTCGACAGGGTGCAGGGGGAGCGTGCGTCCAGTCATCGCCGCAACGAGCCCTAGGGGAACGATCACCAGTCCGCCTAGCACGACCGGCGGCAGCGCCGAGATTTGGGCCTCACGGTCGAGCTCTGCAAGGCGTTTCTGCAGTCGTGACTGCAGGTCGTCGGCGCGGCGGCGGGCTTCCTGCGAATTGAGCCGCGCCCCTGCCTTGCCAGCCTGCTCCAGGAGCTTGAGTTGCTCGGCGCGATGGTCCCAGTAGGTGATCTCTTTGGTCAGCCGGTCCTTCACCGCAGCGCGGGTCTTTTCAATCAACGTCAGACGCCGGCCGCGCACTTCGGCGATGTGTTCGGGGACGATGTGCGCAATGGCGTGGTTCTGCGCCTGCTGCTCCAGAGTGCCGGTGATCCATGCGCACTCCGGCCGAGCAAGGATGTCCGCTACCGAAGGCTCATCCTCGGCGAGGGGACGGTAGTCCAAATATGGTGCGTAGTGCAAATGGTGAATGTCTCCACTGGTGTCCATCTCCACGTACAGCATCTGTCGTGAGATGGTGCGGCGTTCCCCCGAGGGGAGAAGGCTTGCGTCCTGAATGGTGTGTTCAAGCGTGAAGAGTATGCGCGGGGTCGTGCCGGAGTCTCGCTCGTCTACCAGGACCGTGCCGCGCTTCAGCAGGTCGCTGTGGCGCTCGAAGGTGAGGTCGAGGGTGGCGTCGAGGAGTGGCTGGCCCGGACAGATGAAGGCTGCCAGCGGCTGGCCCTGTGGCGCGACTAAATTCTTTTCGAATGTGATGCGTTCATAGCGCGTCAGCACCGGATCACTGGTACCGATCTGACGGTTGCGGTTCCGCACTGGGGCGGGGACGTGGGTGATTTCGTAGCGGCGCGGCTCGCGCTGGCGGATAGTACCGCCCAGCCGCTTGAACGCTTCAAGGAAGAACGACTCGATGTAGTGCGGCTGCAAACGGCGTGCATCGGCACGGTCCATTTCTTCACGCACGCGTGCTACGCGGCTCGAATCCATTACGTCGTGCGCGAGTGCTCGCTCCTCGATCAACCCTTCGAGGTGTGGTCTATCGACGCCATCCTCGATCGCGTTGGTGAGGCGCGCGCGCACCTCGGGCAGATCTCCGTAGCGGATGGCTTCGATCAGCAGATCGCGCAGCGATCGCCCCTCGAACTGGAGCTTGCCGAGCACGTCGAAGACTTGTCCACCGAGTGCCTTTCTGGCCTCCTCTAGCTTCTCTAACAAGCGACGGTAGACGTCGCCCTCGCGGGTCTCCTCGGCCACTAAATTCCACAAATGGCAGATCTCGGTTTGGCCGATGCGGTGGATGCGGCCGAAGCGTTGCTCCAGGCGGTTCGGGTTCCAAGGGAGATCATAGTTCACCATCAGGTGCGCGCGCTGCAGGTTGATCCCTTCGCCAGCGGCGTCGGTGGCGAGCAGTACCTGCACTTCTGGGTCGTGCAGGAAGCTTGTCTGCGCCTTGCGCCGTTCCTCGCGTCCCATGCCGCCGTGAATCAGTACTACTGCCTGTGGGCGGCCGAGCAGCGAACCGATTTGGCGCTCCAGGTAGTTGAGGGTGTCGCGATGCTCGGTGAAGATGACGAGCTTCTGGCGTGGCGAAGGGACTGGCTTCGGAATCGGACCAGCATCATAGGACACGACGGGCTGCTCGGTGACCTGGTCGGCCAGTGCCATCGGCGTGAAAATCTCGCCCAGTAGCTGTGCGAGTTCGCGCCACTTGGTGTCCTGGCCGTTGCGGCGCACCTCGGCGGCGAGTGTCTCAAGGCGAGCGAGCGTGGCGATTTCGATCTTCAATTCCGCGAGCGTCGCCGCGGCTGTGGCCTGGTCGAGAATCTCTTCTTCTGCCGTCTCGACTTCGTTCTCTGGTGCCTCTTCGAGATCTTCTACGTCGTCGGCGTCGAGCACGGGGCCGGCCAAGACAGGAGGGGTGAGCATAGCGCCACGATGCAGGAGCTCTAGCTCACGCCACCGTTTCTCCAGCCGTTCGCGCCTCCGACGGAGCGATTGGTAGATCGCCTCCGGTGAGGAGGCCAGGCGCCGCTGAAGGATGGTGAGCGCAAAGCCGACCGTCCCCGCCCGTTTGTCGTTTTCGAGTGCCTCGGCGCGGTTGAACTCCTGCCGTACGTAGTCGGTGACTTCCTTATAT
>Ga0206967_1140_pt1 | contig 14994 bp, 6 predicted proteins | sample Alteio_BWOrgHeat_24_FD_153259 | JGI IMG/M metagenome (GOLD analysis project Ga0206967, IMG submission 153259) | Enriched cells from forest soil in Barre Woods Harvard Forest LTER site, Petersham, Massachusetts, United States -... | ecosystem: Environmental > Terrestrial > Soil > Temperate forest > O...
TCGGTGACGGCGCTCAGCTCCGCCGTGGTGTAGTAGGTCTTGAAGGCCGCAAGGACCTCTTCCGCATCGTTGACGAAATCCAAAACGTAGGTGGTGTCCTTGCCTGGATACGCCCTGTTGAGGCGGGACAGGGTCTGCACGGCTTGAATGCCGGCCAAACGCTTGTCGACGTACCGAAATGAGGGCACCTGTCCGGCTACCGGACGCTGATCCTGTACTCGGGTAGAGTGACTATCGTGGTTTCGACTGCTCCTTCAACAGCGTCTTGAACTTGGAACTGGTGACAGAGTATTCTTCAAAGAGCCGGTGATATTCCTCAACGAGCCTCGGGCTGAGCTTGGTCGCTCGAGATGTATCCTGGACGCTCAGCCCTTTCGATTTGCAGGTGAAGACCTGGCGGAAATTGGTGATGTAGCGATCGATAGCATGCGTGCTGTGGTTGGTGAGTCGCACGGTCTCAGAGACGGTCTTTCCCTCCAAGAAGAGAAGCCTGCAGATCTCCTTCTTGTGGGTGAGCGTCGGCCCCATGTCGTGAATCGTCCCCCGTCTCGGCAGCAACTTGTGATGCTCGGACTCCCAATAGGCGATGTACTTGCCCACCGTGGTGGGCGTGGTCTTCAGCATGAGTGCGAGCTCTGCTGCGGTGACGCAACCGCCCTGGGCATCGACCTCCTGACAGAGCCTGGCGACCGCTTCGCGCTTGATGTCGCGCAGCCGCTTCCCGTCACGCCGTTGTCTCGCTTCGTCTTCAGCCAACAGGCTGACAATGACCGGAACCATGCGCGTCTTGGGGATGGTCTTGCCGTAGGAGGCCATTTCATCCTTGGCCACGCTGATCCATGTGGTCTGACCCTGCCGGAGGTTGGATGTCGCCGGGAAGAACTTGTGCACCATCTCGACGATGCCCTGGACCACTGAGCGGCGAGCCCGGTCGCCAGCCAGCTGCGGGAACTCGGTGACGAAGAAGGCTTCCAGGGCTCCGGTGAAGGTCTTTTGCGCCTGTGGGCCGTAGGTGTTGACCAGATATTCCTTGGAAGCGACCTCGTTGGGGAGCCGGCGGTGGACGAAGAGCGGATCGTTCATAGAGCCCCCTTTTTTCCGCCCGATTTGCGGGCGGTGGGGGTGTTCCCGGTCATTGCCTCCAACTCTTTGAATCGATAGGCATAGGCCGGATTCGCCTTGGCCTCCGCATACATGGCCTGGTAGGTCTTCACCAGCGTCGGCGAGAGGTTGGCAGCCCGTGCAATGGCGGTCTTATCCAGGTCCTTCATGACCAGCAGGGAGACGCGCTTGAAATCCTCGAGGTAGCGTTCGACCGCCTTCAGGCTGTGGTTGATCGCCCGGGCGACGGCGACCGGCTCCTTGCCCTCCAGCCAGTGCCGGATCGCCTGTGCTTTGTGGCTCAAGGTCGGTCCGATATCCTGGACGAAGCCACGAGTCGGCACATGGATGCCTTTGGCGCGTAACTCCTTGATATCCCTGCGGATCGTCCGCTCGTCGCAGTGCAGCAGGACACCCAGATCTTCCTGGGTCAGAACGCCACCCTGGTCCCGGGCCTCCTCGGCGATCCGCATCAGCTTGGATCGCCGCAAGGCTATCGCTCCCTGCTCGCGCAGAACCTCCCGGTCATTATCGACATCGATGACCGACAGCACGGTGGGAACCAACGGGCATTCGCTGAGCTTACGGCCGGCTCCGGCGGTGATGGACACGCACTGGTAGCGCACCTGGCCATCCTTCCAGGGCCGCTTCTCCCCGCCCTGGAAGTAGATGTCGTCCACCACGCGGGGGAGCACCTGGGCTTCCCAGCGGGTCAGGCCGGCTCCTTCCATGGCTTGGCGGATCAGCGTTTGATCCTGAGTTTTGAGGGTAAGCCGAGCATCGCATTGCGCGCCGCGGCTTTCGTGGAGGCTGATCATGGGGGTCCTCTCGTGGACTAGCGGCGTGTTGCCGCGGGTGGATTCACCCGAGAGGATCCCCGTTTTTTATGCCGTCGCTACAGCCGCCCCCGTGAGGGGCGGACATCTGTCCGTATCCCAACTCTCGACCTACAGCATGGCAAGCTGTCTTCGGTGTAGTGATACCAAGTATTTGCAAGCACTTATGACTCGGTACCAGCCCGGAAACTGGGATTTAGTTGCACCCTAGTTGCACCGGATTTAACCTGAGGCGACTGGAATTCGAGCGACAGCTTTTTTAGCTGTTGAGCTACAGCATTCTTTCCCCGTTAAAATTCCGACACGCAGACGAGAGGGAGCACTCCCATGCCCTTTTGGCTCCGCCTGGTGGCAGCAACCGTTCTCGCCCAGCAGAATCGCGAGCTGCTGGCTGAAATATCCTACCTCCGAGCGGAGGTGGACTACTACCGCGCTATGATGATGCCCGGTAAGCGCCGCCGCTTTACTGACGAGTGGAGGCGCCGTCTGGCTGAAACGGGGGCCGCCTTGGGGTGGCGTGCCCTTCATGCCGTAGCGACGGTTGCTAAGGCCAGCACGATCCGGCAATGGCATTCGCTGCTGAAGGCAGGCCGATTGCTGCGTAAACGGGTCGGAAGGCCACGAACAAGCCCAGCCGTCGAAGCTGTGGTGCTGAGAATCGCCCGGGAGAACCACTGGGGGCAGATTCGCATCTGTGGGGAGCTGTTGAAGCTGGGGATCGTCATGTGTCCCCGCACCGTGGCCGCGATTCTCAAGCGGAACGGGCTGCCGTCTGGACCCCATCGCTTCCGCACGGGGATGTGGAGGCCCTTCATCACCGAACATGATCATGAAATCGTAGCCACTGACTTTTTCACGGCGGATGTCTGGAGTTGGCTGGGCAAGCAGACCATCTATGTCCTGTTCGCAGTCCATTTGGGCAGCAGACGTGCCCATATCATGGGCGTCACTGACCATCCCAACGCAGCCTTCATGGACCAGGTAGCCCGGGAATCGACCTGGGACGGGAGTTGGATGCGCCAAGTCGGGGCCAAGCGGATCATCTACGACAAGGATACCAAGTACTGCGCAAGCTGGGGTCGGATCATGGAAGAGGGGGGCATAGTCCGGGTTCCACTGCCGGAGAACAGCCCCAACCTGAATGCCTTCGCCGAACGCTGGGTTCGAACCGTCAAGCGAGAGTGTCTGCGAAAGGTCAATATCCTTGGGGTTGGCGGACTGCGTCGAGCCCTGAGCGACTACGTTGACCACTACAATGCGGAACGACCGCACCAAGGCTTGGGGAATCTGCCGCCTGACATAAAATGTGCGGTAAAATCTGAGGAAACTCCACCTGCGCAGAAAATCGAGAATGTCGCTGTGGGCGACATTGGTTGCCGAAAGCGATGTGGGGGTGCGATTCGCCATTACTACAGGTCCGCTGCCTGATCGCTCTGGCAGGCCAAGTATCCTCTGGATGGTCACGGTCCATGTCATGCTGTAGCTGACTGGGTTGACAGAATCAGCAGCATGATACACATGCTAGGGAATGCAGTCCAGAGGGAACAGATTAACAAGTGACCGAACAACGGTCATGGTGAAGAGATCTCTAGCATTGAGGGGTTCGGAATGATCAAGAGGCGCAAATCGACACCAGCTCGCGATGGTGTTGTCGCTCGGGACCAGTGGGCCATCAAGGGTGCTCAGATCGGCAAGCGATGGCTGTACCGGGTCTGGGACTCGACTGCCCGGCGATATATCTCCCAAGCATTCGATAGCGATCCTGAGTTCGACAAGGACCGGAGAGAACTTGGGTGTGCTGCTGGGGATCTCTGGGCAAAACAGCAGCAGGCTCTCTTGACGCTCGGCATTGCAGCGGAAGGCCAATCCCACGCCCAAACCTCCAGTACCTCGGCGGTCTCATTGGAGGATTTGGGCAAGCGCTTCCTATTGGATCGAGAAAGCGCCGGCATTGAAAAGCCTACCGAGGAGTATCTGAACTCCGTACGGTGGACTCTGAAGAACTTGACTGATGCAGGGATTACTGATTTGACCGATGAGAATTTGCCCGATCGACTAACCGCGTGGTTTGGGCGCCTGCGTGCCCAGCGGCACGGCCAACAATCACAGGTCCCGGTCACGGCTCGCACGAAAAATGCCCACTTGGCCATCATCAATACCATTGCCAACTTCGGTGTAAAGCGACGCATCATAAAATATAATCCATTCCTATCGATTTCAAAATTCAAGGAGGGAAAGGCTAAGCGGCCAATCTATTCCATCTGGGATCTACGCACCATGGTCTCGGACCAGTACCGCGATGACCCCTGGTGGCCACATATCGTCCTTGCGGCCTATACCGGAATCCGAAGTGAATCCCTCCGCCAAGTCACGTGGAGCATGATCGATTGGGAGGCCAGAACATTTCGCTTTCCCAGGGAGATCATGAAAACGAACACGGAAGTACTGGCGCGAATCCAAGACGAGTTGCTGCCGTTGCTCATTGACTGGAAAAAAACGTCAAAACATGAGTTCGTTCTTCCTGAGTATTGTTCGCACGTAGATAGCGGACGGGCAAACATACTGACTCAAATGTACTTGGAGAAGGTCGGAATTCCAAGAAACAAGCGCAGTGTTCATACGTTTCGTCATACGGCTGCGAGCTTGCTGACGGCGACTGGGGAGAACACCAATGTGGTCATGCAGACCATTGGGCACGATTCTGTAGTAACCAGTCAGCACTACTCTCAAGGTGCAATGGAATTGAGAGATACGATTATCGCCGAACGCTGGGATAAGTCAGCATTTTACTTCCGTCGTGTGCCTCCCGGATTGGAGACCTTTCCTCTAGCTATCATGCGGATGATGGTCGATCCTGTCCAGAGTTCTCGTCCGTGGTGGACCTTTATCGTGCTGGCTGTGTATACAGGTCTTCCAGAGCGGGTATTGGGTGCCCTGACTTGGTCCATGTGTGATATTGCGAGCAACGTCATCCGCATTCCATCTAGGCTGCTTGGCGGAACTGACGAAAGGTCAATTCCCATTCCTGTTGAATTGGCTTCATTGATGAGCCACGCCCGCTTTGATCGCCAACGAGCAACTCTATTATCTCCAACAATGGCAGATACTAGCTCTACGGAAGTTGCTCGACGCATTCAATCGTACTGGGAGGACATTGGTATCAGCACCAATAATCGTACGGTAGCCTCATTTTGGAATACCATAACCTGTATGCACATTGCCGCAGGCAGGATGTCGCCGGATACTTGGAATGGACGATTGGGGACGCTCTACTCTAAGACGATTATAGAATTACGAGAAGAGATCAATGAGACTTCTAATCTGCTATGTAGATCCAGATCCGAATTCTAAATTACCTTAAAAGACGCGAATATTCAGATAAATTCAACACTTATACCAACGCCATACACAGCGAATTACCTGAAACATCGTCAAATTCACTCCGAATAACCATCATGACTTCCGACAAATGCGAAAAGTGGGAAATTGTGTTCTGAAATCGGTTAAGAAAGGCGAGGAAGTACTACTATCGAGATGATGAAGCCCGATTGGGAAATCTAAGAAGTCGTCATTAGTACTGCCAGTCGGAGGCTGAGAGTTGGAGCGTCATTTTCCGGGATGCGCGAGAAAATATGATTTGCATGCAGATCTGCATAGTTCGTAGAGTTACGAGATGACGGCATAATAAGCATCATAGAGCACGACGAATATATGTAATGAAGAATTGATTCATCACTTGATACTTCGGCATTACGGTTCGAGGCGAAATCCGCTTCACCGCGCTCCGCATTATGGCGGAGGTAACATAACACAGGCAGTGACTGCACTTTCCCAGAGTCTCTTCCGGTGGACGATGTACAGCTCAGTACTCGTCCTGGCATCTGATGCGCCGCTTTGAACACGGCGAAGGCCGAACGCAAGCATGGTGCCTCGATAGCTATCGAGGAATGCCACTTCTTCGATGGTGAGCGGAACATTCTCAATGATGCAATGACGTCCGCCGGTCAGTAGCTCAATGTCGTGTAACCGTTCGACCACCTGACGGCATGCGACGACAGTGCCGGCTACATCTCCACTCGCGACCGGTCCGGTCCGGTTATGCTCGGGCCGCGACAGGTCTGCAAGGTAAGCGGGGCAGGAGCGGCGGAACTGGCAGCGGGTGCATCCAGTTCCTCGGCGCATCAATCGTCCGGCATCGCTCTTGACCCCGATAGGCGCCATCGCGAGTACCCGCTCAATCGATGATCGAAGAGAAGTGCGAGCATCGTCGGTCCATTCCATCCGCAGGTCACCATCCGGATGACGCACGATGAGTTCTTGTACGGTGTATCCGATTTCTTCGGCGAGCAGCGCATAGGCACCGAGCTGGGCTCGAATCTCTTCCGGAATTTGGCCCTCCTCACCGATGCTGCCCGTCTTGTAGTCGATGATTGAGCAGTGATCGCCTCGGGAGACGACACGGTCCGGCTTGCCGATCAACTGCAGGGTGTCGCTGACCAACTTTCGTTCTTCTCTGACCCTGGTTTGCGACTTTCCTCCTCCGCCTGAGACAGCATCTGCTCGAGCGAGGACCAGCCTGACTGCCATCCGTACTCGGGCATCCACCACGGACCGAGATACGACCTGTGAATATGTAACGTTGTCACGATATACGCGCAGGCGATGGCATGCTGGCAGAACCTTCTGCATGGCACCGTCTATCGAATCTAGGATCGGCTGAGTGTCGCCTATCTTCGCTTTTGCGATCAAGGTCGCGTCTGCGAGGCAGGCGTGGACGGCGGTACCAAGTTGTGCAATCGGATGCGCAGGTAGTGACGTTGGATACTTCTCGGATGCGAGGATCGCTCGTAGCCAACAGCCGCCTGGTTCAACAAGCTGTGACGCCGACAACGGACGAGTTCTCGTGACGGTAGCTCCGAACGTCGACGCAACAGGGAAGTTCACGATGTCGGTCTTGCTCGTAGGAGCTTCTCGCGAACGAAGGCCGGACGACGAATCAAGTCATAAAGGGTCACCTGCTCGACGAATTCGGCAGCTCGCGCAGCGTTCGCGTACGTGTCGCGGTACACTTCACGGGCGGCCTCATCACTCCAGAACGGGTGAACGATTACACCGATGGCTGGAGTACCTTCGAGGCGGAACTCTCGGCCGATTTTCCGATTCACGATCTGCATGCCGTGTGCGTGGAGGGACTTGAGCGCTGACAGCGCAGTGTCGGCGAGACGATGCCAGTCTCTGAGACCTGGGGCAGTGAAGTCGCCATCGAGCCCCACGCGGAAAGCGCCATCGTCGAGCACGCAAAGCCAATCCAGACCAAGGCGCCAATCCAGCAGACCGTGCCACTGTTGATTCGAGTATCTCTGCAGACACATATAGCAGGACTCGCCGCATCGCAGTGTGTGTTTGTCGTCGAGGAATTGCATTAGCGGGTATCCATCCTTGTCGCGTACGACCCGACGTAGGATGCGCAAAATAAGTGGTGTACCGTCTGTGTCGTCTAGCAGATGCTCGCATAATCCTGATCCGTTCGCTAGCTCATCGGTTATCTGGATCATTGGGAACATCTCGTCGAAGCGAGGGCCCATCATCCTCGGCTCAAGGATGTCGAACTCTGCAGGATCAATGTCGAGTTCGCTGGCCACTGCGAAAACAAGCATGTAGGCGGCCGAGATCGCTGCAGATCGAGCTCCAGTTCTGCCTCTACCTATGCCGATTTCGAGGTCGATATCTGCAGATATGTCATTCGGGGCGAGATAGAGACCGTGCGTCTTTTTCTTCGATGCGAGGAAGAAGCCATTGAGTTCTGGGACGTTGCGATCTTTCCGGAAACCCGATGGTGCGACAAAAGCAGGATCGGAGTCGATCCATTGGTCCTTCGAAGAGGCAATCACCGAGTTACCCTTCGAGTCCCAGGTCTGTATCCGAGTGGAACCCTTGCTCACATTGAAGCCGCGCCATTGCGGGATCTGCAACGCAGCGCCCGGTACGGCGGTGTCGTCGAGCTGTCCGCGATTGAGTCGGTAGGTCGTCGCATCGAATGAGCCGGCTAGCAGCGCGTTCCATCCGGACACTCCCTTAAGCGCGGCTGGTTTCGCTTCGGCCATCGCCACACGTGGGACACCGCGCGGGACATTCCTGGCTCGCGGTTTGGGCACGAAATCTGTCCTGAAACCGGCCGGAACGACGCACACCTTCGCCTGATCCAGAGAAACGTCCTTTTGACAGCCGGGACAGGGAAGAATTCCACTGGTTCCCACGTCGACTTCAAGCCAGCCTGTGCAGCTCGTACATTGGACAAGGCTGAACCGACGCGCCAAAGCGTCCCCCAATGGATTCGCATAGAGTGTCTTCGGCTGGCCGTTGGCTTGCAGGCGCGATGGAATAGGGGCCGTGAAGCCGATGGCGAGATGTTCCTGCTTGTCTTTTACCAGCACTTTTCCGGGGGCAAACTCATGAATGGCCACGTCCAGATTACGGTCCATGTCGTCGATCCTCCACATGTCCCCCGCCATTCGCGTGAAACCCGTGAATAGATTCCTCAGGCGTGTTGGCATTCCGAACATGGGAAGATGGCCGAGTTCAGCAAGCGCTTCGCCAACACCGCACCCAGCATACTCGGACGCCGTCGTCTGATCGAACATCGCGATCACCTGATCGACAGTCATCAGTGATGTGAGATCCGAGGCATCAAGCTCAGTGTCTTTGGCCAGCCATTGCGATGTCCTATCCCTCGCACCGATCATGGTAGTGAGCGCATCTCGGAGTTTTGGCTGCCAAGTGGTCTTCTCGGTAGCATAGGTAGCTGCGTCAGCGAACTCGGCGTGAGTGTCTGAGGTCTCCATCCGGTCGCCGATCCAATTTCTGCCGCACTGCTTTCGCATATGGGCTATTGAATCCCATAGCCATGCCTTCAGAACGAGCCGTCGAGGTATGTTGGTCAACCGCATCGTTAGGAATGGCGGTGGTGGGGGATCACCGGTCATACGCTCTGGCTCACGGAAATAGTAGAGATCGTGGCTCTTGCTCCTGCATACCGTTTGAACATATGGGAATGACTGGCCACGACGGCCGGCGCGACCGACGCGCTGCTGGTAATTGAAGCGTTGCGGTGGCATGTTGGATTGAAAAACAGCCCGTAGATCGCCTATATCTACGCCGACCTCCATCGTCGTCGTAACGGAGAGGACATCTATGTATGCAACCGAGCGCTGTGCTTCTTTCTCAATTGGAATTTGGGCACCTCCTGCGCCAGCAATCTCGTCTTCGATGAAGATGCCCTTGAAGCGCCTCAACCGTTGATTCGGATCGTCAGTCGCTCCTGTCAATTCCTCGCTATGTAGTCGAATAGCCATCGACTTCTTCACGCGCTTCGCGAGATGATTCCGATCCCAGAGCTCGCCGACTTTGCGGTGCATATGCTCTGCAAGAGGGTGGTGGCAACGTGTACACCGATGGCCACCGAGATGCAGATGCACTCTTCCACACTTTTCGCATCTCCAATAGGGAGCTTCGGGGTCGTCCACAAAACGGACATGCAGGTGCTCTGGAGTCAGCAACCCGTGCTTGTGCCCATCCAAGACCAATGCCGATAGGAACTCCTTCAGACGCTCTTGGGAATGCACACCGAAGGCTTCATCGGCGTAACTCTTGACCTTGCCTGTGATGTCCAATGCCTGTTCCCATAGTTTCTTCTGGTCGTCATCCTCGAAATCGGTCGGAACATATCGGTAGGCATCAGCGCACACGCGCATGAGAGCGTCGAGAGGGGCCAATTCAGGACGCGATCTACCGCTTTTACGAGAAACACATGGGTAACCAAGGCCAGTCTCCTCAAGGGCGAAGTAAGTTTTACTAAAAAGGGTCGAATTGACGAGAGCGCTCAGCTCCAATTGCATCTCGGCACGACCGAGACGGAGTTTCGTCTCAAACGCTGCGTCCTCGCGCCAGAGAACCCTTTCCCCATCACGCGCGAACACCTGCAGCCAATGAAGCTCATGATCGCAGAAACGCTGCAGACCCTTCCCGTCGCACGGGTGCACCCCGAGTTTCGCCATCCGCTCAAGTGCTGGCTTCAGGCGTTGGCCGCGCCCGTCATTACCGACGTCGATTACGTGTGCTATTGGAATACAGTCTCCTGCGCCCGACTTGGCAGATGCGAGCTCATCCTTCGCCTCTTTCCACAGTTGGTGTGCACCTTCGAAGTTGGGATTTTCATGGTGGGGCATGCTTCTGCTCATCTCAGAGACTCGTTCCTGCAGTGCGGCAACATCGATGCGCTTTCGAAGCAGGGACAATCCCTCCTCTATGAGCACCTCTCGCCGTAGATCTTCATGATGCCGGCTCTCCAGATCGAGCGAAGCCCTCGCGGCATCTTGACGACTATCCGAGAAGGCGATCAGCTTCGCGGACTGCTTCCATTTTTCGCCAGGCTTCGCCGCCGTTCGATCTTCGAGACATAGGCTCGACATGAGCTCGCTCGCGAGGAGCTGGGACGTCTTCGCGAAGCCTACGCGGAAGTTCCGAATCGGAGACATTCGCTGATCAGCGGACTTCCTTGCGTGATAGCTCGTTTCGCAGAACGGGCACATGCACGGCACCGACGTGCCAGGCTTCGAGGGCGAGCGGTCTTTGTAGCCTGGCCAACGTTTTGTATTCTCTTGAGGGTCGTAGACCCATCCTGGAATTTCGTTCGCCGCATGTCCCCCTCTGGGGAGATGGCGCACTCGGCCAGACCGAGGATCCAACGCCGCCAGTTGCCATTTCCCCTCCCTTGCCAATTGGTGTGGGGCTTGTTGACCAATAGGTTGGAACCATTTTACGACTGGCCAAAAGATCGCGAAGTCGCGGATCGTCAGATCCTCGAATAGCTGTGTCTTTGCACGTTCAGGTAGATTGTCCGGATCCGGATCGGCCGGAAGCAATTCGACATCTTCACCACTCGGGCATAACCCTCGTTTGCCGCCGAGGAACAACTCACCGCATGCTTCGCAGTACAGAACTTCGAAGAAGCGATTCCCGGTCTCCGGGCTTGATCTGAGTCCTCGTTCGATCGATAGGATGGAGAAGAAACTCGCAACACGATCGTCCTCTGGTGTGGAGTCGTCACAGGATCGAGGGGACACGAACAATCCTTCGATAGCTCGGGTGAAGGCATGGACACGGAATGACGGCGCATCGAGAGGAGAACTTTCAGCACCGTTCGACAACCAAGGCAAGCTATCACCTATCGCGCGTACTCGTACGAGCATCTCGGCGAGTTTCGTGGAGTCGGACGAGCGAGGAAAGAGCTCCTCCGCTAGATGTACGATGGATCTCGGTTTGATGCTCTCGCCATCCCGGCAGGCATGAGCCATCGCCCATGCTGCGGCCGTGACGGCTTCCCTGACGAGTCCCCATCCTGTTCCGGCGTCGACTCCGAGGGCCGATGCGATCATGCCGAACTTCTGGAGTTCGCCCTGCTGCCAGTTCGATGTTTGGAGCAGTTGATCAAGTTCTTTCTTGGACGCTCGCAGTTTATCGACATCGATCCGTGGCTTCATGTCCCAAACGGGTGGCCCTTCCACAATAGACGAAGGCCAGAGTTCTCGGCGAGGCGCCTTATCACCTCCGTGCAGGCCATTGAGGCCAAACATGTCGTACAAATAGCGCGCACTCTTGGCGGAACGTTCATCATCGATCGGCAGCGATGCGCTCGAAGCGAGGATGCGAAGCTTGTGGCGCTGACTGTCATTGTCTAGGCCGAGGCGATGAAGTAGCAGCTTGAGAAGGAACGCTACTTCGGTGCCAGCCGTTCCTCGGTGGAGATGCAACTCATCGAGAACGAGGTAGAAGCGGGCTTCCTTCTCATCCGCAAGCCAAGCGCGCGTCTCGTTCCAGATCGGCTCTTCTACCTCTCTGGCGAGCATCGCATTCAGCATCGAGGTGTTCGTTATGAGAATGTCAGGCGGATCAGCTTGCATGTCCCATCTCGTGAGCATCTCCGCGCCTGAAAGCCGAGTGAAATTGAAGCGTTGATCAGGTGGGATGGCAGGATCGCAAGCGGCGGTGTAAGTTCTGTGCGAATCAACGAGTGCCCTGAACGTCTTTTCCAGTCGTCGTTCATGGCGAAGTCGCTCATCGCGGTCGCCATGCAGACGGGGGTGGTGTTCAAATCCGGTCTCTGGTGTCGCTGACGTATATCTCCCAAAGTAGATGCGATTCCCGTTTAGAACTTTTTCGCAAGTTGAATGCGCCTCGTCCGAGTCAAATGCTTTGCGCATACGTACGAGTTGATCCTCGACCAGCGCATTCATGGGATATAGGATCAGAGCGCGCACAGCTCGACGTCGGGATGAACGCTCATGCTGTCGCTGATATGCGAAGATGGAATGGGGGTGAGCATGCGCTGCCTTCAGCGAATCCCAGTCCTTGTATGGCTTTCCGTTTGCCGGATCCACCCACCAGTCCGCGCTCTTCGGACGCTCTCGCGGTGGTTTCCAGTCGCAACGTGATGCTTCAAGGACGATGGATGCTAGGATCGGGAGAAGAAATGACTCGGTTTTTCCGCTGCCAGTGCCCGACGTGACGATGCCAGGCGTTCCATCCCTAAGCCCGCGTTTCAGCATCGACTCCTGGTGAGTGTAGAGCTCGTAACGAGCTTTCGGTATCTCCACGCCCTGCGCTGCAGGAGACCCATCTGCTTTCGGCCAAAGGCCAGCGAGCGAGATGCGGACGAACGCCTCGCGTTCTTTGGACGTGAATCCGGGCAACACCGTTGACCCGACCGACTCCCCGATGAGGTCGTGCAGCGAATGACCCGAAGGCTTGAACCGCAAGATTGGCTCGAAGATCGGATCCCGACACAGCTCTCCGTCCTGTTCGAGGAGCTTCCGACGCGCTTCTTCGATGAATGGATGACGAATCCGGAACGCAGTGTCCAGATATGTCAGGTAGAAGTCGCGGATGTCTTGGAATCGTTTCAGTGGGTCGATCATTAGTCTTCTGTCCTCTTTGAATGGCGTCGAGCCATGATTCGTCGAGCGATGGAGGTCGGTTCTTGGAGGTGAGATGAAATCGAGACCGGCTGATATTCCAGAATCTTCGACTCAAGACGCTCTGAGATGAAGGGAAGCACTCGGCAGTGGAGCCACGCTGCATCGGCAGCTGCTTGATCGGGAAACACTGCACGGAAGCGCCTCCGATCACGCGCCACCCATAAACCAGATACGGCCACTTCGTCGAGAGAGGGCAGGGGTTCTGGCTCGGAATTCAAATCGGCAGAATTCCTCTTTGCGAACCATGCTAACGCTGCAGGAATGCAGTCTCGATCACTCGTGCGTGCCTCTCCTTCATCCGGGTCGCATGCAATCAGTGCAATGGAGTGAGGAAGTCTGACGTCGATCGGGAACATGGCTGTCCCGCCATAGGCCGTCGCAACGAAGATGCAGTTTTGGTGAAACTTCGTGACGGTCGGGGCACCTTGAGCATCCCTACGTGCGACGCACATTAGTTGAGAACCGCTGCGAGTCGTCAATCTTGTCAGCGGTTCGAGCAAAGTCGCGGCAGGAAGGCGATCGACTCCGTCCAGGACGATTCCGAAGATCCGTTCCGACGCGGCTGATTCTTCGATTATCCGCCATATGGGCAGGGCCGTAGCTCCATCTGCAGATGCCGCCGGAAGTTCAAGGAAGTCTTCCATTCCGAAAACGGTCGATGGAATCACCGCAGTAAAGAGCGCATCTCCGACGATCGGCTCCAACGCTTGATGGGCGCGGCGTAATGCGGCCTGCCCTGCTAATACCGGCAACGATCCGGCGAATACACATGCGAGGATGCTCAACAGCTCATCTTCTTGGCACCCCTGAGCGACTGTCTGGTGCCTGACAATTTTAATGATGTCGCAGGTCTCGCTCATGCGAATTGGGCGGAGCTGAAGTGGCTGCAGAAAGCAGGCAGGCTTCCTCTCTGCGGTCGATACTTCGCCAATTTTACCGTCCACCATGATGCGCTTGATGAGCGAACGAGCGAGGACATCATCGGAAATGAGACGGGACGGTCGTTCGATATAGCGCTCAACAGCTTTTCCGAGGTCGTCATCGAGGTCGGCAAAGAATCGTTTCTGACGCTGATCAAGTTCTTCTCCCGCTGCTTGCTTCTCTTCGCATTTCATCTTCAGCTCATGGACCAGTTGCTCCAACGCGATCTTCTGGGAGGAGAGCGCCTCCATCTCCTTTCGATTTACCCTGACGGCTTCATCGATCCTTGACCGGATTAGTGCTGCTTCGCCGGAGACGCGCGTTTCAATTTCTGACTTTGCCAATTCTTCGAAGAGAGGATGCTGCTTGAGCTCAAGGAAACATTTCTCTAGGAAATCAGCCTCACTATGGAGCTTGCTAGTCAGCGCGATGAGCGCCTGTTTTCGCCCTTCTTCGTCGAGAGCTTCCATGCCAAGCATGGAAGCTGAATTCAGTATTTCTATGTAATCTGAGCAGATAGCATGAGTGACTGCCTGAGCCTTCTCTACCTTCATGCCCTTCTTGTTCAGCTTCTTCAGGGCATGTTTCACAAGCGAGTCATCGTCCTGCACGCAAAACCGGCCGATCCGATCGGCCAGAACTTCGTCTGGATGCAAGAATACGATGCGATTCTGTCCGAGCGGAACTTCGATTCTCGGCAACTTCGACGCCGGGAAGACATTCAGGAATCCGGTTGCCATGGCACAATGCCATCGACCGCTGCTTTCCTCCTGCATTTTGCCAAGGTGAATGAGCGAACCACCCTCTTCGAATCGTTCCAGAAGGACAGTTTCTGCTGCGTGAACTCCAGCGCATTCGATGCCGGGGCCGATGAGCATCTGTCTTAACTCGTAGGCGGTGACACCTACCGGTGCGGGAATCACGCGGATTAGCCGTGAAGTCTGCTTGTCGACGTGGCTCGAATCCGGAGACTTATCGTTGCCATAGGTCGGATTACTACGATGACTGACGACGTGGAATGAATCCTTTACAACATCTTTTGGCGGATCGTACCAGTACAGCTTTCCCTCCTTTGGGAATTCTCGTAAGACATCTGCCTGCTG
>Ga0206967_1141_pt1 | contig 14941 bp, 18 predicted proteins | sample Alteio_BWOrgHeat_24_FD_153259 | JGI IMG/M metagenome (GOLD analysis project Ga0206967, IMG submission 153259) | Enriched cells from forest soil in Barre Woods Harvard Forest LTER site, Petersham, Massachusetts, United States -... | ecosystem: Environmental > Terrestrial > Soil > Temperate forest >...
GGCACGGTCCGGATGCAGTCCGTCGCAGCAGCTTCCCGTTTCGAGATCGACGAGCGGCGTCGAAAGATCATTGCTGCCGAGAAACCAGGCGAAGGCTCTCGCGGCGTCGTCTTTCCACTTCGTATCGCCGTCGGCGCGCCACGCCTCGAGCGCGGCCGAGATAGTTGCGGTTGCCTCGACGGGTTGCTGATCAAATGGCCGAGGGGGCTTACGCGCGTGACTGAAGCTATCCGAGCCCACTGGCCGAAATATGCCGGCATCGGAAACCTGTTGCAACATGAGCCAACGTAGAGTCCGCAAGCCCGAGGTGGTATATGCGGGCACATCCAACGCCGTGCCGGTCGCGATCAGGGCCTGGGACAGACGGGCATTGTCGTAGGCAAGTCGTTCTTCGAACCACATCCAATCGTCCGTCTCGACGCGAGACAGAATGGACATGAGCCTGTCTGCCAGGAGAAGTCGCAACCGGTGAACCCTGGAATTCTCTGACACCACCCGGCAGTGAGCGTTGAGTCCCAAAAGCGTGAAAGCCCAAGCCCGTGGTGAGTTGAAATGCTCCACGCTCGGCAGGGCGTCAGAAAACAAACTCACGGCCCAGCGTCGGCGTGACGTACTGAGATCACTGACAGCGCACTCGCCCAAGGCCCACAGAGCCCGTGCGTGGGAGTCCTCAGAGCCTGAGCTGTCGAGCCAGCGCCGCTCGAAGCTCATGAAATTGCGGAATCGCCCGACCTCTGGATTCCAGGCATGTTGTAAGAAGGCAGCCAGCGTTGCCGTCAGCGCTTCGGGCAAACGTGGCTCCTCTGTCGAGGTGAGGGCGCAAGCGACCAGTAGAGCGCGGGCATTGTCATCCACACAGTAACCGTGTGACCGATCCGGGACCGAGTAAACCGCGTGCTGAAGGAGCCCGGTGTCATCGCACATTCGCAAGAGATGACCAAGTTGTATCTGCGGCACGGGCGCGATCGTGACTGCTCGCGTATCCTTACGCGAAATCACCCGCAACGAATGCCCGTTCCTCGCACGCTCGAATGCGGAAAGATAGCGATGCGCGGTCCGCTCCCATGTCATCGAGCGGCTGCTCGCGTACGCGCGCCTGCGCATAGCCTCACGGCGGCCATCGTCGGTCAGCAGGCCCCCGATCTCGGATGCAGTCGTGTTCGCGTCGCCAAACGGGACTAGCACTCCGCGACCATCCGCCAGCAGCTCTCGCGCGTGCCAGTACGGTGTAGACACCACCGCTTTCCCCATGCCGAAGCTGTATGCGAGGCTCCCGGAAGTCATCTGGGCCTCATGCAGATAAGGTGTCACGTATACGTCACACATCGAGATGTATTCGAGGAGTGTCGCTCGATCGACGAATTGGTTGAGGAACAAAACGTGGTTCTCAACGCCGAGCGCCTGCGCTCGTGCCATCAAGCCTTCGCGGTATCGTTCGCCTTCATGACGGATGAGCGTCGGATGCGTGGCACCTAACACCATGTATATCGCGTTAGGACATCTGTCGAGGATCGAAGGCATCGCGTCGATCATCACATCGATGCCCTTGTTGGGTGAGAGCAGTCCGAACGTGAGAATGACAGGCTTGGAGCCGAAGCCGAGCCTGGCCTTGGCGGCATCGGGCTCAGTGAACGGAGCGTCGGGAATGCCGTGCGGAATCACCTCGATTTTCCTCGCCGACACGCCGTACACGGTCTGGAGCAGCTCCCGGCCCTTCTCGGCCATGACAACGATCCTGTCGGAAGTCTTGACGATGTTGGTTAGCACGGCGCGCTGTGCTGGTTGCGGATCGGCTAGAACGGTATGGAGTGTGGTGACGATCGGCACGGTCAGCCGGGAAAGGAGCGTATTGATGAGACCGCCGGCTACGCCGCCGAAGATGCCGAATTCGTGCTGCAGACAGACAACGTCGAACTTTCCCGTGTTCAGGAAGTTTGCAGCCCGCACGTAGTCTTCCACCAGGTCGTCTTTGATCTCAAACTGTACGGTCGCGGGGTAGTCGTAAGCCTGACCAGAGTCAGTCATCGCCACGATTGAGGTGTCGAGATCGGCCCGTGCGCGGGCGACGGTTTGCTGCAGATCCGTCGTAAAGGTGGCAATTCCGCAGCGGCGTGGCAGGGAATTACCGATAAATGCCAAACGGCGCAGTGAAGTCACTCGCGCGTGGCCTTGCGGGCACATTGCTCTTGCCGCACTTCAGCAACTGTGAGGAGAGTTTCGGTTGCGATGACGACAACGATGGGGTGGGCGGCATCCGCGGGTAGGCGCAGTCCATGGAGCTTCTCCCAAGCGCGAATGCGTGCGTCCGGCGCGCTGGAGCTCGCGCGCTGCTCGGCCTGCGCCGCACGCCGCTTCTCGATACGTGCCTCTTCTTCGATGGCTACGCGGGCACGATGCTCTCGAATGATATCCGCGCCCGTCGTGTTTGACGGATAATCCCGTGCGAAAAGCATGGATGTCGAAAACATTGGTTCCTCCTGGGCCGGACCGGCCGTGCAATCCGTAATAGGCATTAGACGAAGTCTGCGCCCCAGCGAGCGCTGCGTCCGTGCGGTGTCGCACCTAACACGAGAATTCTAACAACCGCGATCTGGCGCGAGTCGCCTGGCTCGGCGCACACTGCCTCTTAGGCGCCGTGGCGCCCCCGCTCTCGGCCGCTGGGGCGACCGGGAGTTGGAGTCGGTTAGCAGGCCTTGCGGCCCGCGATCATTACCGGTGCTCAGAAGCGACGCTGTGTGCCTCGATCGTTGCCGTTAGAGCGCTCCTTGCTCTGGGCCTCGTTGATCCGTAAGGGGCGTCCGTTGAAATCGGCACCATTGAGAGCCTGCATGGCGCGCGCAGCATCCGCATTTGCCATTTCTATAAACCCAAATCCACGCGGGCTGCCGGTCTCGCGGTCGGTGATCAGCGATAGGCTTTCGACCGCGCCGTGCTGCGCAAACAACGCCCGTACGGAATCCTCCGTCGCTGTGAAAGGCAGATTTCCAACATATAATTTAGTCATTCGGAGATTACTCACAAAAAAATACAGCAGCAGGAAAGTCCTGCATTCTGGTTCGAAAAGCTTACGAGGGTGACGGTCATCGGCAACGAGCGGCGCTAGAACAGCGCGATGCCAAGGGCGGACAAGCCGAAAGATATGCGATCCGTACACGACTCTACAGCAAGACGGGTGTCAGCGCTGATAATTCGCACTGCGGTCGCTGCAGCCCGGACTGCGCTACGAAATCGCGGACAATCGAGGTTCAGTTCGGGCGCGGTAGGGAAGTGTTGGGCTGGTGGGGATGGATATCGAACGCGATCGTCAACCGAAGGCGTCCGAGCAACGCAGAAGTCTCCGGCGACAGGTCCAGCCGGAAGATTCCGCGGGCGAACAGACTGACAGTCAACTCGGCGGTACCGCCGTCCGTGCTCAGCTCCTGGAGAAAGTCGTGAGATCGGCTTAACTGGGTCAGGGTCTTCAGAAGCACGCTCTCCACTGTCGCCCGCTCGGACGAGAGTTGCGGCTCCTCCATCACCCGGCCCGTCCAATAGCTTTGGTGATATACCCCCTCGACTTCCTCGCCGGCAGGGCCGCGGCGCGCTTCGCCCGCCTTCCAGGTGTGCTGCGGCTCGATACCGAGCGACTGGGTTATCGAGGATGGATCTATAGTGGGGTGACGAACGCAGAGAGAAATCGTGAACTCGTAGTCGTTCATGGGCGTCGCCTTAGCAAATAACGAGCTTGCCCCTCTTCTCGTTGGTCATTGCAGCAAGAACCTAATGATATGTTACGGTGAATTCGTAGTTGAGATGCAGCTGACAGGGCGTCCGTGTAATCCGCCGGTCGGGCCGATGACCCTGGCATTTCAGCGTCCCTTCGGCCTTCGACAGCCGGTCCGTAAGAAGGAGGTTCACGACGGCCGTGAGATCGAACCGTCCGTCACAGTCCGCATGCGGACAAGGGAGCTCGAAAAAAGCCCGCGCCGGTGGATGCAGCACGTGTGATTGGGATGCAGGAACGTTTGTCGTCGTACCGTCGAATTTCAACTCGAGCCGCAGTTGTTGAACCTTGGGAAAGGCTGCCCGCAACTGTGGCGCGGCTGCCCGATCGCGGCGCGCCTGATCGATATACTGCTGGCGCAAAGCGGCTGGACTGGAGGAGGGTAATCTCACGTTCCGCTCTCAGGGTTCGGCTCGCGAGGATCTGTGACTTTCCGCTCGACGACCTCCTCGGCCTGTTCGCCGGCAGCGGTCGGCTGGGCTGAGCGACGTTGCTGCTTGAATTTCGCCATGAACTCTCCGTAACTGCCGAAGTGGGGTCCTGGGCCGTGGCCATGTTCGGGCGGGCTGCTGCCAGGCGGATGTTGAGATGATGGAAAACGAGGCAGCCAAGGGATGCGGCCAAGCTCACTATACATCGGAACGAGTCCGTCGAATGGCCTATTTGCCGGCACCCGCGCGCGGTTTGGGCGCGGCCGATAACGCTCGCGCTCTGGCTCGAGGGGCGGGACAAAGAGCGCAAGCCTGCTGTGGCCGCTGGGCCAGAGCTCGGGCTGCGACTGCTCTACGTATGGACCTCGCGGGCGCTCACGTTCTCCAAAGTCGTCGCGGCGTCCGCGCTCTGTCCTAACTGCGCCACATCCGAAAGGCTGACGACGCCTTCGAGAAACCCTTGCTCGCTCAGACAAACAATCCGTGAGACTTGTAGATCGCTCATCAAGTCCTGCGCGACCCCGACTTCGTCGTCGGATCGGCAGGCTACGACGTCAGGCGTCATAAACCGCTCGACCGGCTGATCCGGACGCTCGCCCTCGGCAACGACACGTATGGCGATGTCTCGATCGGTAAGTGCTCCGACCACCCGCCCGGTCTCATCGCAAACCGGGAGGAATCCGATCTGGTCATCGCGCATGATCGTGGCAGCATCCGCGACCGTGGACTGCACGCTGGCTGTCCTGACGTTGGCCTTCATGATGTCTCGACAAAGCATGATGTGTTACCTCGTGTCAATTTGGCAGCACTGCTGTGCAGCATGCTACGTTCCGTGCTTATGGGACTCGTGCCGGCTCGTGCCTTCGACAGCCCACCTCGAGCGTCGCGGGTACGGTCAATGCTGCAGTATCGTTTCTAAAATGCCGCCTCTTCCTGCGCAATGAAGGTTCACACCCTCCTGAAACAGGGCTGCACTCTTCTGGGTTGTGCGGCTCGCTATTGGAACGCCGACAACGCCTCAACCACCGGCGCGGCTCTGGCGTTTTATTGTGCTTTTTCCATAGCACCCCTCCTGGTCATCCTGCTCACCATCGCGGGGTTTGTTGTGAGCGAAAAGGCAGTTTATGGTCAGATCGGAGCTCAGCTGACGACGCTCTTCGGCCCGGCGACCGCGAAAATTCTCCTTGAAGCCGTGCAGAGCGCTGGGCACAAACAGGGTCTCATCGCGACGTTGGTTAGTATCGTCAGCCTTCTCGTGGGCGCCACCACCGTGCTCGCAGCCCTGCAGGCTGCCTTGGAAGTGATGTGGAGGAGTGAGGTATTGGTCCGCACCGGTGTGTGGGGCTGGGTGCGCACGCGCCTGCTCTCGTTCGGTTTTATCCTCGCGCTGGGATTTCTCCTGCTGGTCTCGCTTACTCTATCCACCTCCCTGGCGAACCTGCGTGCCTGGATTGCTACCAGGTACCCGACTTTTGTGGCAGTAATCGGGGCTCTCGACCTGGTGCTGTCGGTTTGTCTCGTGGCAGCCTTGTTCACGCTGATCTACCGGTATATGCCCACACGTCGACTGCCCTGGAGACAGGTTTTCCTCGGCGGCTTGTTGACCGCTGTACTGTTTAATATCGGCCGTTGGGCAGTCAGCCTGTATCTGGCCTACTCCACACAACCCTCCGCGTTCGGTGCTGCGTCATCCTTTGCCACGCTTCTCCTGTGGCTCTATTACACCTCGCAAATCTTTCTCTTCGGCGCGGAATTTACGGTGTGTCTGGCAGGAGTGCGTGATGAGCGTTTCGATGAAAAGCCGGAACGGTAGCCAGGTTGGCTGGCGCACCGCTGTTAAACGATGCAGGAACAAGCCGATGCAAAACCTACTGCTTGCCGCCGCGATACCGGTTGCCGATCACTTTCATCCATCGACGAGCTCTCCGTTGAGGTGTCGAATACAATGGATGAGTCGGACCTTGGTTGCCTGCGCCACGCGGAAAGGAGCGGCTCGTGTGGTGGCGCAACTTCAGGGGGAGAGACCGACGCCGCAACGACTGACGTGCGTCGTGGCGCATGCGCGTTGATTTAATCGGAGTCGAACCCGAGGGCGAACGCGATCGCTGCCTCGACTTCCTTCATCCGTATCGAAGATAACCGAGTGATGTGGTTGCCGATCGCGCGTAAGGATGAGAACCGGTCTCCTTTTGTCGGGCGCTGTGAATGTATACCAGCAGATGTCGCCACGATTCACGGCGCGCCCCAGTCCCGTTCATCGAGCCAGATATCGAACTCGCCTGGTTTTACTGGCTTGCGCATATAGCCCTCCGCATGGCGCGCCTCTTCCTCTCGAATTCGAACCCGTCGGATCTCGGCTTCAAGTGCGTCACGAATGAACGCCGATCGGGTGGTATTCCGGGCCCGACTCATTTTGTCGACGAGCTTGAGCAGGCGGTCGTCGATCGTCATCTGAATGGTCTTCATGGATGTGGATAGTAATGTGGATAAATAGCACTTAACCATGCGGAACTTGAGCTGTGATCGCTCGCGTCAGTAGACTCGGTGCGTTGGTCCCAGTCACCGCGTCACAAGCGGTCCGGCTCATTTTTTGCCCGGGTTCGTATAGCCGGCATACAGGCTGTCGAACACGGGCGTCATCGCTTTCAATAGCGCGTCATCGTTCCGTTGCAGGGTGCGCGCGCCGGCCATGATGGTGGCAAACCCTGGCCCTTCGGCGGTTGGGAGACCCCCAACGTCCAAGTGGTGCACCAGAGCGCCCAGCCGTGCCAGTCCCAGGTCGGCTTCCAACCCGAAGCTCGCCAGTAACACCTCGAATGTTACTTTGGAGTCAACGTGCGTGAACTCCGCGCCATCGAAATCGAAGCCGACCGCGCGCTTGGGACAGTCCTTCGGTTTCTTGAGCCAGAGAAAACGGGCATCGGGGTCGATGAATCGGCGGATGAGCCACGCCGAGGCGACGCGATCTATCCATAGATGCTCGCGTGTCGCCCAAGTACGCTTTTGATATTCCTCGCGGTTTCGCTCCCGCAGTTTACGGCGCGCCGCTCTCGGCTCATCGGGCGCGAAGCGCGCATTGAGGGCCGCCTCCACATCTGCCAGCGCACTCTCCATCTGTTTGCGAGGCTCGCCGGCAAAAAAGTCCCGTGCAACGATGGCGGCTACTTCTCGACCAACACCGGCGAGCTGCTGGCGGGCTTCAGGTTCGTCTAGCTTTGGCAACGTGCCCTTGAATGCATCGAGCCTCTGAATAGCCTCGGCATACTCTGTCGTCCTGTCGAACAACGCAGTGAGCTCGGAGCTCTGCTCCGGTGAGTGGGCATCGAAGAACAACAGATGCGCGAGGCCTCCGGCCGCTCTGATCTCAGTCGCCTGCTCGTTCAGAGCCTCTAGCGACTCGTCCGAATTCGGAAGCAGGTACGCGCCATCACGGAGCAGCTCCGCACCCCCGGACTTCATGGTGCGCCATATGCGCATCCTGAGCGTCGGATTGTGGCCGGGAAGATTGGTGATGAGTAGCAGCCAGGCTGCCGTTGTGGCTTTCATGGCGACATAGGCTAAACGAAATCGGGAACGAGAAATCCGCCAAAAGGGTTGTGGAACGTCCTTGCCGTAGCCAAGGCCAGCGCTCGTGTAAGGGAGTCTTCTGTAGTATATACAACGTAATAGTAATATAATTAACTTTGATTCTGGGGCATACCGAACCGCGAACGTCTGAAGATCGACCGTGTCGCTTGTCCGTGGCTGGTCCTGCTCCTCTTAACCGGAGTATTTGCGGATGAACCATATAGCAAGCTGGCCGGCAGTGGTCGCCGCGTCTGTTATTGCAACATCGGCGAGTGCGGCCGATATTGACTGGTCCAAGGTGGATCAAGCTATCGGCAGAAAGGGAACAGACCAGCCAAGCGGAGTCCACAAGTTTTCCTTTCCGCGCTTCGATCTCAGCGTGACAGTCGACGGTGTGGCGATAAAGCCCGCGCTGGCGCTGGGCGGTTGGATCGCTTTCCTACCCTCAGTTTCTGGTGTGATGTTCATGGGAGATCTGGTGCTGACCGACACCGAGGTCAGTCCTGTCATGGCGCGTTTGATTGCCGCCGGCGTCGAGATCTCCGCGGTTCACAATCATCTGTTACGGACGTCGGTGCCAGTATTCTACATGCACGTTGGCGGACACGGTGACCCAGTAAAGCTTGCCGAGACAATCCACGCTGCTCTCGCGCTCAGCAAGACTCCGATGACCTCTCCGCCGCCGGCACCTGCGCAGACGGCGGCTTTCGAGTTTGACACGACGGCGCTGGACAAGACGTTGGGGTACAAAGGCACGGCGAACGGAAGCGTCTATCAGTTCAGCGTGCCGCGAGCGGAAGCAATCTCCGCGGGAGGTATGATCATTCCTCCATCTATGGGCACGGCGATCTCGCTCAACTTTCAATCTACTGGTGGCGGTAAAGCGGCTATCACCGGTGATTTCGTACTGCTTGGAAGCGAGGTCAATCCTGTTTTGCGGGCACTGCGTCAGCACGGCGTCGAAGTGACAGCGCTTCACAGCCATATGATCGATGACTCTCCACACCTTTTCTTCATGCACTTCTGGGCCAACGACGACGCGCAGAAGCTGGCGAAGGGTTTGCGCGCTGCGCTCGATCTCACGAACGTCAAGTAAGGGACCTGATGCACGGAGTTAAAGCGGGCGTGCGCCGAAGGCACACTCCAAACGGCGGGGAGCTATGAATACACCGGTCGCCACCATTAAAGAGTCGGGTCGTGTCGGGGAGCTCGTGCGCTACTTTCTGCGTCTCGGGCTCCTCGGCTTCGGCGGGCCTGTCGCACTTGTGGGTCAGATGGAGCGCGAGCTGGTCGCGGAGCGCGCGTGGCTGACGAAAGAGCAGATGCGCGAGGCAATCGCCGTTTGCCAGTCGTTACCGGGCCCTCTGGCGATACAAGTGGGAATCTTTATCGCCTACCTGCGCGGTGGGCAGCGCGGCGCATGGGCAGGCGGTTGGGCATTCATCCTGCCCAACTTTGTGATCGTGGCAGCGTTAGGCGCGCTGTATGTGCACTTTGCCGGATTAAAACCTGTCACGGCCATTTTTTATGGCGTCAGTCCCGCCGTCATCGCCTTGATCGTACATTCCAGCTATAGACTGACGAAGCTGGGTATGGAGGACAAGATGCAGTGGGTCCTCGCGGCGATCTGCTTTGTCATCACAGTCGTGGTGCAAGCCGAGGTAGCCCTGCTGTTCATCGGAGCGGGTATTGTCGGAATCCTGTACTACGGGACGCTCGCGAAAAAGGTTCGACCCGGTTCGACATTTGGAGTGGCCCTACCAGCCTCAGCGGTAGCGTCGACCTTGCCGGTGAGCAGCGCGTCTACCGTCGGGAAGCTTCTCTTGTTCTTCCTCAAGGCGGGCGCTCTGACATTTGGCAGCGGGCTGGTAATCGTTCCGTTTTTGCAGCAGGGTGTCGTGCAAGAGTACGGTTGGCTGACTGAACGAGATTTCCTGGTAGCTGTGGCCGTCGGCATGATCAGCCCTGGGCCGGTGGTCATCACGGCGACGTTCGTGGGCTCCCTGGTCGCCGGATTCTGGGGAGCGCTCGCGGCGACGGTCGGAATTTTCCTGCCGTCGTTCTTGCTCGTACTGCTGGCGGCTCCCCTCCTGGCTCGCCACCGCGCAAATACCAATGTACAGGGATTCATCAAGGGAGCCTACGCCGCTGCGATTGGCACCATTCTCGGCGCGTGTGTGTTGTTGGGCCGGATCGCCATCGGCGATTGGTTTACGGCAGTGATTGCGTTGGCTTCGCTGGCGGCGCTGTTTCGCTGGAAGATCAGTAACCCGGTGCTGATGGCCGCGACCGCGGTGGCGGGAATGGTTGCGTATCCATTGCTGCAGCCGACCTGGGTGATGGTGAAGTAGGCAGATTGCGGGTGAGGCTGTTCTGTCCATTGGTCGTTTGCCTTGCAACTTTCGCGCCGCCTTTCGCACGGGCCGATGCGGGGCCGCTCGCCGTTCAGTCAAAAATTGAATTGGGAGATGTTCAGGGTCGCATCGATCATCTGGCCATCGATCTGAAGCGCCAGAGATTGTATGTGGCAGAGCTGGGCAACGACACTGTGGGTGTCGTTGATCTGAAAGAAGGCAGGGTAGTGGAAACCCTTCGCGGGCTGAAAGAGCCCCAGGGGATTGGCTACGAGCCCACCACGGACACTGTGTACATCGCCAATGGGGAAGATGGATCGGTGCGCTTGTACAAGGGGGCGGATTTGACGTCCCTTGGCTCTATCCAGCTGGGTGATGATGCCGACAACGTTCGCATCGACGAAGCGGCTCATCGGGTATGGGTCGGCTATGGAAGTGGCGCATTGGCGGTCATCGATGCCAACAGTCGACACAAGGTGGTGGACATACCCCTGCCGGCGCACCCAGAAAGCTTCCGCCTCGATCCAAACGGATCAGAGATTTTCGTGAATCTGCCTCGAGGCAGACAGATTGCGGTGGTGGATCGTGCCGTCAACAAGCAGGTGGGGACCTGGAAGACAGACCTGTTGCTCGCCAATTTTCCATTGGCCTTGGATGATACAGGGCAGATTTTGTCGGTCTTTCGCTTCCCGGCCAGGCTGGCAGTCTTTCGCAAGCAGGACGGCCAACGACTTCAGGTGCTCAATACCTGCGGTGATTCTGACGACCTGTTCTTCGACCCGAAGCGTCACCGCGTATACATCACCTGCGGCGAGGGAGCCATCGACGTGTTCTCACACGAGGCGAGCGGATATCGGCATGTCGGTAGACTCGCGACTTCATCCGGTGCGCGCACCTCACTGTTTGTCCCCGAACTGGATCGGCTATACCTGGCTGTGAGAGCGACTCCTTCCACACCGGCAGCTATTTGGGTTGTCCGTCCCGAGGCCTAAAGTGATTGATGTTCTGCGGCGCCTCAGTTGAATCTGTACATTTGGAGGAGGGCGTGAGCGCGCGAAATGCCCTATAAATCTCAAACATGAATTGTCTTGGACGCAACCATAATCCTCGCCGCATCTTGCGCCATCCTTCGATGACGAATCCGCCACGTCTTCGCCATTGACGCTTTAGGAGTATGGATGGCGTGCGCTTTTCAGTCATCCAGCTGAAGCTGCGCTGTTTGCTTGCTCGGAGAGGGGGTATTTCGAAAGCAAGAATGTACGCAAAACGTGGACTATCTGTGCGATTTGGACCGGCGTAATGCAGCGTCCGCCCGTGGTGTAGCGTGGCCCCGCCGGCTGGAAGTGGAAAAGATACCCCTTGCATCGGGTCGAAATCGCCGACGCATTCAATCGCATGCACTTTGCTATCGTTACCGGGAGATTTGTGAGGCAGCACGTCGAACCGGTGAGAGCCTGGAAGGTAGTGCATGCAGCCGTTCTCAACGGTCGCCTCCTGCAATGGCATCCATACACTAACCTGTGAATATGTGAATCCCGCGTCGACCCTGTAAGCTTCGTCTTGATGCCAGGGGGTTGCGGCGCCTATGTGTGGTGGTTTTAGAATCACATGTTCGAACGACGGGACTGCACGCGGTCCCAGCAACTGGCGGGCAGCGTGTAAAGCGTTTGATCGGAACTCCAGGTCGCGCAGCTCCCGCGCGTAATCGATCGGGTTGATGATAGTAGGCAAGGTCCGCGGGGCGGCATCTTCTTCGTGACTCAACATGTCGTACTGGGCGCCTTGACGCCGTCCGACCCCCGTAGCAAAAAGTCGTGCAAAGATCTCCAGAAGGAGCGCAATCTCTGCGGGTGAAGTGATTCTCGGGATGGCGACGCAGCCGTCTCGATGGAAGATCCGTAGCTCATCGGGAGTGAGAACGGCGGTATTTTCTCTTTCTCGGGGGCGGAGCATCACGTTGGATTTTCTTTTTTTTTGCTCACGAGCGCCGCCTACTTTTAGCGCGAGAGCTTGCTAGATTCAATCTTTTTTTGCGGCTGCAAAGCTACATCATGGTGGCGGCGCTTCCTGTTTTTTTGCTCCGAGAATTTGGCTCTCCTAGTAGGGCCAACGATCACAGGTTCGATTGAACATAATTTCCTGCAGGTGCGGCCTGCAAAGCGTGCAGAAGCCGCTCCGTTTACCTTGGCTTTAGGCGATCCTACCAAGGTAGTATATTGGTAGTATGAAGGCGAAAACTTCCCTCACCCTCTCGGACGACTTGCTCAAGGATTTGGATCGCATGGCCGGTCCAAATGTCTCACGCTCCTCATTCATTGAAAGAATCCTGCGTGATTTTGTCGAGCAACGAGCTCGGCAGAGGCGTTTGGCGCAGGAAGTGGCGGCCATCAATCAGCATGCTGAGAAGCTCAATTCCGAAATGAACGACGCGCTATCGTTTCAGGCGAGGATGGACTGATTCTTGCGCAGAGGGGAGCTGTATCGGGTGCGCCGTCCGTCCGGTGACACGAAACCCGCGCGGTCATTCGTGATCGTCAGTCGACAGGCGCTGATTGACTCCAACTACTCGACCGTCGTTTGTGCCCCTATCTTTACCGAGCGGCATGGATTACCCACTCAGGTCAATGTAGGAGCCGAAGAAGGGTTGAAACACGATTGTGCTATTCATTGTGACGGCTTGATGAGCCTTGAGAAATCACGGTTGACGGATTACGTAGGTGAATTGAGCGAGACGAAAAAGGAACAGTTGGATAAAGCGCTGCAAATCGCACTCGCGCTGCCAAAGTAATTTGACGACAGCGCGCGGCCGGTTATGCACTGGTCATTCTGCGCGAGAGCATTAACGTACTATGGCAGCGACTGACGTGCGCTGTCGCATAACTCCTTGCCTTACTCAGTTAAAGGTCCAGCTATGCAGGGCACTTGCGCGCTTGCCTGATCTGACTTAGCGTCTCGCCTTCGAATAAGGTGCCTCGCCGAGCGCTACAGAATACTCGAGTAATCCTACTGCGGACAGAAGTTAAGGGGGCAAAATGAGATGTCAGCGCGCTTCACTCTCAATTTTAACGGCCTTTCTGCTAGCTTGCGCTTCAAGCGCTCTAAGCGCGCCGCAGCTCGACTTGGGAATGTGCATAGCGATTCATGATATTTCCCCGGCGACGATAGCTGCAGCTCAGTCCATCGGGGTCAAGTCGTTACGTATTGACATCCCTTGGGCGCAGGTGGAGAAAGCCCCCCGAAAGCTCGTGATCCCATCGTATTCCGAAGAGCTCGTCACCATGGGGCGTGCTGCGGGAATGGAGCCGCTGCTGATTCTGGACTATGGAAACCCGATATACGGGTCAGATAAGCCCCGAACTAAGGAGGCTATTGAAGCATTTGCGTACTACGCGGAAACGGTGGTCAATCATTTCAAAGGACGTGTTCGATACTTTGAGCTTTGGAACGAATGGGAGACGCATACGGGAGGCACCACCGCAGCTACCCCGCAAGAATATATTGCTTTTGCGAAAATAGTTTATCCCGCGATCAAGCGAGCCGATCCAAGCGCGACGGTCCTCATGAGCGGTATTTCCGATTTGGCGATGTCCGGCCTGCGGGACAATTGGATCGCGCAGTTTGTACGACTCGGCGGTCTTGCATATGTTGATGGACTCTCGCTCCATCCCTACACCGCGCCGCATGAGGACCCGAAACCCGAAGCCAGAATAGCCCTTGTAGATGCGATCTATTCCCTCGCCAAAGAGGTCAACCCGAGAAAGGATGTGCAGATCTACATCACCGAAATGGGGTACTACACATCGACCACCGCCGGTAGCGTTTCCGAGGAGCAGCAGGCGCAGCACTTAACCAGATTCGCCCTGCTCGCTTTCTCTAGAAGTTACATACACGGATTGTGGTGGTACCAGCTGAAGAATCAGGGCGCGGATTTGACGAACAAGGAAAAGAATTTCGGTTTATTCAGCGCCACGTTGACACCCAAGCCTGCCGCGAGAATGTACAAGGCACTGGCGCTTATTTTGAACAAGTACCCTGACATCGAAGCGCAGCAGAACGGTGATAATTATACGGTTTCATTGCGCAATGGCTCGGATCATCAGCTTGTAACATGGTCGGACAACGGCGGCAGCCGGGTGATGATCAGCCCCGCATCGGACCCGACGAACCAGCGGCCATTGCAAGATTTAGCCGGCACGGTAGGCATCCCGTAGCCGTCAGGAGGGTTGCGTTGTGCCAACTACAGGTATTCGACGGGATTGAGCTCGGGAGCGTAAGGCGGAAGGTATTCCAGATGTGCCGAACGAGGCAGTAGCTGAGCGCAGATTAGTGCGCCGGTTTAACTGCCAGCACAAAATTGGATGTAGGTCGAAAGCGTTGTAGCGCAGTTCGTGGATGATAGTTTATGTTCCAGGAAAAAGCGTTGGATAGAAAAGAGTCAATCTTAGTAGCAATGCCGCTGTTATATGGCGCCGTGCGGAACAAGCGCGGCACTACGGGGAAGCCGCATAAAGACGTGTGTTCTATCTGAAGGCCCGCACCTTGCACAATGTCCATTAGAATCCGAAGTGGGATGCCGCGTTCGCGTTTGGTCAGTCCGGGCCTGGATTTACGCCAATCTCCCAATGAAATAATCGGTTCGCGAATAACGATATGGCCGCCACGCTTGAGAGTTCGAGCTAACTCACCCACGACAAAGCTGACGTTCGGAATGTGATGGAGAACTCCCAGGCAGGTAATCAGGTCGACAACTTCATCGGCCAGCGGTAGCGCGCCGTTTGGAGTGGGTTTTATGTATGTTGCGGGAACTCCATGGACATGATCCCGTG
>Ga0206967_1142_pt1 | contig 14878 bp, 16 predicted proteins | sample Alteio_BWOrgHeat_24_FD_153259 | JGI IMG/M metagenome (GOLD analysis project Ga0206967, IMG submission 153259) | Enriched cells from forest soil in Barre Woods Harvard Forest LTER site, Petersham, Massachusetts, United States -... | ecosystem: Environmental > Terrestrial > Soil > Temperate forest >...
TATTTTATAGTTTCATAACCATCCATTTCTGGCATCATAATATCCATTAAGATAAGCTGAATATCTATAGTGAAGCAAGAAACGTAGTAATTCCACAAACGTGATTTTCAAAAACTTGTCTAGGCGCAGATGAACGACACAGTGTCATTAGGCCAAATAAATTTCCAACAAGAAAATCAGCAGATGAATCAATATCAACTTCTGATTTAAGCAATTTCTCGATCTGAGTGTGAATAAGTAAATTTCGAAATTTTGCACGCATATCGTCTAAAAAATCCTTAATGAAATAATCCACTTCTTTGTTATGAGAATGAATATCAACTGCAGTAGATATTAGAAAACATCCTCTAGAACGTAAGCCTGCAGAATCATAAAGTTCTAGAAACTGTGTGAAGAAAGCAGCGATGCCTTCTATGCCATTTGTTTTTGTTTGAAGTGGAATTGTAACTTTATTAGTTATATTCTTGCGAAAACGTTCCAGCATTGCGAGAAATAACTTGTCTTTTCCTCCATAATATTTATATAAAGCAGCTCGATTAAGTCCAGTGACTGCGGTAATATCATCTATGGATGTATTAAAATATCCTTTTTCCCAAAATAGATTCATAGTCTTGTCTAAGATTTCTTCGGATAAAGAGCGTTGAATAGCTTGTGCCATTTTTTAAATCCTAATTAAACTTGGTTATAATCTTATTTTTTCTGTTGCTTAAATAAATATAAATATTTTCCATATCCACGCTTTTTCATTTCTTCAACGGGGATAAATAAAAGCGCTGCTGAATTCATACAATAACGTTTATTTGTAGATGGTGGACCATCATCAAATACATGTCCTAAATGAGAACCTGCGTTTTTAGAAACAACCTCTGTCCGCGCCGGTAACAAACTAGTATCAGGACGCAAAATAATATTCTCGGGTTCTAGAGGTTTAGTAAAACTTGGCCATCCTGTTTTTGAGTCATACTTATCTAATGAACTAAATAACGGATCACCAGATACTATATCAACATAAATTCCTGATTTTTCATTATCCCAATAAGCATTATTATATGGGGGTTCTGTGCCTTGTTGCTGTGTGACTTGATATTGTAATGGTGTCAAACGTTTTTTCAAAATTTCATCGCTTGGTTTTTGGTAGCTTGTTGCTGCCATTCCAGAAATAAAAAAGACAGTAATTATAACTGTTGCAACGCTGAGTAAAATCGATTTCATAGAATAATTCATAATCTAATTAAAATAATTATCCAAAAGTAAATGTATATACTTCGAGTCCTGGTGAAGAAGAAATGACTTGTAAAATACCATTAGCAGGCTGGTCAAGAGCGATTGCTTCATACAAAGAATATTTATTAACATCTATGCTGCTATTAATGACATCTTTGCCTTTCTTATCCAGAATTTTTTTGCCATTTAACAATAAGTCAACTTTAATTGTTTTGTTGGTGGTATTCCCCATCACGATATAAACTTTACGTGCATGGAAATTAATTTCGATAGCCGCATTGTTTTGTTCTGAAATGATTCGATCAGGCATGATTTTCCAATTCCCTTGTAATGCCCACTCATCCTGAGATATTTTTTTAGGGAAGGAATATACGGACGACTGATCATTTGTAACTGTTTGTTGACTTGAAAAGTTTTTTGCGCGTGAATACCCTAAATAGGTCTCCTGTGTTGCATTTGTTGTAATGGGTTGTCCAAGAGTCTTTGTTGTAGTCAGTTCGTTTATGCCTAACAAATATCGAATATTATTTTCTGTGACATCATATTCACCTTCACCGAAGTGGGTGTAAACAATATATCCCTTTTTATCAATTAAATAATGCGCTGGCCAATATTGATTATTAAAATTCTGCCATGTAACAAAACGACTATCGAGAGCAACCGGGTATTTTATTCCGTCTTGCACTACAGCATTTTTAACATTGTCTAGGTTTCTTTCGAAATCAAATTCAGGAGTATGTACACCGATAATGACTAGACCTTTATCGTGATATTTACGATACCAATCATTTAAGTAAGGTAATGTCCTCATACAGTTGATACATGAATAGGTCCAGAAATCTATTAATACTACTTTTCCCTTCAAGTCATTTATTTTCAATGGTTCGGAGTTAATCCAGGCATCAATTCCATCAATTGATGGAGCCATGTATGGATTTGCTATGCCCTTCTGCAAACTAAGTGGAGTAGCATTATTTATTTCATCGGCATGAGCTATGCTAATTCCCCCTTCAAGATAAATCATATAACCAACACTCAAAATGATAATTGCTCCTAAAATCTTTCGATATAATGAGGTATGACGTTTTAAAGAACCAAACTTTTCCATGATTTTTCTCCCAAAGAGCGCTATCAATAGCATAGGAATTGCGGCACCTATTCCGAAAGCAACCAATGTTAAAAAACTCAAAAAATTTGTTTTTTGAATAACACTTTGAACAATAATGGCTGCTAAAATAGGTCCCGCACAAGGTGTCCAAATTATTGCAATTAATCCACCAAATAAAATCCCGCTAATTAAGCCTCCGTGCGGATTATTGGCTATAGAAAAAGTAGATCCGGTATTGGCTAGACGCTGCGTTAATTGACCAAATTTCTCAGTTAAATAGGTAGATAGCATGATGATTCCGAGTAAAATAAGAATGATAAAAGAAACATGTCGAATTAAATTTAAATCGATCCCAGAATATTGAACAAGTTTGCGGGAAAAGTAGGTAAATAATGCAAATATAAGGACAAAACCGATTATGATACCAAAAGGACGTTTTTTGCTACCAGTAAGCGATCCAGCAAGAATAATGGGCAAGATGGGTAAAATACAAGGAGAGATGATTAATGCAAATCCTTCAAGAAAACCTAACCCAATGTTTACAATCTCAGTTTGCATTAAGTAGATTCCTTGTAAATATGTGTTTCTTTAGTACTCTTTTTTGAAAACTGAATATTTTCGGACTTAGAAAGAAATAAGAATAATCATTCTATATCTAAGAATAATTATTCTTATACGGTAAGTCAATTATCCTATATATATTAAATTCTGATCACAGAACAATTCATTTTCTAACCCCTGTTACAGTAAAATCTACTTGCACATCATCCTTTACAGTTTTCGTATCTGACCATTCCCCTTGTCCTACACCAAATGCAGAACGTTTTATAATTGTGTTTCCTTTCATCACAGCTTTAGCTTGTGAATATTCTTCTTGGGTGAAAGTTAGCGTAACTGGTAGCGTTTTATCACGAATAGTGAGTTTTCCTTTTGCCTGAAATGTCTTATCTCCAGTTTTGGTAAAATTGCTTGCTTGAAAAATTGCTTGTGGAAAAACTTTCACGTTAAACCAATCTGGTGTTTTTAGCGTATCTGAGAGTTGATTATAAGAGTCAGAAATGGAGCCAATATTGACGATGATTTTAACATTACTCTCAGAAAGTTGATTGGGATCAAAATTAATCTCCCCAGAAAAATTTGTAAATTTTCCTGTTACTGGCGCGCCATTTTGAGTAGCAGTAAAAGAAAGAGAACTTTCATTGGGTACGATTTTCCATGAGGGTACCGCCGCGATACAAGCGACAGGAAATACAATTAAAATGAATATCAATCTTTTTAATAGATTCTGAATCATGAAGTATCCTTTTCATGGTGTAAGTACACAAATTTATTGATTACTTTTTTTGATCATTGCAGTCCATTCTTCAGGATTTACGAAAGTAGTCGTTCTTGGGCCCATTCCATCGAGTTGCATGATTGTTTCACCTGTTGTCCAAACATAATGATGGGCAAGAGCTGGAACGATCTGATAACCTCCAGCTGTTAAAGCTGTCGATGCTGACTTATCTACTTTATCCCCCATGCCAACATTTAATGTGCCTGAAAGAACAGTCACTTCTTCATCTGTTGTATGCCAATGTGAAGGTATAACGAAGCCATCAGGCAATTTAAATCTGATGGTGTATGGCTCTGTTTTACTTAAGTCGCCGCGAATAAGGGTAATCATCGCCCCTTTTGGAAAGCCAGGCGCAGGATGAAACATGACATCGGATGCTTTTAGTACGATCGCGCCATTACTGTTTTTATTCTCGTCGGATGCATACAGTGTGGGCATAGCAGCAATACTAGTTAGTAAAAGTATTGACAATGTAAACTTCCTTGATAAGTGCGACATGACAATTTCCTTTTCATATTGGGCAATTTAAGTTAAAAAATAATTTATTTCCATATTGCTGTATTAATAAGAGAACGTTGATTCTTATACTCAGAATATTTGTTCTTAACAAGTGAGTCAAGTAAATAATATTCGAAAATTATTAGAGAAGATATGATGCGATAAACTTGCATTTAAAAATAAATCATGTTAATAATTTGAACATGAAAATAATTACTCTTACGACTCAAATTAGAAACAACTTAATTGCGATAATCAGTCTAATTATTGCAATTACTGCGCTATCGTATAATACCTGGAGGAATGAGCAAACAGAGAAGAATAGAAACACACGTATGGCAGCTTTTGAAGTTTTAAAGGAACTAGGTGAACTCCAAATTATTGTTAATAATTCGCATTATCAACATGATAAGGCAATGGGGAATCCTTTTCTGGGCTGGGGTCACATCGCGATTATCAGTGATTTAGGTCAACTACTTCCTAATCCAGTCCCTAATCATGTTAAAACATTAACTGAGGTTTGGAGTAATAATTGGGAAAAAATCCCAACCAATGACTCAGCCATCGACAGCATTACCAATGAGATCGATCAATCAAGAGAATCTGTTTTAGGCGCACTTCGACAGCTGAAATGATTTTTGCTAACTATCAACTTGATTTCAGCGAAAAGCCGCTTTTCGCCATATTCAAGGCATGAAAAATATTTCATTAAAGGCATTGATATTCAATTAAAGTGAATCAGATTTGGTACAATATGATTTTCAGGTACGTTTTTTTAAAAATATTAATTTAAACCATATGCGGAAGATGTTGACTACATTGATTATCATTACTTGTAACCACCCAAAAAATGAAAAAATAGTGCCAGTAAGGAAAATTACTGGAAGAATAATAAATAATTATCCCATGATGAATTCTTTCGTTACCATTTTATCTTCCTCATAGGGACGTTATAGATATTATTTTATTAAGCTAGCACTGCTTTACGTTGTGGCATTGATGTTGCTGATGAAAATTTAACATTACACTCCATTGGGTGAATAGCAATGTTTGATTGATCGACTTCAAAACTAGCAAGAAGCCCTATTATTTCATCATCCACAATTTTAACTCTTATTTTAGTATTCTTATGACCAGAAAGAATAACATTTTTTAATGGCACTCCTTCTTCTCTAGCTACTATTAGCATTTCACAATTTTTACCAACCCATTTTTCTTCTTCATTTAATAAGTTGGTTTGAATATTTCTGTTATCTACATGAGTTAAAGAAATTTTATCTAGCCCAATAAATATTACAATATTACATGATGAAAAACTGTCAGTATAAAGACCTATCATACCACCAGGTAAACCTGCTTTTATCAACCTTGCTGTACGACCTTGGGGCACGTGTATTACATACCCTTTTTCTGAACTATTGGTTAGATTCTTTGGGGCTGATTGAATTTGTTTGAAATCAGCTTTACTTTCATTTATTGCAATCTTGCCAGTATGTTCTTTAAAATCAGCTGCGGAACTAGAAGGAACAAGAGACACATCAGCAACTCCTCTAGATGCGTTATTATCCTGTTGAACTACCTGAGAACCAACATTCGTAGCTGATGCATTAACTTCTTTGTTGACCTCAACCCGCTTCCGACTTCCTTTTTCTTTACTTTTTTTTACAGGCATGTGATTCTTCCGTACGATAAGGAATTAGCAATATAGCAGCAGACTCGATAAAGTCTAGACCCTTATCCTTTAATTTTTTACATGTAACTATTTTTATTAACAATAGAAGCTCCTATATTTACGTTTGGTGTCGGAACATCCACTGATTGAATTTCACTTGTAGCTTTAGCATGTAGATTTGGTTCAGTGACACTGATTGAAAACTTTGGTAAATTTGAAATAGAAGCTGGAGAAAGTTGACAAACGTTGGCAGTTGCTGCTATTGCTTTATGGTCAGCACCCTTGTCTAGTGCTTTAGATTGTTGAGCATTCGCTTCTGTTTGTATTGCTGTCTTTTTCTTTTTTTTCTTCTTCTTTTTCTTTTTGATATTGCTATTGTTAGGCGCAGCTTGATTTAACGCTTGCTGAATAGTGGTAGAATTTAATATTGCTGATGCAGTTGCCTTTTTAAAATTAACTGCAGCAGCATTTAGTAAATCTCTTAATTCTGGTTCACCTTCTTCATTAGCTAATTCAGCAGGAGTCCTGTCATGCTGACCTCGGAGAGTAGGATCTGCTCCTGCAGCTAATAAAAGATTAAGGGTGTTTTTAGCATGACCCCATGGAGTCGAAGTCATTGTTGCATGTAACGGAGTATCTTTTAATTCATCTCTAGCGTTTACATTTGCTTTAGCTTCAAGGAGAATTGAGATCATTTCATCATGGCCTAACGAAGCAGCAATGTGAAGAGGTGTACCTCGGGACATAAAAAGAGGTAAATGATGATTTTCTGTGTTTGCATTAACATTTGCCTTCATTTCTATCAACGCTTTAGCCGCATTTTTATTATTTAACATCGCTGCAAAATGCAAAGGAGATTCATCAGTTTTAGCATCGCGCATATTCACATCCGCACCGTTTCCTACTAACTTTCTTATCATATCAGCATCATCATCCATCGCTGCATCAAATAAAGGATGCTCACCTTTCTTTCCCTTAGATTTTGCTTTTGCTAAAACGGGGTTCTTCTTCATAAAATAGTTCCTTAGACACTTCGAAAATGATTTTGAATTTTAACGTTATGTGCATTAAAATGACAAGCAAATAAACTACTTATATGGGTAAATTATTATCTATATATTTATCTTCCTTTAATAATAGCTGCAAAAGTTTTCATGCTCTGGCCAGCGACTACCATATAACGTGGCTGCGCCATTGATTTTTCAGATCTCTTCGCGCGACGATCATCAATACTAAAAGCCATGACATACCCCGCTCTTTCTGCTTCTTGTTCCAAATAATCATCATATATACCATATGGCCAAGCTAATAAAGTAATTTGAATACCAAGTTTCTTTTCTAAGATATTTTTAGAATTAAAAAGCTGAACGTGAACAAGTTTTTGATATTCATTAAGTGATAGATGTCTTTTTTCTTGTTTAAAATTAGGGTGCCAGTAAGTATGTCCTTGAATATCAAATAATCCTGTTTTTTGTAACTCCTTCAATTGATCCCAAGTCATTGCATGAGGACCATTAGAAATAGTTGCCGGGTAAATAAATAAAGTAATTGGGATTTGATATTTATGTGCTATAGGCAACATATAGGTATAAACTGATTCCCATCCATCGTCATCTGTTATCACAACAGGTTTTACTGGTAATGATATATTTTTTCCTTGCAAATAACTGACTAAGTTTTTAAGCGGAATCACTGTGTAGCCATTTTCTTTGAGCCACTTAAGTTGGGATTCAAACTTCTCTGGAGTGATTGACATACTCCCTGGAATGGTTGGATTAAAATTGTGATATGTCAAAATAGGAACGCTGATTGCATTATCCGCTTGTGCGATAGAGCTAAAGAAACAAAATAATAGAAACAATGTATTGGATAATAAATAAAACATACGACGCATTTTCTACCCTCCATGATAGATAGCTACACTCTATTAAATCTGCATTTCTAGCAATCGCCCTTCTAGTTTAGCTTTTTCCTTGGTTAATTCCCACTTTTCTTGTTCAAGCAATTTAAATTGGTTTTGCAGAGTTATGAAATTATTTTCAACATCTTGTAACTGTTGTAATAATAACTTATTTTCACTTTTCTTATCGATTAAGTGATCCATTTGATCCTTCAGCGCATTTTGTATTTCTTTATATTGATGCTGCCAATGCTGACTTGCGTGAAAATTTTTATCACTCATTTTTTCAACTTCATTTAACTTTAATTTAACTTCATCAAGATGTAATTGTGCTTTAGCGTTTTCTTTTTCTAATGTTTGATAATCTTTATCTAAACGAATAAACTTTTCACATTGTAAGGTTAATTGCAAATGCAATTCTTTTATTTGCGCTTGTAATTGCTGAGTTTGTTGCTCATGTTGCTGTTGATCTAATAATCGTTGCTCACGAGCTGCTTCTTTATCTTGTTTATGTAAGTGATGTAATTCATTGATGCGTTCATTTTTTTCTTGTAACTGCTGATATAAAAAATCTTGTTTTGTTTGTAGTGAAACATTTTCTTTATGTGAAAAATCAAGCGCTTGTTCTAATGTGATTTTTTCTTGAGTTATCTTGGCATTTTCTTGCTGCCAATGTGTGAATAACTTTTGCCAGCGTTTATTATTGTTTTTATATTTGTCTAATTCTTGTTCTAGTTCGGTTATTTCTCGCTGAAATTTTTCTTCGACGGGAATGAATTCTTCATTTGATTGGGTAATCACTCTATCCCATAAACTTTTTAATAAAGAAAGCAATTCTTCTGGTGGATATTCTTTAGGTAACACTTGGTGAAGAGGATTTTGAGCCTCTTTCCACTTGCGTAAGTGAGCATTAATAGTACCAATACTGCCAGTTCCTAAAATAGCACGGACATTTTCAATGGTAACGTTCTTACCCTGCCCTTTTAACTCATCTGCTGCAGTCGCAATATCTTGATAAGTGACTCCATGACGCGCCATATTCAATTCCTTTTAAATTATATGTATTACGTAATACGTATTATATCGTATTTAAAATTATAATCAATTAGTTAATGATAGAAAATAGTATTATTTTCTGCTAGAGTCGCTGAGGATAAATTTACCATGGAGAATATTTATGGAATGTACATGCAATAAATGCGGCATGGGTGTTAAAGGATTAACTTGCAGCAAATGCAATGCTGAGTTAGTCAAAGATACAATAACCACAAATACAGGCAACAAAGTTCAAGTTGCTAAATGTCCAAAGGGTTGTGGGATGATTAAATCACCCACTTGCTGTAATCAAGATATGGCGTGTAGCTAATAATGCAATCCAGCACAAACGGCACAGCTAAAGCACCTGCTGCTGTGCCAGTAACTCCAAAAAAAGAAGGTACGGCAGATATTAAAAAACCTGCCTCCTCTCCTCATAAAGGATGCTCTAGCCCTTTAGTTTTATCACAAAAACAAAAAATGATTGAAGAAATCAAAAAAACTGATGAGGCCACTTTAAAAAACATTTTGCTTCAAGCTGCTTTGAATGATTGCGTAATTCCCTATCCTGAAAACCAAGATCTGATTGAATTACAATCTCAGTATAGAAAACATAAAAATCGTGCAGCTGGACCAGGATTAAACACTGCAATCACTGAATATATTGAAAAAGAAGGAATACAGCATTTTCAATCATTTTTAAAACAACCTGTCAAACCAGAAAATGAAAGTAAATGGAACGACAAGTTTTTAAAATTTGTGATGCAAGAAAGCGATGTCAAAATTGAGGAAGAACCTGTCGTTGAAGCAACCATTCAAGATGGAAAAATTTTATGGCGTATTATGAAAGGAGATATCTGTGTAAATGAACGCCATAAATTTAAGGCTCCTCCAGAACGTACTTGGCGCATGTCATGGCCATTATTTCGCATATTTAAAGATAGTGGTAAACGTGGCAGCAATGTGAAAATAACGCGTGAATTATTTGTAAGACGTTTTTCAGAAATGAATGCGGAACATAAAATGCATGCGCCTGCTATTTACGCACAATTAAAATCAGAAGGTATTCTTAACGCGCGTGATCGTTTATCTTATGGTTGGCGTGCGTTATCAAAGAAATATGTAACCTTAGTTAAAGATAATGATTTAAAATATGATTGTATTGTTAAAACTCTCGATAAAATATGCGAACAAGATGCTAAAGAAAAAATCAAAGATATTGATGGTGCTTATATTCACCGCGTAGAACGTACTCCAAAAGGATGGAGCAGTACTGGCCAAATTTTAAATGCCGCTCCCACAACAGAGGCAAATCGCACAATAGTATGGGATGTCAGCATATATGATGATTTAACAAAACATTCACAAAAAAATGATGGCCTACAAAACGATCATATTCCTTCACAAGCAATTTTAAATGATAAACTCAAAGAAACGGAAGCATATAAAAAATGTAAAGAATATGAGGAAAAAATAGCCTCTATTGAAGCGAAATTAAAGTTATTAAATCAACAACAAGAGCAAAAGAAAGATAGTACAATCCAAGAACAACAAGGAGTAACAACAAGAACCCAAACAAATACTTCATCAACAGATGAAAAATTTAAAAATCAATGTAAATCATATAACGATGAAATTTCACAATATCAAAAAGAACGTGATGAAATAAAACTTGATGATATAGAAGGTGCTAATTGGTGGGCTGTTGCTGTTCCAAATGGTCTTCATAAAGCTAGTGAATCCTATAAAGCAAAATTAGAAGATCAAAAAGCTTCTAATGAACATCCATTTTTAACTAATGTAAAAGTTTATTTAAAGATATTAGAAAATCCCTCTTTATCTAAAGAAATAACTCGTGGTTTTTTTGATGGGTGTAAAGATTTATTAGACACGTATATTAAAGCCTTAGGCGCTTTCCGTTATTTATACCGCTGCCAAGTAAAACCTCCAACGAATGTTAAAGGTCATTATGCAATTGGTTCTATTCCTCAATTATTATTTTCTCAAGATGCTAGAAAGAAAATCGATGATTTATTTCTTGAAAAAATGCAAACTCTGATGAAAAAAAGAGAAGGAGAAAATACTCCCGTGAATAGGAAAATAGATTTTCAATAATATTTTTTTAATATAATAAATTTTTAATTTAATAAGTTAATTATATTTATATATAAATATTAAGGAATTATTAAGAGAATCTAGCTAAATAATCTAAAAAACAGTTGCAAAATCTACGTATTACCGCTTAATATAGGCTATATCTTATAAAAATGATTTTTAAACGAGGGGCTAATTCAATAAATCACCTTAAAAATCAACGCCTTCCTCTAGAATTACCCATTAACTTTTATTAACCTGTTACCTAAATTTATTATTGGATATTGATTATGTCAGCTAGCGCAAATCAAAATGTTTCTAAAGAACAGAAATTACAGCCCACAGTCGGATTTACTTCTTCTGCGACTTTGATTTTAAAGCAACTACCACATACCATACCAAAAGATGCAAAAAATAGTGATACTATCGATTCAGATGATGATAATGAAATGGCTACTATTGGATTACATGCGGAGCTAGAAGACTTAGCTACACGAGTAGATGTTTTATCAAAAGAAGCTCGATCAAATGATGCAAAATTTTATTCTCAAAATAGGAATGCTCCTATCTTACCATTATTTATATTTTATCTAGATGGAACTGTAAAACTTGCATTAATATTAAAAACTTTAGAATATCACTTAAATAAATTAAATGAGTCTTATTCACTTTTAAGAAATAACTCAAATCATCCAAACGTAAACATGATATCAGAATCAATAGGATCTTTTAAACAAAAGATAGAATACTCTAAAAACCATATTATTTCTAGAATGAAAACTTACACAGCCAAATGTGCTATGTTATCCCCTACGCTATGGCAAGAACTTGATACTAAGTTTTTAGAAAGAGAAGATTTAAAAGTGTGGTATTTACCTTGGGCAGAAGTATATATTGCCAAACAAGAATTTACTAAAGCTATAATTAATAAAGCCAATAATAACTTAGAAGAATTTTTGCATCCTTCTAGTGAAGGAAATGACTCCGTCCGTCCGTCCATCCTCTATTAAGCAAAGGCCAGGTATGAGGCAAGGTTTTGCAAATGCGTCTAATGCTTAAAAAGCTTTTTTTACTATAGGCTTCGGATCTTCATTTTTTATTCTCACTGCGGTTTCCTGCATCCCCCGCACAACTGAAGATAATTCATCACACACTTCTGATAATGGGCGAGGAATAGGAGGAGAAACTACTGGTCGACCCTGTATTTGTTGAAAAAGAAGAGACAATTTTGGCTTATCCTTGGACTGTGTCATAGTATTTTCCCTTAATATTTTTGCAATACTATAGTAGATTATCAAAATATAATCAACATTATTAAACTAAACGTATCAAACCCATATAAATCCCTTGAATTTGTACTCGATCTGGTTGATACGCTTTTGGTTTTAAATTGGGATTAGCGGGTATCAACACCACCATGCCAGACATTTTATAAGAAATACGTTTTAACGTTGCATAATTTTCATCAATGAGTGCAACGACAATATCACCCTCATGCGCAGAATTCATTTGTTTACAAATAACTAAATCACCATCTAGGATTCCTTCCTCTACCATAGAGTCACCTTTCACTTCTAATGCGAAACGATTCCCACTTTGGAGTACGGCATTCATATTAACAAATTGCCGACTAGGAATGGCTTCAATAGGTTCTCCGGCAGCAATTCGTCCTAAAATAGGAAGCTGTTTTGTTGTCAAAGAAATAGAGAGTTGCCTACCTTCTTTTTTTAAAATGACTTTACCTTGTTTTTCTAATGCTCTGAGGCTACGGGTAATTAAACTTTTGGAGCGTGGACTAATCCCCATGGCTTCTGTCATTTCACGAAAAGAAGGGGATAAATCATATTGAGTTAGATAATCATGGATAAACTGAAATAAATTGCTTTGGAATTGAGTCGTCATATTGTTCACCTATCATTCACATAATAGTAATGTTAAGTGAATATGAGGTGAACGATCAATAGTAATTTAAAAATTTTTTAATTTGTAAAATAAATATTATTTATCAATAAGATAATATCTTTATTTTTTAGATTTAGAAGGAACTTTTACTCCTTACTAAATGAAAATCTATTAATATATGAAAAATAACAAACCCCTTTTTTTATTTTAAAGCCCCAAAAAAAACAGAAAGTATCAATTAAGAATCTGATATCTTATTGACCACGAAATTCTCTTTCTATAATATAATCCTTAAATTAAAACTATAAGGAGAAATATTCAATGGGTGGTAAAATTTCAAAACCAGCAATGACAAATGATTCAAAAGCTTACAGCTTTTTGTACGGCATTTTCACCCCATTCCGCATTTCGTCCGCGAAGTTCTGCAAGACTTCGGATGAGTGCTGCTGCATCATTAGCAGATTTTATTGAAAGTGTTTTAGATTGCGATTCTTTTTCTTGAGAGATTCCACCAATTGCAATCGGAGATGCTGCACCAAGATTCGTTCCAGGAGCCATCGCGGCAATATGACTCGCATAAACAATAAAAGTTCCTGCACTCGCAGCTCTTGCACCTGATGGGGCCACATAAGTTGCAACTGGAACTTTAGAAGATAAAATGGCTTTCACAATGCCACGCATCGATTCATCCAGTCCGCCTGGGGTATCTAATCGCAGAATAATGATTTCCGCATTTTCTTTTTCTGCAAGATGTATACCGCGTTCAATATAATCTTGTATGGCTGGGTTAATCGAACTTTTTACATCGAGTAAAATAGCCGTTTTGGCTGCATAAAGGGGCAAACAAAAAAGAGATAGAATAAGAAAAAGAATACACTTTGATAAAAATGGCTTGATACTTAATCTCATAGGTTTTATTTTCCGCAGGGATTCATATCAAAATTTGACTATAGGATAAAATAACCATAAGAGCAAGAGAATGGTGACCTTGATAGCACCATTTACATTTTATGATTTACATTGTTAGGTCGCAACTCACATTGATCTACTGTTCGTAATCCTTGTGGAGCATGAGACCATAATGAGATGGGGCCTGAATGTAATTTTGTTCCAGAATATTCGTGATATAGCTTATGTTGTGGTTGGATATCTTTAATTTCACTCATGTAATAGATTGCTGCATTAGCTTCATATGAATTGGCGGGGCAATGTTCCATGACATATTTACAATCGTTTAAGGCGTCTGTTAAATTGGCTTGATCAATATTAAATGAAGCTCTAATTAATCTTGCCCGGAGATCATCAGGATATTTTAATAAGTATTTGTTTAAATCATTTAAATTATCAATGGGGTAAACATAACTATTCTCCATTCTGATGGACTTCATCATTTGAACAGCTTGTGAAGTTGAAACACGAGCAAAATCACTGATGACTTTATAATTTGTAACAATGACCGTGCCTGCAACAAAACCTCTAACTGAGTTTTCATCAATTTGATCAGGATATTTTTTAACTAAATTTTCTTGTTTTTGTTCTTTTGCATCAAATGCGGTTCTGGGTTGATTATATGAATTTTGTAGTACCTTACATAGTTGAACTTCTGTCAAAGTTTGGGGTTGAAGAAACGTTAAATATAATTCTTCAGCTTTTTTATCTTCATTTTTTCCTGCGCAAATAACATTGAACCCTTGTGCAATTCCAGCAGGATGTTTGAGAGGATAGTCTGGATGATTGGCAATATAACAAAAGCTACCTTTTGAAATAGGTCGTTTACCAATTCCATTCGGATCTACATTAGGCTTACCATAAAAAAACATGGAAGGAGGTATTTGAAATCGCTGGATCCTATCAAACACAAGACGATTAATTACTAAAGGAACGCAATTAGAATTAAACATAGCATTAAATTTTTCTTCGCCTAGGATTTGCATTAAAGCGAAATATTGTGCGACTACAATGACTTGACCACAATCAGCAATTGTAAATCCATTTATAAATGCTTTGAGTGCCTCACTTGGAATGGCGCCTGCTTTTAAAATAAATATTCCCTCATCTGTTCTCTCCCAATATCTTGGATCTGCATGCCCCATTCGGTAATCTTCATTA
>Ga0206967_1007_pt2 | contig 14816 bp, 13 predicted proteins | sample Alteio_BWOrgHeat_24_FD_153259 | JGI IMG/M metagenome (GOLD analysis project Ga0206967, IMG submission 153259) | Enriched cells from forest soil in Barre Woods Harvard Forest LTER site, Petersham, Massachusetts, United States -... | ecosystem: Environmental > Terrestrial > Soil > Temperate forest >...
ATGCCATCGATCAAAGAATATTCAGTGTGGGTGCGTAAGTGTATGAAGCGTGGGGCCATAAAAATCCTTAAAATATCTTTGCCATTATCCTAAAAATCACTATGGGACGCGAGTGTTATATGGGTAAACTTGCTGGCAGTATTTGTCATGCCAGCGAAAGCTGGCATCTAGCACTTGTCATTGCGAGGAGTGAAACGACGAAGCAATCCATGTTTATATTATGGATCGCCACGGCCGCTTGCGCGGCCTCGCGATGACAGTCACGCCACCTAGCGAGCTATGCTCGCGGCTGGCATGACATCTTTAAGGGTTGAGAGGAGCTACGCCTCGGTTATCAGTTGCCGCTACTTTTCCATCAGGCACATCTGGTTTGCCATCAGCAGGTTTGACCACTGCAGATGCGCTAGCATTATCAGGCAAAACTTCAATATGAACATTCGGTTTATCAATAATTTGATAACCTTGTAACATCAACTTGATATTTTCGTTATCTTTGCTGTCTAGCCACTTTTCATCTAATACAATGACAGATCGTACTAAAGCATTTCTTGTTGGAGTCCACATAGGGGGATCTTCGGGTAGTAATCTAAAGAGTCCAAACCGACTTTTTAAATAAGATTCCAAAAAAGATTTAGTGTGAGGTAGTTTATTCTTGACGAAATCTTTGGGTTCTTGTTTTGCATCACTTATTAAAGTGTGCGCAGATTGCCTTAAGTGACAAGTTGCAGGTATATCTATACATACTCCTAATAGTCCGAGACCTGTTGCTCCTCCTACAAAAATTTTAATAAGTAATCCTATGAAACTACAATAGTAACTGTGAAGTTCTACAGCTGTTTTAAATTCTATTGGTACTAGCACAATATGTAAAATAACTGTTAGTGCAAAGGCGCATAGGGCCAATATTAAAAATATAACAGCAGCATTTAATGTAAATGGAGCTATACGTTGTTTAGTGTAAAGCATGCAGTTTTCTAGTAAATCTATATTACTGTTATTACCTGTAACATAATTTACTTTTGATTCTAATATTCGCGTGGTTTCGTCATAGCGTCTCTCGTGATCATTGAAGGGTGGGCCTTCATAAAGTCGAGGCGGCGGAGGAAGCCTTCTGGCATATTCCTGATAATTGAGTAAAAGAGTTGGATTTCTTAATAATGCTAGGATTCTTAAATCCATGCTTTTTATACGTTCTCTAACAAATGGTTTTGATTGTAAAAGAAGGTTTTTTATTGCTTTATTGGAATTCAAAAAGTTAGAAGCACTTTGATAATCGCAAAACTTATTTAAAATTTCATTTAAATTATCGAGGGCAATACCTATTTCGATTTTAGTTTCTTCGCTGCTTTGTTTAATAATCTTGTGACGTAAGGGTATTAATACACTACTCGGTTTTTTTGAGGCGGCAGTGACTCTTGTTGCAGCAGAACCATAATTAGTAGAACTTCTATTCTTTTGGTCAGAGGGGGTCGTAAAGGACGCCTTTCGCTACTCATATATATCGTACCTCATAGCAATATACTTAAGCTTAGTATAACGTCTTTACCTTAAGGTAATCTTAAATATCACCAATAAATTCAATAAAAACATGGTATGCCTTAAATTATTATTATCAAAAAGTTATTGTGTTCTTGATTTTTCTTTTATATGCTTATTTACTCTTCATCCAGCAGTAATTTCTTATTATTTCACTCTATTTGATCAGCCGATTACCAAATTTCTATAGCTATTTTGCTATTTGCAAAATAGACCACTAAGTGGTATACTTTAACTATAAGGATTTTAAATGCGTATTTATAAATATCGTACCTTTCGTCAGTGGGCGAAAGGGGAAAATATTTGTGATAGTACACTTAAACAGGCTATTAATGAAATTGAACAAGGACTATTTGAAGCATATTTTGGTAACGGTCTTTATAAAAAACGAATTGCAAGAAAAGGGCAAGGTAAGCGTAGCGGATATAGAACATTAATTGCTTTGAAGCAAGGAGAGAAGGCAATTTTTATGTATGGATATGCCAAAAACGAAAGGGATAATATTAGTCCGAGAGAAGAGCGGGTTTATAAAAAATTATCTGAGCATTACTTAAAGTTGAGTGATATGGAGTTAATAAATCTAATAAAGAATGGCGAATTATTTGAGGTGATATGATGGGTCATAAAAAGAAAACAAAAAAGCTTAACATATTAGAGACTGCTCATGAAATGGCAAAAGGTTTGTATGAGGCACATATTATTGACGCGGTTACTATGCGTGAATTTGATGCTTTGTGTTTGCCACCCATAAAAGAATTATCTCCATTAGAAATAAAAAAATTGCGTTTAAGAGAAAGGGTAAGTCAACCTATATTTGCTAAATACTTAAATACTAGTACGTCTACTATAAAGCAATGGGAACAAGGAGAAAAACATCCAAGAGGGACGTCTTTGCGATTGCTTAATTTAATTGAGGCGAAAGGTTTAGCAATATTTGCTGAGTGATCTATATATTTTATAAAAATAATCTATGGAGGAGGTAGTTTGGCTCGGTTATCAGCTGCCTCTACTTTCCCATCAGCCACCTCAGGTTTGCCATCGGCAGGTCGAGCCGCTGTGGTAGCAGCCGTGTTGGCATGTGAATCACAATAATTTTCTCGTAGAATATTTGAAATGCCTGTCTGAGTAGGTTGATCTTTTGCATCAGGTAAAACTTCTATTTGTACAGTTTGCTCTCTAAATATTCCATACCCATTTAACATGGCTTTTATGTTTCTATTTTCCAGTGTGTCATCAGGCTCCTTATCGTCAAAAATACACATAGATCTTTCTAATAATTCTTTTGTTTGAGTTAGCATAGCAGGAGGGTGCTTTTCTACAATTTTAAAAAAGGTAAGTCGATGTTTAAAATATTGTTTCAGCGTATCCTTTAAAGTAGGAACTTTGCTAGATAAAAATTCCTTAGAAGTTTTTTTACTATCTTCAATTAATGCATTTGCTCTACGTACTAACAAAGTATCAGAAGTTTCAGTTAGGCAGTACGTCAGCATTGTGCATGATATAGATACCAAGCATGATATAAGACTTATGTAAAACAAATCAAGATCAACATTAAATATTTTCTGAGCGATAGATGAAAATCTATCACTTTGCTCTGAAGAAAGACCGTATTTAAACAGGATTATGAGTGATATAATAAAGAGTAATAGGCAAATGAGCAGCGCAGCGTTTGTAGTACACAAAGAAAGATGGAAACTACAGTCTGCAATGAGCTCTGTTGCAGGGGCAACATGGGTTCTGGTGCGTAATACACCTAAATGTAGTATAGAACCGACATGATTTTTGCTGACAATATGGCATATTTTTTCTTCATATCCAGCAAAAGTATCATATCTTCTTTTTTCATCTGCTGTTAAGTGTGGCTCATGAATTCTCGCAAGTGGAGCAAGTGCTTTAATATCTTCTTGATATTTAAATATCAGTCCTGATTTTTTTGCAAGTATTATAAGTAGTTGAAAATCCATTGCTCTGATGCGGCAATTTGCAAATATAGTTGTATTAAGACATTCCTTTCTTATCATTTTGTTCAATCTTAAAAAATGAGAAACATCATGGTAAGTGCCATATTCACTTAGAGCGATAGCAAGAGGAATTACTACATCAATGAAAGTAAGTGTTCTAGTTGGAGTTCTTTTTGCTTTTGATAGCTGTGCATCAGCCCAAGTTTTTTGTTCATCAAGTCTTTGCTTTTGTAAATTTCTTAATTCTTCTTTTAAATCATCAGCTCTTCTTTTTTCTAAGCTTGAAACAAAATCATTAATACAAGCGTCAGCTTTTTTATCATCAGCATCTCTCTTTTTTTCTTCATTTGCTGGATGTTGTTGCAGCAAGGGTGTTCGCTCATGCGCCATAACTTTTCCTCTTTTCGCAGAAAATCACTTGCAGTATACCTTATCAACCTTAAGATAGTCTTAAGACTTAAAATCCGCTATCATAAGCCCCATTGCAAATAAATTGCTCTGGTCGGTAATGGCCAAGGCTGGCATTTGCAAGTTTGCTGCTTTTTCAACCCATGGCTGAATTTGCACGATGCCATCGATCAAAGAATATTCAGTGTGGGTGCGTAAGTGTATGAAGCGTGGGGCCATAAAAATCCTTAAAATATCTTTGCCATTATCCTAAAAATCACTATGGGACGCGAGTGTTATATGGGTAAACTTGCTGGCAGTATTTGTCATGCCAGCGAAAGCTGGCATCTAGCACTTGTCATTGCGAGGAGTGAAACGACGAAGCAATCCATGTTTATATTATGGATCGCCACGGCCGCTTGCGCGGCCTCGCGATGACGCTTCGCGTCAGCTCGCAATGACAGCCACGCCACCTAGCGAGCTATGCTCGCGGCTGGCATGACATCTTTATGGGTTGAGAGGAGCTACGCCTCGGTTATCAGTCGCCACTACTTTCCCATCAGCTACCTCAGGGTTGCCATCGGCAAGTCTAGCCGTTGCGGCAGCGGCAGCGTTGGCATTTGGATGAGAAGGTATAGGTATATGCGCTTCTTTTACATCAGGTAAAACTTCTATTTGTACAGTTTGCTCTCTAAATATTCCATACCCATTTAACATGGCTTTTATGTTTCTATTTTCCAGTGTGTCACCAAGCTCCTTATCGTCAAAAATACACATGGATTTTTCTAATAATTCTTTGGTTTGAGTTAGCATCGCAGGAGAATTATTTCTGAAAGTGTTAAAAAAGGTAAGTCGATTTTTGAAATATTGTTTCAGTGTATCCTTTAAAGTAGGAATTCTGGTGGATAGAAAGTCTTTAGGAGTTCTTTTACTGTCTTCAATTAATGCGTTTGCTCTACGTACTAATAAAGTATCAGAAGATTCAGAAAGGCAACAGCTTAGCAATTGACAGCCGAGGGTGGTTATACCGAATATCCCAATTAAACCAGCAGGAATTTTGATACCATAGTCAATAGCTATTGGGTACTCATTCAAAAGATTAAAAACGAATTCTCTCGAGAGCGTGAGCATGACTAGTAATAAAATTGCCATTATTATAAAACAAGAAATTATTGTAAGAGTGGCAGACTCACAACCCAAGGCAAGAAGATTTGTTGCAGGAGCAACATGAGTTCTCGTACGTAATATACCCAAATGTAGTATAGAGCTAACGGCACTTCCTTGCTCAAGATGTCTTAACTTCTCATCATAGCTTGCGAATGTATTATAACTTTTTTGTTCATTTGCTGTTAAGTGTAGAAAATGATTTCTGACAAGTGCAGGAAGTGCTTTAAGATCTTCTTGGTATTTAAATATCAGTCCAGATTTTTTTGCAAGTATCCTCAGCAGTTGAAAATCCATTGATCTGATACGACAACTTGCAAATACAACTGACTTAAGACATTCACGTCTTATATTTTTGTTCAAACTTAAAAAATCGGAAACCTCCTTGTGAGTACCATATCCACTTAGAGCAATAGCAACAGGAATTAATGCATCAATTAAAGTAGCTTTTCTCTTTGGAGTTCTTTTTGCTTCCATTAACTGTGCATCAGCCCAAGTTTTTTGTTCAACAAGTCTTTGCTTACTTAAATTTCTTAATTCATCTTTTAAATCATCAGCTTTTCTTTTTTCTAAGCGTGAAACAAAATTATCGATAAAAGCCTCAGCTTTTTTATCATCAGCATCTCTCTTTTTTTCTTCATTTGCTGGATGTGGTTGCAGCAAGGGTGTTCGCTCATGCACCATAACTTTTCCTCTTTTCGCAGAAAATCACTTGCAGTATACCTTATCAACCTTAAGATAGTCTTAAGACTTAAAATCCGTTATTATAACCCCCATCGTTAGTGGACTATGAGATAAACCCCATGAACTTGAATTTTCTGGATTTTGAGCAGCCTATCGCTGAACTAGAGGCAAAAATCGAACAACTTCGCCTGGTAGGGGATGCCAGTGATATTAATATCACAGAAGAATTGACCCGCTTACAAAATAAAAGCAAACAATTGACTAAAGAGGTATTTTCCCGCTTAACCCCTTGGCAAGTCACTCAGTTAGCAAGGCATTCTCAACGGCCGCATACAGCGGATTACATTAGCCGGCTTTTTACTGAATTTGAAGAATTGAATGGTGACAGAATGCTTTCTAATGGCCCTTCTATTATTGGTGGTATTGCCCGCTTTGAAGGACAGCCAGTGTTAGTGTTGGGTCATGAAAAAGGTCGCAAAACCCAAGAAAAAATCGAGCGAAATTTTGGAATGCCTAACCCAGAAGATTATCGTAAAGCACTCAGATTGATGCAAATGGCGGAGCGATTCAAGCTGCCAATCTTTACATTTATTGATACACCAGGCGCTTATCCAGGCATAGGCGCAGAAGAACGTAATCAAAGTGAAGCGATTGCGCGTAATTTATTTGTGTTATCACGTTTAAAAACTCCTATTATTTGCACGGTGATTGGCGAAGGGGGTTCGGGTGGGGCGTTAGCCATAGGAGTGGGTGATAGTGTTTTCATGCTGCAATATTCTATTTACTCTGTCATTTCTCCTGAAGGCTGTGCTTCTATTCTTTGGAAAAGTGCCACAAAAGCATCTCTTGCTGCAGAAGCCATGGGTGTCACAGCAGATAAAAGTTTCCAATTAGGATTAGTCGATCAAATTATTCCTGAACCCTTAGGCGGTGCGCATAGGGATTATGATGAAATGGTGCAAACCTTGCGAAATGTTTTAAAACAGAAATTAGTAGAGTTACAAGCTTATCCTATAGATAAATTAGTAGAGCGGCGCTATCAGCGCATGATGGCATATGGAGTGTCATGATGCATTGCTTAAAGCAATGGATGCATTTTGTGAGCAACAGGGATTTGATAAAATTTATTGGATTGCTTATAGCGGTGGTTTAGATTCACATGTGTTATTGGATCTTTTTGCAAAAATACGTGAGCGTCACTCGATTAAATTACATATCATTCATATTAATCATCAGTTAAGCCCTAATGCAAAACAATGGGCATTACATTGTAAAAATGTTTGTGCGCAATACCATCTCGATTATATTGAAAAAACCATAGATGCCAAAGCTGTCTTAGGAGAAAGTCCCGAAGATGCTGCTCGTCAACGTCGTTATCAATTATTGAGTAAATTGTTAAATGCAAATGATTTATTGTTAACCGCACATCAACAAGATGATCAAGCAGAAACAGTGTTATTACAATTATTTCGTGGCGCAGGACCGAAAGGATTAGCTGCCATGCCTTTTATTAAACCTTTAGGAAAAGGTTGGCACATGCGACCATTATTAGCATTTTCACGTCAAGAATTACAAGAATATGCATTAGCAAATCATTTGCAATGGATAGAGGATGAATCGAATAGCAATATTCAATTTACGAGAAATTTTTTACGTCATGAAATTTTTCCGATTTTAAAACAACGCTGGCCTAATATTGCGAATACACTTTCACGGACTGCTTTGCATTGTGCTGAAGCACAACAAGTATTAACAACATTATCGTGGCAAGATTTAGTTTTTGTAAAAGGCAGTGTTACCAATACGTTATCGATAAAAAAATTAAAAGCATTAGATGAAGTGAGACAACGTTATGCCTTACGTGCTTGGTTGGAAGAGTTACATTTTCCTATTCCATCACGCATTAAGTTATGTCACATCCAGCAAGAAATGCTGTATGCGCGTCAAGATAAACGACCTTATTTTACTTGGCGGGGGATCGAGTTGCGCCGCTATCGTGATGATTTATATGCAATCCCTTGTTTGTCAGCCCATGATCCTCATCAAGTGTATGAGTGGGATTTACAAAATCCTTTAACGATTCCAGGAATAGGGGTATTACGTGTAGAGGGGTTACAAGGACTAGGATTAGGTCCTGAAGTCAAGCAAGTCACCATACGGTTTCGTCATGGAGGTGAAAAAATGAAAAAATATTTTCAAGAGTTAGGTGTGCCGCCATGGGAAAGAGATAGGGTGCCGTTGGTTTATGTGGGGGGGAGGTTGGTGGGAGTTATGTCATCCTGAGCGAAGCGAAGGATCTCCTTGGACAGGATCTGCTAGAAATCGTCATTGCGAGGAGTGAAACGACGAAGCAATCCATAACTGATGGATTGCCGCGCCTGCTTCGCAGGCTCGCAATGACGCTTCGCATCACTTCGTCGAGCAAGTACCTGTTTTGCAACAACATTTACGGCAGCCGCATAAGAATTTAATCAAAGCGCCGAATGCTAATACAGGTAAGGAAACATCAAAAAACTCACGGAATACAACTAATTGTACAACTTGTTCGCGAGGTAAGGTTAAAGCTAATACACCTACTGCTACAGCAACTAATACTACAATTCCCACAAAAATTTTCATCAACATGCATGTTCTCCTAAAGTAACAAGAAATTCCATTGGTGCAGCCTTAAGCGTAAAGCGAGAATCTTCATTCGTCAACAGAAGACTGATTTTTTCAAAACCTTGCCTCACAGCTGGCCTTTATGTGGCGTTGTTGTATAATTCAGAAAATGTCATCCCGCAAAGCAAGGTTTTACAAAAGCCCGGATGCCGCAACAAGTGCGGCATGACACGTTATTTATGCAACAACGCCACTTAAGTTGTGGCGGGCATCACAGTCGAATATGAGTACTTATGACACGATATATTTTTATTACTGGCGGTGTGGTTTCCTCTCTAGGGAAAGGCATTGCCTCCGCCTCCTTGGGAGCTATTTTAGAAGCCCGCGGCCTCAAAGTCACCCTCCTTAAATTAGATCCCTACATCAACGTAGATCCGGGTACTATGAATCCTGCCCAACATGGGGAAGTGTTTGTCACTGAGGATGGCGGGGAAACTGACTTAGACTTGGGGCATTATGAGCGGTTTGTACGAATTAAAACCAGTAAAGCGAATAATTTCACGAGTGGGCGTATTTATGCCAATGTCATACGCAACGAACGCCGAGGGGATTATTTAGGTGGTACGGTACAAGTGATTCCTCACATCACCGATGAAATTAAACGCTGCATTAAAAAAGGTGCAGAAGGTGCAGATATTGCTTTAGTTGAAATTGGCGGCACAGTAGGCGATATTGAATCTCTTCCCTTTTTAGAAGCCATTCGACAATTGCGTATTGAGTTAGGTCATCAACAAGCTTTATTTATTCATTTAACTTTAGTTCCTTATATTCCTACTGCCGGTGAAATTAAAACGAAACCTACGCAGCACTCTGTGAAAGAGTTACGTTCGATTGGTATTCAGCCTGATATTTTATTATGCCGTTGTGATAGACCGTTATCCGATCATGCGCGTTCTAAGATTGCATTATTTACCAATGTCGAGCAACGTGCCGTAATTCCTTTGCAAGATGTCGATTTTGTTTATCAAATTCCTTTAGAGTTGCATAAACAAGGCTTAGATCAAATTGTCATTGATATGTTAGGAGTCTCAGCAAAACCAGCAGATTTACATGAATGGGAAGAAGTGGTAGATGGATTACGAAATCCTACTTCAGAAGTCACCATTGGCATGGTGGGAAAATACATGGATTTGCGAGAATCCTATAAATCCTTAATTGAAGCCGTGCTGCATGCAGGAATCAAAAATCGTGCGCGTATTCATATTCATTTTATAAACGCAGAAGACATTGAAAAACAAGGCGTAGAAATATTGCAAGGATTAGATGGTATTATTGTGCCGGGTGGATTTGGTCATCGCGGTATCGAAGGAAAAATTCTGACAGCAAAATTCGCGCGAGAAAATAACGTACCGTATTTAGGAATTTGTTTAGGGTTGCAAATTGCCATTATCGAATTTGCCCGTCATAAAGCAGGCATGGCAGATGCCAATAGCACAGAATTTAATTCTGCTACACCTTATCCCGTCATTGCCTTAGTGACAGAATGGATTGATAGCAGCGGTCAAAAAGAAATACGTCATGAACATTCTGACAAAGGTGGCACAATGCGTTTGGGTGGTCAGACATGTTATTTAGAAAAAGATTCGTTAGCGAAAAAAATCTATAGCCACGACACTATTGTGGAACGTCATAGACATCGTTATGAAGTGAATAATCATTTATTACCGCAAATTACTGCTGCTGGATTAAAAGTTTCTGGTTACTCTCATAATAAATTAGTCGAAATGGTAGAATTACCAGATCATCCTTGGTATATCGGTTGCCAATTCCATCCCGAATTTACCTCCACGCCGCGTGATGGACATCCTTTATTTACAGGTTTTATTCAAGCGGCAAAAACCTATCAGGAGAAGAAAAATGCAAGTTTGCGGGTTTAAGGTTGGATTAAATCAACCCTTATTTTTAATCGCAGGTCCTTGTGTGATTGAAAGTGAGCAATTTGCTATTGATACAGCAAGTCAATTAAAAGAAATGACGCGTCAATTACATATTCCATTTATTTACAAATCATCGTTTGATAAAGCAAATCGATCTTCCTTAAAAAGTTATCGAGGACCTGGATTAGAAAAAGGGTTGCAAATTTTGGCGCAAGTGAAAAAAATTGTTGGCGTGCCCGTGTTAACAGATGTACATGAAGATACGCCTATAGAAGAAGTGGCAACGGTGGTTGATGTGCTACAAACCCCTGCATTTTTATGCAGACAAACTAATTTTATTGAACGTGTTGCAAGACAGCAGTTACCTGTGAATATTAAAAAAGGCCAATTTTTAGCGCCGTGGGATATGTGTCATGTTGTTGAAAAAGCACGAGCCACAGGCAATCAACGCATTATGGTGTGTGAGCGCGGTGTGAGTTTTGGTTATAACAATTTAGTGGCAGATATGCGTTCTTTAGCAGAATTGCGAAAGACAGGAAGTCCTGTCGTATTTGATGCAACTCACTCAGTGCAATTGCCAGGTGGATTAGGGATGAGTACAGGAGGGCAGCGTGAATTTGTTCCTGTGCTTGCGCGTGCAGCGGTCGCTGTCGGTATTGCGGGCATTTTTATTGAAACCCATCCGAATCCAGATATCGCTCCTTCTGATGGTCCTAATATGTGGCCGTTGGGAAAACTGAAAAGTTTATTGGAAAGTTTGGTGGGGTTGGATAGGGTTGTGAAGCAGTGGGAACTGGCCGAGGAATTAATGTCACCCTGAGGAGTGTTTTTTACGACGAAGGATCTCTTGTTAATCGTCATCAGCTCGCGATGACGTATTCTATCGATAGACTCTGCTTTGTTAAGGAGATCCTTCGGTGTAAAGAGTACACCTCAGGATGATATACTCCTCAGTAATCGCAAGCAGATGATATGTTGCCTCTTTTACTACGTAAGACTATTCCCATGTGAAGTAGAAGGCTGCTGTATGCGGCTTTTTCTAGAATTTTCAGAATTAATCTTTGCCAATTGTTGATGAAACCGATGCATATTTGCAGTGCTGGTAGGAACTTTGCAGGTTCTTCCATCAACAGTTGCTTTATCGTGTGAAAAAATCAATTGTAAAGCTTGAGTGCGCTCTTGATCTTTATAATGTATTTCCACACCATATTTTGTTTGATATTCTACTATGTATTCATTAATAGCATGAGATAATCCTGTTGCTTTTTTTATTGTTGCAGCAGTAATTTGTGCCATGCTTAACGCGACGAGTTCATCTATCAGTGCTGCTATATGACGCATCTGATGACGTTTAATCCCAAAATAAATCTCGTGAAGATTTCTCATGCTCTTAAGAGTAGATTTTTGCATTTCTGTCTCATAAAAATTAAATCTTATTTTATCAGCTAAGCTAATAAGCCATGGTGTATCAATATCTTTTTGTGATGCGAGAGTTCCGAGAATATTTTCTATGAATTCTTTTTGTTCCTCCCATCCTTTTTTTCTAATAAAAAGATTTTCTTTTGCATCTTGAATTTCTGCAGCTGTGAGTGGAGCAAGGCTTACTGTAGCAGCCGTTCCTAATTTTTCATCTGTACCTGCAGAAGGAGATTTTGATGCGTTGCTTTTTGCATCGGTAGTGAAGAGTGATTCTAAACGCTTGAATTCGGCATCAATGTCAATTAAATTAGCTCGAGTCTTTCTAACATATTTAGAAAGTTTGTCTGTGGCTGATGGACTTGTTCTAACTTCGGTTGTTGGGGTTGCCGATGCCGATGCTGTCACTTGTGGTGCTGAACTACTCGTCATGATGATATCCTCTTATTATATGTGGTGGGAAGATAGTATAATCAAAAAATAGTGTAATTGCGAGGAGAATCCCCACGTCATTATTGCGAGGAGCATTCAGCTCCGAAGCAATCTACATACATGGATTGCTTCGTCGTTTCACTCCTCGCAATGACGGGAGATCCCTTCGCTTTGCTCAGGATGACATGTTGCCTCTTTTGCTACTCTAGCCTATTCCCATTTGAAGGAGAAGGCTGCTGTATACGCCTTTCTCTAGAATTTCCAGAATCAACCTCTAACAATTTTTGATAAAACTGATGAGTTGTCTTTTGATAACGAGAGAAGGGTTTAGTAAAGAATCCGCAACTCCAATTAGTCGAATCTCTTAAGTGCGTTCTAATGGTTGATTGAAGCTGAGTAAATAACGTAGTTCGATCCATCTGTGGATTTTGCTTTATTTTTTGAAGCAGTTTCGCAATGCCATCAGGAACTTTGCGAGTGACGCCATTCATTTCAACTTTTGTTCCACCTAACATCCAGGTGTTGTTGTTCCAACGTTCTACATCATGTATATAAATGAATTGTAATGCTTGAGCATATTCTTTATCTTTATAATGTAGTTCCTCACTATATTTTGTTTTATATTCTGTTATGTAAAAACTAATAGCATGACTTAATCCTCTTGCTTTTTCTATTGTTGTAACAGTAATTTGTTTCATGCTTAATTCGATAACTTCGTCTATCAACAATTGTATCTTACTTTCCTGACGCTCTTTGTGCGCATCATAAATATCGTGAATATTTTTCATGCTCTTAAGAAAAGATATTTGCATTTCTGTGAAATGTGAATTACGTTGTATTCTACTAGCTAATTTAGGTGATGGCTTACGAGTATCTTCTTTAAGTTTTTTACATTGCGAAGCCACATTCAATGCATCCCATTTTACATTATCAAGATTCGATTTTTCCCTTGCTTCATTAATCTTTTGCCATAGTGAATCATCTCTTAAAGGGGGAGGTAGGTTACATATAAGACTAGCAATTTTCGAAAGTTCTAATGTTTTTGCATCCTCTTTTAAAACAGGGATTCTATTGTTGGCTTCTCCTTGAAATTCAATATGATTATTAAAGAGTGCTGCTATAGATGATTCTAAATCTAATGGATTATTAGTAGTTGTCTGTGTTTTTTGTTTTCTGTAATAGTCTTCAGCAATTTGTTTTAAGATATCTAATAAATCTTTTTTCAATTCTTGTAATGCAAAAACTTTGAGAGCCTCTTCTATCTTTGCTTTAGCTTCATTCCATTTTTTTCTTCCAATTTGAAAATTTTCTTTTGTATCTTGGATTTGTGCAGTTGTAAGTGGAGCAACTCTTCTTTCAGTGGTTTGTCCTGATTTTTCATCTACACCTATAGAGGAAGATTCAGACGCATCACTTTTTGAATCACTAGTGAAGAGTGATTCTAAACGCGAATATTCGGCATCAATGGCAGATAGATTAGCTTGAGTCTGTTTAATATAGGCAGGCAATTCTTTACGGGCTGGTTGACTCTCTTTTAATTCGGCTGTTGATGTTGCCGTTGCTGCCGCTGAACTGCTTGTCATGATGATACCCTCTTATCAATGTGTGTTGGGAGGGTAATGTAGCCAAAAAATGATCTAATTACAAGAAAAATTTCCCCGTCATTGCGAGGAGTGAAATGAGGAAGAATTTTCGTCATTGCGAGGAGTGAAACGAGGAAGAATTCTCGTCATTGCGAGGAGTGAAACGAGGAAGAATTCTCGTCATTGCGAGGAGTGAAACGACGAAGCAATTGTAAGTCTTAAATTTGATATAAATCCTTCCGTAAGCAATTAAACAATAGTTTAATTGCTTACAAGAGAGGAATGCTTCAATCCATTAATTGGAGAGAATGCACGGGCGTGAGCGACCGTGAAGCAATTGATCTAAATGATCGCATGGATCAAGGTACTCTAGCCCTAAACTCTCGATACGTTTGAATAGTTGACAGGGATGCTATGCACGCCCGCTTACAATCGAAAACACTAAATTATCGAGAATTAACATGGAATCATATAATAGTTTTATAGGTATTGATATTGGTAAGTTTAATTTTGCTGTAGCAGTATATGGACAAAAATCTACTAAAGAATATGCAAACACCTGTTTAGGAATCAAGCAATTTCTAAGCGAGTTTAAAATGGAATTGCCAAAAGCTCTGTGCGTTTTAGAACCTACGGGAGGTTATGAATTAAGATTATTATTAGCCCTTTGTAAGAAACAATACGTTGTTCATCGGACTCATACTCGTCACGTTAAAAACTTTATTCGATCATTGGGAAATGGAGCCAAGACAGACAGTTTAGATGCCTATTATCTTAGCTTGTATGGTTATGAACGATCAAAAACTCTTAAGAAGTTTTACCCTCCATCAAAAGAAGCAAGTAAACTTTATGAATTAGTTCAACGAAGACGAGATTTAAACCAAATGTTGGTAGCTGAAAAAAATAGGCTTCAATCTCCTCGAGTGGAATCCATTAAAAGTAGCCTGGAAGCGCATCTTGATTTTCTTCAAGATCAAATCCTTATTATTACGAATAGTATTGAAGAATTAATTGAGAAAGATGCTGATTTAAAAGAAAAAAGGAAGATATTGAAAGGAATTCCCGGGGTAGGAAAGATAATTTCCTATGAATTACTTATTCTATTGCCAGAATTA
>Ga0206967_1144_pt1 | contig 14681 bp, 9 predicted proteins | sample Alteio_BWOrgHeat_24_FD_153259 | JGI IMG/M metagenome (GOLD analysis project Ga0206967, IMG submission 153259) | Enriched cells from forest soil in Barre Woods Harvard Forest LTER site, Petersham, Massachusetts, United States -... | ecosystem: Environmental > Terrestrial > Soil > Temperate forest > O...
TAAATGCTCACTGCGCCGGCACCACCACCATCCTCATCATCCTCGGGGGCGTCATCGGCTTCGCCTTTATTGTGCTCGTTTTCGGCGCGATCGTATTTTTCCGGCAAAAGCGGCAGGAACAATCCGAAGAAGAACAACCGGCGGAAGAGTAAACTTGTCTCCCCGCCTACTTCGGCGTTCCCGGTGGTGCACCGGCTTCCTGCCAGGCTTTTATCGCCGCAACCGGGTGAATCAGCATAATGACATTGAGCGTCAAATTATCGCGCACATAAAAGAGGCAGCCGAGTTCCATCAACAGTATCGCCACGACGCACACCCACAACCGCCAGCGCGACGCCAGCAGAAAGCCAATAACCATCATCAAAATATCGCTCATGGAGTTGAGCACACTGTCGCCCTCATAGCCCAGGGCAATCGTCGCATGGCGGTAGCGGTTAATGATGAGCGGCGAGTTTTCCAACATCTCCCAGCTCGCTTCGAGGCACACGGCCATTAACAAGCGCTGTCGCATCGGCAGTTTGCGGGAAATGAACCAGAAAAATGCGTAGAACAAAAAACCGTGTGTGAGGTGGGAAAAGGAATACGGATCGGCGAACCGCTGCGAATTTTCCGCGCTCCAGATGTCGCCCTCCCACCAGCCAAATTTGCCATCCGGCCCGAGCAGCAACCGCCCCATGCTTAGCTCCACCCCCGCCGTCAGGGCAAAAATTCCCAATATCGCCACCATTACCCACGACCACGGCATCCGCTTGCTGGATGCAATGGCGCTGGAGGGCATGGAAAACTTTTCGCTGTTTTCCCCGCGGCCCTCAAGCGCAAAGACTAACGGTTCAAAAAATTGCCGGTCACCCGCGGCTCAAGCCTGTGGCAGATGTTTTTTCAAAAATGCCAAAATTTCCTCCAGCGATTCCCGCGCTTCGGGGACAAAGGGAATAAACGCCTGCCACACGTGCGACTGTTCGGGCCAAATTTTTATTTCCGCCTCCACTCCCACGGCTTTTGCTTTCTGCGCAAAGCGCACGCTATCGTCCCGCACCACCTCACTGCTGCTGGCGTGGAGAATGATTGGCGGCAGTCCGGCCAGTTCCGCGTACAATGGCGAAGCGATGGGATGCGTCGTCGGAGTTTCACCCAAGTACATCTGGGTCGCTATCGGCATGCTCTCGCGGTAAAACCACGCGTCGGATAAAGAGTTTTCCTTCCACGAGTCACCCGTGCCCGCCATATCCAGCCACGGCGACATCGCCACCGCCGCTACCGGCAAGAGGTCGCCGGCCTCGCGTAACTTCAGCAACAGGGACATCACCAAGGTACCACCCGCCGAATCTCCGGCCACGACAATTTCTTTCGGCGAAATCCCCTGCGCAAGCAGCCAGCGGTAACTCGCGACTGCATCATCCACTGCCGCAGGAAAAGGATGCTCCGGCGCCAGCCGGTAATCCGGGACCAACACCCGCGCCGGCAAATTTCGCGCAAAAAAAGTGGTAAGGCTGCGATGGGTGCGCGGCGAACACATCAAAAAACCACCGCCATGCAAATACAGCATCGTACAGCGTGGAGTAACTTTCTTCGGCTCGATCCATTCCCCGGGCACCGGCGCGCCGACCGCCGCACTAATCCGCAATCCCCGGCGGCTGTATACCACGAAAGGTTCCGAGAGCTGAATCCACTTGCGCAGGCTCCTCACGTAATGGGCTGCGGCCGGGATATCCATCCCATCGTGGCGGGTCTTGAAGCACTTGATGATCCGGACCAGCGCACGCGCTTGCCAACTCGGGCCAATTCGCGTAGGTTTTGCGCCGGTTGCACTCGCCATCGCCGTAAAGTTGCGGAGGCGGCCCGATGCGTCAACCCAAACCACGGCCGCGCCCACCCGCCCACGCTGCATGAAAAAAGTCAACAACCTCAAATTCGGCGCCTTGGCGGTCGCGGCCCTTTACGCCTTTTGGTATGCCTCGACACCATTGAGCGGGCATTTCATTGATGGCATCGATTCAATAATGGGCCAGTACGGCGGTGGCGTGACCCAGTGTATCGGGCCGGCGCTGGTCATTGGCTTCCTTAGCTGGAGAAAAAATTATTTTTACGCCTCCCTCGCGGTGCTTTGGCTCGGTATCAATTTGCTCAATATCGCCGCCAGCGGGGAATCACCGCTGCCTTTTTTGAGCGGGAGCATTTTGCACGGCTTGGGAATAGTCGTAATAATTTTGGCCACCTTGGCCGGGGCATTTTTCACGCGTGAGGCACCGCCCGAACCAAAACCCGTACCAGCTGCAGCGCCCATTGCTTTTGGCGAGGAATGGCTCAAACAAGGCCGTCCAATACCATCGGTCACGTCGGCTTACCCGACACCCGCCTACCATTCCGGCGGCGGCGGACTGAACTTTAATACTATTTTGGTCATTGTTGGCATCGGCGGAGCCATCGCGCTTTACACGCACGGCGCTCAATGGATGTTCGCCCTCACCCATTCCGGTGTTTCGTTGGACAACACTCCCTGGCCAAGCAATTTCCAAAAAGCCCTCGACCAGGCCAAAACCGAGCACAAACCCATCCTGCTCGACTTCACTGGCTCCGACTGGTGCTCCGCCTGCATGCAGTTGGATGACACGATTTTGGATACCAAAGCCTTTCGTAGTTACATCGCCCAAAAGGCTTTGTTTGTCGAAGTGGACATGCCGCACAACAAAAACCAGTCGGCCGCCCTCAAAGAGCAAAACGAGCTGTTGTGCCAGAAGTTTGGCATTCAGGGCTTCCCCACGCTTATCGTCTTGAACAGCGCCGGCAAAATCGTCGGCAACATGCTTGGCGGTCCCGCCGATGACCAAGTCGCTGACTATGACGCTGCGCTCAAAGCGTATATCGAACGCGCCGCGGCGAATTAGCCGCCATTTATAGTCTCCGGGCGGCGAAGGCCATGGCGTCGGCAATGCGGGAAATATCTTCATCCGTATGGCACGCCGAAATTGCCGTGCGCACCAAATCCTTGCCCGGGGGCACCGCCGGCGCGATGGACATAACCGTGAACACTCCGCGGTCCATCAAATGCTGCCAGAAGCGGTAAGCGCGCTCTTTCGTCCCCAACACAATGGGCACTGCCGGGGTTTCACTACCCCAGGTATCGAGCTTTAGGTCCTGCAAAATCTGTTTGTAGCGCTTGGTATTCTCCCACAAACGGCGCAGGTGTTCCGGCTCTTCGCGCAATAAATCCAACGCAGCTTCGGCCGCATACGACTGGGCGGGCGCCAAGGCCGCGCTGAAAATCGTCTGCTTCGAATGCGAGCGCATATACTCGATAACATTCCGCGAACCGGCGACAAATCCTCCCGTGCTCGATAATGCCTTCGACAAGCTGCCTGCAATCAAATCAATCTGGTCGGTCGCATTAAAATGGTTGGCGGTGCCGCGTCCCTCATGGCCCAACACGCCAAAGCCATGTGCGTCGTCCATCACCAAAAAACAGTTCTGGTCCTGCGTGGCCTGGAGAATTTCCGGAATCGCCGCAATGTGCCCTTCCATGGAATAGACGCCTTCAAAGGCAACTATCTTCGGCGTCTCGGGGCTTTCGTAGGAAAGCAATGTGCGCAAGTCCGCCGGGCTGTTGTGCGCGAAACGCTCCGCCCGCGCCTGCGTCAACCCCAAGCCGGCCCAGATCGACGAATGCAAATTTTTATCCCCCAGCACCACATCGCCTTTTTGGGCAAACGCCTGAATGGAGGACATGCACGAAATATAACCCGCCACGGAAACATGGCACGCTTCCTTCCCGAGAAAGGCCGCGAGTTTCTCCTCCAGCCGCTGATGGTAGGCCCGGCTGCCGTTGGAAAGGCGGGCGCCCGTCGGGCTGGTGCCCCATTCCGCAATGCCGCGCTGCGCGGCCTCAATCACCTTGGGGTGGTGCGTCAGCCCCAGATAATCATTGCTGCTGAGCATGATCATCTCCCGGCCATCAAGCCAGACATGCGTCCCTTCCTGGCGGTCAAAAGTGCGGTAGAACGGGTTGAACCGCAGGCGCAGGCGGGTGACCTCATCCTCCTGGCAACGACTGGCGATGGTGTTGCTGGCTTTGGCGTTAAACAAAGATGAGATCATGGAATGCTGGGCCCGTGGGGTCGCAGGGTATTTTAAACAGGCGTATATAAACGATTTCACGCGTTTCGGAAAGCAGTTTCTTGAGTTGGGCTTGGTGAACAGTGCGGTTATAAGTGCTTCATTAAGCGCAAAGTTATCTCCCTAAGCCATTAACCCCTGTGCCGGCCCAAGTGAGCAATTTTTTCCACTGGAACTTTATTGACCGGCGTCGGTTTACCTAGGTTCCCCTTCACACGTGGCGTTGCGCCGCTTTGCGCAGTTAGCCTCTTGCCAGCGAACTCTTTGCCACTACTCTCGTCACTCATGGAAGATTCGCGCAGGGAGCACCCCACCCGGCTTGGTTTGCGATTCCGCTGGCCGTCCGCAGCATTATTTATTTTCTGCCTCGGCGCTTCGCTTTCCCTCGTGCGGGCCGATGCCGTGGACGACGCCACCGCCAAATTCCGCACGGGCGACTACGCCGCGGCTTACGATATTGCCAACAAAGCCGTCAAGGATACCTACGCGACCGAGGCGCTGGTGCGTGTTTCCGCCGAGTCCCTGCTCGCCCAGGGCCGTTATAACGACGCCTACCAGCTTTTGATCGACGCCCTGCGCAATGGCTCATCCAGCATCCGCCTGCGCCTGCTCTTGCGGGAAGCCTGCCTGTTCACCGGCAAGGATGACGAAGCCCTAAGAGTCGTCACGGACATCAGCAGCCAAATGGCCATCCTCGCCCAGCGGCAACAATACACCCAGCAACCGCTGGATCCGGCCACCCTTGCCGATGCCGGCGAGGGCGCTTTGCTGCTCAAACAGGATCCCAAAACCATTCTGGAAAGCTTTTTCGACCCCGCCATGGCCGCAAAACCGCCCGTGCACGACGCTTTTCTCGCGGCCGGCAAACTGGCTTTGGAAAAGCACGACTACAATCTCGCTTCCAAGGATTTTGGTGACGGCCTCGCCGCTTTCCCAGGCGATGCGGACATGCTCTGGGGCCTCGCTGCCGCGTTCCACCCGAGCGATCGCGAAAAATTTGCCGATTACGCGAAGCAGGCCATCACCGCCAATCCGCACCACATTCCGACTTTGCTCTTGCTGGCCGAAAACCTGATTGACGCCGAATCACCCGACCGCGCCCGCGATACTTTGACGGACATTCTGAAAATCAATCCGCATCAGCCAGATGCCCTCGCCTTGTTCGCCGCCCTCGCCTACTTGCACAACCAGCCCGAGCAGGCCGCCGCTTACCGCACCCAGGCGCTTTCCACCTGGGGCAAAAATCCGCAAGTGGATTACCGCATCGGCAGCAAACTTTCCGAAAATTACCGCTTCACGCTCGGCGCCGATGAAGAACGCAAGGCGCTCGCCAATGACCCGTCCTTCACTCCCGCCCGCGTCCAGTACGCCCAGGATTTACTCCGCCTCGGGCAGGAGGACGAAGGCTGGAACCAAGCCGCGCTGGCCCATACGGCCGACGGTTATGACATCGAAGCTTTCAATCTCGTTTCGCTGCACGACGAACTGGCCACCTACCGCACCATCACCACCGACCATTTCCACCTGGTGATGGAACCGCAGGAGGCAAAAATTTACGGGCCGCGGGTACTCGAACTGCTGGAAAAAGTCCGCACGACGATGACCGCAAAGTACGGGCTCGATTTGAACTTTCCCGTGCTCATTGAAATTTTCCCCAACCCTGCCGACTTCTCCGTCCGCACCTTTGGCATGCCGGATATCGGCGAATTCCTCGGCGTGACTTTCGGCCCGGTCGTCACGCTCAACAGCCCCACCACCCATGACTCAAACTGGGAAGATGTGCTCTGGCACGAATTTACTCACGTAGTCACGTTGACGCTCACCAACAACCAGATGCCGCGCTGGCTGAGCGAAGGGATATCCGTTTACGAAGAGCACCAGGCCAATCCCGCGTGGGGCCAATGGATGACGCCTGAAGCCTGCCAGCGCATTCTTGATGGCAAGATGCAGCCCATCAGCACCATGAGCGCAGCTTTTCTTCAGGTCAAAGAACCTGGCGACACTGAGTTCGCCTATTTTGAATCCATGCTCGTCGTCCAGTTCTTCATCGAGCACTACGGTCTCGAGCACCTGAAGGGCTTGTTAGCCGACATTGGCAAGGGTCAGGAAATGAATGGCGCCCTCGCCCACAACTTTACGCCCATCACCCAGCTTGACGAGGCGTTTGCCCAATATGCCAAAGACCAAGCCGAGAAATACCGCGCGGGTTGGAATTTCTCCAAACCGGGCGACACCGTCGGCGGCACAGTGGATATTAGTACTGCTGCACTTGCCATGCCCACCCTCGCCGCCGCCGCCGACCCGCATAGTTTTTTCACCCGCATGAGCCAAATCCAGCAGTTGATTGACGATGAAGCCTGGGATAAGGCTCGTGACCAGATCAATGAAATCAACGCCACCGGCCTCTACGTGCCGGGTGCGGATAATCTTTACCTGCTGCTCGCCAAAGTTTGCGCCAAGTTGAGCGATTCCGCGGGCGAAAAAGCCGCGCTCACCACCGCCGCCAACCACGAAGCCGATTGTTGGCCCGCTGTTTCCCGCCTGTTGGAAATCGCCGAAGCCGATAAAGACTGGCCGGCTGTCGCCAAGTGGGGCGAAAACGCCGTCGCCATCCACCCCCTCAGCCCTACCGCCTGGCGCGCGTTGCTCGACGCCCATGAACAGCTCCAGGAAAACTCTCCGGGCATTGAAGCCGGCGAAGCCCTGCTGGAGCTGGATCCGCCCGACCTCGCCTCTGTCCATTATCGTTTGGCCAAGTTGATGCAGCCCACCGATGCCGCCGGCACCCGCCGGCAGGTTCTCCAAGCCCTCGAAGAAGCCCCGCGCTTCCGCGCCGCCTATGATTTGTTGGCCACCTTGCCGCCACCGCCTGCGGCAACCGTGGCGATTCCGGTGCCCCCCGCCGCGACACCTGTTTCCCCCGCTGCGCCGGCAACCTCTGCCGGTTCCACCCCGTGAAAAATTTCTCCCAACCATTTGGCCACCGCCTGCTGGTCTGGCTTTTGCCGGCTCTCTTCGTGATGCCGGGTTTATACGCTCAGTACAGCGGGGGCTATGGCGGGCGGGGCGGATTCAACGGCGGAACAAGCCGCGCCTACACCATTCGTGATCCCGACGAACTGGTGGAAATTCAGAAAATGACGAAGGCCCTCAACCCCGCTTTTATCAAGGATGTTTTCTCCGTCACCCGGTTGATTTACACCCCGAATGGCTACGGCCGCGGCGCCCGGTTCTGGGATGATGACACCCCCGATTCCGATTTAAATCTCGGCTTCCGTCTCTTCGAGGCCACCAGTCTCAAGATTCATCCCGGTTATAATTACATCCACATCACCCCGGAGGAATTGGCGAAAAATCCCTTCGTTTACCTCGCCGCCACGAATGGCCTGAGCTTTTCGGAAGAGGAACTGCAAGCATTGCGCGCTTATCTCCTCAAAGGTGGCTTTATGATGGCGGAAGACTTTTGGGGCGACCGTTCCTGGTCTTTCGTCTATTCTCAATTTAAACGCCTCTTCCCCGACCGCGAACCCGTCGAGCTGAACTTGAGCCACCCCATCTTCCACACCGTCTTCGATTTCAAATACCTCGCTCAGATGCCCAGTGTCGGCGTCTGGACCGGCTACCACCAAGCCTACGACCCGTCCGATTACTCCACCGATCACGACCCCCATTACTACGCGATTTTCGACGACAAAAACCGCATCATGGTCATCATCTGCCGCAACAACCATTACGGCGATGGCTGGGAGCACGAAGGCGACGACCACAGCTACTTCGACGTCTTCTCCATGCCGCAAGCCTACCCCATGTTCATCAACATTCTATTCTACGCGATGACGCATTAAATTTCGCTGTCCATACCTTTCATTTTCAAAATCCCAATCCTTAACTCAACCTCCTCTCCCCAAAAACCACCGTGGACAATTCCAAGTCATCCTCTGAACAAGCCGCGTTTGAAAGCCTCCAGGCCGGCCGCGTGCGCCTCGAAACCGAACTCAGCAAGGTCATCGTCGGCCAGCGCGACGTTGTCGAGCAGCTCATGCTCGCCATGATCGCCGGCGGCCATTGCCTCATCACCGGTGCGCCGGGTCTGGCGAAAACGCTCCTCGTCAAAACCATCGCGGGCGTTTTCCAGCTGCAGTTCCAGCGCATCCAATTCACACCCGACTTGATGCCCGCCGACATTACCGGCACCGAAATCCTTACCGAGACCGATCAAGGCCGCAAGCTGACCTTCGTGCGCGGGCCGATTTTCGGGAACCTGATTCTCGCCGACGAAATCAACCGTACGCCTCCCAAAACGCAGGCCGCCTTGCTCGAAGCGATGCAGGAGCACCAGGTCACTGCTGCCGGTGTGCGCCATGCTTTGAGTGAACCGTTCTTCGTCCTCGCCACGCAAAATCCGGTCGAAATGGAAGGCACCTATCCCCTGCCCGAAGCCCAGCTCGACCGCTTCCTCTTTAATGTGTTGATCGATTACCTGCCCGAGAAGGATGAAGTCGCCGTCGTCTCCCAAACCACGTCGCGCCTGCCCGCCGCCGTCGAAGGTATTTTCACCGGCGAAGATGTAATTAAATTCCAAGACCTCGTACGCAAAGTTCCGGTGGCCGAGGACGTCATTCGCTACGCCGTGCGCCTCGCTGCGAGTTCCCGCCCCAAAGCCGCGGGCGCAGCGGACTTCGTGAAGAATTGGATCAACTGGGGCGCTGGCACCCGTGCCGCCCAAGCCCTCGTCATCGGCGCCAAGGCCCGCGTCCTCTGGCGTGGCGCAACGCATGTGACGGTCGAAGACATCCGCGCCCTCGCCGCGCCGGTCTTCCGCCACCGCATTCTCCTCAACTACCGTGCCGAGGCTGACGGCGTCTCTGTCGAGCAAGTCATCCAGAAACTTGTCGAGGCGATGCCGTCCAAAGTCTGAGTATTGCTATCATGTCCGCCGCTTCCATAACCCCCGCTCAGGGCATCGACCCCCAGGCCTTGTTTGCCATCAAGGACCTGGAGCTCCGCGCGCGCGTGGTGGTCGAGGGCTTGTGGTCCGGCCTGCACCGCAGTCCGTTTGCAGGTTTTTCCGTCGAGTTCACCGAATACCGCCAATACTCTGCGGGCGATGACTTGCGCCACCTCGACTGGAAACTCCTCGCCCGCAGCGACCGCTCCTACATCAAGAAATTCGAGGAAGAAACCAACCTGCGCTGTCTTATATTAGTAGATACCTCCCGCTCGATGCTCTTTGGCTCCAAAGGTTGGACTAAGGCCGACTACGCCCGCACCCTCGCCGCGACCTTTGCCTACTACCTTGGCCAGCAGCGCGACGTCGTCGGCCTCGCCCTCTTCGACAGCGTGGTGCACGATTATCTGCCACCGCGTTGGAAGCCCGGCCACTTCCGCCATATGCTCGCGCTGCTCGAACGCGCCCCCGATGGCCGCGAGACCCGCCTCGGCGATGCCATGAACCAGGTCGCCCTCCTTTGCCCCAAGCGCAGCTTGGTATTAGTTCTCTCCGATTTTCTTTCTCCCGTTTCCGAATGGGATCAAGCTCTCGCCCACCTCGCTGCCGCGCGGCACGACGTCCGCGCTGTGCAAATTCTCGACCCGGCAGAAATCAACCTCGAGTTTGGCGAAGCCGCGCAATGGGAGGACATCGAAATCGGTGGCCGCATTTACGTGGACCCCGCCCAAGCACGCGCCGGTTACCGCGAGCGTTTTGACGCTCATCAAGTCGAGCTTCGCGCCGCTCTCGAAAAACGCGGCGTCACCTGCCAGACCGCGCTCACCACCCAGCCGCTCGACTTTGTGCTCCTCGAACTTCTGCAAGCCAACGCCGCGCGCCGTTCGCTCGCCCGCCGGAGGACCCAGCTATGAATTTTCTCTCTCCCTGGTTCCTCGTCGGCGCGGCCCTCATCATTGGCCCCATCCTCGCGCACCTCATCCGGCGCGCGACGAAAACGCGCGTGTCCTTCAGCGCGATGCGGTTCCTCAACCCCTCGCCGCCGAAGCTCGACCGCCGCAACCGCATCCAGCACCCATGGTTGCTTCTGCTGCGCTGCTTCATCGTCGGCGCACTCGCCCTCGCCTTCGCCCGCCCGTTTTTAAAGCAGGACTTGCCGACGATCATCACGCCAACCCTCCCGCTCAGCGTTGTCGCCGTGCTCGATGAAAGCGCCACGATGCAGCGCACTGGCCTCTGGGATGCCGCAAAGCAAAAAGTTTCCGACCTCGCCGACACACTCGGCCCCAACGACCAATTTGTCCTCCTCGGCGCTTCCACTGGCGTAACGGAACTCATCAGCCACGACAAGTGGAAGGCCACTCCGCTTCAGGATCGCGTCAATCTCGTCCGTGCCGTGCTCTCCACCCAACAGCCGGGCTGGGGCCAGAAGAATTTGGACACCGCCATTGAAACGGGCACGAACGAATGGGAAAGCATGAAGGAATCTGCCAATGCGATTACGCGGATGAAGATGGTTGTTGTCTCTGACTTCACGATGGGCGCGCGCGTCGCGGGTCTCGCCGGATTGAAGTGGCCGAATGGCAGCGAAGTCAAAATGGAAAATGTCATCCCCACGCACGAAGGCGATGCCAGCGTGCAATGGCTCGGTTGGGCCGATAGCGATACCGGCCTGACCTTGCGCGTGCGCGTCGGTCAAAGCGCCAAAAGCACTTTGACTGCGTTGAGCGTACAATTAAAAGACGCGCAGACCAACGCCGCCATCGGCGACGTCCAAAAACTCACCTTGCAAGCAGGCGATTCACAAATCGTCGCTTTCCCTGTCCCGGCCGATGCCGTCACCAAACCCCTGCGCGTGGATCTCTCCGGCGACCAGGAAAATTTTGACAACACCGTCTGGGCGGTGCATCCGACCCCGCGCGAGATAACCCTTATTTACTACGGTGGCCACGCCGCCAACGACATTAAGCATGCGCGCTTTTATCTCGAACGCGCTGTAGCCGGCTGGAAAGACCCCACCGTGAAGATTACCGCGGGCGAAGCATCCCGCAGCGATGCGAAACCGGGTTCGGAATTTTTCGTCGTGGCCGGGCCGCTGGATCCCCTCGGCCTGGAAGCTGTGCGCATCCGTCTCAGCCTCGGAGATTTCGGGCTCGTTCTGCTCAATGACCCTGTGATGGTGGATACCGCCGCCAAGCTAGTGCAGGAAAATGACTGGTCTCCCGTCAAGCCGACTGAAAAGAACGCCATGTTCGGCCAGATTGATTTCCAAAACCCCTTGTTTTCCGTTTTTGCTGACCCGCATTACAGCGACTTTACCCACATCCAATTCTGGCAGCCCCAGTCGGTCAAACTTCCTGAAAATACTTCCGCCGTGGTTGCCGCCAAATTCGACGATGGCTCGCCCGCTGTCATCGAAGCCCCGATTGGCCGGGGCCGGCTGATCATCTGGGGTGGCGACTGGTCCACCTCCGCCGGGAACTGGGTGCTCTCCACCAAATTTATTCCATGGCTCCAGGGTCTCTTCGAACGCGCTGCCGGCGGGGCGCAACGCCCGGCGATTGCCGATGTCGGCGATACTGCCCGGATGCTTGGCGGCCAATCCGCCCAATGGCGTGCTTTAGCCGACCCTAACGGCGCTTTTGTGGAAACCACCCCCACTACCCCCGGGGTTTATGAGGTGAAGCAAGGCGACACCACCCGCTGGGTCGCCCTGCAAGTTCCCACCGCCGCCAGCAACATCACCTCCATGCCACTCGAGAATTGGGAAAAACTGGGCGTACCCTTGCATGCACAACCGCTAACTGCCGCTGCGGCCAACTTTGCGCCCGTGGGCCAAAACCAAACCGCCCCGGTCCTCGAAGCGCGGCAAAAACTTTGGCGCTGGCTGCTTTTGGGCGCCGCTCTTTTGCTCGCTTTGGAGAGCATCTATTCACTGGTACTTTCCCGCCGTTCCGAACATAATAACGAGGCCGCCGCCTAATTCCCCTCCGCCATGAAGACCAACCCGTCCGAGCCGCCCGTCCAACCTCAATTGGCTTATTTGCTACGGGGCGTGGCGCGCGAGTTGCGCGCGGGGCGCCTCCATCGTCGCGGCATCCGCCGCTGGGCTGTCGTCGCGGTACTTGCATTTGCTCTGCTTGAATGGCGCAATAATTCCGCTTCTTTTGCTCCCTACTCTTTATCTGTGCTGGGCCTGCTTCTGGTAGCCGCGATTCTTCGCAGTTATCAAGTAGCCAAGGCCGACAAACTTGATCTTGCCGAAGCCGCTCGCGCGATTGAAACCACCTACCCTGACCTGAAACAAGCCCTCCGCACCGCCGCAGAACAACGCCCGGGTGAAGGTGGCCGGTTTGATTTCCTCCAATCCCGCGTCATCAGCAGCGCGCTTAAGCACGCCAACCTGAACAACTGGCGCCGCCAACCCCAGAACCGCGCCCGCTGGAGCTTTGCCTTTTACGCTGCCGCCCTTGCCGCCGCGCTTACCCTCACCCTCGGGCCTGCGTTGCTGGAATTGGCCCATAAGAACTTTCCCGTTCCCGCCATCACCCTTCCGCATTACGGCGTGACTGTTTCACCCGGAAATGCCGAAGTCGAACGCGGCGCGAATGTCATCATCGACGCCCGGTTTGACGGCCGCATTCCGCGCGAAGCCCAGCTCGTTTGGCGCCAACCTGATGGCAAGACCGGCCTGTTCCCAATGTCGCGCAGCCTTTCCGATCCCGTTTTCGCTTTCACCTTCCCGGTGGTGAATAAGGACACGACTTACACCATCAAGTACGGTGCTTCGACGACGGCCGACTTCACCCTCAAAGTCTTTGACCAGCCTGCCTTGTTGAAAGCGGACGCTACGCTCGACTATCCGGCCTACACCACGTTGCCGAAAAAAACCATTCCCGACACCCGCCGCGTCAGCGCTGTCGCCGGCACGAAGCTTGAGTATGACTTCACGATGAACAAGCCGATGAAAGACGTGACTATTACCGACGACAAAGGGAACAAAGTGGATGTCACCGCGACCAATTCCGACCGCACACGCTTTGCGATGAATTTGACCATCGACGAGTCGCAGAACCTGACGATGCACCTGACCGATGACTCTGGCCGCCCCAATCCCGCCCCTACCGATCTCCGCATTACAGCCATCCCCACGCAGCGTCCCGTCGTGCGGCTCAGTTTCCCGGTGCGCGACCAACGCGTTTCACCCATTGAAGAAGTCCACGTGCAAGCCAGTGCCCGCGACCAATTCGGGTTGATTGACTACGGCCTCGCCTACAGCGTCGGCGCCGACGACGCACAATTTGTCTCCTTGAAACCGACGGCGGACTCCACCGTCACCCCCGCGAACGCCACCGCCAACACCACGTCCAAGACCACCCAGATTGCTTTCAACGACACCCTCAAACTTGAACCTAAAGGCGTCGAACCCGGCCAGCTCGTAACCTGGTACGCTTGGGCCGACGATTACGGCCCGGACGGCAAAGTCCGCCGTACCACCAGCGACCTTTCCTTTGCCGAGGTCCGCCCGTTTGAAACGATTTTCCATGAGGACGACAACGCCGGCGGCCAACAACAACAGCAACGGCAACCCGGCCAGCAACAGCAAGGCAGTAACCCCGCCCAGACTTTACTCCAACTGGAACGTGAAATTTCCGTCGGCACTTGGAACATGAAGCAGTTGGACAAGCCCGGTTCCACATTTAAAGACGACATCAAGACGCTTAAGGACAGTCAGGACGAAGCGATTGCGGAACTGCCTGACGTGGCCGAACAGGCCCGCACCCCCACCCAGCAGGCCGCCGCCGCCGAAGCCGCCAAATTCATGAAGCAAGCCGCCGACAACTTGGCCACAGCCGACGACAAAACTTCCCTCGATCCCCTGACTCCCGCCTGGAGCGGCGCGCAGGGTGCTTACCAGGCATTGCTCAAATTGCAGGGCCGCGAATTCAATGTCGCCCAGCAACGCGGCCAAGGTCAGGGCCAGCAGCAGCGCAACCAGATGCAGGATCAGCTGAACCAGCTCCAGTTCCGCAATCAGCAAAACCGCTACCAGGCTGAAAATACCGCGCAAGATCCTGCTTCACCGGAGCAACGCAATCAAATGGAAGCGCAAAGCCGCTTGAATGATCTCGCCCGCCGCCAGCAGGACCTCAACCAGCGCCTGCAGGAGATGCAGACCGCCCTCGCTGCCGCCCAAGACGATCAACAACGCGCGGAGGTTCAACGCGAACTCCAGCGCCTCCAGGAAGAACAGCGCAACATGCTCGCCGACCTTGATCAGGCCAGCCAAAACGTGGATCAGATGCAAAGCGGCCAGCAAGCCGACCAGGCCCGCCAGCAGCTCGACCAAGCCCGCCAAAATATGCTCCAGGCGAGCGACCAGTTGGCGCAGAATCAAGTTTCCGAGGCTCTCGCTTCCGCTACGCGCGCCGACCAAGCCCTGCAACAAACCCAGCAGAATCTCCGCCGCGATTCCTCCAGCCAGTTTGCCAACCAGATGGATACCGCCCGCCAACAGGCGCGCGATCTGACTAACACCCAGCAGCAGGATGGCCAGCAACTCGACCAGCTCGCGCAAAGCGCCAGCCAATCGCTTGACGACACCGCGAAGCGCCAGGCCCTC
>Ga0206967_1145_pt1 | contig 14639 bp, 18 predicted proteins | sample Alteio_BWOrgHeat_24_FD_153259 | JGI IMG/M metagenome (GOLD analysis project Ga0206967, IMG submission 153259) | Enriched cells from forest soil in Barre Woods Harvard Forest LTER site, Petersham, Massachusetts, United States -... | ecosystem: Environmental > Terrestrial > Soil > Temperate forest >...
GGTACGTAACAGCGCCGCCTGCCTATGGGGCGGCGTTTTCGCTTCTATTGGCGCGGCCCGCTCACACCTAAGGACTCGCCACCCCTTTGTGGTGGCACATGCTCAAGAGGTATCGATGTCGGCACGTCCGTCCTCGGAATCTGCGCTACCGGTGGGTCGGCATCTCGCCTCGCAAGCGTAGCCAATATTATGGCTTGCCGTTTCTCAGCTTCATCGTTGGCCATTTTCACGCGCTCTGCGGCGAGCAACTGCGAGTCCGGTACGGGTTTCAGGTCCGGGCCTACGATGCCGTCTGGTTCGGGTAGCTTCGACTGGTGAGCCACCGCAGTCACCAGCGCTGCAAACATCTCCTTAACTGGACGTTGATCGAGCGCCCTGATGTCGGATGATATCTCCGCTCCGATTCCTGGCACCCTTACAACGAACGGAGACGCGCCATCTCGATCGACATCCTTGCGAGACCGGGACCAGCCAAGAAATGCAGTGCAGAGCAGGGCGCTTCCAGTGAGAAAAGGGATATACCAAGTATTAAGCTGTTTGAATAAGAACCAAAATGACACGCACAAACTAACGCCACCGATGAATGCAAACGACAGAAGAACAACTTGACTCCGCGCGGGAGAAAAGTTGAAAGATGCCTTCACGGGAGCGGAGGGAGCTTCCTGACTCACGATATAGAAATGGTTCCGTCCGGATGTCTTACGGGAACAAACTGTGGATAGACAGAGTCGAGCGTCGTCATTCTCGAAAAGAATAGTTTTATCGGGCGCATCATTGCGGGTACGCAGCCCGAGCCGCACTTCGGCCTCCCCACTCTCGGCCCGCTTGAGCGTGCAGTCCCAGTCACTCATCTGGATATCGACCGGGCGAAAGCGCAGACCCTGGCGGCGCGCATCGTTAATCAACTGCGCCGGCGTAGAAGACCCAACTGTTCAGCAATCCGGCGAAAAAAGCCGCTGGCGCGTGACAGCGCAGCCACGCCGAGACATACGCCAATAAGGCGAATGAGGCCGAATGCGACAGCGGAAAATCGTAGCTGCCAAAACCCAGGATCTGTTGATAGATGGCTTGAGCAAACTCCGGCGCATAACCTCGCGCCTGCATGCCACTTAAAAGCTTGTCGCGATACGCTTCAAGTCCACCGCGCCTCTTTTCCGACGTGACAGGACGCGATGCGCGCCATTACTTCCCGTGTCTGCTCATTGGAGAGCCCCTCCACGCCCGGTAATAGCACATGGACACCGATCGTACTCGTTAGTGCGATCCCGAGGACCGCGATCCATTTCAATTGAGGCCATCCAAGACGCGAGCTGATCTGCCCGACAGTATCGGTTATATCGAGTTTGATATTGCACATTTCTCGAACGTTGCAGAGCTGGATGACTGTATGCCGGGCGGAGGTTGGCCCATCGGAACACTGATCGAGATTATCCCTGCGTGCGAGGGAGTCGGCGAGCTGAGCCTGTGTCTGCCCGTCTTGGTCGCGCTCTGCCGTGAGGGCCGACGGATCGCACTCGTGGCACCACCACATATTCCCTATGCCCCTGCGCTGAAGTGGGCAGGCCTCCTCCTGGAATCAATCCTCTGGGTGGGCGCCGATCGCGACGAAGATTGAGTCTGGAGTTACGTGATCTAAGCCAGTTTGGATATGGCCTTGCGGCCGGTGCCCGCCATTTCCAGCAGGTCCCGCACCGCCTCCACGGTTCTCAACACATCCTGGTCCAGAATTCCCCGATGGAACACAAATCGCAGTGGTGTGCTGTCTCTGAGGGATGCTGTCGCCTCGACCGCGTGGAGGCTGAGGATCGAGCACAGTATGCCCTGCTTTCGTAATTCACCGACTGCGGTTGCTGCGGGAATGACCAGCGCTACATACACTATGTTGGTCTCGACAGGGCTCACTATTTGGCAACCCTTGATCTGTTCTAGCTCGTCTGCAAACCACTTGGCTCTTCGGTGGTCGGCTGCCAATTGCGCCTCGACCTCGGCGTACCGCTCAGGCCGGAGCAGCACAACGGCCGCTGCGGCGAGGTAGCCCGCGCCTGTGTGCATCGTTCCGCCCAGTGCCTTTCGTACCCGATGCGCTCGTGGGATATCGTCCGTGTGCTTTAGCAATAACGCGGCTCCTGCCGGTGTCCCTAATCCTTTTGACAGGCTGACTGAGAGCGAGTCGGGTCCGAGACCGCTCAAGCGCCAAGCGGTGAGTGGGACGTCGAGAGCAAGAGAAGCGTTGAAGATGCGAGCGCCGTCGAGATGCATACGCAGTCCTCGTCGACGTGCGATCTCACACAGTCGTCGAAGGTGGTCCGGCGGAAAGGCGCGTCCACCAGCCAGATTGTGGGTATTTTCGACCGCGACGCCGGCTTGCTGCGGGAAGAATTCACTTTCCTCCGTAATGGCGTTCTCCAGGTCCTTCACTGTGATGCGTCCCGCGGAATCGCGGATCTCCTTATAGGCCATGCCGCCTGCGAGGGCACCGTTCTTGCGCTCGAATACATTGATGTGACTGGTAGAGCCCAGAATGAGCTCGCTCCCCGCGCCACGACTGAGGAGATTCACCGCCACGAGATTCGCCATGGTGCATGAGGGCATCCAAACCGCGCTGAGCCCAAAGAGCTCTTGCAGACTTTCTTCCAATCGCCTTACATATGGGTCGTCTCCATAGAGCATGTCGCCGGTCACCGCAAATGCCAGCGCCGTCCGCATCTCTGCAGACATCTCGGTCACCGTGTCGCTTCGCAGATCAATCGTCCTACGCAACATGTCTGTCACCACCGAATACCGCACGGAGACGGCGTAGGAGGAGAGGCTCGTCTCCGCTCTTGAACACAGCCAGGGCGATTTTCTGGAAGTGATGGTGCTGGTCCCGCGCCCGGCGCAGCGATGCCGGATCCGTTTTGAATTCCAGGTCCCATTGACGCTGGTCGGTTGCGTGCAGCAGCGTCTTACCGGCGATCCAGGCCATGTTCCGCTTGAGCTCTGTCTGATGATCGAGGTCGTCTGCATCAACCAACGCCACCGAGACCCCTACTGAGAGGTGTGCCTTGATGACCTGTGCGAGCGTGCGTAGTGCCAAATCGGTCGCGAACATTCCTCGCGTCACGAAAAAGACCCGGAGGTAGGTTCCGGCGAACTGACGTTTCGCTTGGCCCATGGAGCGCAGGAGCATCATCCAGCCGGAGTCCGCGATGTAGCGCTCGAGGCCCGCGTCGATGAGGGAAGAGCACGAATAGAGGAAAGTGCCTCCCTGTGACGCCTCTGCCGCGCGCTGCGTGAAGTAGATCTCCGAGCTGACACAGAAAGTTCGGATCTGATCGACCAGCATTTCAAGCGCGGCTCCATTGCCGCGCTCGCCCCTGAGAATCGCGAGCTCCCGGCCGAGCATTGACAGATATTCTGCTGGCCGGATGGCCGAGGGCTGTGGGCCCCAGCTCTGGTGCAAAGTTGTCACCCGCTCGACCAAACGTTCGATGACCGCATCGGAACATTCGCCCGGGCTTGGAGGTGCTGTCACCAGCGCATCCACCGAAATTCCGAGCTTCTCGCACACCTTCTTTACGGTGCGGGCTTGTGCCTTTGTTGCTCCGGACTCGAGGTGAACCAGGGTCTCCACCTTCATTTCCAAGTCGGCAGCGAGACTATCCAGACTGAGACCGTTGCGCAGCCGGTGGATGCGCAATAGCTCCCCGATCCGCTTACGTCGTGTGTCGTCCACGATCGCTTCCTCCAGAAAGGGGGGTATTGGGGGCATTTTGCGGAATGGTTCGCCAGCGCTGTCGACCCGACAATGCGTCCAACTCGTCAAACGTGTTGGAGCTGATCATGAGATTCCGGTTCACCACTTTCGGTGCCGTGCACAAAGTCGCGCTCCTGCGCCTCTCGTACTGCTGTCTCGCTGTGTCGCGTGTGTGTGTCATGATGGGTATCCATCCTCTGTGTTTTGAATGTGTCTCGATCGGGTGTGATGTCATTCTGGCCTGGTGCCACTGGAACGGGGACTAGAGTTGTTCGGCATCGATCATGATTACGCGAACATCAGTGCTGTCGCGATGGCGCAATGTCGCGACACCGCCAAGTCATTTGTCCGGTCCGACCAGGTTCTGCGCAGCCCTGATTCAATTGCGTTGTAGCGCTCCTCGGACACCGTGAACATTGAGGAATAGCAGCGCGATTGCACCAATGTGAGAAGGTCCGCTACGGTCAGCGAATGATTCCAACACTCGACCACGCGATCCACCACGTGCAACCCAGCTCGCTTGAGCTCTTCGACAATCTCCAGGTTGCGCGCTTCCCATCGGCAGCCCACCTGGGATCGCTCAGGACCTTCCACTCCTTGCTCATCGCGAAGGCTGCGATAGTCGCTCCAGAAGCGAGAAAGCACCGCACAAGTCTCCCCGCTCTCGAGCTCCGTTGCCGCCCGGCCGAGTGCAAGGTTGTAGAGATCGCCTTCCTCGCCTAGGAGTACCACTGCAGCGCTCCGGGGGAGCACTCTGATCCAGGTCCTGAGCACGTCCTTCCAATCGGGAATCGCATGGAGCACAGAGCTCACCAGCAGCAGGTCGACGGGGCGAGCCGGCCAGTAGCCGCGCAGGTCAGCGGAAGTGATTGTGAAATTGCGCAACGACTCGCACACCCGCCGGTAGTGCAGGACCTCCAGCATGTCGATGGCTATATCGCAAACCTCGAAGTGCCACTCGAGTCTCGCGGATGCAAGTGGTACTACAACACGCCCCGTTCCGCCCCCCGGTTCGAAGATGGTGCGCGGCTCCTGCGCCGGCCAGCCTGCGATCGGGTGCAGTGTCGAGAGCAGTTTGAGTACGCACCGCGTGGGCAACGGGCGGCCGAAATCGTAGTAGAGCGGATTCGGGGTCCATGTCGACGGGCGACCTGTGAGCTCATGGTCACGCATGTTCAATGTCAAGGACATAATTGCCTCCCGTAGTCAGAGATAGCGGCCCCAGAGTCGGCCAGAGCTTTTCGGCGCGGGCGACCTTGAGTGAGCTGTTCTCGAGGAATCCCAGAAGGATCTCGACGGATGTTTTGTACTCATAGTCGCCATCGTGGCCGTACTGAGCCACGCGTTGAATGAGCGCCGCGACATGCTCTGGCAGTGAAGGGTTGGCGTTACGTGCCGTTATCAGGACTTCCCGGTAGAACACGGATACGGCGTTGGAGTAGGCGCGAGGGTCTCCAGATTGATAAGAGGGGAGGATGTTCTCCCCCATGACGATGCGGCTCGAGGCTGCCAGCAGCCGCTTTGCGTTCTGAAGAAAGAGTTGCTTCCGAGCGTCCTCAATGTGGTGGTAGGCGGAAGCCATGACAATGATGTCGAATGGCCCGTCTACAGCCGGATTCACCGCGTCGTTGTGGATCAGCCGGACCTTGGAGCCGGCAAATCGGGCAGCGGCGAACGCCAGATAGCTTTCGCAGGTGTCCACCCCGATCGCTTCGCTGACGTTCGGGTGATCAAAGACGTTGAGCAGTGATAATCCTGTGCCGCAGCAGAGATCCAACACCCGAGCGTTGGGTCTTGAGTTGAGCAACTCGCGGCAGCGGCGTCGCACTCCTTCGATCATGAGCATCTCGTCGGGACGGGCGAGCTCCTCGATTTCGTACTCGCGCGGATCGTCACGGTAATCAACCGCGGTATTCATGGGCGTCTCCAATGGACCAGGGCAGCAATCGGGGTCAGCACTGCGAGTGCGCCCGAGTGGGTGGGAGATATCGGGTTCGGGCGGTCGCAACGTTTGCGATCGCCGATCACAGTTGGGATCGAGGGGAAAGGTAGGCGGTAGGACTCGCGGGAGGAGCCGCGAAGAACCATGCCGAGCGCAGCAAGGGCGTCAACGATCATGTGTCACAGACCTCATCCGTTACCACTCCTGTGGATTCGGGAGCTCCGCAACCTGACTGACATCCCTTGCGGTAGTTACATCCTGTAGCTCAGCGACACGAAACTTCCGCTAGCAGAAGTATGACGTGGCGAAGACCTGAACTCGACACTTCGTCGTAGAACTTATCGCTATGAAGTCATAGCCGGCGTCGCCGGCGGCGGGCGCGCACCGGGGTCGATTCGAGCTCGGCTTCTCGAGCCGGCTGCGCAGAAGTGGGCAGATTCTGAACGACCACTTGCTCCAGGTGCGCGATTCCCCGGTGGCGGTTCACAAGCTCGGTGACCAGGGTCGCCAATAATTCTTTGGCGCTAACCCCTTGAATAGATGCAATTTTATTCAGATCTTCGCGGTAACCGGGCGGCAGGTAGGTGATCACCGCCTCCTTGTTTACCCGGCTCGGCGTTTTATACCCCGGCCGTTTGCTCGGATACCGGTGCGCCGTGATGGAGGAAATCGGGACCTCAGAAAACTCAGCCGCTTGCATCGCTGACGATTACCTCATGTGTTAGCAGTGGGGGTACACCGCTGCCAAAGTGGGCGCGCATTATACACAAAAATTCGGCTAGCAGCATGTGTCTTTAAAGAGCGACTATCGCGTGCGTACCAGGCCGTGAAATTCCGAAGGCTGCCGGGCGAGCGCAACAGTGCGGCGGGTGGCCGCTGACCAGTGCAGGGGTTGTGTACTCATCGAGTTATCGCGACGAAGATGCGCGCTGGAGGGCGGCTCCATGAGTTGTCCTCGGTCGTGATGCATCCAGTGAATCCGTGTCCGAGGTACTCATCGGGACAAGTCCACGCCTGGCGTCAGCGGCGTCCATTGCAACGCCGCCTCGATCGCCCGTCGATAAGTTGTGTCGATCTGGGGCGGCGCGAAGCGAATGTAGCGCTGAGCCTCCGCGCGCGGTCGCCCTGTCAACGATTGCAGATAGGCAATAACGTGATCTACGCTGGGAACCTGGGTGTTGTCATCAAACTTAGGCTCGAGTGCCGTCCAGATGACCGCATCCACGCTGCGCGCCCTGGCCCACTGCGGCAGATCCAGAATGAGGGGCGGGGCACTTGAGTTCTCCTCCAACCCCGACCAGTACCGGATGTTCTGGTCTGCATTCTTCTTGCCGACCCCTTCCCGAATCCGCAGCGCCTCGCGTGCAGTCGTAAGGTCCGTCGCGTCAATGATCGCCCACAGTGAACGAACCGCCACAGCTGACTCGTGCAACACCAAAGTCATACGGCCGTTGTCAGACTTGCGCAGGAAATCCACCTGAATCAGCGGACCGTCCTTGAACCACTCGCGTTGAACGGGAAGGCCCTGGCCTCAACTTTGGAGACTGCTTTTCTTATGCCCTATCAAAAGCACTCGGCCAACCCCTTCTGTTTAAAGGCAACGACTTCCCGCAAACCGATGTTGATTGCCACCCTGCCAGCAGTAACGGGTGACCGCGTTTTTGCGCGGACATGGTGAACGGTTGAACGGGATAGCTTCAACGAGGCCGCAGCGAACCATGATGACCGCGGTACCGATTACGAGCCCGAATGCCTTCTATGAAGCCGCCCTCGGATATACGGATTACTTGATAAAAACACGTACCTTCTATGAAGCCGCAGCGTTCTGCTAACTCGATCCTTTTTCTGCAAAGAGTTATCCACGCCCGTGCGAGGGATGTACTGGAATTCCAGTCCAGCGCCTTCGACCGCTCGGCCATCTCTCCATAATCTCATGTGAACAAAAACAAATACTTATCTTGTTCTACGTTCTCTTAGATCACGCTCGGTAACGCTCATTACAGTAGAGTGGAAACAAAATGGAAACACGAAACCCATGACCGGTTCCCGGAAAGCGAAGCGATCCGTGATGATCGCCGTGGAGCGTTGGCTGCACAGAACCCTTCGGTGAGGCCGCTGCTGCGGACAACGCTACCGCAGGCGGCCAACCACGCCGTGACGATACCTTCTATGAAGCCGCTGTGGACAACCTCGACGGTCCAGGCGACAAACAGGTCGGAATTGAGGTCCTTCTATGAAGCCGCAGCGTTCTGCTGCGGACAGCGACCAGGTGGAGCGATCGCCGCCCTTCTATGAAGCCGTCTGAGCCCACATGGCCATGTGACCGTGAAGAGCGCGCCAACCTTCTATGAAGCTTCTACTGCGGACAGCCAGAGCTGCAACGTGCGCGATCATTCTATGAAGCCACAGTGGACAACCAGAAATCCCGGGACCCCGGCATTTCCGCATTTGCCCACGAGAGCACATGGAGGCACAAGGTAATCACACCGATTTCGCACGGAACGAAACCGTCTTTTTTCACTCATGACTTGATTTTATATAAAGAGCCCCCTAGTAGCGTTCGAGCGTACAAAATCATAACAAGGCGGCGGCGTGAGTCCGGATCAACTTATCCTTACAATAGCGATCGTCGTGGGAGGGATTCTAATCGGCCGGCCGCTTTGGAAGGCACAGCAGCGTCGGAAATTGCGCAGCCGGCCTTTGCCTCAGGAGTGGCGCGGAATAATTGAGCGCTTCATTCCGCTCTATGCATATATGCCCGCGAACCCGCGGACCCGGCTCAACGGACTGGTGCACCAGTTCCTTGCCGAAAAACAGTTCGTCGGCTGCGGCGGCCTGAAAATTACTTTGGAGATGAAAATCGCCGTCGCGGCCCAGGCCTGTCTGTTGGTATCGGGCTTAAATATGGATTTGTACGAGAATCTGCACTCAATCCTGCTGTACCCGGCAACTTTCATCGCGCCTCAAGAGGAACACAATGAAGCCGGTGTAGTCACGCAGCATCAGGAGGCGCTAACGGGTCAAGCCTGGGGAACTCACAAGATCATCCTGTCATGGGAAGATGTAGCTATGGGAGTACGGAAGCGCGGATCGGGATACAACGTCACCCTGCACGAATTCGCCCATTGCCTGGACGCTCAAGATGGATGCTGGTCGAAAATCATGCAGGAGGAATACGAACGACTGCGTGCAGCGGCGGATCGCAACGAGGAAACGCTGCTCGATCCTTATGGAACGGAGGCCCCGGCGGAGTTTTTCGCTGTCGCGACGGAGTCTTTTTTCGAACAACCGGCGGAGCTCAAGCAGCGGCACCCCGCACTGTACAGCGAACTGATGCGCTACTACCTTCTGGATCCGGCACTATGGATAGGCCCACCAAGCATGAGCGACATTCGCGAGAACGAACCTCAGGAGCCGTTGGTCTAGGTAAGCGCTAACAGCACAAGCCCGAAAACGATCATCGTAGCGATCCTTCAATGAGGTCGCTGCGGACAGCCAGAGCTGCAACGTGCGCATTACGATATGCCTTCTATGAAGCCGCAGCGCTCACAACCGCGCGCGCCAGCGTGGCTCGGTCCGGGCGGAGCCTTCTATGAAGCCGCAGCGTTCTGCTGCGGACAACCCTCACAGAAATAGTCGTGATATCCAGCGACCCAGGCCCTTATATGAAGCCGCGGCGTTCTGCTGCGGACAACGATTGAAAGTCAACGTGCTTTTACCAAAAGCCTCCTTCACCGCAATGTACTTTCGTTCCCTTCAATGAGCAGATAGGCAACATCAAACAGTATAAAGGAGTACGGCCCTTCAACTATCATCGGAGGTGCGCATCCTTCTACGTACCACTCAGCCAGCTGCTTTCATACATCAGACGCCTAAGTACCGCCAGGACCACTTGCGCCGTCGGCGTGTAAGCCTCCACAACTTCGGACTTTCGCGGGCAGAGGCCAGCCAACACTCCCTAATCACTTGATGGACCCACTTCACCCGCACACAGTGCTTCGGCCCAAGACGCATAGTGATCTGTTTTGCGGTGAACTCAGGGTGCTGCCTCCAGATCCCGCCCACCCGGATTCGCGCCGAGGTCCAACGGTCAAGACGCCAGCCTACCTGCCTATGCATGGGACTACTCATGCCTGCGGCCCTCCGACACTCCTTCAACAACGCCCACACCCGTCCGATGCCCAGGGGATGCGCGAAGCCCAAGTTTGCTCGTACCTGCTTCGCTGTGAATTCAGGATGCTCCTTCCATATTTCTCGGACCCCCGCTCGCGCCGCCTCGTCCGAGAGCGGGCTAATCGGATGATGTATTCCCAGACGCGCTGCCATTCGCTTCAATTGACTTCCCTGCCAATGTCCACCCATTGGTGATTCAATGTTTCGCTCATTGAGTCTCTTTGCCGCCGAGCAAAACGAAATCGGTCGCCCCTTTGCGCCAGGTTGCCTCAGCACCCATTCGATATGCATGCGGTAGGCCTCCGCACGGTCATTAGCCGCTTTTACTGTGGCCTCTCGGCCCATCATCGCCACACGCAGCCGCTCCTTCCGTGGTCGGGCAGCCAGCCCGCGCTTAACCCCTTTGCGCCTTCGGGCGGCTAATGCGGCCTTGATGCGCTCCGAAATCATCTTCCGCTCCTGCTCCGCGAGCGACGCATAGATGTGCAGCACAAAGTGATCGCAGTCTTTCCCGAACGCCGCGACGATAAAGTGCACGCGGTGTTCCATCAGTCCGCTGATGAAGTGCACGTTGCGCGAGAGTCGGTCGAGCCTCGAGACAATCAACGGACACCGGGTTGCCCTGGCCTCCTTCAACGCGGTGGCCAATCCCGGTCGTAACAGCAGTGCGTCTACTCCCGCGCCAGTCTGCACGTCCTTATGCCAGGACCGAACAGTGAACCCTTCGCGCAGCGCAAAAGCTTCGATGTCGTGATGCTGCGCCGCTAGTCCGAGCCCGCTTCGGCCTTGTTCGCGAGTGCTGACCCTCAAGTATCCAATTGCTGCTTGCATCGTAAGGCCCTCCCGTGATTCGCCTCACGATAGATCTGACCGGACTGATTGGACATTGCAGCTTTAGCGGCTCGGTCTGTCTACCGCTCAGGTATCAATACTCGATTTCGAATAGCAGACGGGACTCGAACCCGCCCTAAAGCCAGGGAAATCAATAAGTTATTGAATCGTAAGAAGCGAAAATCCCCTGGATGACTCAGGAATCCCCCAATTTGCCACTCGATTTGCCACTAGAACCTCCGTCCTGGGAATAGCCGTTGCAGCTAAGGAATCTGCATGCACAGTTCCTCGCATCCGTCTGCGGAATGCATTATCGTCGAAACCATGACTCAGGAATCTCTTGGTATTGACGACAGCCTACTCGAGTCCGCTGCACGGTGCCTCGACGCCGAGAGCGTACGTGCCTTGGGCGAACTCCAGCTCGCCGATACGGATAAGATGAGACTTGAACTCCTGGCCCAGAAGGCCAACGAAGGTCAGCTCACTGCCGAAGAGGCGCGTGAATACGACCGCTTCATCGAGCTTGGCGACATCATTGCGACGTTACGCCTAAAAGCCGAGCGCCAGAAGCAGTTCGCGCGCGGGTGAGGTGAGCGAGGCCGCCCTCCGTCTGCAGGTTCGCGAGCGTGCTGGCCTGCGCTGTGAATACTGCCACCTCCCGGACTGGCTCCCTCCATTCGAACCCTTTCATCTCGAACACATCGTTGCCCGCCAACATGGCGGAGAGACCGTGCTCGACAATCTCGCTTGGGCATGCCATCGCTGCAACCGACACAAAGGGCCGAATCTCAGCGGCATCGATCCGAGTACAGGGGAGATCACTCCCTTGTTCCATCCCCGACGTGCCATCTGGACAGCGCATTTCATCCTGCGTGGGATAGAACTCATAGGGCTGACGCCGACCGGACGGGCGACAGTCGTGCTGTTGCAGATGAACTCAGCCCGTCGTCTTGAAAGACGTGCGGAATTGATCCGCCTCGGATGGTTTTGAAACGGCCAGACGAGAATTGCCATCGAGCCCCCATCAGTGGCGAGAAGTAGGTATCCCGGCGAGGATCAGCTTTACACCGTTCACAGCCTTCAATGAGGACGTTGGTATCAGCAATTTGGTAGTACATCACGAGGCCCTAAGTGCGGCGAACCTTGCTAAGCGGGCTGGCAGAGACTGCCTGCTGCCCGTACATGATCGCGTCGTTACTCCCCGGTCGCTCCGGCCACTCGGAGTGAACGAGGGGACGCAACTGTATAGGCACAACTTCCTCCTGGGCGAGGGGCATATTCCCGAAGGTGTCTAGGTTATGAAGCGAGTAGAGCCGATGTTGTGGCTCATTGTGAGTGACATAGAAGGCGAGCGGAAAGAACTTCATCAGCCAGAATGCGAGCGTTATATCTAATCCTAACTCCATTCGTGCAGCGTCACGAACGAGCACCTGGGCGCGGTACGGGTAGAACCAATAGTAGATTCTGAGCTGTGCTGGAAGTGAAGCCGTGCCATCGAGTATGTAATCCCGAAGGGGTTCGGTCAGCGGACCTTTGGGGTACCGATCGACGCCTTGAGCGGCCAGATGGCCAAGGACGCTTCGCATTACCGCCTGGGGTCTAATCTTGACGCTAACTGCAGGGCCCAAATACAACGTTGTGTTCGCTAAGTCTCTTACCTGCCTGCAGAGGTCAGCTAGTGCAGGGTCGTACTGGGCCCCCAACAAGTTGTTGCAGCGTGCACAAAGACTGCGGAAGCTTACCCCCGCCTGGAACCTCCGCGGCTGATGCCACCGCTCCCCGCTCGCCACAACCTTGTCGTGGAGGCTTTGAAGTTCCATTTGATTAACCAATCCGCAGGACTTCGGTGGCGTGTGGTCCTCAGTGAGCGGCCTTTCGTCCCCGCAGATATTACACCGGCCGAAGCGAGGGCCCTTGGTATTAATGCGCTGAAGTAGTCGGCTCACTTTTGACATACTCTAGCAAAGGAGGTTGTCACGTTTAATCAATCAGCGCAGTAAACCATGCCGACGCAACCATCCATCATCAAATTTGGTGCGCTTTCGATTTCTAAAGAACTCGGTCTGGTTGAGTGCGGGGCTGCTGCGAGCCATGCTAGACCACCAATCAGCAAGATGCCGAATCATTCGACTACGAGCTGGCGAGCATTGACCTGCGCCGGGTTACCGGGTGGTATCGGCGGTCTGGCTAGTGGATCAGTCGCCATCTACTGGCTCCTCGGTACCTAGGGTGGCCGGGTATCAGAAGTTTCGCTGCGTTGCTTCGATCTGTAAGCTTGCCAATTTACGGCAGGAGGATGAGCATTACTGCTGACGAATGAAGAAGACCAAACAGCGAGCATCTCATGAGCGACCAGAAGGACAGCGGTGCACATTTCTTTCGTTGCGATTTTCAGGTTCACACACCTAGAGACCGAGCATGGAAAGGAAAAGCATATACGTCGCCGGAAGATCGGCGGGCATATGCACAGAGGCTCGTGGAGGCGTGCCGTGCACGAAACCTTAACGCCATTGCAGTAACGGATCACCACGATCTCTGCTTCTTTCCATACATCAAAGAAGCGGCGAGCCATGAAACAGATGCCAATGGGAACGAGCTTCCGCCCGATCAAAGGCTCGTAGTCTTTCCGGCGGTCGAGCTGACACTCAATGTTCCCTGTCAAGCCATTCTTATTCTCGATTCAGAGTTTCCAGATGCGTTCCTGCTGCAAGTCCTGACGGTGCTTGCAATTACACCTGCCGCTGATTCCGAGGCCAAGGCAGCTGAGGTCGAAAGGCTTAACTCCATCACCACCTTGGAGGATTTAAAGCGGAAGCTGGATGAACATGAATTCCTACGAGACCGTTACATCATTCTCCCCAACGTAACGAGCGGAGGCAGTTCCACTCTCTTGAGAGATGGAGTGGCGCAGAAGTACAAGACAATGCCGTGTATTGGAGGATATCTCGATGGTTCGATCTCGAAGTGCAAAGTGGGCGACACCAAGATTCTGAATGGCGAGGACAAAAAGTACGGAAATAGGCGCATTGCGCTTTTTCAGACGTCGGACTCTCGATCGGAAGATCACGCCAACCTGGGGGAACATTCGACATGGGTCAAATGGGCTACGTCGACGGCCGAAGCATTACGGCAAGCCTGCCTTGCGCAAGATTCACGAATCTCGCAGGAGGCCCCACAGTTCCCTTCCGTCGTCATCCGGTCATTGCACGTATCGAACAGCGAGTTCATGGGTCCGATCGATCTTTACGTCAACCCGCAATACACAGCCCTGATCGGCAGCCGGGGCACCGGAAAGTCGACGATTCTTGAATATCTCAGGTGGGGGCTATGCGATGAACACGATGCCAGCGATGAAACCGACACGGAATCTGTTGGCGTCCGTCAACAACGCCTTGTAGACAACACACTGAAGAGGTATGAAGCGAGTGTCGAAATTAGATTTGAAGTGAACGGTGTCTCTCATCTCGTCAGGCGAAGAAGCGCAACGGGAGAAATCGTTTTACGTATTGGAGACAGCGAGCTGCAACCGTGCACAAAGGAGGACATCCGGACGCTGCTTCCCATCCAGGCGTACAGCCAGAAGCAACTCAGTAGGGTTGGTCACCGTGTTGATGAACTGAATCGCTTTGTTCGATCCGGCATTAAAACGGAGCTCGATTCTATCGACGCGCAGATACGCTCGCTTGCGTCTCAGTCGCGCCAGATCTATAGCCATGTCCGCCGTAAACAGGCAGTCGAGCAGACGCTTCGCGAAGACCGTTTGTCACTCCAGTCACTTTCCAAGCAGGCGAAAAGCATTCGTGACTCACTGACGGGGCTATCTCCAGAACAGCAGCAATTGTTGTCCAAGCAACCTATCTATCTCGAAGCAGACCTGCTCGTAGGAAAGTGGGACGCTGAGTTTCGAGAGCTGCGCACGGCAACTGATAGTCTGTCGCAGCGACTGTCTAGCTTACC
>Ga0206967_1102_pt2 | contig 14635 bp, 14 predicted proteins | sample Alteio_BWOrgHeat_24_FD_153259 | JGI IMG/M metagenome (GOLD analysis project Ga0206967, IMG submission 153259) | Enriched cells from forest soil in Barre Woods Harvard Forest LTER site, Petersham, Massachusetts, United States -... | ecosystem: Environmental > Terrestrial > Soil > Temperate forest >...
GGACAATCTGTCCCGCCAATCCTACCTTCTCGTGGTGGGCGGAGGAGCATTGCTTGATTTAGTCGGCTTTGCCGCAGCTACTGCACATCGCGGTATCCGCCTCATTCGTATGCCGACGACCAGCCTTAGCCAGGCGGATGGCGGTGTGGGGGTGAAAAACGGCGTCAATTATTTCGGCAAGAAAAACTGGGTCGGAGCTTTTTCGGTGCCCGCTGCTGTGGTCAATGATTTGGACTTCCTCAAAACCCTTTCCGCTGGTGCCGCCCGGGGTGGGGTGGTGGAGGCGTTCAAGGTTGGCCTCATCCGTGACGCCAAGCTCGCTTCCTACATCGAGAAAAACGCCGTCCGCCTGGCCCGCCGTGAACCCAAAGCCTTTGAAAAGGTGTTCATCGAAAGTGCGCAGCTGCATCTGCGGCATATCGCCACCGGCGGCGACCCCTTTGAAATGGGCTCCGCCCGTCCGCTGGATTTTGGCCATTGGGCTGCGCACAAACTCGAGCAGATGTCCGGCTTCCGTCTGTCGCATGGGGATGCCGTCGCCGTGGGTTTGGCATTAGACACCCGCTATTCCGCTGCGTGTGGCTGGCTAAAATTAAAAGAGAGGCAACGCGTCCTCCATGTGCTGAAGAAACTCGGTTGCGATTTGGGTGACGGCAAAACGAACCCGCTGGTCCGTCGTTTGCTCAGCCAAAAAGACCGCCGTGGCCGGTTCACTGTTTTGCGGGGCCTCGAGGAATTCCGCCAGCATCTCGGCGGGGCGCTGACCCTCACCCTCCTGCGCGATTGGGGCCGGGGTGCGGAAACCACCGAAGTTAACCTCGCCCTCATGTCCCATGTCATTGCGGAGACGCTTGCCTAAATTCAATTCGCCGCATCCGGCGCCGCCAGCCGGCCCAGAAACAGAATGCTGCCTGTGTCCGTTTCACGGATAATAAACAAGAACGGGTGGTCGGCGCGAAAGACCGGCGTGGGTTGCGGTTGCATGACCATCGTGGGCATCATGGTCACGCCCGTCGCTGCGGCTGCCTCGGTCCCTTCTTCGTTTACTTCCACAAACGCCTGATGGACGACGCTGCCGATTAAAAGGTCACGCTTGCCATCCATGCCGGAAAAATCGGCGCTCGGGTCAAAGGCATTGACCATGCCCAGCGCCTCGAGGGGCGCCTTCAATCCATAGCGCGTGTTGAGTTCAAACCGGGGCAAAAACACGTCAACCTCGTGCGGCTTGGTCAGCTTGCCCAGCAGGGTGGCCAATTGTCCGGTGGTCAGGCTGGTTTCCAGATCGGGTAGGGCGGTCGCCGTTTTCGGCAGCAGGGCGATAAATTCCAAAGAGCCGTCCTTATAAGGCAGACTGAGCATTTGCAGCGGCACGGGCCCATCCGGCACGTCAGCAAACTGTGCCCCTTTCATTTTCCTATGCATGAGCAGGACGGATTCAGTTGTGCCATCCAGCCGGGTAAAGGGCTCCGGCTGGGTGTCTTTCGGATCAAACTTTTCCGCCCAATTGCCTTTGAAATAAATGGCGTTGACCAGCACGAGCTTGGTGCTGGCGGTGACATCCGTTGGAGAAAGGAGATTCTTAATGCGCTGGTTGGTATTGTCCTCAACCCACGTGTTGATGCGCTGGCGGACGAGCCCGGACTCTTTTTGGTAATCGACCGGGGTAATGACGGAATCAAAACCGGCCTGAACAAGTTTCAAATATTCCGGCAGAATCTTATATCCTTGCTGCGGCCACAGGGAATTGGCCAAGGCTAGCTGCACCCCCGATTTTTTTTCCACAGCGGCCAGTTTTTTTTGCAAATACTCAAAGGCCGGAACGGTTTGTCCTGAAGCCAGCTCGCTAAAATGCAATGTCTGCGCCATTTGGGTGGCGGTATCACCCTGGGCTCCCGCCCAGGTCATTCCCAGCGCGGTCGAGATACTGTAGGGGGAGAAGAAAGCATTGTCGGTGGCGCCAGGTTTGAGCTGGCTGTACAAATCAAACGCAAAGGCACTGTTAGCCTGCACCAGCGTGGTGACGTTGGCTGGCGGTGTCGCAGCGCTTTGGCCCGAAACGGTGATCGGGCGCTCCAATGCCGCCACCATGACGAAACTGATGGCCAAGCAGCGGATCCCCTTAGGCAGGCATATTCTCATCATATATTTGGGCGAAATCTTCAGGGTAGGGCGGCGGCAGGCGGTTCAGTTAAACACAACAGCCTCGATCGCCTACATCTTGGCGTCGGGCTGCCGGCTCTTGGTCGCCGCGGCGATGTAAACATTTATCTTGGACAGCAATTGCTCGCGGTTGGGTACAAAAATGAACCGATCGCCGCCCAGCGTGCGGCGGGCGTCGTCCAGCAGCTCGAGCGGTGGCCGGCGGGTCTGCAAAAGTTTTTCGAGGTTTCCGCTCAAATCGGTTGATTTGCTGAGCAACAGATCAACCGTCACCAGCTGGGCCAGGGCGGCCTGGTTATGGGGGTCCAACTGGTAGGCCGCACGGAAGAGCTTTTCGGCGTCATCCAGATCATCGTGGGCGAGGAAACGGTTGGCGATGGTCAGCATGATATCTGGCCGGGTCTTGTTGGCTCCGATGAGTGCACTCAGATACATGTCGGTCAAGTCGGGTTTGCCAATGCCGTAGTCTGCCAGGGCCCGCATGCTGTCAAAAATATTCCGGTTTGGTTCCAGCCACGCCGGTTTTTCCACATCAAGATTGTCCAGGAACTTGATGGCGTCGTCATATTGGCGCTGCACGATGTAGGCTTGGGTCACCAGCAGCGCAAAAGTGGCCACGTCAAACGTCGGCGTCTTGCCCGCCTTGATTTCGCCCTGCACCTGATCCTGGGCCAGTTGGTAAAGTTGGAGCATCAACTTCACGTTTCCTTGGTCGGTGGCAAAATTGGCCAGCCGGGCCATGGCCTCCGCATCATTATGAAATTGCTCGATGATGGTATTCGAGTCTTGCGCAATGCGGGCGTCATCCCCGGTTTTGGCATAGATGTACATCAGATCGATGCGCGGCTTGGCGTTGGAAGGGTTGGACAATATGAGCAGGTGGATGCACCGCATCGAATTGTCAATGTCCCCCAGATCCCGGTAAAAACGGGAGAGCAGATCGAGGATGGCGTCGTTGTTGTGAAAGCGCGGCAGGGCCGCCTCCAAATATTTTACCGTATCGTAAAGCCGTCCGCGTTCCCAGAGTAGGCGGCTGGTCAGCAAGGTGCCGTCCAGGGATTTTTCCAGGTCGTAATGGCTGATGGTGTCCTCCGCTTCGTCATAGCGTCCCAAATCAATGTAAACCTGGGCCAGATTGATGGCGAGCAAGCCGCGTATTTCCGGACTGCAATCTTTGGCCGCAATATACTTCTGGCAAACCTCGATGATTTTATCCGGCTCGTGCGCCTGTTGCAGCCGCACCATGTAATTGTTGACGTAATCCCGGTCTTTGCTGATGGCGTACGGCAGCCCTCCTTCCAGTATCTCCAGGGAATGCGATTGTTCGTTGCGGTAATAGTAATAATAAAAATCCGATAGCATTTCCCGGCCATGCAGACTTTCCGGCGCCCACATCACCCCGAGGCGGAAAGCGTCCATCGCCTGCGGATACCGTTTGCCTTTGAGGTGCAAGTCGCCCATCTGCAGATAATATTCACCCATCTTATGGTGGTGCTCCTCCGAATACTTGGAGGAAGTAAGCCACAGCGGCCACGCCAGGTTTTCGGTGTAGCGCTCATCCGTGAAATTTCGCCCCAGTTTGAACCAAAAGTACATTCCCAGCGCCCCCATTAACCAAACGGCCACGAGCAGGCCGGCCGACATTGCCGCCACCTGCAGCCAGCGCACCCGCACTCGTTGCACGCCATCCCGCCTATGCACCGCCGCCAAACCCAGCCAGATCGGGGTGACCGTCTCTGCGTTGCGCTTTTCTGTTGGGGTGGGTTTCGCCATGGGTGCAAAGGTGGGTGCGGCCTGGTCCGCCTTGATAAATCAGCCCCTCAGACCTAAAACCTCAACCAATGCGGAGTTTGTTCCATCACGGGCGGTTGCGGGGAGGGCAAAGTGAAATCATGGGCTTTTATCACACGCTTGGCAATCTTCGATGAGCAAAAGCTACGCTTGCCTTTCAAGGGGGGAATCCTCATTTTTCGATGGCCAGAGGGTGTTTTTCTGCCACTAAAATTTAACGCGGCCGTTACCTTCCTGCCGCCACCCTACGTCCCACTGGCAGCTCCCGCCGTCAGGCCTCATTTCATCACAGTTATTTTTGCCCAAAAACCAGCTTGCTTCACCCCTAAAAAGATGGTTGACCAGACCGGTTGATTCCGATTCCTTTGCGTCAACCACGAACCCCTTCATTCCCAACTGGAAACCAACTATGAAATTCTCGTCGAAATCCTTGCTCTCTGCGTGCGCCCTTCTGGCGTTGGCGGGCTCAGCCTCTGTTTCCGCCGCCCCGCTGCCGGCACCCTTCAATGAATACGGCGTTGATGCGACGGTGAACTTCACTGCTAGCGCAGCTTACAACTCCAATGTGCTCTCTGCTCCTGGCACGTTGACCCCCGCTGGCAATACCAAGTTTGACGACTACATTTTCACCTTCGCTCCTGGACTGACTCTCGACTGGGGCAAGAACGCCCTCACCGACGTCACCTTTAACTTCACCGAAACCTTTTATCGCTACGACAAGCATCCTTCGCTCAATGCTGAGCTCTCCAATGTGGCCTTGGATGTCAACCGCCAGCAGGGCGCGTTCGACCTCTCCACGCATGCCAGCTACGTGCAGAACTACAACAACACCCCGAGCGCGTTCACGGCCACGAGCCCGACCCTCACCTCCATTATTCGCTTCGATACGATTACGGCTTCCGGCGATGTAAAGTACACCATGTCGGATAAGTTTAATTTCGACCTCGGTGCCTCGTTTACCCAAAACCATTATCTCTATACCGTGGGCAAAGCTTACCAGGATACGGATACCTACACGCTCCCCGCCACGGCCTATTATGTCTACACGCCGGAGTTGAGCTTCGGTCTGGGCTACACCTACTCGCAAACGGATCCGAAGAATAACCAGCTCACGGGCGCGGCTTTTTCGCCGGGTCGCGATCGCGACACCCATACGGTTAGCCTCAATGCCCTGCTCACCAAGTGGCAGAAGCTCACCGGTAGCGCGAATGTTGGCGTGTCGAGAAACAGCATCGATGGCATTGGTCCGGTTGCTGGCCTCACCACCACCACCGTCAGCTACGGGCTCGACTTGACTTACGCCTACAGCGAAAAATTGGCCTTCAACCTGACGGGCAGCCGCAACTTTAGCACCGGTTCCGCCGGCCAGAACATCGAAGCCACCGGTGGTGGTCTGGGTGCCGCATACACCCTTTCCGATACCATCGGGATCAAGGCGACGTTGATTAACTTCACCCGCTCCGAATACCTCCAGCAGGTTCCCTCCCGTACGGACGATGCTTACAGCAGCGGCATTACTGTTAACTGGAGTCCGTTGGATTACTTGACCTTTAGTGCGGCATATACCTATTTCATGAACAGCTCCACGGCTGTCGGTGCCACCTATAATGTCAATCAGGTGAGCATCTCGGGTACCATTCACTACTAGACTGTCCCGCAGAAACCCTTTGCGCGAAAGGCCGCCCGAACGGGCGGCCTTTCTTTTTGGACCAATGGCCTTTTCCCGCTCAGGATTTTTTTAGCAATCCGGTGATTATCGTGGTGGCGATGCGGCGGCCATTTTCCAAGGCTATGGGCAGGGCCGGGTAATTCACCCCTGCGGGACTTTTGCCAGTCAGGTGCTCATGCGCCGCCCGGCCTGGCGGCGGAACGGTAAAGTTACTGACGCTGCGCAGCACCAACACTCGTTGCCAGTCAGCGAGCTTTAACCGGTGCAATTGCCGCAACGCTCCAAGGGTGCCAGAGTCCTCCATGGAAGCGGTGAAAAATTGGCCCTGCCCTTGGGTCCAATACTTTACCCAGCGTTCCGCCCAGGCTTGGTGTCTGGCGCCATGCCAATAACGCGCAGCGGATAGCACCACGCCGACTCCGATAGCAGGTATCCGGGCACCGTGTGGAAATGCCGTATAGGCTTGGCGGGCGGCCGCCAGTTCCGCGGTGTCCGCCAAAGGCACGTTGTGGGTCAGGCGTTGTGCCCAATTGCTCAATTTTGGGTTGAGTTGAAAGACCTGGGCGGGTTGTCCAAACAATCCTGTAGAAAGGCCGGTTCGCCCAAACGGGCGCCGTGCCCCCAATGGCAGCAGTCCGGTTGGCCATTCCGGCGGATGATCGGCCGGATGCAAATCATACGCCAAATCGCCATCCACCACCCAATCGGCAAAGATCGGACTGCCGAGGGAACAAACCTTGGGGTTGCCTCCGGCGATGCCGCAAACCAACCAATAGGCCTGCCGCCAATCCACCCTGGCGCACAGGCCCAAGGTCAAAACATTGACCGCAGTATTCACCGGCCCAACCCCGGCAACTATGGCGGCCACACCTTCGCCGTTGTGCCAGAGCATGCCCGGCGGAAAGCCCGCCAGCTTCCACGGGCGCAGTCCCAGATGTTTTCGCAGGTGCGTTAATTCCCCGGCTTTCCCGCCCCCTGGTTCAAACATGGTGACAACCACCACTTTGATTGCGCGACGAAACATGGTCGAAAGGTAAACCCGCCACTTACAGACTGCTGTTCAGGGAACTCGCCAGCCGGTTGATGTCCAAAAAGGCCTTGTCAATTTCCTTCCGCAATTCCACCTGCTCTTTAATCTTGTTGGCATGGTACGAGTAGAACGGCGTTCCCGCCAAACGGGAGAGTTGAGTATCAGCGATATTATGCAGCTTGTTATTAAAACTCTGGACGGCTTGGATATAGTCGGAGGGGCTGTTGCGTTTTTCCGCCGCCATTTTCTCGTCGAGAAAAGTGGAGATGAAGCCGTTTATCTCTGCATTGTCCAACGGCGGAAGCTTTTGTCCGTCCAGCAGGGCGATAAGAAATTCCGACATATCCTCCACTTGTTGGACTTCGATGCCTTCGGCACTAAACCGCGCCCAGTCCAGGGTCTCCCACTTTTTGATGTTATCAATCCGGTAGCCAAACCACCGGGTGGTGGTGGCACTCGCAGTTTTTTTGGGATCATCCAAATTGTAAGTCAGGGTGTAGGTGGCGATGCCGATGACTTTGCCGGAGGCCCGGTGAATGATCGGGCTGCCGCTGTTGCCGGAGACAAACTTGGCATCCACTTCCACCAATTCCGGGCCGACGCCCAGCACTTTGCCATTGATTTGCAATGGTACCCGCGCGCCGCGCGAGTTGCCGGGCACCGTCACCAAGTCGTCCGCCTGCGCGTTGGACTGTGGGTCGTCCATCACTTCTAAATAGTATACCGCCAAACTGGCCGGAATCTTGATCATGGCCACATCATAGCCGATGGCGCCAAAAAGGGCTCCGTTCGTCGGGTACTTGGTGCCATCCATGCCCGTGATGGTGAATTTCTTGTTGCCGGAGAGCACATGCTGGTTCGTCATCACAAAAAACTGGTCATGCAATTTGACAATGAATCCACTGCCCACCGCTTGGTCGCCCTCCACCAGGACCAGCGCCTTGAGCTGGTTGCCGTTGAGGGGAGCTTTGTCCGTCTTGGTCGGCGTAGCCGGCGCCACCGGTTCAGGCGGTTCGGGTAAATTGGCGGCCACCGCCGCATTATGCTTTTGGGCATATTTAACACCGGTAATCAGCTCGCTTACCCCCTGGCTGAAATCTTTGAGGCAATCCGCGCGCAAAGTGTCGTCATCCAGCGCGGGTGTTTTTTGGAAATCCTGCAGCGCTCTTTTTATTCCATCCAGTGCCGTTCCCATACCTGGGTCGGCATCGGGCAGTGCCGTGGTAATTTGGTCAATCAAGTCTGTGGCCGCGGCAAGAGGGGCCGGCGGCTGAGTATTTGCATCAGGGTGGGCCTTGATGTAATTCCCCATGCTTTCCAAGTCTCCGAGAACTTGCGGCAGGTCCGAAATGGATTTTTCCACCATGCCCCCATGAAAGTCCGGACTCATATTTTGCAAAGTATCGATGGCAGCAGTGACCGCTGCTTGCGCGGTTTTAACCGCGTCGAGTGCGCGGGTTGCGGAGGCTCCCAATCCACCCCGGGGTGGCGGGGGAGCCGGTGGCGCCCCTCGTGCCGCGCCTCCTCCCCTTCGACCGGCGGCGCTACCTTGGCCTCCAGCACCCATCCCGCCTTGCGCCCGGGCCAAAGATGCAGAAATTACTACAAGGGTGGCGAATAACCACGCAGGGCGAAGCAGGATTCCACGCAATTTGGCATTCATCCGAATTTAATGCTTATCCATCATACTGTTGATTGCCTCGTTATGTAAAACCCCAATTTTTTCATTTTGCCACCCGCGGTTCAGACGGGCCTTTTTCCATTTGCCAGCGGGATAATCTCTCGTAATTGTACGAGTATTCGGATTTCCCCTGCGCCACGATTTGTCCCGTTCCTATGAATCCCCGTACCCCCGGCAAGGTTAAGCCCGTCCTGCTTGCTTTCCTGATTCCACTGATTGTTATTGTTACCGCAGTTGTTTTCATGGTCGCCCGCAACCGCCTGCACCATTCCCTTGAGCCGTTTAACCTCGCCGCCTACCAGCATTCGCCCACCGATTTGGCCGGCAACCATTACAATCTTGATGCCCAGGTGGATGCCCAATTGCGCTGGGACGATGGCTTTGGCCGCATGCTCTCCGTCAAGCCCCTGGATGGCGGAAGCCGTTTGAGTGTTTTTGTGCCGGACAGCGTGGCGAGCGACCTGCGCATCGGCCAGCGCTTCCATATGGATGTTCTGGTCAAGGACAAGGGACTCATCCAAGTCGAGGAATTGGACAAGTTTTAGTCCGGGTGGACTAAATGGGTGGGCCGGCCTTCGCCGCATCCACCCCGGCCACCGCCGCGTCGATCGCCGCGAGTTCCCCGGCGGTAAATTCCGCACTTTTCACTGCGGCAATATTGCTTTCAATTTGCCTTACCGAGCTGGCCCCCGGCAACACACTTGTCACCGCTGGCTGCCGCATGACCCACGCCAACGCCATTTGCGCCAGCGTCTGCCCGCGGCCCAAGGCGATGGCCACCAACTTTTGCACCATGGGCCGGTGCCGTTCGACGGTTTCACCTTTGAGAAACATATTTCGGGTGGCGCGCGAACCGGCCGGCACGTTTTTGAGGTATTTATCGGTCAAAATGCCCTGCGCCAGTGGGCTGAAGGGGATGCAACCGATGCCTTCGCGCTCCAGCACGGCAAACAGGCCATTTTCCGGTTTGCGGTCAATGATGTTGTAGCGCGGTTGGTGGATGAGGCACGGGGTGCCCATTTCCCGCAGTAGCTTCGCCGCGGCCGCCGTTTGCTCCGGGCCGTAATTGGAAAGTCCCACATAGAGCGCTTTGCCCGTGCGCACGGTGTGGGCCAGCGCCGCCATTGTTTCCTCGAGCGGGGTATTCGGGTCGGGGCGGTGCGAATAGAAAATATCCACGTACTCCAATTGCAGTCGCTTCAGGCTTTGGTCGAGGCTCGCCAGCAGGTACTTGCGTGAACCCCAGTCGCCATAGGGCCCCGCCCACATCGTGTAGCCCGCCTTGGTCGAAACGATCAATTCATCGCGGTAGTCGGCCAGGTTATGCTTCAAAATATTGCCAAAATTGGTCTCTGCCGAACCGGGTGGCGGTCCGTAATTATTGGCCAGGTCAAAATGCGTGATACCCAGGTTAAAGGCCCCCAGCACCAGCTCCTTCGCATCGGCTGGGCTGTCCTGGTCGCCAAAATTGTGCCATAGGCCGAGCGACACCCTGGGCAACTGCAACCCGCTGCGCCCGCAGCGGTTGTAGGGCATTTTGTCATATCGTTTAGGGTCGGGCTTGTGCGCCATGGCGGTAAAAGCAAAGCGCTGTTTATGTCTGAAAAAGCGGTCCCGACGCAACCGGTAAATACCTGGGCGACATCCGCTGAAATATGAACGTGCCAAGTCAGCTCTAATCCCTTAAGCTGGTTTCTTAGCCGGTGCTTTCACTGGCCTCACTCCTGCTCGCGCATGGCGCATACACTGACCAAAAAAAGCAGCCACGGTGGCGTCGTCAAACAGTTCTCGGTATTCGCGGAGAATAAGGTGGGTCGTTTGCACGACGTCATCTCCCTCCTCGCCGGTAAGGACGTCCACGTCCTCGCCCTCTGCCTGGTGGATACCACCGACAGCACGATCATCCGTCTGGTCGTGGATTATCCCGAGGTTGCTGCACCCCTCCTTTCCCAGCACGGTTTCAACCACAGCCTTGTCGAAGTTCTGGCGGTTGAAATTGACACCGAGGCCCGCTTATCCGTCGTGACCTCGTCGCTCGTCCAGGCCGAGATCAATATCCATTACATTTACCCCTTTCTGATGCGGCCGAATAATCGCACCGGGTTGGTGCTGCGCCTCGAAGACCCCGATCTCGCCACGGAAGTCCTCAAGCGCAATATGGTCACCGTTCTTACCCAAACGGATCTCGCCCGCTAGTCATTCTCCAACCCAAACAGCGCCTCCGCAAAATTCTCCACGGAAAACGGTTGTAAATCATCCGGCTGTTCCCCCAGACCGACAAAGTGGATGGGCAACTTCAGTTCGCGGTAAATGCCTACCAGCGCCCCGCCACGGCTCGTGCCGTCGAGCTTGGTGATGACGAGACCGGTCAAATCAAAGGCCTGATGGAACACCCGCGCTTGTTCAATCGAGTTTGCGCCCAGCGATCCATCTAATACCAGCCAGCGGTGGCGCGGCGCGGCCGGGTCATGTTTTTGCAGCACGCGGCGAATTTTTTTCAACTCTTCCATCAAATTGTGCTTCGTGTGCAGGCGCCCCGCGGTATCCAGCACCACCAGGTCTTGCCCGCGTGCGGCGGCTGCTTTCCACGCATCAAAGGCTACGGAAGCCGAATCCGCCCCCGTCTGGCTCGCGATAATCTCCACCTTCAACCGTCCCGCCCAAGTCCGCAACTGCTCGTTCGCCGCCGCGCGGAACGTATCGCAGGCGCCGAGCACGACTTTATGGCCCTTTTGCTGGTAGTACCACGCCAGTTTGGCCGTCGTCGTTGTTTTGCCTGAACCATTGACCCCCACCAAACAAATAACCTCCGGCTTGCCGGCCGCGGATTCCAAAACTGGAGGCTTTTCTGCTCCCGCTAAAACTCTTTTCAAAACTGCGGCACCTACTTTGGCGGCCTCCTGCCCTTTCAATTGCGGATCTTTTTTCCAGGCCGTCTTAATCTCATCCAAAATTTCCTTGGCTGTTTCCACGCCCAAATCCGCGCCATACAGCGCTTCTTCCAGTTGTTCGATACTCTGGGCATCCAGCGTGCGTGTAAACAACCCGCCAACCTTGCCAAAGGCTGCGTAGAAGGTCGGCGTCGTGCGTTTGAGGCCGTCGGTGAACTTTTTCAGCAGCGCGCGCATGGCTCAACTCTCGGCGGCAGTCCGCGAGGGGCGCCCGAGCGAATCCTTCACCTTGTCCAGAATGCCATTCAAAAACCGGCGCGAATCATCATTGGAGAACGCTTTGCCCAGTTCGATGGCCTCGTTAATCGTCACCACCGGCGGGATGTCGCGCCGGTGCAGCAGTTCAAAAATCCCCAAACGCAGGATTGCTAGGTCCACCCGGGCGATGCGGTTAAAGGCCCAGTTATGCGCGCTCTTTTTGATCAACTCGTCAATTTCCGCCTGATGATCCAGTGTGCCGACAATCAATTCTTCGGCGAAGGAATAGTAGTCGCGCGGATGTTCCTGCGTATTAAAGAAGTTCGCCAGCACCCCGGCGCGGTCCTCGCTAGGGTTCATATCCCACATGTAGATGAACTGCATGGCGGTGGAGCGGCAGTCACGCCGGCGGCTGGATTTGGCCGGGGCCGCGGGTGCGGGCTCAGGACTCCCGGTTGCATCAGTGGTCATGGGGATTTTTTCGTTCAATTGTTTTTAAAGAGCTGTTTCGGGTCAAATCCCTCGTCCTCATCGTCATCCTCGTCCTCCAAGACTTTCTTTTCATCTTCGAGGGCATCCAGCCGTTCCACGAGCTTGATTTTGTGCCACGCCATCTGCAACGCCGCCCGGGCAAATTCCGCCCCCCGGTCCCGTTTCCCGCCGATGCGTTCGCCGGCCTGCTCCAGCGATGAAACCGTCAGGATGCCGTTGATGACCGGGATTTCCGATTGCATGCCAATCGAATGCAGCGAATAGGCCGTGCCGTACGCAATGACCTCGTGGTGGGTCGTTTCCCCCGCCAGTACCACACCGAGCGCAATGAGGCAGTCAAACTCACCCGTGGCCGAAAGCATGTGTGCCGCGTAGGGAATTTCATTTGCCCCTGGTACGCGCAGCACCTCCATGTTGCGCTCCCGCACCCCGTGCTGCTTCAGCACTTTGGTCACACAATCCAGCAACGCATCCACCAGCTCGCCGTTATAGCGCGCCGCGACGATGCCGATGAAGAAATCGGCGCCATCGATCTGTGCCGGGTCGGGGGGATTGTCGCTCATGAAGAGTGGAAGAAAGAACGATAAGGGGTGCCGCGGCGGTTTACAATGCGACGGTTTCGACGATTTCCAGGCCATAGCCGTCCAGGCCGATGACTTTGCGCTGGGGTGAACCGGTCAGCAGCCGGATTTGCTTAAGCCCCAGATCCGCCAAAATTTGCGCGCCCACCCCGTAGTCCCGGAAGTCCATGCGTGAGGGCGCCGGCAGCAGTTTCCCTGGTGTGCCGGGTTGTGCTTCAAGGTTCAAGCCGCCCGCCGCTTGCTCTATATAGACGAGTGCGCCGCGGTTTTCCTTCGCAATGCGGTCCATGGCCGCCGCCAGCGAGTGGAAGCCGCCAAATTGCCGTGAGCGGAATACATCGGCCAGTAGATTTTCACTCTGCACCCTTACCAACGTGGGTGTGCCGTCAAGCACTCCGCGCGTGAAGGCAAAGTGCGTGCGCCCATCCAGAGGCGTGCGGTAAATCGAAAGGTCGAAATGGCCGTATTCTGAATCAAACGGCAGCGTGGCGATGCGCTTCACCAGTTTCTCGCGCCGGTGCCGGTAGTTAATCAGCTGCGCGATGGAAATGAGCTTCAAGCCAAACTTTTGCTTAAATTCCGTGAGCTGGGGCAGGCGGGCGAGCGTTCCGTCCTCATTTACGATTTCACACAATACGCCGCTCGGGTGCAGGCCCGCGAGTATAGCCAGGTCTACGGCGGCTTCCGTGTGGCCCGCGCGCTGCAAAACCCCACCTGGCTTCGCCCGTAGTGGAAAAACGTGACCTGGCTGCACCAATGTTTCTGGAGTCGCGTAGGGATCAGAAAGGATGCGGATGGTCTTGGCGCGGTCGTAGGCGCTGACCCCGGTCGTTATCCCATCGGCAGCATCCACGCTTACCATGAAGTCCGTGCGGTGCGCTTCGCGGTTTTGCGCCACCATGGGCCCCAAGCCCAGCCGCTTGAGCTGCCCTTCAATCGTCGGCACGCAGACAATCCCGCTGCCGTAACGGATCATCATGTTAACCGTTTCCGGCGTCGCTTTGGACGCCGCCATGATCAAGTCACCCTCATTCTCCCGCGATTCGTCATCCGTCACGACCACGAGCTTGCCGGCGGCAATATCCGCAATGGCGGCCTCGACCGAGTCGAACGGCGCGGCGGGATGCTCGAAGTCAGGAGTGGTCATGGCCGGGTGGGGAAACCCGGCAATCTATCGTGGTCAGCCCGTGTCCGTCAAGGACGGGTCGGGAAAAACTAGTTCCGGTCCACCCAGCGCTGTTTCAACAATTGCAGGGCTTGGCCGTGGATCTGGCAAACTCGCGCTTCGGTTACTTTAAAGGCTTCGGCGATTTCCGACAAACGGCGATTATGGAAGTAATAAAGCATGATCACCTGGCGATGACGTTCCGGCAACACCTTCATCGTCCGGGCCAGCGCCACCAGCGTCTCCTCGTGTTCCATGCGCTCGTGCGTCGGCGGTGTATTATCGTCGGCAATGCTCTCATGCAGGCTTAGGGACGCGCCATTATCGCGCTCCATGGGTTTGTCGAGTGGGAGAAAGCGCACCGGCTGCACGCGTAGCTGGAGTTTGTCAAAATCTATGCGGTTGAGGCCCAGTCGCTCGCGGGTTTCTTCCGGGGTGGGAGCGCGGCCTAGCGCTTGCTCGAGGGTATCCATTGTCTGGCGCAGCTGGCGGGCGCGGTGGCGCGCGGAGCGGGGCATCCAGTCGAGCCGGCGCAGTTCATCGAGAATCGCTCCGCGGATGCGCATAGCGGCATAGGCTTCAAAAGTTTTGTTCTGGGTGGGATCGTACCGGCGTACCGCAGCAATCAGGCCGGTCAGCCCGACACTCTGCAACTCGTCCAAATCCGCACACGTGGGCAAATAGCTGCGCATTTGCGAAACGACCGCGCGTACCTGCGGATAGTGCTTTTCCACCAAGGCACACTGATCTTTTGTCAGCGGGCGCGTCGCCACTGCAGTGGGATGCGCTGTTTCAGAGGAGTCGGGGATGCGTGAGGGATTTTGCATGGCAATTATCGGTACTGCCCCAAGTTATACCATGCGCCATGCCAACTTTAGCGGCTCATTTTTAATATATTGATAACCATGGTTTTAAAA
>Ga0206967_1138_pt1 | contig 14610 bp, 13 predicted proteins | sample Alteio_BWOrgHeat_24_FD_153259 | JGI IMG/M metagenome (GOLD analysis project Ga0206967, IMG submission 153259) | Enriched cells from forest soil in Barre Woods Harvard Forest LTER site, Petersham, Massachusetts, United States -... | ecosystem: Environmental > Terrestrial > Soil > Temperate forest >...
GGACCACCTTCGACGCCCGCTACGATACGCCGCTGACCAACCAGAACATCATCAACACTCCGGCGATCAAGGGTAATCTGGGTTACGACAACGTTGATATTGTCGCGCCCAATGACATTTGGCGGTCCAGTCTCTATGACCGGATGAACGTGGTTAATCCGACCACCCAGATGCCGCCGCTGGCGCGCAATGTAATTGACACGAACGCGGTCCAATTAATTGCCGAATGGATCAACAGCCTCGGCGGCTTGCCGACCTTGCCCCCGCCCTCGCTCACCCCGTCCGGCGGGACCTTTACCGGGTTTGTCAGCGTGACAGCGGAGGAAGATACGACCAATGCCACGACCATGTATTACACGCTGGACGGCTCCCTGCCCACGACCAATTCAGCGCTCTACAGTGGGCCCATCCTGGTGACCAGCAACGCCACCGTCAACGTCAACGCCTCGGCTCCCGGCTACACCGACAGCGTGGTGGGCACGGGGCAGTACACGATTTTGCCGGGCATATACTTCCTCTCGTCGGGAGGATTCACGAACGGCATGTTCCAAATGTCCTTCGCGGGCCCCGTCGGCTCCAATTACGTACTGCAGGTCAGCACCGACCTGGTGCAATGGACTTCGATCAGCACCAACACGCCAGTCGCCTCGCCGTTTGTGCTGTCCGATCCGAGCGCGCCCGGTACTTCCCGGTTCTATCGGGTCCTGCAACAACCATGAGCGCGCTGCGAACAGTCTTGTTGTGCGCCTGGCTGGCTGCACTGCCGGCGCAGGGTGAGCAGGCCCCCAGTGCCACCAACAATGTCCCTGTCGTCGGGCCATCCTATGCGCGTCAGGAACAAGTTCGCTCCGCTTGCATCGCCGGGCGGCGTCGCGTCTGCGGCCGGGTGCTGCAAGTCACCCCGTCAGGCTTGGTCGTGGATAGCGGCTATCCCAGCCTCTTGGAACCGCCCTTCAATCATTCCTGGGTCACGCGCTCCACCGCCAATCCCGCCCGCCCCGCCGCTTTGGTGGAAGGAACCGCGCCGGATTCAATCGCCGTCGGCCTTTTGTTTCTTACCGACATTCCCAAGCGGCAGAAAGTTCACCAGTACGATTACGTCGCCGTGATAGGTTATCCGGCGGGCCAATATGACTATGTGCCGGCGCCTGGCGTCAAGAAGACGATTCGCCGGTTTGCCGCCGGCTTGGAACAGGCGGTTGCATTGACGATTCAAGTAGGTGAGCATTAATCTGCGTTTCAAGCCCGCTGGAAGGAAGCGGGATAGTGCTGCTTGTAAGTAGTTTTCACCATTACAGATTTATGCCCTGGGTTGCCAAGGTACTCCTTGAGAATATCTAGCCCTGCTGATCCATTTTTTGAGATACGGCTTGGTCATGCCGCTGCGCCACAGCCCGTTTCTGCGCCCATCGGCCCGGTGCTTGGCAGGTTTGATCACGCTTTCCACTCCCCACTCCTCCTGGTACTGCGCATGCACCCATTCGGCATCTTAACCCGCGTCGGCATAGAGCGTGTCCGGCACTAGGGCTTCGTTACGCAGATGCTCGCCCCGGCGCATCAAATACGGCAGCTTGTAATTGACAGGGTTTCAAGGTTGGTCCCATTACGGATGTCCGCTTTTGTGGCAACGACCACATGCAGATGCCAGTCGCGATCCCGGTGAAGTTCAAAGACGCAGACCCAATCTTCATACCGCTTGGCCACGATATGAGTGCAGAACGAGTGCCACCGCTTTTGCACGAAGCCCCATTGCTTGGCTTGTTCACGCAACGCCCACGTTTCATGCGACCACTTGCCGCTACCCGGAACACCAAAGGACAGCGTGAGCAGACCGACACGCTCAATACCGTGTTTCCTCGCCATCCAATCAACGGCCAGAATCGTTTTGCGGCGCGTGCTTTTCTGATTAGGAGTGAGGCTGGTGCGCGAAGGCGGTTTACACCTATTCTCTTTCTCAATCGTAATCCGGGTCAGCGTGATCGGGCGCAAGCTCGTTTGCTCCGCAGCAGCCCACTTTTTCGGAACAAGACCAGTCTCTATTCCTCGTTTCGCACCAATGTCACCGGTCCCAACAATCCCGATCCGATTGGCCTGGTATTCTTGGTGAGCATGTCGAAGCGAAAAGCGTCGTGGGTTTTGGTGAGGCGCTTTTCTTTGGGCTGGTTCAGGTCGCCGATGACGCGGTTCGCCCAGAGATTGATGACGTCAATTTCCAACACATTGCCGGTGGGCTTCACCGCCTTGGTGATGTCCACACGCCAAGGAGAGCACCAAAGGATGCCGAGTTTCTTGCCGTTGAGCCGCACTTCGGCCACTTCTTTGACATTGCCCAACCCGAAATTGCCAAGTTACAAGCCCGACAAATGGAACCGTTACGACACTCACATCTGGGCCAGATATCTGGCCAAGCGGTTGACGCGAGAGGGCTACTCCGGAAAGATTTGCTGGATTCCTGCAGAATTCGGGGATGAAAACGGCATAGCGGATCGGGATGGTGCTTTGGCGATGTTGATCCGAACCATACGAACCACAAAGGTAGAAGTCGGTGAATTGTCAGATTCGGTTTGGGAAGGGATTAAGCCTAAAGTGCGGGATGTTTTCATGTCCGCGTTGCAGCAAGCCTCACCAGTAGCGGAGCAGTGGATGCTGTTCGATAAAGAAGAGGAAAGGATTATCCAGAGCCGTTTATCACGGATTAAGACAAACCCACTTTTGCCGAGCGGTGGGGAGGCAGAGCAGACCATGGCGCGACGCCTGCGCCGGATTGCACGGAATGTACAAAGCCGGTTGAAACCTCATCAAATAGGATTGCGGAAGTCGCCACATTGTTTTTCTCGTAATCCTCCAAGGTTGGGATTAGCACCTTCGCTCCCCTTGCATAGGCGCGATGCACCGCCTCACTGTTGTGGTCAAGGGCTGCTTGGGCAAATCTTTCCGGATATCCGCACGTCTTGGCACGTTCCGCCGATGCGTAGCGATAGGAGTGCAGAGTCACTCCTTTAATGCAAAGCTGCTTGCATCGCCGGTAAAACTCCGCCGAACGGGCGTTGTCGATGGTCGCGGCGATTCTGGGAAACAGTGGGCCATTTGTGGGCAATTGTTCGAGAATCCTTGCCATGCTCTTGCTAATCGCTAGTTGGGCTTGCTCGCCGGTCTTCATCCGGAAATAAGTAAGGCTGCCCACGCGCCAATCGATGTTGCCGGCGCTTAACATTGCGGCATCACTCTGAGATGATCCGATTTCCCACAGCAACTGATAAAATAGATTACGTTCGGGATTCCTCTCGGCGGCAAGAATTCGTTGATGTTCGGCCAGCGTGATTCCGCGTTTGGCTTTGAAACGCAACTTCGGCCAAAGTCGGGGGGCCAGAACCGGGAAGGCGAGCCAGCCAAGTCCCAAGGCCAGATTGTGGAGCCGTTTCAAGTAGTGGATGACCGACACTTTCCCGCCGTTCAGGATGGAGAGAAAATCCTCGGCGGTCGTCTCAACCAGTTTTACGCCGCGGCGGGCATCGAAGGCTCGGCACTTCATGGCGCGGGAGCAGCGGGTCTGGGTTGACTCCTTGCCGTGCATTTGCATCTGGGCCATGACCCCTTCCCACGTTCGTTTGGGAAGGAGCCGGTCTTGGGTCGTCAAACACGTTTTGAGTATGAATTGATTGAAGCCAGGATTGTCCACGGTTTGGCGCTTGATTTCGAGCAGGCGCAAAGCCGCTTTTTTGTCCTTGGTGGCAAGGGATTGCTGTTTGCCCGTGCGGGAATCCTGCAAATAATACATTTCCAGGCGTTGGTAAAGGTAGAACCGTTGCTTCATAACCGTATGATAGGAACGGAACGAGTGACACCGTTAGGGTGTTGCAGCTGAGTTCTGTCGAATGGTGCCGGAGTACTGCCGAATTGTAAAAATGTCGCAATTCTTCTGTTATTTCTTCTGGCATTTCGACCAATAACGACGCTTTTTCGCGGCCACCTTGGAGTCCTGCCGTTGAACCTCAACGGATTAGTGAAGTGGCTCCAAAGGTAGGACTCGAACCTACAACCGATCGGTTAACAGCCGATTGCTCTACCATTGAGCTACTTTGGATCCCAAAGGAACACGCAATTTACAAAGTGCCTTCTTTCGCGTCAATAGATTTTCCCGGCCACGAACGCTGGCAACGCGGGCAGTAAAATGTGCTTCGCGCAGCCTGCACCATTCGTTTTACCTTTGATCCGCATTTCCGGCATGGCTGACCCTGCCGGTCATAAACCAAAAGGCGCTCCTGGTAAAATCCGGATTCGGCCCCTGCCCCGCCATAATAAAAAAGCCCGTCGCTTCCCGCGCCGTTTCCGAAATTCAACGGCACCGTGCTCCCAAATTTTATCGCTTTCGCAAGCACTTCGCGAATGGCCACGCGCAGACGCTTGACTTGCTCCCCAGTCAAACGCTTCGCGGCAACTCGCGGGGAAATGCCCGCTCGAAACAACGCCTCACTCGCGTAAATATTTCCCACTCCCGCCACCAAAGTTTGATCGAGCAATTTGATTTTGATCGCTTGCGCCGAGCGCTTCAATGCCACCGCCAGATACGCTTCCGTAAATTTCTCTTCCAGCGGTTCCGGTCCCAGCTTCGCCGGTCCGCGCAAGTCGAGTGTGAAGCGGCCAAAATAACGCGTATCCTCGAAAACCAATTGGTGCCCGCCCAAATCAAGTACCACGGCCGCGTGCTTCGGCAGTTCAGTCTGCGCCGGCGAGAGATAAATGCGTCCCGTCATGCCGAGGTGTCCAACCAGCATCAATGGTTCACGCCGGCCCGGCCCGCGCAAGGTGAACAATAAATATTTCCCGCGCCGCGATAATCCAGTGAACGTCGCGCCTTGCAGCGCTTCCCGCAACTCGCCTTCCATCGTTGGCGCCAGCACCTTTGGGCGGCGCACCAGCACGCCGCAAATCGTTTTGTTCTTCAACACCCGCTGCAGGTGCCGCGCCAAAATTTCAACTTCGGGCAATTCAGGCATGGTCGTGCAGCAAGGTCAGGACTTCGTCATCGGTGACTTGCGGAAAATAATCGTAATGGCTTCCCACCGCGACAAAATCGGATTCGATGAGCAATGCCACCACCTCATTCGCGACCGCGCCCAAGCGCCGCACCGCGTCCGCAGAGGCTACCGGCGTTGCTACCATTACTTCGCGGGCCATTTGTTTCCGCGCGGATAGCACGGCCGCTTCCGCTGTTGCACCCGTCGCCATTCCGTCATCTACAATCACCACACTCTTGCCGGCGAGGTCCGCTTCACCCGCATGATGAAATAGCCGGACGTAATCCCGCAACCGCCCGATCTCCTCGCCAATCACCCCGTCCAAATCATCCCGCGTCACACGCGTCTCCCGAAGGTCCGATTGATCCAGCAAGAGCACATCGTGTTCGGCAATCGCTCCCACCGCATATTCGCGATGCCGCGGATGACCGATCTTGCGCACCACCAGCACACCCAGCGGCCTTTCCAATACCCGCGCGACTTCCGCCGCCACCACCACGCCGCCTCGCGGCAAGCCCAGCACGACATCCGGCTGGACACCCCGTTGCGCCAGACTCAATCCCAAATCCCGCCCAGCCTCTTCCCGCGATGCAAAAGTCATTAAGGAAAAGTTCTCCGGTTTCACAAAAAAATCAACCGCGTTGACCCGGTCCTTGAAATAATCAGGCGCGCTCAGGAAGTCACCAGGGTGCCGACCTTCTCTCCCATGACGACGCGCTTGAGGTTGTGCGGCGTGAAAAAATCAAATACCACGATTGGCATCTTGTTATCCATGCACAGGGAAAATGCGGTGGAATCCATGACCTTGAGCTGTTGCTGCAACGCCTGGAGGTAGGTGATTTGGACGTAACGTTTCGCCTGCGGATTTTTCTTGGGATCGGAGTCGTAAATGCCATCCACTTTGGTAGCCTTCAGGATGACCTCCGCGCCGATTTCATTAGCCCGAAGCGCCGCGGCGGTGTCGGTCGAAAAATATGGATTGCCGGTGCCGCCGCCGAAGATCACCACCCTGCCCTTCTCGAGATGGCGCACGGCGCGCCGGCGGATGAAGGTCTCCGCCACCTGGGCCATGGTGATGGCCGTTTGCACCCGCGTTTCCACTCCCAATTTTTCGAGCGCGTCCTGCAATGCCAGCGAGTTGATCACCGTGGCCAGCATGCCCATGTAATCCCCCGTCGCGCGTTCGATGCCGCGTTCACTTCCGGCAAGGCCGCGAAAAATATTCCCGCCGCCGATCACCACCACCACCTCCACGCCCAACTCGCGCACTTCGCCAATTTGCTGGGCCATGTCGAGTACCGCCTCGGGGCAGATGCCCACGCCCGTGCTGCCGCCCAACGCTTCACCGCTGAGCTTGAGCAGAATTCGACGAAACCTGGGCTTGCTGGATTTTTTCATGTCAAAATTAAACCGACCGCGAACGGCCATGTCGTTGTAACAATCGCGGGGCATAACGTCAACTCCGGTGAGGCGGCGGTATGTGCGATTAAGTGCGATAAGGTGTCTGAAAAAAATAATATTTTTTAGGTGAGATGAGTTGAGATTACCTGAGATCAGGTAAATAGTCATAAGTATTACTAATTGTTATGGCCCGCACCGCTTTTTTTAAGACTGCATTTTTCGGGACAAATCGGCACCAGGCAGCCGCATCGCCAACCCGTAAAGATTTGGAGGAGGCGAACCGAATGCAAAGATTGGCCACAAAAGAACGTAAAGAAGGGAGAGGATTGTTCTGTGTTCTTTCACGGCTTTTAGCTGGCACAATGGGTTGGGGGGCCATCAGGAATTGCAAATCTAAAATTTCATATTTCATATTTCAAAGCTGATTCAGTTGTCATGCGCCCAGATTACCAGAATGGGAGGTCGTTTTTGTAACCTATGGTAGGTTTGACACGATTTTTCGGTTTGATGAATCTTTGTGAAAGAAACAGGGTTTCAGCCAATGTTTAAGAGGTTTTCTGTCCATTGCAAAAAGACGTGGATTTTGTGCGTGTGAAAAACATTTTGTCCTACAAGCCGGACGCGATGTTTTCCCACGGAGCAAGCCGGATTTTTTGACAGAATGAACAGAATCCACAGAATGGGGACAATGAAGGGCAGACTGAAGCCCGTGGTGTCACTGCCTTTGTCCCGACAGGGACGACTGAAGCTCAGCCGTCCCTTTGGGACTTGGGATTTAAATCAACGGGATACCCGGCGCTAAAGCGACCGGGCTATTTTCGATTGTTCCTATGGAACAAACGCAGAGCTTGATCCACTTTAATGTGCATCGCAAGCGCAAGGGCGCACTGCCTCCGGTGCGCGGCATTCACAGGACGCTTCGCAGTCCGAGAGGGAGTAGATAACACGATTGGCTCGTGGACTTGCAAACGATGAAGCGGCGTAAACGCCGCGCTCCGGCCAGCGTGCAATCGGGGGCGGTGTCAACGTGCGCGGCGAGTGCGAAGCAAAGCCACTTCATCCTTGAAGTTCTTATGCCATTGTGCCATAGTCAGCACCTTGCGGTTGTGTATGATTCCTGACTAACGGCTTCTCTTGAGCGAAATTAGGGTCTGCCGCCGATGGGGCAAAGGCACAACCAATTCCGAACATGAACCCACGAGCGAAGAAATTGCTGCCGGGGATATTCATTCTCGCCCTCGGCTTGATGCTTGCCGGGCGAGCGACGGCGCAGACGTTTACAAGTCTCTATAAGTTTTCCGTAGCCGCTGGAGGGTTTTACTCCAATGTTTTCTTTTATTATAACAGTGACGGGTGCTATCCCTCCGGCGGGTTGCTTTTATCGGGTAACACCCTTTATGGAGTGGCGGGTGGGGGTGGTGTTTCGGGGACTGGCACGGTGTATTCTGTAAACACAGATGGATCGGATTTTACGGTTTTACATGCGTTCTCCGCACCCACTCAAACTGTTAATATTTTTTCATCCCGATTTTATAACAGCGACGGAGGCAGTCCCAGCGGCAACCTGATTTTATCAGGAAACACCCTTTACGGAACCGCAGCAACGGGTGGGACTTCCGGCTTCGGCACGCTTTTCGCAATAAATACCGACGGTACGGATTTTACGAATCTTCACACTTTCATCGGCCCTGACGGCAATGCCCCCGTAGCTGGATTGATTTTATCGAGTAACATCCTCTACGGCGTGACGAGTGCCGGTGGCTCGTCGAATTCTGGCACTGTGTTTGCCATCAATACCGACGGCACCGGTTTTACCAACCTGCATAATTTCACCAGAACAAGTGACGGCGCTGGTCCGAGCGCCACTCTGCTATTGCTGGGGGGTACGCTTTACGGCGTGGCAAGCAGTGGTGGCAGCAGCAGCAATGGCACCATATTCGCGATCAACACGGATGGGACGGGTTTCACCAATCTTCATAACTTTACCGGCGGCAACAACGGCCATACCCCGGAATGCACGTTACTGTTGTCGGGCAACACGCTCTACGGCACTGCCGAAGCCGCCGGACTTCAAGGAGTTGGCACGGTTTTTGCCATGAATACGAATGGCACCGGATTTACAAATATATACAATAATCCGGGGTTTTTCGGTGAGACCGACGGTGCCGTGCAACCGTTTTCCGGATTGATTCTATTGGGAGGGACTTTTTTCGGCACGGCGACGGCCGGCGGTGCGGGCGGTGAGTTCAGCGATGGTTACGTTTATTCCCTCAAGACGAACGGCACGGGTTTTACGATAACTTACGACTTCCCGTATAATTACTACCAAAATAACGGGTATATTTCCAGTCTGATTTTATCGAATTATACTTTGTATGGAACGACACAACTTAGTGGCAATCCTGGAAGGGATACGAACGGGATGAGTTTGGGGGTAGGCTCGGTTTACAGTATTTCATTCATGCCACAATTGAAAATTGCCCAGTACAAGTCGAATATAGTTTTGTCCTGGCCGACTAATATGAGTGTGGTGGATACCTCGTGGCTCAATTTGCAATGCGCGACGAATCTGGGTTCATCAACGGTTTGGAGCGCGGTTTCACCCGCACCATCAATCGTCAATGGGCAATACACTGTGACGAATGCCATCTCTGGGTCGCAGATGTTTTACCGGTTGAGCCAGTGAGCGGAAGAAAGGATGGACCACAAAGAACGCAAAGAGCGCAAAGAAAATGAAAATTCCAACTCCGGCTTTGTGTTCTTTGGGTTCTTTTGCGGCAAAATCGGATTTTATGCCGTCAATTCAAAGTTGACTTTGGGCGGTGAAGTGAAAAGTTAGGGAGCATGAGAGTACTGATTTTGTTTGTGGGGTTGTGCCTCCTGTTTGTGCTTTGCTGGCCGCTGGCGTTGCTGGCACTGGTGCTTTTGCCGGTTGTCTGGCTCATTTCGCTGCCGTTGCGGCTGGCGGGAATTGTGATCGAGGCGGGGTTTGCGCTGGTCCGGGCGTTGCTGTTTTTGCCGGCACGAATTTTGGGTTGGCGCGGGCGTGGATATGGCCGTGGATAAGTCGAACTTCATTTTTTACCGCGGAGACGCAGAGGCGCGGAGAAGAAGATCAATAATTAGGAAATCAGGAACTCAGGAAAATTCCGATTCCTGATTTCCTGAGTTCCTAATAAATCATTCCGCCTTTTCCCGCTCCGCGTCTCCGCGTCTCTGCGGTGAATCTCCCCTGGAACGGAGGTTAAACGGCCGCCGGGGCTTCGCCGACTTGGAAGCGGACGAAGTGGCGGATGGTGATTTCATCGCCGAGTTGCTTGGCGACGGTGCCGAGGTGCTCTTTGACGGTGACTTCGGAGTTGCGCTTGACGAAGCCCTGGTCGAGCAGGCAATAGCCCTGGAAGAATTTTTTCTCGAGCTTGCCTTCGACGATGGCGGCGATGGCTTGCGCGGGTTTGTTCGCCAGCTTTTTCATGTCGTCGCCGGCCAGGATGATTTCTTTTTCCTTGGCGATCAAGGCCGGGTCAACTTCGTTGCGCGAAACAACGTAGGGATGGCCCGCGGCGATTTGCAGGGTAATGTCGCGGACCAATTGCTTGAATTCCTCGGTGGTGGTCGTGGCTTCCTTGCCGGCGCCGACTTCGACGAGCACGCCGACTTTCGCGCCGGTGTGAATGTAGGCCGCAACCAGACCGTTGCCGGTGACTTCCATGCGGTGAAAACGCGAGATCTGGATGTTCTCGCCGATCTTCGCGACTTGCGCGGTGCGCGTGGCTTCCAAATCCGCCTTGGGATTCGCGAGGAGGGTGCGGGCGACTTCGTCGCAGAACGCGACGAAGGCTTCGTTGCGCGCGACGAAATCCGTCTCGCAATTAATCTCGACGAGGATGCCCGCGCGCGCGCCGGCTTGAATGCTCTGGACGATGACGCCTTCCTTCGCTTCACGCGAAGCTTTCTTCTCCGCGGACGCCGCGCCTTTTTTGCACAGGATGTCCACGGCTTTATCCATGTCGCCATTGGCCTCGACCAGGGCTTTCTTGCAATCCATCAACCCAGCTCCTGTCATTTCCCTTAATTTGGCGACCATCGCCGGAGTAATATCAGCCATAAAATTTAACTTTTGCAGTTGTTAGTTAGAGACTCCTCACGTCGTCTCCCACCAATATCTATTGGAGTAGCCGGTGAGGAAAATGAAACGCGGCGCGGCCACTTTGACCCTCGCCGCGTTTCGTTGAAAATTACGCTTGCAGGGTGGCGAGTTCCGCGGGGGTCGCCAGTGCGGGCGCTGGTTCCGGCACGGGAGTTTCCGCCGGCGCGGCCATGGCTTCCTCGGTGGTCTTGCGGCGGGCGTACTTGGCCTCGTATTCCGCGTGGGCCTGGGTGATGACCTGGCCGACGGTGCTCAAAATCACGCGCACGGAACGGATGGCGTCGTCATTGCCGGCGATGGGATAGGTCACGAGGTCGGGATCGCAATTGGTGTCCACGATGGCGACGACGGGGATGTTCAACCGACGCGCCTCGGCGACGGCGTTGTGCTCGCGCTTGATGTCCACGACGAACATGAACGCGGGATATTTGTCCATCGAGCGGATGCCGTCGAAATATTTGAACTGGCGGGCGGCTTCGCGGCGGAGCATGGATTGCTCCTGCTTGACGTATTTGTTGATGGTGCCGTCGGTCTCCATCTTCTCGATCTGCTTCATGCGGGCGATGGATTTTTTGACGGTTTGAAAATTGGTGAGGGTGCCGCCGAGCCAGCGTTCGGTGGCGTAGAACTGGCCGCATTCCTTGGCGGTTTCCTTGACGGCTTGCTGGGCCTGTTTCTTGGTGCCGACGAAGAGGGCGCGGCCGCCTTTGCTGACGGTTTCCTGCATGAAATCGCAGGCGGCTTGCAGGCCGGTGAGGGTCTTGCTGAGGTCAATGATGTGAATGCCGTTGCGCGCATCGAAGATGAAGGGCTTCATCTTGGGGTTCCAACGCTTCGTTTGGTGGCCGAAATGGACACCGGATTCCAACAATTCTTTAACGCCAATACTGATCACTTTTTTTCCTTTGGTTAAAAGCCCGCAGATTTTTTGCGAACCATCCCGCGGAACACGGGATTTATTTTAGTTTTATTGTGGCCGCCCGCGCTGACAAAAGCGCGGGCAAATTAAGGCCGTTTCACCCCGTCGCCAAAATACGGCCAGGCCGGATTCCCGCGAGTAGGGCCGGAAAGACTAACAAAATTGGGCGAAGTAGCAACTTATATTTTGGGTGGCTTATGGCGAATGGTTGTCTGCCGCGGTGGATTATTTGCCAAGGCTTATTTGCCAACGCGCATCTGGCCAATTGATAATGACTTGCGCGCTTTTTTATTTGGATGCTTCCCGGTGGCAATCGTGTTATGAATAGCCGCGCCATGTCACAACCATTTAAAATCACGTCACATATCCGGCTGCGCGATTTCAACCCGGACTTTCACGCGGGCCTCGACAAGGAGCAAACGCGCGAAGACACCACGCGGCTCTGCCTGCGCATCGGCGAGCTCCAGCAACTGCTCTACGCGAACCAGACGCATTCGCTGATTCTGGTTTTTCAGGGCATGGACACCAGCGGGAAGGACGGTGCGGGAAAGCGCGTGCTGCAATTTGTGACTCCTGCGGGGGTGGAGACGGATAATTTCAAGGTGCCATCGCACGAGGACCTGGCGCATGATTTTTTGTGGCGCATCCACAAGGCGACGCCGCGCTACGGGAACATAGGGGTTTTCAACCGTTCGCATTACGAGGATGTGCTGGTGGTGCGCGTGCTCAAGCTTCAACCCAAGGAGGTCTGGTCGGCGCGCTATGAACAGATCAATGCGTTTGAAAAAATTCTCACGGAGAATAATACGATTCTCCTGAAATTTTTTCTGCACATCAGCAAGGAGGAACAGGCGAAACGGCTGAAGGCGCGCATCGCCGATCCCACGAAGAATTGGAAGCTTGAAATGAACGATTTGAAAATGCGGGCGTACTGGCGAGATTACGAAGCGGCTTATGAGGACGCGATTAACAACTGCAGCCCCCCGGACGCGCCGTGGCACATCGTCCCCGCCGACCACAAATGGTACCGCGATTATGTCATAGCGGAAACGATGGTGAAGGCGCTCGAGAAGTTGAAAATGAAATGGCCGAAGGCGAAGGAGGATTTGTCGAAGATTAAGATCAAGTAGGGCGGGAATGCTTTACTCCGGACAAGGAATAGGTTAGTTTCGCATTGTTGTGATTGTTCCACTTTCAAAAGTGCAAGTCCGCCAGGACGAAGATGGCGTATGGATTGCCAAATGCCCGCTATTGCCGGGGTGCCATGCGCATGGTCGCGATCGTGGGGAGGCCACCCTTCGTTTTCAACAAGCGGCCAAGGCACATCTCGAGGCTTTGCTTGAAACCGGGCGACCCATTCCGCCAGCCTTCCGCGATAAATTTATCCTCGCTGCGTAGAATCTGTGGGGAAATATCCTTCATGGAACTGCCGTCAGCTTGATCGTCGCCTGCGTGAAATCGGGTGTGAACTTTTGCGCACGAGTGGCAGTCACCGCCACTATTCCAATCCGTTCCATGCCGACCGGCTGATAACCTTTGCCTGGCATCCCGGCGACGTGCCCCGCGGTATCATAGCCGATATAGTTCAAGACCTGGGGATAAGCCGCGACGACTTCTATTTCAAAAGGTTCTGATTTCGCCAGCCCAGCGTATTCGCTTACGAATGGGTCCGGCGCTTGACTTTTAGTTGCGCCACGGAATGCGCGAGCGCGGCGTTCACGAGGCTGAGGTCTTCGTCGTCGAGTTTTTCGGCGAGGCGGGCTTCGGCGCGGCGGCGGCCTTCCTCGGCTTTCGCTTCGTCAATATTTTCCGCCTTTATCGCCATGTCGGTCAGCACTGCGACGTGGTCGCCGGTGATTTCCGCAAAACCGTCTCCCACCGCCAAGTAAATATCCCGACCGCCCTGCCGGACCGCGATTTCTCCGGCCACAATCTGTGTCATCAGCGGCACGTGCAACGGATAGACCCCCATCTCTCCCTCAGCCGCCGGCAGCGTGACCATATCCACGTCCTCCGAAAACGTCTTCGAGTCCGGAGTCACAATTTCGAGTTTAAGAGTGTTGGCCATATCGTTAATTTCGATTTGCGAACGTCAAATTCCGAATTCGAAACTCGACATTCGATATTCGTCATTTACTAGGCTTCTTTGATTTCGGCGATGCCGCCCTTCATGTAGAAATTACCCTCGGGCACATCGTCGTGCTTGCCTTCGAGGATTTCCTTGAAGCTCTTCACGGTCTCGGCCACGGGAACCTGCTTACCTTCGCGGCCGGTGAACACCTGCGCCACCGTGAACGGCTGGCTCAGGAACCGCTGGATTTTGCGCGCGCGGAACACGGTCAGCTTATCCTCCGGCGACAGTTCGTCCATGCCGAGAATCGCGATGATGTCCTGCAGGTCCTTGTAGCGTTGCAGCACGCGCTGCACGCCGCGGGCGACATCGTAATGTTCCTGGCCGACAATTTCCGGCGTCAACGCGCGCGAATTTGAAGCCAGAGGATCCACGGCGGGGAAGATACCGAGTTCCGCGATGGAACGTTCCAACACGATCGTTGCGTCCAAGTGTGCGAAGGTGGTGGCGGGCGCGGGGTCGGTCAAATCGTCCGCCGGCACATACACGGCCTGGAACGACGTGATGGAACCTTTTTTCGTTGAGGTGATGCGTTCTTGCAAGTCACCCATTTCCGCCGCGAGCGTGGGTTGATAACCGACGGCGCTCGGCGTGCGGCCCAGCAGCGCGGACACTTCGGAACCGGCCTGTGAGAAGCGGAAAATATTATCAATGAACAGCAGCACGTCCTGGTTTTTTTCATCGCGAAAATATTCGGTGATGGACAGACCGGAAAGCGCCACGCGCAAACGCGCGCCCGGCGGTTCGTTCATCTGGCCGTAAACCAGTGCGATACGCGAGCCTTCCTTGAGAATCGGCATGCCGTTGGGCCCGATCTTTGGATGGCCTTTTTCGTCTTCCTCCACCTTGAGCACTTTGGACTCGATCATTTCGTTGTAAAGATCGTTGCCCTCGCGCGTGCGTTCACCGACGCCGGCGAACACCGAGACACCGCCGTGCAGTTTCGCGATGTTGTTGATGAGTTCCATGATGATGACGGTCTTGCCTACAC